>Ga0181533_1004754_pt1 | contig 13546 bp, 20 predicted proteins | sample PEATcosm2014_Bin_45_FD_119772 | JGI IMG/M metagenome (GOLD analysis project Ga0181533, IMG submission 119772) | Peatland microbial communities from MTU Mesocosm Facility, Houghton, MI, USA - PEATcosm2014_Bin11_60_metaG | ecosystem: Environmental > Terrestrial > Soil > Wetlands > Peat | place... | reverse complement strand
TCTCTACAAGAAAGAACTCGACAAGCATCTGCCGCCAGATTACTCGCGTGTGGTTTACTCTCCTTCCCACGGCGACCGTCAAGAACTGAAGGCGTATTACGTCAATGAGGATGAGGAGAAGAAACTCCGCAAAAACTTCATCAATAAGACCGAGAAGCCCAAAATCCTCATCGTCACTGAGAAATTGCTGACCGGCTTCGACGCGCCCATTCTCTACTGTATGTACCTCGACAAGCCGATGCGCGACCACGTTCTGCTTCAGGCCATCGCACGGGTGAACCGGCCTTACGAAGACGAAGCTGGACAGGTTAAGCCGTTCGGGTTCGTGCTCGACTTCGTTGGCATCTTCGAGAAGCTTGAGAAGGCTCTCGCGTTCGATTCGGATGTGGTGGCCTCAGTCATCCAGAACATCGAAGTGCTAAAGCAACTGTTCGCCACAATGATGCAGCAACAGGCTCCGGCGTATTTACCCTTTGCGAAGGGCTGGGATGACAAGGCCAAGGAGCGGGCAATCGCGCACTTCGAGGACAAGGAGCGGCGGGGCGTCTTCTTCAAGTTCTTCCGCCAGCTTCAGAACGTGTACGAGGTCATCTCGCCGGATGCCTTCTTGCGCCCATTTATGGACGAGTACCTCGGACTGGCTGAACTGTACGCCCTGATTCGGAATGCTTACAGCGACCGCATCTACGTTGACCGCGAAGTTGCGAACAAGACTCGCGAGTTGCTCCAGACGCACACGATTACCGGGCAGCTTGAGATACCGGGAGCGATTCAGACGCTGGGTGCCGAGGAACTCGCAAAGCTGAAGCAGAGCGACACGACCGACACGACGAAAATCCTGAACCTGCGGAAAATCTTGTCGTCCATCGTCGCCGAGGACGGGCTATCAAAGCCCTTCCTGATTTCAATCGGGGACCGTGCAGAGAAGCTGGTCGAGGCTTACGAGAGTCGCCAGATTGCCACACAACAGGCTCTGCTCGATTTCGAGAAACTAGCCACTGAGGCTGTCGAGGCCGAAGCGGAGCGGCAACGGTTGGGGCTCGATGAGAATGCCTTCGCAATCTACAAGGTGGTTCTGACGGATTCACCGGGGTTCAACGCCGATGAATCAAAGGCACTCGACGCCTTATTTGAACAGCACTCGGACTACAGATGGAACGATGACCAGAAGAGCAAGCTGAGGACGGAACTGTACAAGGCACTCCGTCCGAAGGTCGGAACCGGAAAAATGATTGAGGTCACGAACCGTCTCTTCAACATTCAGCGCGTATGACGAAACGAAAACAAAAACCGGCGACTACCCGCTGGCAGGATGTGGATGAACTGCGTTGGGCAGTGCAGAACTGGGTGACGAGGATTGGCATCAAGCGAGTGCAGGTCTACGTCAGGCCGATGAAGCGCAAGTGGGCGTCCATGTCGTCATCGGGTCGAATGACTCTCGATGCCTCTTTGTTGAAGTTGCCCAAGGAACTTGGCGAATTCGTCATTGTCCACGAACTCGTTCACCGCCTCGCGCCCAATCACGGCAAGGTCTTCAAGAGTTTCATGCTGGCTTACCTACCGGATTGGGAGGAGCGCGAAGCGCGGCTGCAAAGGAAGGCCAAGTCTAATCGCTAAAACCGGAAATGGGAACCGTAGTGCATTGATAGCTGCAAGGTAGTTGAGCGTACCGCCTACGATTAAGAGACGGAGGGCGTCGTGGCATACATCCAACATCAGGACGCAAAGAAGTTGCTCCGCATCATTTCTGCGAAAAGCTGGAAGAACCTTTCCTATTGGGATGCGGCAAAGGCAATGGGGCGCGTACCACCGCAAGACCACTCGCGTGCAATCGCGCAAATGTGCGACCTCCTCGATGCCGCAGCATGTCTCGCTGGCGTGCCGCTCTTTGCACTTGTTGCGGTTCGGGAGAAGTCTGGAGAGATTAACCCAAAAGCATGGAAGAAGGAATACGGGCCTCGGCGGGATGCAATTATCAAGCGGTCTTTAGAGCATAAATTCTCTTCGGCTGATTTGGAGGCCATATCCAACGCCCTCGATGACCTTGGAGAAAGAGGGAATATAAAGGCGTGGAAATACCTACAGGGCCTTTTTCCCGGAGACTTGCTCTTCCGCAGAGTCACCGGAGACTATACAGACGCCAAATCAAATGCCATCGAAGACCTTGGTACTGACACCCCCGGAAAAACGAAGTCTGAAGTCTGGTCGTATCCTCGCGACCCGAAAGTGCGGGATGCTGTTTTGCAGCGTGCCAAAGGCAAGTGCGAACACTGTGACGTGCTTGGTTTTCTCAAGCCAGACGGTACCCGATATTTGGAGTCGCACCACATAATCGCTCTGGCAAAAGACGGTGCAGACAGGCTTACAAACGTTATCGCTCTCTGCCCGAACGACCACAGAGAAGCCCACTACGGCGAAAGGTGCGAAGAGATTGAAAAGGAGATGATTCTGAGGCTGCGGAACATAGCTCTGAAGTCCTAAGTACCTGAACGAAGCTTCACGATTTGACTTACAAAGTTTAAGTCCGCTTGCCGCGCTTCTTCTTACCCCTCGCCTCCCGCGTGCGCCCATCCACGCCGCCCTTGTCCAGTTGGTGCCAAGCAATAACTCCAAATAGTTTTCCCAAAAACTAGCCAAAACTTTTCACCGCCCGGTATACTATAGTATGGGTATAGTTTTTGCTTCCGCACCCAAACTCTACTGTGTAGAGATTCAACGCCACCCCCGAGATTTAGGCATTTCTGTTGTCCTCCCGGCCACTTGCGAACTGATGGCGCGATGCGAGGTTCTGCGCCTTTTTCCCGAATACAAGCACAGCTTCGTTCTGATGCAGGTCTATCTCGTCCGATATGTCGAACTTGATTGGGAAAGTGGCCGCACCATCGTGGTCAAACAGAGGCGGCGACCGGAGATTCCTCCATGTGTTGCAGCAGAGGCAAAGCCTGAGCGCAAGAAATTACCGCGAATCAAAGATGAAGGGGGCGTTGAATGACCAGAATTTGGGAACGCCTCTTCATTGGTAGCCTTGCCGACGCCGAGAAACTCGCGGCTGGCAATCCCTCCGACATCACGTCGGTAGTGTCGCTGTCCGAACTGCCGGTCACAAGCAAGCGTCGGGACATCAACTACCTGCATCTGCCCATCGAGGACGACGAGCCGGTTTCTGTGCGGGAGTTTGACCGTATCCTCGACGCCATCAGTGAGAACATCCGGTGGGGCACCGTGCTTCTTCACTGTGCCTCAGGCATCTCTCGCGCCCCAAGCATGGCTGCGGCGTACATGAACGCCGTTGGTTACAAACATATCGACGCCGCAATTGCCGAGATTCAGAAGGCTCGTCCGTTCATTCATCCATCAAACGTTTTGCTCAATAACCTCAAGGAGAACCTGAGATGAAACGAGTGGCACTCTACTGCCGCGTAAGCACCCCCGAGCAGCACATTGAAAATCAGTTGCTGCAACTCCGCGACCTGTCAGCAAGACGCGGCTACGAAATTGTCGGCGAGTACACCGACAAGGGGTTTTCTGGCACGAAGGCGCGGCGACCCGGCTTGGATGCGCTCATGCGGGATGCTCGACGGAGAAAGTTCGATATGGTCTTCGTCGCCGCCTTCGACCGAATAGCGAGGTCAACCCGTCACTTCCTTCAGGTGTTGGACGAACTCGAAAGCATGGGCGTGGAGTTCGTATCGGCTCGTGAAGCCATCGACACTTCCGGCCCTATGGGGCGCATCTTCTTGACCCTCATTGGAGCTATATCGTCACTCGAACGTGACCTGCTTTGTGACCGTGTTCGGCAGGGCATTGCACGTCGCCGCTTAATGGGTCTGTCAGTTGGCCGTCAGCCACTGGATGTTGACCGCGATGCAATCGTCGCCGACCGTTTGCGTGGCATCAGCCTCACTAAACTCGCAGACACGTACAAGGTAAGCCGCGCATCAATTGTGCGGTGGACGCGAGAAGCTAGGCAAGCGAATCCTGCATTGCCCACTTTAAGTCAACCCACCCATGAGTTCAGAGAGGAGGTCGCAGCATGATGGATGGCGTAATTGTCAGATTCCGCCGCCCGACCGGCTCCAGCCAGCAGGAGCCGAGCGAAGCGATGGCCGAAGCCCTCCGGCGTCTCGGTGAGGCCGAGGAAATGAAACCGCTCGTCGCGAATGCCCGGAAGAGTGGCAGAAAAGTTGCCATCGAGGTCTTCCAGAGCCGCGACGGCCAACCGATTTTAATTCACTTCAAAGGAGAGAGAGCATGAAGACCTACGACAATTCCGGCAAGCTGGTGAGCGAGATTAACCATTTCCGCACTCCAGACGGGCGGAGCATCACCACGAACACGCAATTCAACACATCTAACGGTCAACCCACCAACCAGAACGTAACTGTCTTCGAAACGAATGGCAAAGTGACGGTTAGCAACATCATCAACGGCAAGATACTTCCGTAGTCGAAGGAGGAGATGGCCGCGCTACCATTCCGGGCGCGGCCATTCTCGCTCACCGCTTCCGTCCGCTTCTCCGGCGTGGCGGAATCTCGACATCGAGCGCCTCGTAAACGCCCTTCCCGTCCAGCCCCTGTACCAGCTTTGACATAGGTATTTCGAAGACCTCGCAGATGCGAAGCAGGGTGGTCACCGTAATGGGTCTACCTGCCTCAACCTGCTGCCAATGGCGGGTAGAGAAGCCAAAGCTCAGCATGTCTTCCTGAGAAAAGCCGTGCTTCTTGCGAAGCTCCCGCACTCTCGAACCCAAGGCGCGGAAGAACTGGTCTTGATTTGCCACGCTCTGAGATGTAAAGTGTTACGAGCAAAAACACCACGAGCAGATTAGCGTGTATTTCGTTGGGAGGATTCATGACGACCCCTTCACAGGCTGACGAACCCGTCAACTCCAAGTGCATCGGTTGTGGAGCGGACATCACGCCGACTGCGAAGTTCTGTCTCAAATGCGGAACCTCTCAAATCAAACCTACGCCAACCACCATCAAGTGCGCGGCGTGTAGATTCGAACTTCCAGAGTTCGCAAAGTATTGTGAAGAATGTGGTGCGGTTCAACCCGCAGCGCAGTCAAGTTCTTCTGAGCAGAATGGAGAGGCACTGTCAGAGCCAAGAGAGCCCAGTCAATCATCGAGGCGGGTTGAAAGCGAACCGCCAGATGGAGATGAGCCTCCCCAGTTTGAGAACGTGCAAGCACCAGCGTCTCCTTGGAAACGGCGGGTTCTAATCGGGGGTGCCTTAATCTTGCTTGCTGCTTCGAGTATTGCCATTCGGAGCCACTATAAGAGCAGCAGTGAGAGCGCAATTAGCAATCGAATCAGATTTGAGTGGACTCGTGCAATGGCGACGTTTGGAGCCACTGCCGCACAAAGTTCTGTTTGTAGCATTTATATGAAAGGAAAGAGTGGTGTAGAGAAAGATGAAGCTAAAGCCGTGTACTGGTGTCGAAGAGCCAGCGAAAATGGAGATGCCCGTGCAGAGAATGCACTTGGCGTTCTGTACCTGAACGGACTCGGAGGCTTGGCAGAAAACGATACTCAAGCCGTCTTCTGGTGGCGCAAAGCTGCTGAGCAGGGATATGCGAAAGCACAGAGTAACCTTGGTTATATGTACCTTAACGGACAAGGTGGCTTGGTGAAGGATGATGCTGAAGCCGTCTCTTGGTTGCTTAAAGCTGCCGACCAAGGAGAAGCACATGCACAGTACTCGCTGGGCGTGATGTACGAGTACGGCAGAGGCCGCTTGGCGAAAGACGATGCTCAGGCCGTCACTTGGTATCAGAAGGCCGCTGACCAAGGACAGGTAGATGCAGAGTATTGGCTTGGCGTGATGTACGAGTACGGCAGAGGCGGCTTGGCGAAAGACGATGCTCAGGCCGTCACTTGGTATCAGAAAGCTGCTGAACAGGGGTATGCAGATGCTCAGTTCCGCCTTGGCTGGATGTACGAGAACGGGCAAGGTGGCTTGGCGAAAGACGATGCTCAGGCCGTCACTTGGTATCAGAAGGCCGCTGAACAGGGAAACGCAGACGCTAAAATTGCTCTTGCCAATGTCCGCATTCGACAGCAGCAAGAAGAGGCGCGAATGAATACCTTAATGGGAGAGCCGATAAATTTTGAAAGTTTTATGGTTAACTTTCGAACTAGAGAACTTCCAATTGGCAAGCGATATAGGTTTAAGGCGACTCCCAACAACGCAGAAAGCCTGAGTGAACTATGCGCGAGTGGTAGACCGGGGGGGACCGCCTGTATACCAGCTACGCCTGACTTCGATGAATCTGCACAGTTCAAATACACCATCAGCAACCTGATTAGAAAGTTTGACACAACCTGCACCGTTACCGCTTCCTTGGGTAATAACGGGGTGGCACAGATTCATCGGGTTGAGGGTTGCAACTAGTCCGAAGGGTGCACTTCCGGGTGCTACATAGGCGTGGTTCACAAACCCCCATTCCCAGCCCTCGTTTTACGGGGCTTTTTGCGGTCATTCCGCCGCCGAGCGTCTGGTTCACATGGTTTGTCTATTGAGCCGTATCGGCTGTGTCCGTCCACGCCTCTAAGGCTCTACCAGCTTTTATAGGCACAGCACCAAACTCTCGCTGAACTCCAGTAGCGACATGACACTGCACTCAAGCCGAGCGGCACGAGCGATGTCCTGCAAGTCCTTGCACTGGGCATAATCTGCGGTGAGAAACTTGTCGCAATAGGGCAGGTACGCCGACATCATCAGGTCATTACGTCCAGCCTTGGGGCTGGTGTCGTGCGCGGGGCTCAGAGAAAAGTTGTACCACGCCTTCACAAAGGAATAGCAGACAGCGCGAAAGGGGGGACACGCATCAATGAAGGGCTGAATCTGTTCATCGGTCATCTCGGGGACGACCTGCCCCTCCAGTGCCTTGTTGAAAAGACCGATGCCGAAACCCCATAAAACGCCTCCGGGCTTCGTGGATGCCTGAGCAGCTTCCTCAAATGAGTTCAATCCCTGCTTTGGGTCTCGCCTAATGATTTCGTCCAACTTTGGCCGAAGGCTTGTCCATACCTGTTCGAATTCATTTTGCAGATGGAACTGCGCTCTTCTCTGCTCATCGAATACGTCGTCGGGCAGGGTGCGCGACGACACGGCCTGTTCGTACTCTCTTGCCCTAACGTAGACTCGATTCCAGTCGTACGCTCTCGGGTTTTCGTGATAGGCACGGACGTGCAGCCGAATCACTTCATTGGGTGGCCAGACGCATTTCCCATTCGCGAGGATTCTCGCAAATCGGCAGAGAAGAGCATCTCGCCTCTTGGCGGTCTTTGTGGCAAGAATTTCATCAACAACCATAGCGGGAAGGCGGACATCGTAGCCAAGTTCGAGTCCCCGCATCAATGGCTCAGAGCCCCCGCGCCCGTCCTCAAGATGATTGATAACGGTCGTATCCAAGACGATTCGTGGCTTTGAGACGTTCGTCATTGCAATCCTCGGGCATCCTCCGCCCAGTTGCATCGGCTCGTCAGTCTGTATGCATGACATGCAGGTAGTGCTGACAAAGGAATTGTACCGCCCTTCGTGTTGCTGGATGGGTAGCTGTCCTCATCACAAACGAAACTACCAATTCCTTTGGCAGGAGCCCCACACATGGAAATACCTGAAAACCTCTATCTCGATGTCCGTCTCGTACCTCCCCTTGAGGAGGCAATCGACCACTGGCTGGGCGCACGAGACAAATTCAAAATCGAGCCGAGTGACGAAAACCAGCATGACTACAATTCCACGTTGTACGACCTCGGAGCCGCATGGGGTGAACGGTACCCCGGTGATGCTGACACGCCGGAAGCCTTTGAATGGTATCGGCGTGGTCTCATTGCGCCGGAGGAGGAGTGACCTTCTCCGGGGCAGCTTTCGTCGCGAACACCGCAACCACAAGCGCACCGAGACCCAAAATAGCCACCCCCAACGCCACCCAATCTCCCGGTTCAAAGGGCGCTTTTGTCTTTTTCCCTCGCGGTGTCATTTCGCTCATCTTCAGGTCTTCGTCCATGGCTTCTGCGACCTCTTAGCTAAACCTTCTCTGAAGGTGACACATTCCGTCTGCGATTTGTTGCGTTCACACAGGCACTATCAATCCCGGACTGTTGTTCCTCACGTTGCCAACTGCCCGGCTCACTTTCCAAGCCTTCATCTCGTTAGCCGGGTACGGCCTCAGCAAGTCAACAGGCAAATGCGCCGGGTCAGCGGGAGCCATCCAGCGGCTATAGTCTTTCGGCAGTACAATCACGGGCATTCGGTTGTGAATTGGCTCCATCAGTTCGTTTCAGGATTATCTCGTTTGCTCAGTCGTGGTATGCGATTGTGACGACCCAGTGCCGCCCAACCGCATCTTTGGCCGTCTTAGGCCATTGAGTCTCATCCAAATCCGTAAAGATGACGTTGGGCTTCTCGAAAGCCCAAGCATTCGTGACGTAATCGTTGAATCCAGCTTTCAATTGTGCAAACAGAGTTTCGTCCATCAACTGTGCATCGTCTTGATAGCCTTCAAACCCAACGTCAGTTCGAGCAACTGGGATTCTCCCATCAAATTTGGGAAACGACTTCTTGAATACCTTAATGTGAGCCCTCGGTGTCTCGGCCACTCGATATTCTTTCAAGAAGTTCCGAAAGTCCCGAGGATGAAGGCGTTTTAAGCGGAGCAGAGTTAACATCCCCGAGTAGCGGCCACCGACCGAAAAATAGTCGCAGAGCCCGCAGAATCGCCCCGCAGTGATGAAGTGTTCCTGCTCCAAATATCGACAGGCTCGTCGCCTTGCCTGAAGACTTGTCTTCGCTTCTTCAACTGGAAGGCAAACGTAGAGAAGAAAATGCATAACTCTCCTTCATCCAAAAGCCTGAGCGAACGGAATTCGCACAGGCCACGTTTCGAGTGCAATTGTTTAGTTCAACACGTGCATTCGATACACGTTTGATAGCTCATCTGCATTCTCCAAGCGGCCCCTTTCTTCCTACTTCGGCACACTGAAAATCGCTAGACGCTTCGCACCTATGTTGATGGTTGTTAGTAAGGTGCCGACGAAGACCCGCTTGCTGCCCTTGACTGTCGCAAGCCTCCAGCCCTGCCCCATAGTCATTCGTTCGCCTTTCTTAGCCTTCGTGCCCTTGATTATGATTCCGCTGACCGCCTTAGCCTTTTTGCTAACCATTTCGTTGAGTCCCTTTCTCTCAGAGGATTTTGCCGAGAATCTTAGCACAGCCGTAATCAGTCCGGTCTGGTTCGTCGCAGTGCGGCTGAAGCTGCTCTATCGACAAGAGTTCTAATTCGTGAGCGAACAAAAATCGTGTCCTGCTGCAAGCCCAATTTTTCAAGCGCAGTGGATTCGTATCTCGGCAAGCGTCCGAACCAGTCATGATATTCCTCAAGCCTCACCGTCGCTTCCTTTAAGCGTCCCATCTTAGCGAGAGTCAGTAGCACGTTTTCAAGAGCCAATCGGTAAGGTTCTCCCATCTCGCGTTCACCCTTCTCACTCAAATTTTCGATACAACTCGCGTCAGATGGGTCCTTGAGGCTACAGGCGTGTTCAAACCATCCGAGTGCTTGCTCATGTTCACCGTTCGAGAAGTGATACCACCCAATATTGTTAAGACAATCGCGATGAGACTCGATTGAGAGCGTAAGAGGATGTTCGAGCGCACGAGTGAAACAACTCAAAGCCTCCTCCTGCTCATCCAGCGCGTTCAATACGAAACCAAGTTCGGCAAGTGTCTCTCCATTGAGCGAATCATTCTCTGCTGCCGCTCTCAGATTTGTGAGCACACGCCTACCCTCCTCCTCCATTGACTTACAACGTTCCGCAGCTTCTATTAAGTATGCGATATGTTCAATCGGAGCATCTCTCTCGCACAACGCCAGAATCGCAATCGCGAGTTTGTACCCTCGAACTGCCGAATTTCCTTGCATAAGAAAACTAAGTTCAAGCGTCGGGTCTTCCATGCCAGCGGCATCAAGAATTGAATCGTCGAAATCCTCGTCTGACCACATCTCACTCCCCCGGCGCAGTGCATTCAGATATTCCCGAGCCAATTCATTCTCCATCAATTGGTGCTCATGCATTTGCCACACTCCTGTGAGTCAGACTAGACGCAGATGCTGTGCTTGTGGGGGAACTCTCTCCTCGGTCATCTGGATTCTGATTGAGAGGAGAGCCGCTATGCTTTCGAAATCTCCAGCGAGTGGCTAAATTGAAACGGGGGAATAATTCTTATTCAGGAGCGGCAATGTGCCCTCATGCTGGATGTGGATGTTCATCCACGTTCGCTCGACGGTATTGATGTCGTTCGTTTCGACCCAATGGAACAGCACGGCTCTCCCCTTTTCCGTTGGGCTCGTCTTCTCCGGGCTATCAAGATGGTCATTCATTCTTTTCCGCAAATTTGTGGCAAGGCCAAGGTAGAGAATCTCCTTCAGGAACGTCGTTAGGACGTAACACCCGGAGGTATCAGGCACAAAACGGCAGCGGCTCCGCAGGAACGATTCGCATTTTACGGGCTGCGGAACCAACTCACCGATGGTCATACCTTCAGTGCTCCCGCTGTCATCGACGCCTTATTGAGAGCCTTCGCCATCTCCTGATTCACGACGTTGATGGCACCGGCATTGAGGAAACTTGCCTTCCCACCTTTTGCCCACCAATCAGCATGGCCTACCCCTGCAAATTCGCCCTCGACATTCTCAAGGCAGGACTGGAGAAGTACGTCCATAGCCTTCACCGTGAAGTCGTTGCCTTGGTTTTGCAACTTCATGAAAAACGGAATCGAGAATTTACAGAACAATTCCACTCCGTTGTACTTGTAGAGAACTGTCGAGTTCCCATCATCCAGATTCTTTTCGATTGCCTTCCAGTAGTTCAAGAAGATTTTCTTCTCCTTCTCGAAATCTTTGAACACGCTAAGAGGGTTGTTGGCTGTCAACACATACCTGACAATGGCCTTCACGAACGACTTCTGGTTGATGGTGCCGCCCTCAACATCCTGATTCGCCATCTTGATTTTTCCGAACCATGGCGAACCTTGCGTCTTGTTCAGGAAATCGACGTACTTAAGGGCTTTCTGAACCTCGCCCTTATCCACGACGTTGAGAATCCAACGGGGCAACGTGGGCAATTCCTCAACATCAACAGCGGCAGTCAAACGAGCATAGATTCGTTGTTCAACCGAAGCATCAACGCTCTTCTGTGTTGTGTTGACGATTAGGAAATGGCACATCTGTTCCAGCTTCGAAAGCTTGATTGCAATAACCACAGGAATCTCAAACTCGTAGACTCGTGCGTCTTTTTCCGCCGCCATGCGGAGACCTTCGAGCCGATGCTGCCCATCGACGACGCTGAATGAACCCACAGCGGCAGAGTCAATCTCCAAAATGTGGTCTTTGTTGTTGAAAGACAGCGACTTGTCCGTTGCGAGAAATACAGAGGTCGGAAGGAATGCGTCCTTCGTGTCTTGGCCTCTGAGGATGTACTCAGCCAGCTTCTTCGCCCTCGCCGTGTTCAAGAGCCGCTGGTAGCCGTTGTCTTCGTCCTCGGGGTCGAGGGTATCGACGCTATAGAAGTTCTTCGCTAGTAAGTCCTTCACTCGGAGCGAGGTCGCAAACAAACTCAGGGCACCCTGACGGACTCTCGCTGCCGGGACTATTAGCTTCGCCATTCCACATACCTCCACTCAACTCGTTCAGCCGCTCGGTACGAGCGGCAATGACCGCTAAAGGCTCTTGCTACGTGCGCTTCTTTCTTGAGCGGGTTTTACCCGGTGCAACGAGGGTCGGGAACCTCTTGTCCACAGCCTCCCAACTCAAATGAAAAGCCTTGTTAATATCGCTCTTTTGCATCCACTCGACGCCGCCCTTGGAAACTTTCAACCGTCCGAAGGCTTTTCCATCCCGCTTCACGCGGAAAACCACGTCCACGGTGGACACATCTAGCGTAGGTGCCTTCACTTTAACTGTGTGTTCTGACATGGCAGAATTGTACGCCATCATTCCCGCAGCGTGGCGTACTGCTCCAGCAGGCTTTTTATATATAGTGCCGTTCGGGATGGCTTTGAGCGACAAGCTGGGAAAAATATTTTTGCGGTCGCCCTTGAGGAGCCACATTCTACCGCCGAGGCGCTACCGGCCTCCTGTCCGCTGCTGGTGAACTACGAGTTGGTCAGGTCTGCCGAGGAAGACTTCGCTCGGCCTGTACTGCCGCTGCTCTCCACACAGCGGACACTCGACGGCGACCGACTGAAGGGGGAATTCCCTCAGGCCGGTCGGCACATCGCGGCGGCAACGCTTGCACGTGACCACGAACGTCTTGCGGCCTGAGGGCGTTGGGAACATGGAAAGATTATAGGCGAACAGGAGGCGAATATGAGGGGCATTGGTAAGGCGTCGATTTGGAATAATAGTGATATAAGAATCACATTACTGTTGAATAATTCTATTGAGTGATGTATATATCACTCATGCAGACTCTAGGCGAACTTGGTGAAGCGGTTGCAGCAAGGCGCAAGGCTCTCAAGATGAGCCAGAGCGAGGTCGCCAACCGCACCGGGCTCACACGGGAGACTCTCGTGCGATTCGAGCGAGGGCAGCTATCAGAGTTCGGTTCACGCAAACTGCTGGCTGTCCTCGCCGTACTCGGACAGGAACTGACCTTCACAGAAGTCGGGGCGGCTGGCACTCTCGATGAGTTGCGTCGTGAGCGGGGTGAGGCATGAAGTTGAATGTTCACGTCCTCGACAAGCACGTGGGGGTGCTGGAGCAGGTCGGCGACTTTCGCAGCGTCATGGCTTACACGCCCGACACCGTGCCGGAGAACCTCGTCTCGCTGACGATGCCCGTCCGCACCGAGTCCTACCCGTGGGACGACGAACTTCATCCAATCTTCCGAATGAATCTGCCCGAGGGCTACCTGCTGCAAGTTTTGCAGGAGGAGTTCGGGCCGCACATTGGAGCCAGTCCGGTCGCGCTGCTCTCGGTCATTGGCCGCAACATGGTGGGACGGTTGAAGGTCGCTCCACCGGGCGCGTTGCTTGATGAACCGGCCAAGCCGGTCGAGGTCGCCGAACTGCTGAAGGGCGACAACTCCGAGGAGGCGTTCTCACAGCTTGTGCGGGAGCACGCAAGGAGCGGCGTCTCGGGCATCCTGCCGAAGTTCCTTGACGCGGAGAAACAGAAAGAGACCGGACTAGGAAGGCACCCCAAAGCAACCCTGCTGACCCACCGGCACATCGTCAAGGGCTCGTCTTCGCGACTTCCGTTCGCGACGGCGAATGAGCATCTATGTATGCAGGTCGCGGCGAAGATGCTCCCCACGGCCAAAACGGAACTCTCCGAAGATGGAAACGTCCTCGTGGTGCATCGCTTCGACGTGGACGAGAGCGGCAAGCCCTTCCGTGCTCTGGAGGACTTCTGTTCGTTGCTTGGACTACGCCCTGCTCAGAAGTACGACACCACATGGGAGAGAATCGCGAAGGCTGTACGGGCGCACGTGCCGGGGAGAGACCATTACGAGACCTTCCAGAAGCTGACCGCGATGCTGCT
>Ga0181533_1004752_pt1 | contig 13549 bp, 14 predicted proteins | sample PEATcosm2014_Bin_45_FD_119772 | JGI IMG/M metagenome (GOLD analysis project Ga0181533, IMG submission 119772) | Peatland microbial communities from MTU Mesocosm Facility, Houghton, MI, USA - PEATcosm2014_Bin11_60_metaG | ecosystem: Environmental > Terrestrial > Soil > Wetlands > Peat | place... | reverse complement strand
CATCGCAAAATCCATGTACCCGAGGCCGATGCGTATTTCACCGCGCTTCAGGTGCGGCCGCATCGCCAGCGCCGCGATCAGCGGAATATTCCGCAGGAAGAAAATGATGTCGCCTGCAAACAGGTCGGGGACCGGCTTGTGCAGATACACTTCGTAATACGTCCATTCGAATTGTCCGACCATCCACAACGTGCAGCTCAGTGCCACCAGCATCCAAAAAATGTTTCGCCGCCAGTGCGGTGTGCCGGCATTCATCAACAAGCCCGCGTTCGCCAGCAGCGGCACAAAGCACTGCGTGATGTCCCCAAAATTGCTGAGTTTCGTCCCGGGTCCCAGGAGATGAGACACCAGGGCGTAGAAGCCAAGGAACACAACCCAGGCCCCCACGAACCACGCGGTTGTGCGGGGAGTCGTCACAATCGTTCTTCCACCTATTTTAGATGTTTTCCGGGGAGCCCCGGCTCGCCGTGTGCCCTATGGATGGCGTAAGTATCACCGCGCGGCCACCCGCACCGCGCTAAATGCAACGAACTCCCGGTTTTCCCATGCCCTCGGCGAGATGGTTGTCAGGCGCATAAGGCTCTTCATCACAGGAAATATGTGGCGCATGCGCAGACGCAAAGAACCTGACTTAACTTGCGAGTATTGTTGAAGGAAAAATTGCCAACGCGCACGCAGAGTCTTGCTCTGTTCTGCTGACGCGCTGCCAGCGGAGAGACCAGTACCGCTGTTCTCTGGCAAGCTGGCGGAGGAGGAGGGATTCTGTCCAAGCACCCTAAGAAATTCGCAGTGGCGATGGTAAAACTTAAGTCCAATCCGGTCAATGCAGAAAAACGCCAGAAACCGTTTCATCAGTGTTATAGAGGAATCTGAGGTGTGAGATTTATGCGGAAGTCTTAGGAAATCTTAGGAAGGAGCACAGTCTTTGTGTCTCCACTGCCATGTAGGACGCTGCCCTACATGACCAGAGCATAATGTAGCGAAGCATCGCCCGTGCTGTCAGGATAAGCACTCACAAGGGGACCTGGACTCATTCACCCTGGTCGGGTCGACTTGTTGTTTCTCATTCACATTGCAGGCGGCAGTCTCAAACGCCGAACCTGATCTTGTCGTGGTGATAGCAGTATTGATGTTGGACGAGTTCGAAGAGTCTGCAGACCTGCCAGCTAAGGCAGGTTTTGGCTGGTGGAGGCCGTCAACGCGGCGCGCGTGCTGACCCTAGCCGCGGCCGGTTCAGGACAGCAGACCGTGCTCGTGAAGTTTCCGGTAGAGATTCCGCTCGCTGATACCAAGGACTCTGGCCGCGCTTCCACGGTGGCCATTGCTCGCTTCGAGCGCCAGCCGGATAAGCTCCCGCTCCGCTTGTTCCAGGGTCGGCAACGAAGCACCGTTCGATGAAAAACTCGGTGCTGCGGCGACGCGCGAATTTCGAAGGGTAGCGGGCAGGTGCTCTGGGAGAATGCAGGTTCCTTCGCATAGCACCATCGCGGCTTCTACTACGTGAAGAAGTTCACGCACGTTTCCCGGCCAGTTGTGCTCCCGCAGTAGCTGCAAGGCTTCCTCACTGATCCGTTTGCTGGAGCCGAACCGCTCGTTGAGCGTGGCCACAAACTGTTGCGCCAGCAGTTCCACGTCGGTGCCTCTGGCCCGCAGCGGAGGAACTTCCACGGTAATTGTGCTAAGGCGATAAAACAGATCCTCGCGGAAGAGGCACTGGCGGACCATGGAGGAAACATCGCGGTTGGTCGCGGTCAGAATCCGTACATCGACGCGAATCTCGTCTGTCCCCCCGACATGCCGGAAAGTGGACGTGTCCAGGACGCGCAGCAACTTGGTCTGCGTGGCGCGGCTGACTTCGCCAATCTCGTCGAGAAAAATCGTTCCGCCATTGGCGACTTCGAATAATCCTGGTTTCCCGCGGTCTGCCCCGGTGAACGCGCCGCGCTCGTGACCGAACAGTTCGCTCTCGAACAAGCTTTCCTGCAATGTGGCACACTCCACCACCACGAACGGCCGGAACCGGCGAGGACTGCGGGCATGAATCAGTTTGGCGACGCGTTCTTTCCCCGCGCCGGTCTCTCCTGTAATGAGCACCGTGCCATCGCTGGGGGCCACCAGCTCGATCAGTTTGAGCAGCCGCTGGAACTCCGGGCTTTCGCCGATGAACGAACTTCCTAGATCGGGCGGTGTCAACCCGCGCTCGAGAAGATTCGCCCTCTGACGCAGCGAGCGACGCTCCACTGCCCTTTGAATACGAATGTGAAGCTCATCGAGCGGGCAAGGCTTCACAACATAATCGAACGCGCCAATGCGGACTGATTCAATGGCGGTATCGATTGAGCCGTGGCCGGTCAACATGACAACCTCGGTTGCTGGCGCGCTGGCGTGGATGGCTTTGAGCACGTCGAGACCGTTCATCCCCGGCAAACGTAGGTCGAGCAAGACAACATCCGGTTCTGACGTGACAATTCGACGAACGGCCTCCTCGCCAGTTCCCACCGCCTCGATCTGGTAGCCGAGACGGGTCAGTTCGTTGGCCATCACCTGCCGAAAGACCACATCGTCATCAACAAGCAGGACGGAAGCCGGCTTCATTGTCTGGCCTCCTGCGGCATGCCTGTCTGGATAGCTGGGAGAACAACTTCGAAGGTTGACCCAATTCCGGGAGTGCTCTCGACGCGGATGTCACCGCCCCAACTGCGGACGGCGTTCAACGAGAGGAAAAGGCCGAGTCCGGTTCCGCCCGAGCGGAGGCTAAAGAACGGTTCAAAGATTTTCTTTAGGTATTCCGGAGGAATCCCGCACCCCTCGTCAGAGATGCGCAAGCGCACGGTGTCGCCCCCCGTGGCCTCCACTACAACTTTGCCGCCTGGTTTCGAGGCCTGAATGGCGTTGAGAATCAGATTGACCAGGAGGTTTTGCAATTCCGCCTCGTCCGCGCGCACCCGCAATGCCGGTGGAAACGGATGCACCTTGACGTTCACCGAATGAGCCGAAGCCGTGGGATCGATGAGTCCTTGTACTGCCGTGATCGCTTCATCGAGTTCCACCATATCCCCGGAGGAACGCTGGCCCCGAGACAATCTCAAGAAGTGTTGCGTGATGCCTCTGCAGCGCATGATTTGTTCACGGGCGATGGTGGCGCTGTCCCGGATCTTGGCCGGGTCTACCTCCGCGTTCCCGTTCTCTCCAACGGGAGTTTCGCGGAGGATTCCCTCGATACACATCAGCACGGTTGCCAGCGGCGTATTCAACTCGTGCGAAAACCCGGACGCCAGCACTCCCAGCGAGGCTAAGCGATGCGACTCGGCAAGGTTTGCTTCTGCCGCCCTGCGCTCAGAAATGTCACGCCAGACCTCCACTACCTGGGCCAGATGGCCTGACGCGTCGAGAATCGGAGAAGCGTGAATCTCTTCCCATGCCGAAGTGCCGTTGCTGGTTCTGCGTTCGCACATACGCACCTGGCGCGCACCTGATTTCAAACAAGCGAGCGTGGGGCAATCGCCCACGTTGCAGGGACTCGAGCTGACTTCCAGACAGCAGCAGCCCAGCAACTGATCACGGTTGCTACCCGTGCGCTGCAGGAAAGCATCGTTGGCCGCGATGATTCTTCGTTCGACGTCAAGAACGACAATCCCGTCATCGATGCTGTTAATGACGGTCTCGAGGCGCTCCCGCTGCGTGCGAACTTCACCCACCAGACCAGCTACGGAGTCAGCCATGGCGTTGAACTCGCGGCCCAGCCACGCCAGTGTGTCCGAACCTTCTGACGGAACGCGGCGCTCCAGGTCGCCCTGGGAAATCAAGCGCGCAGTGGTTTCGAAACGGTTTAGGCGTCGCAGGACGGAGAACTGGATGAGTAGCAAGATGGTTCCTGCGATTACGAAGGTCAACGCACCGGCGCCAGCCACCAACCAGCGTAGGTCCCGCGTCATTGCGGCTCGGACTTCTCCGGCGTTGTAATCCAGAATGAGGATGCCGTTAATTTTATGCTGGGGGTCGTGGCATCTGTGGCACTCTTCGCGGTTGCGAATCGGCACCACGGTTCTAAGTATCTCGCCGCCTCGAGTCTCGATCACGCGGCTGGAGCCGCGGCGGTCCGGCGGATCACGATGGCAGACCTGACAAGTGGGAGAGTCGATCCGAAAATTGTCCCCAGACGTTCCGGGCTTGCTGGAATACCGTAGTACGCCATTACGGTCCAATAGAATGAGTTGCTCGACACGTTCTTGCTTCCCAAAACTTTCGATCATCTTAGCAATCAGCGTGCGGTCGTTTTCCAACATCTGATGCTCGAGCGCGACGCGGATTAGGTCGCCTTCAGTGAGTGCCGTGTTACGCGCGGCTTCCAGAAGGCTGTGGAAGTGGTGCACCGAATAAATGTAAGACGCCGCGGCGCAGGCAATGACCACAGCCACCGTAATTCCGAGGGCGAGGACGACCGTCATGCTGGCAGAACGCAGCTTCATGCTGTGGGGTAACGAATAGCCGCAAGCATGGCATACGGCGCTTTGGCGCGTCAATGACTGACGAATTGTCAGACGTGTCCTGACAACCTGTCAGTTCGCATGCCATCGCGCTCCTATCTCATCTGAAATTAAAGAACTTAGGGTTGTACCAATCTGGCAAAAAACGTGCCTATGAACTGCAGAGGGAGGTACTCGACCATGGAAATGCTCCTGATGGTGTTGTGCATGAGTATGTTTGGGCTGGCCGTTACAGCCATCGCATTTGGCGCGGCGACGCGTCCGGAAAAGTCATCTTCGCCTGTCAAACCTGAGCTGCGGCCTGTTAAAGCGGTGGCTCCAGGTCGATTCTTTGCTGACAGAGTCGTGCCTCCCGATAGTCCGGGATCACATGTGCCTACAGAGGTCCTCCTCGCGCAGATAGAAAATCACGTCCGCTTGGAGCAGGCGGCCGCGCAGTCGTTCCTCGAGTCCCCTACGCATGCCCAGTTGCACACTAAGACGACCTCGGTATTCGTAAACTGAGAGTCCCTTCATGGCTCCCGACCGATCGGAACTGCTAAAAGATCTTACTGTCGACGAAGCTCAACGGATTCTGGCGTTCGGCAGCAGACTCACAGTGCCCAGCGGGGCTTCCTTGTTCCAGTTGGGAGACCCAGCCGAGCGTCTTTTTCTGATTGAGCGCGGACGAATCAGGCTCACACTTCCCATGCAGGTCCGAGGGAGAGAAGAGGATGTGGTCGTCGAAGAGCGAACCTCAGGTCAGACTGTGGGCTGGTCAGCTCTGATTCCGCCCCACAAGTTCACTCTGGCCGCCACAGCTCCGCTTGAAACGGAAGTCATTGCTCTGCCCCGGGAAGAGTTGCGCAGGCATTTCGCCGCCAACCCGACCGTGGGGTACAAAATCACTTTGAACTTGGCGGTTGTCATTGGCCATCGCCTGCAACTGTTCCAAGCGATGTGGTTGCGCGAAATGCAACGCACGGTGGAAAAGCATTCAGCATGAATAATGAAGAGAGTGTTCCATGAAAACGGTAACATTGGTCGTCCAGACCTCCGCAGCCTCTGTAGCACGGAGTTCAGCCCGTGGCTGTTGACCCAAGTCCCCAGCCCAAACCGGCCCGCCGGCGAGTGATCGAAATCCTTCTGGGCGGTGGCTTACTCGGTTCTTTCGCGTCTTTTATTTATCCCGTGCTTCGCTACCTCGTTCCCCCACCCGTAGCGGAACTCGGAGGCGATCAGGTCACCGCCGGTAAGATCGGCGAACTGAAGCCGAACTCCGCCAAGATTTTTCGCTTCGGCAGCCGTCCGGGCCTGCTGATCAGAAACACTGACGGGAGTTATCGCGCTCTTTCTGCCACCTGTACGCATCTGGGCTGCATCGTGCAATACCGCAGCGACCTGCAAGAGATCTGGTGTGCCTGCCACAACGGTCTCTACGATTTGAATGGCCGCAACGTCTCCGGTCCGCCGCCCCGGCCACTCGAGGTATATGAGGTCCACTTGCGTGGAGACGATGTGGTGGTCTCTCTGAAGCGGGAGGCATAACCTTGTTTGCCGCGCTGCGCGACTGGATCGATGAACGATTTGACTGGGCCGCCCTCACTGCCCCTTTGCGAGAGAAAGCCGTCCCTAAACACGATTTGTCTTACTGGTATTTCCTCGGGGGCATCACGCTCTTTCTCTTTGGCATCCAAGTTTGCACCGGCATTCTCCTGCTCCTTTATTATCGGCCTAGTGCTACCGAGGCTTTCGAGAGCGTCCAGTACATCATGACCCGAGTGCAGTTCGGCTGGTTGGTGCGTTCCATCCATTCCTGGGCCGCCAACCTCATGATCTTTACCGCATTCTGTCACATGTTCAGCGTGTTGTTCCTGGGGGCTTACCGCAAGCCACGGGAGTTGACGTGGATAACCGGTATGTTGTTGCTGTTCCTGGCCATGGGATTTGGTTTCAGCGGCTACCTCCTGCCCTGGAATACGCTGGCATTTTTCGCCACCAAGGTCGGAACAGAAATTACCGGCCAGGTACCCATCATCGGCCATGGTCTGAAGGTCTTTCTGCGTGGTGGAGAAGACGTGACAGGTGCCACGTTAACTCGCTTTTTCGGATTCCACGTTGCACTTCTGCCCGGATTGACTGTCCTCCTGCTGCTTATTCACATCGCGTTGGTTCAATATTTTGGCATGAGCGTCCCACCAGGCGTGGAGGCCCGCTGGAAAGCTTCACCCAGTGAAATGCGGCAGATGAAGTTTTTCCCGAACTTCTTTTTGCGCGAATTGATGTCCTGGTACATCGCTTTGGGAGTTCTCGGCGCGCTGGCAGCGATTCTTCCTTGGGAACTTGGAGCGAAGGCGGATCCGTTTGCTCCCGCGCCGGCCGGAATCCGACCTGAATGGTATTTCATGTTTATGTTCCAGACGCTCAAGAAAATTCCGGCAAGGGTGTGGTTTGCCGACGGAGACGTCTTAGGCATCTTGGTGTTTGGTGTGGCGGGAATTGTATGGCTGCTGTTGCCGTTCTTCGAACAAGCTGGCGGCAGGCGCGGACGAAGACTCGTTCTCGGCGCCGGGATATTTGCTCTCAGCTATATCATCGCGATGACAATCTATGGATACATGGCTAAATAACGGTTTCCCGCGGTCGCTAACCCTATTGTTGACGATCGTGTGCGTTTGTGTCGGCGGGGCCCGCGCACAGACGCCAAGTACCTGCCTGGATTGCCACGCCGCCTTGGATCCTCCGCTGCAGGTAACACAAGCCCAGTTCTCTCAAGACATCCATGCTCAAAAAGGGCTGAGCTGCACGAGTTGTCATGGCGGCGACCCTGGCAAGGCCGACATGGACGCCATGAGTAAAGCCGCCGGTTTTCGTGGCAAGATCCAGCGCAACCAGATTCCGGAACTCTGCGGCCATTGCCACTCCGACGGCACGTTCATGCGCAAATACAACCCATCGTTGCGTACCGACCAATTTACCCAGTATAAGACCAGCGTGCACGGCAAGCGGCTGGTGCAGGGAGATACCAAGGTTGCGGTATGCATCGACTGCCATGGTGTGCACGACCTGCGCCCGGCGAGCGACCCACGCTCCAAAATAAGTCCATTGAACGTGGCGCAAACCTGCTCCCGGTGTCACTCCGATGCCAAATACATGCAAGGATATGGCATCCCTACGGACCAATACGCCAACTACAACCGTAGCGTGCACCACGAAGCGATGACAGTTGGTGGAGATCTGAGCGCGCCAACATGTCCGACTTGCCACGGCAATCACGGCGCCGCTCCGCCAGGAATAGACTCAGTAAAGAATGTATGCGCGAACTGCCATGTATTTCAGGCGCAGATGTATGACAAAAGCACCCACAAGGTGGCGTTTCAATCCGCCGGTCTTCCCGGGTGTGTGGTGTGTCACAGCAATCATGACGTAAGCCTACCCACAGACGCAAAACTCGGTACGGGCCCCGAGGCAGTCTGCATGCGCTGCCACAAACCTGGTGACATCTGCGATCAAGCTAGAGCGAAAATGCAGCAGGACTTGACGCAATTGGATGGTGCAGTCAAGGCGGCAGATCGAATATTGGGTGTTGCCGAATCCTCAGGTATGGAGGTCAGTGAGGCTCGGACGGAGCAAGATCAGGCCCGAGATTCTCTTACCAAGGCTCGCGTCACCATCCATAGTTTTAAAACCGACCTCGTTGAACAGGACATACACGCAGGTCTCAAGATTGCCGCAATGACGCAAGCGGAGGGCCAAGCGGCGCTCGCTGAGCGCGACCGTCGCCGACGAGGTCTGGGTTTATCACTGGTAATTATCCTCGCCGTATTGCTTGGACTGCGCCTATACATTCGACAAATTGAAAGTAATGCCAGCACGGTGGAGACGGCGGAGTTGCGCCATTAGATTTATTTGGTGCGCGATCGGGTTTTGAAATACGGGGGGGAAGCAGAGACGGTCCCCGCCGAAATCTAATCAGGGAGAGAAAAATGCAGACAACTGTGAAAAACGCAAGAGCGATGACGCTGGCCGCGACATTGCTGGCAAGTACCTGCCTGTTCAGCTTGCCCGCGAAGGCCGATATCGCCGACGCAGGGGCCACGTTCAAGGCCAAGTGTGCGATGTGTCATGGAGCGGATGGCAAGGGCAAAGAATCAATGAAGACTCCTGACTTCACTTCCGCCGATGTCCAGAAGAAGAGCGATGCCGATCTGAGCGGAATCATTACGAATGGCAAGCCGCCGAAGATGCCCGCCTACAAGAGTATGACGCCGGATCAGGTGAAGGACATGGTTGCGTTCATTCGTTCGCTAAAGAAGTAGCCGGCAGGAACGGTGCAAATATTTGAGCACGTCGAGGCCGATCAGATTCTGAACACCACTGAACCAGGCGAGGTCCAACACGTCGCTCAAGGGGTAAAGAAATAATGCGTACTGTTCCCAAGGGATGGCGACCCTGGAGAAATACAATTCTTTCTGCACTGTTTGCAGCCGCTGCATTTGTCGTTGCACTCGTGGCCTCCCGGAGCGCTGCTGCGCCGCCTGGAGTCCAGCCGAACACTGCTGTGCCAGCGAACTACCTCACACCTGTAGAGCTGAGATTCTCGCCTGACGGCTCGAAGCTATACGTTGTCTGTGAGGATGACGATTCCGTGCTAGCTGTCGATTTGCGGGCACGGCGTGTCATAGGCAGAATAAAGGTCGGGCACAGGCCACAAGACGTGGCTGTCTCACCCGACGGCAAGACACTCTACGTTTCGAACTCATGGAGCGACACAGTCAGTGAGATTGACGCAAGAACCTTTTCGGTCCGCCGCACACTTCCGATGGGTTGGGGTCCTGTCGGACTGACAATAGACCGATGGGGTAAGGTCCTGTACGTCGCGAACAGCATCGGAAACGATGTCTCGCTGCTAGATCTTTCTCGAGAAGTGGAAATCAAGCGGCTGGCAGCTTGGCGCTCGCCTCACCAGGTAATGCTATCTCGCGACGGCCGGTCCGTGTACGTCTCGAATCTGCTTCCGCACGTGGCTCCGCCGGATGAACCGCCCGTGTCCGCGTTGACAGTGATTGACACCGGGAAGCAAATCGCCGCAGAGCGCATACTCATCCCGGGCGTTGTCGAACTCCGGCACATTGCGGAAGCACCTGCAGGGGCCGGTGGCTATCTTCTCGTTCCGTTCATGAGGCCTAAGAATCTGGACCCGCTCATACGAGTGAGCCAGGGATGGATCGTCACGCACGGCATAGCGATCGTCCGGTCCAGTTCGAATGTTCAGATGCAGCGAGGAAACCTTGCGGTCGCGCAGGTCCTCCTCGACGATATTGATTACTACCACGCAGGCGCAAACGGGGCTGCTTTTACGCCCGACGGGCAATATGCGCTGGTGACTTCATCGGAGGCGAATGTCGTTTCGATCATCGACACCTCCAAGTTGCAACGGCTGTTGCGCCATGCGCGGAAGGAAGAGCTTCCGAACCGCCTGGATTCGGCAAGAGCTTTTGTTGTGCGCCGTTTGCCCACGGGGCAGAATCCCGCCGCGGTCGTGATTTCGCCGGACGGTCGCCTCGCTTACATCGCCAATCGCTTGGATGACAGTTTGACAGTCGTGGACCTACAGCTTCTTCAGGTGAAATCCAAGATTGACCTGGGCGGCCTAAGGGGAATTACGGCTCTGCGGCACGGAGAGCAGTTGTTCCACGACGCGCGCTACTGTTTCCAGGGGCAGTTTGCCTGTGCGACTTGCCATCCTGACAACCACATCGACGGCCTCGCGTGGAATCTTGAAACACCTCAACTTGGACGCGACCGTGTGTTGAATCGCACGCTGAGGTGACGTGCGTGATGGCGCTGGTGCTGGGATACGCGGGGTCACGGTGGAATCGCGTGGAATTGGGATGGGTGGCGTACGGAGCGATTGGATTGGGAGCATTGAAGCTAGTTGTGGAAGATTTGCGATTTGGAAATGCGGGGACGCTGATGGTGTCGCTGCTGTTTTACGGATTGATCTCGATTTTGTTGCCGCGGTTGACACGGTTTGGAAGAGTTGAGGTGTGAGGGATTCGAGCGCCGTATGCCGGTTTTTGAGGTAAGCGAAAAAGAAGAATTGGCTGGAGTCTCACGGTGCTGCGCTACACGATGCGGTGGCAGTTGGCGCAATTCGGCACAACAGTTATCTGTCCGATAAATATGTAGGGCCGCGGGGCAGGCCGTCTCGAAGGTTTTTTGAGAGGTCCAATCCTCAGGAGGAGAAACACTCATGGAAAAAGACGCTTTGAACATAGTGGATAAGAGAACGCAGGCCTCCTACGCCATCCCTCTTTACAAGAGAGCTGTTCGGGCCATGGATTTGCGACAAATCAAGACGGGCGCTGAAGATTTTGGGCTGATGACCTACGATCCGGCATTCTTGAACACCGCCTCTTGCCAGAGCGCCATTACGTTCATTGACGGTGATAAGGGCATCTTGCGCTACCGCGGCTATCCGATCGAGCAGTTAGCGGAAAAGTGCACCTTTCTTGAGGTTGCGTACCTTCTTCTATTCGGCGAGTTGCCCACAGAGTCTCAACTCAACGATTGGATCTACAACGTCACCCATCACACGATGATTCATGAGACGACCAAGAGGTTCCTCGAAGGCTTTCGTTACAACGCCCACCCAATGGGAATGTTCATCAGCACCGTCGCCGCGCTTTCGACCGTTTATCCCGAATCCCGCAACGTACATGATCGCGAGGTGCGCCTACACCAGATCCATCGTCTGATCGGCAAAGTTCCCACTATTGCCGCGTACACGTACCGACACAGCTTGGGCTTCCCGTATGTCTACCCGGACAACGACCTCAGCTATGCCGAGAATTTCATGAACATGTTGTGGAAAATGGTGGAACCGAAATACCACGCGAATCCAATCTTGGCCCGTGCCTTGGACATCTTGTTCATTCTGCATGCCGACCACGAACAAAATTGCAGCGCCAACGTCATGCGGGCCGTTGGCAGCGCGCAGGCCGATCCCTACCTTTGTACCGCGGCTGCGGCCGCCGCGCTCTCTGGTCCGCTCCATGGTGGCGCCAACGAAGAAGTTCTTCGGATGCTGGCTGAAATCGGGTCAAAGGAGCGCGTTCCAGCCTACATTGACAACATCAAAGCCGGCCACGGGAAACTCATGGGATTCGGTCACAGGATTTACAAGAATTACGATCCTCGCGCCAAGATCATCAAGTGGGCCGCCGATCAGGTATTTCAAGCTACCGGCAAAAATCCCAAGCTGGAAATCGCGCTCGAACTCGAGCGAATCGCCCTCGAGGACGATTACTTCATCAAGCGGAAACTCTACCCCAACGTCGATTTCTATTCTGGAATTATCTACCAGGCCCTAGGCTTCAAGCCGGAGATGTTTACCGTGCTGTTCGCCATTCCTCGCACCGTGGGGTGGCTCGCACAGTGGCAGGAAATGCTTGAGGATCCGGAGCAGAAGATCGCTCGTCCGCGGCAAATCTATACTGGCCACGACGTGCGTGAATTCGTCCCCATCGAAAAGCGCGGTGTGTGAGCGGCTCCGGCGCCGCCGCATCGACTGCAAGCCCGGAGGATTAAGACGGCGGGCGGTAGATTGCGGATCGCGGGGAGAAAGCATTTCGATCATGTCTGGTTCAACACTGGGGGAACAGAGGGGCCGCCCCGACCGGGTCGGGGTGAAGGCTGGAAACGGACAATTGGGAGCCGGGCAGAGATTGAGAAGCTGAGAGTGGGCCGGGGACTAGGAAGTTTGTGGGTATAAGGAGGGGACGATGAGCCGGAAGAAAGTGACGGTGGTGGGGAGCGGGTTCGTGGGGTCCACGCTGGCTCAACGCATCGTGGACTTTGAGCTGGCGAACGTTGTGTTGACGGATATTTTGGAGGGGCCACCGCAAGGAAAAGCGCTGGACATGATGCAGGCGGCAAAGATCACGGGAACGAGCGCCTACATCAGGGGGATCTCGACGGCGAACGGCGATTACAGCGCGACGGCGGGAAGCGACGTGGTGGTGATCACGGCGGGATTTCCGCGGAAGCCGGGGATGAGCCGGGACGACCTGCTGAGGGCGAATTATGAGGTAGTGAAGAGTGTCGTCGAGCAGATCGTCCGGTATTCGCCGGACTGCATCATCGTAGTGGTGACGAACCCGCTAGACGCGATGACGCAGGCGGCGTGGAAGGTGAGCGGCTTCCCGAAGCAACGCGTGCTGGGGATGGCAGGAGTGCTGGACGCGGCGCGAATGAGCGCATTTGTGGCCATGGAGTACGGGGTGAGCGTGGAGAACGTGCAAGCGTTTGTGCTGGGCGGGCACGGGGATGAAATGGTGCCGCTGCCACGGTATACGACGATCGCGGGGATTCCGCTGCCGGAGTTGCTGCCGAAGGAGAAGATTGATGCGATCGTGGAGCGCACGCGGAAGGGCGGAGCGGAGATCGTGAACCTGCTGAAGACGGGATCGGCGTATTACGCGCCGTCGGGAGCAGCGATGGCGATGGTGGAAGCGATTCTGAAAGACAAGAAGAAGATTTTGCCGTGCGCGGCGTATTTGGAAGGCGAATACGGGATCCATGGATTGTTTGTGGGCGTGCCGGTGAAGCTGGGGGCGAAAGGCGCGGAGGAGATTATTCAGATCGAGCTGCTGCCGGAGGAGCATGCGGCGTTGCAAAAGTCGGCGGCGTCGGTGAGGGAGTTGGTGACAGTACTGGGGATTTGAGGAGTTTTCAGTTTGAAGTAAGGCGAAAGACGCGGGCCGCGAGAGTTCAAAGCGAGAAGAAACGGATAACGCCTTAAATCGTTATCGCATCCGGTAGCCGTCGGTATTCAATATTCTCACTTAAAACTCTAAGCCGGGTGGCAGGTGGAGCACCCTTTGCAGGCTGGCAAAACGTGGGTGCTGCTTTAGACGTCTCTAGAGGCAAACGCTTTCAAGCGCCCGATAAGTCGGCAAACCGGGTGCGCCGTGAAAAGGCGGTGGTCCACAGCGGGGGTAAACCCGCCCGGGAACTGGTTCGCTCCACCCGGTAGCAATCAGAGCAGCAGTGGAGGCAACGAGACTGCTGAAGCCTCT
>Ga0181533_1004751_pt1 | contig 13551 bp, 12 predicted proteins | sample PEATcosm2014_Bin_45_FD_119772 | JGI IMG/M metagenome (GOLD analysis project Ga0181533, IMG submission 119772) | Peatland microbial communities from MTU Mesocosm Facility, Houghton, MI, USA - PEATcosm2014_Bin11_60_metaG | ecosystem: Environmental > Terrestrial > Soil > Wetlands > Peat | place... | reverse complement strand
ACCTGGACAGAGTCACCCTGTCGGCCAAGTTGAACTTTCTCAACTCGTAATCATTCGCGCCCCAAGCCCCTTGGCTCAGGCACTTCGTAACGTAGGCTACCCCAGCGCGGGAGCAGTCGTATGGCCGGCACTTGCTGATGGCACCCTGCCCGAACAAACCAAACCAACGGTGTTCAAGCTGGTGCGCCAGCGTGATTTCGTTGCGCGCTTGCGTCCCACCCAGAAGAAAATGGAAGTGGAACCTTCCCGTCATCTCCCCAAGCTCCGCGCGCAACGCAATCAGGAGTCGGGAATAGGGCCGCTGGACCAGCTCCGCCGCCAGGCGCATCAGCGCCCAGGCCCGGCCATACGCGATTTTCGGGGAAGGGACTGACCGAAATGTCAATGTCCCGAACACGTCCCAACGAACGCGCGCCAGCGAGTATGCGTAACTGTCCAGCGGAGACCTTTGCATAATTTATTTCTCCATCAAGATGATGGCGCCCCGGAGCACCGGGCCGCGCGGAGTGTTCTGGATTTCGTGAATCGCCACCTGAATGTTTTTCCGTTCGACCTTGCCCCAGTACTTGTCTTTCTCCTCAGGCGACAGCCGGTAGGGCAGAGTGCCCCGGTAGGCATGTTCCGCCGGGAGGCTCATGTCAATGAGGTCCAGGTCGAAGGACTCGCCGGCAGGCTTGCCATTTTTGGCCAGCCACCGGCCGTACGTTTGTTTATGAACTTGGAATGTTGCGATCATAATGATTTATCTGTCATTTTGTTACTTTCCGCCGTGTTGGTTGATTCCCCCAGCCTGGACGGAGGCACGCCGAGGATGTGGACCGTCGTGCGCCCGCGCTGGTTGGGACTAACCCCGCCAGCGACGGCGTTTTTAATTCGATAGAATTTACGGTCACGTGCAAAATTTAGCGCGTGCGCAAAATCTGTCTGCCCATTGGGACAGGACACCAAGACATGGCGTCCTAAAGCCTTGACAAGCTTATTTTTCCGGCGACCCCGGCTTCCGTTTCGTCGTAAGGCCAAGCCGTTCCCGACGCTTTTTTATGGCCTCAGGAGTCAGCCTTTGAAGGGTTGCCAGCAGAATTTTGTCCGAAAGTTCTTCGGCGGTCAGGAGATTGTATTTTCGCCGCAGCCAGTTGAAGGCAAGTTCATGCTTGATCGGGTCAATTTCCCGCTTCGGCTCCTCGAAAACACGGGCAAATTCACGCATCCACTCCGTCCCAATCGGGTTGCTCTTCTGCCAAGCCAAAACTTCATCTTCAGTCCAATAATGCGCCAGTTCTGCGAAATACGCCTGGACCGTTTCGCGCTCGATCTTCTGGCGCTTTTGCGGGTCTTGCGTCCCATCGGCCAGTTTGATCAATTCAACGGTTTTCGGGTGCAAACCTGCCAGGACTTTCAGCCGCGCCTGATAAACATCGTATTCATCTATGGCTTTCGGGTCGGAAGGCGGCGACTGATAATTCGGCCAACCCCTGTCAATAAAAGCCTCGTCAGCTTCGCTGGTTTCAACCACTCGACCCAGATCCACCATATCCTTCCGGCTCATGCTGTAAAAATCGCTCATTTCCTCCATCGCCTGGCGGGCGTCTTCTTCGGTGTGCGGCGAACGCAGGTATTTGATGCTGCCTTTTTCTTCGTGTCCGTCTTCAAACCTGACCCACTGGACCACCGCCCACACTTCCTCATCCGGACTACAATTGTCCCAAAACGGCTCGGTTGTTCCGTCTTCCAATTCAATGACCGCTTCCGTCGCCTTCACTTTGCCATACGCGAAGAATTCACGGAATGAAGGTACAGGCGTAAGTGTGATGTGATCCCGGCATTCGAGGAGCCGGACGCAGGCAAACGGCGGAATGTAAAATTTTCCCGATCCTTTCGACATGCCAAGAAAGATAACAGAAAACGTATAGTGCCAGCAAGCGCACAATGCCGCGGACCAATCACTGCGGAAAAAACCGCCGACCTCGACCGCCGATGAGTCGCCGAAAGCAGCTTCCAGCGACACATCGGCTGGGGAGGGCCTGGACTTCGCCAATTCAAGCCGGTTCCACCCTTCGCCGCGCCGTAGTTTGGCGAAGGCGGGTCCGCTCCATTCCAGCGCCGCCCGGCGAACCGCTCCACCGGCCCGCGCTTCCATGCTTGCCGCGCCGTAGCCTGGCGAAGGCGGGTCCACGCCGTTCCACCGTCTCAAATCGCCGAAGACAGGCCACCGCCGCCGCACTTTTCCCTCCAGACACGTCGTCACCACCACCGCCAACCATTGCCGCCGCCCCCAACGGCAGCACCAACCCCACCGACACCACAGCCGCCGTTGCACCCGCCGCCAACCCCTTCCCCCCGGCGGCAATCAGTACCACCCCACAACCGTCTCAAATAGGCGGTGTATGCCTAAGCTTCGACGTTTAGGCCGCATTGCGTCAAGTCTTGACGCTTCGCCCACGGGTGGTAAGCCTTTTTAGATACCCAGCCGTTGTCCAACCGGCTTTGGTAAAGTGCGCGGGAAATGGAACAGAATTTATATTGTCATCATTTCCCGGCAGGGGTAATAATAATGCCACGCCCCGGTGGGAACATCGTCAGGAAACGAGCATGAAATTCTTCGCGCACACCGCTGAAGACGACCAAGGCAATCGCTTGCCAGAGGAAAAATGGCAACCCCTGTCCGAGCACCTTCGCAACGTCGCGACCCTCTCCAACAATTCACCGCCGCCCCTCGGCCTCGCGGAGGAAGTCCAACATGGGGACCCTGCATGATTTATGAAACCGTATCCCATCCAATTGGAAATCTCCGGTCCCATCGCCCTTTGGGCGCGACCGGACACCATGCCCAACCCCGTCTCCTATGTCGCGCCAACGTTCAGTGCCGTGAAGGGCATCTTTGAATCCATCCTGCGCTGGAAATCCGTGAACGTGCGGCCGACCCGCTGCGAGATTTGTGCGCCCGTCCAATTCCACCGCTACGCCTTCAACTACGGCGGACCACTGCGCAAAAGCGGTCAGATGAAGGACGGCACCTCGCTCCAAATCTTTGCCCAGGCGCTCATCAACGTCTGCTACCGGCTTCACGCCGAGGTGGACTGGAATCGCGGGCCAAACGGCGAACCGGCGGAATCTCCCGATGGCCAGTGCGCTCCGCACGCATACGTGGACGCCTTCCATCGCCGGCTGGAGCGGGGACGCTGGTTTTACACGCCCTGCCTGGGCTGGAAGGAATTCGTGCCGGACTACGTCGGGCCGTTCCGGGACGGCACTGCCCCGTGCGCGACCGAGAACCACGTCATCCCGGCTTTCCTGGAAATGGTGTTCAACCAACCTCAGAACGGCCGACGCGGAAGTGAAACCTACCTTCGCGGCGTGCGGGTGAACAACGGCGTCCTCGAATACAAACACGGAGAACCCAACCATGCTTAACGAACTCAATCAGGTCGTCGTGGCGTTGAACGAGCGCGGCGTTCCGCTGGTGGTGCCACACGCAGCGGTGGATCCGATGGGCAAGAGCGAGATTCTGCTAATCGAAGTGGACGGCCACGCAAAACCCCGCCGACTCAAGCTGCTCCCGAAGGAAGTCGCAGGAACACTCGTTCGAATCGCGCACGGCTCGGAGGGATCAAGCTTTCCCGGTTTCAACTTGCCGCTGCCGCTGCGCGTCCTGCCATATACGATTCACGCCACCAAACTGAAGCGACTTGTCGAAGCGCAACGGAGCAAAAACACAGCAGCGTCTCCGCTAGCCAAAGCCGTCGCGGAAATTATTCCGGAGACATCTGCGGCGGCCTTCACATCGAGCCAGACAGCCCAGTTTCGTCGCTCCATGCAGGAGTTGGTCGGCTGGTTGAAAGCGGACTTTGCGGCTTCTGGGTCTAAGTTGGCGAATTTCCGCACTCTGCTTGACGTGGTCGTCTCGGCCAAGCTGGAGTTGGTTCAGTTCGCTGAGATGTTGGCCGATTGCATTCACGGTTCGTTGAGCAAAGCAAACCGGGGTGAGTTGGTCGCCTTCGCCGAAATACTTTTCGGCAAGACGCATTTACCAAAGTGCAAAGACGAACTGGCTTCAGAGGCATACTGGCGGGCGAAGAAGGCAGCCGACGAAAAGCTCCAAAAACCCGCCTTCCTCGATCTCGCGGACGGAAACACTCAGGAGTTGCCAGTGGCTGACCCAAGGACAGCACGACTACTCAACCAGTTCCTACTTGGAACCAAGCCGCCTTCCTACGATGCCCGCTCCAGGAGCGCGGCCGTGACTACCCCTCGCCGCAAGAAGCCAAGCTCCCGGCAACCACCGCCGACAAGGGACGCCTACACTGGCAAGGATTGCGCCATCCCGGACAAGTTCCCAGAGCCGAAGTTGGCATTGCACGGCAACACCAAGCTCTTCTCAAACAACACGGCTGAAGCCGGCTGCTTCTATCGCTACGGCCTGGGCGACTCAGAGACCTTCAAGGTGTCTGCCGAGTCGGCGGAGACGATGTCGGGTGCCCTCTTCACGCTCGCGGGCGATGACCTCGCTCTGTCTGCCCTTGGTGGAAAACCGAGTCTGGGCCGAACCTGCAAAGCCATACCCGGAAACCGCGAGGGGAAGCAGGATTTGCTCATCGCCTACCTTGAGGACGAGCCGGATGCTCCCGATCCTTACGTTGAACTATTCGGCAACGAGGCTGCGAGCTACGACTCTCCCGACTTTGCCGCCACCGCAAAGCCAGTCCTTGACGCACTGAATGGTAAGGTCGCGGCCAACCCCAACCAACTCATCCGCCTCATCGCCATCGCCGCTTTGGACAAGGCGAACAAGCAGGTCAGTCTCAGCCGCAGCTTCACTGTCCGCGAGATCATGGAAGCGGCGAAATCATGGCAGGCAGGCGCGGCCAACTGCCCGCCGGTGACGCTTCCCTTCTTCGACAAGGAGGCGAAAAAGCCCGTGGCGAGGTCGCGCACGGTTCCCAGCCCATTGGACACCGCTTCGGTGCTGAACAAGGTTTGGCCTTCTCGCGGCGTCGGCGGCTTCAAGCCGGAGTTCCACCGCATCCTCTCGGCCTCGGACGCCTACGACATCTTCCTCGCGCCACCTTCGCTCCGAGAATTCAAGACGCGCTTTGCGCTCCAGACGCTGCTTGCTCGGATGCCAAACGTCTTCGCCTCTGCGGCAGTCGTGAAATCGACTTGGGATTTCAAGGGTTTGAACGAACCCGCCCGTTGGTGCGTTCTCAAGGCTGTCGCTCTCATCGGCATTTTCCTGCACCAACTCGGACAAATCCATGGACACTTTATGAAAGAACCAACCTATCAGATCGGTCGCCTGCTGGCTTACGCCGACTCGCTGCACCAGCAATACTGCAAACATGTGCGTGGGGACAAAATGCCCACGCAACTCATCGGCAACGCACTCTTTGCCACCGCGTTGGAACAACCCGTCTTCGCACTGGCCCGACTCGCCGAGCGCCTCGTGCCCTACCAAGCTTGGGCGAAGACGTTCAAGAACACCAACCCGGAAGTGAAATCGGGCTACGAGAAAACGCTGCTCAGGCTGATCGGTGACTGCGCCGCCCACTTTATTGAGGAACGCGACGGCACGTTCGTTATCCGCGTTGACGAGGTTCCCGCGCGAATGAGCGATACCGACAAGGCCAAACTCCTTCTCGGCTACCTCGCTGACCATCCGAAACCTGAAACCCAAAACGACTGACCTTTATGAACACAAAAGAACAAAAAAACATGACCCATACCCAAGTTCCCCGAATTACCGGACTGCTCGTCATTGAAGTCCGCAAATCTAACCCCAACGGCGACCCGGAGCGTGAAAGCTCACCGCGGCAACGCCCCGATGGCAAAGGCGAGATTTCGCCTGTCTCCATCAAGCGGAAACTCCGCGACTTGATTGAGGAAGGAGATGAAATCCTCTGGGAATCTCTCTGCTCGAAAATCAGTCTCCCGAAGGGATACGAGTATGAGATTATGGAAAGCCGGGAGCGCGGCTGGAAGGACTTGAAAGAGGCTGACGAAACCAAACGCGCCACCGAGGCATGGACCAAGACGAGCAAGCTTATCAACGGCGACTTTCCGGGCTTCCAGAAAAGGTATTGGGACGCACGGCTGTTCGGAAACACGTTCTTGGAAAAGGCGAAAGAGGAGAAGGGAATTCAGGACACGATCCGCTCCGGCGTGGTTCACTTTGGAGTTGGCGTCTCAGTCGCGCCGATCGAGATCGAGTTTTCGACTTGGACTAAGAAAGCCCCGGCACAAGAAGACAAGACGCGCGGCATGGCACCAATGGCTTTCCGCGTTGTGAAGCATGGGGTTTACACGGTGCCGTTCTTCGTGAACCCGACACAGGCCCGCAAGACTGGCTGCACACTAGCCGACGTTCAGATCATGCTGCGCCTCCTCAAGCACGCCTACCCGCACACCCGCTCAGTCATCCGCACCGAAGTGGAAATCATTCAAGCTCACGTCGTGCAACACAAAGACCCGCTCGGTTCGTTCTCGGACTTTGCCTTGCTGGACGCGCTCGCTCCGAAGCGCCTGCAGGAGGCAGACAGGAATAAGCCGAGTGAGGGTATGGCTGACTACGCCGTTCCGATTTGGGATGACATCAAGGACAAGCCGGTCCGTGCGGGCAAAGCTGTCAAATGGTCGGAGGTGGGTGATTACACGGACTACGCCTTGTGAGCGAACCGCTGGCCCATAGCGCCCACGACGACGCACCGGAGCAGACCTACCGGGCGCATGTCGGCGAAGTCATTCGGCTGGCGATGGAGTTTGGCCGCTCGGCAGCGGGCTTTTCACCGAAGTGGCGAGAGTCTTTCCTCGCCGCTCTGGAAATGGCCGCCAACTACCATGACCTTGGCAAGCTAGATGACATCTTTCAAGACGACTTGCGCCGCAATCGCCGGCAAACGCGCCTGAACCATGTGGATGCTGGTGTGGCGCACTTGCTCAAGGGCAGGCACGCTGAGGCCGTCATCGCGGCCTACGCCCATCACATTGGGCTTCCCTCATTGCCGGAGGAGCGGGCTAAGAACGCCAATGGGATCCTTGGTATGTTTCGCGACTTGGAGAAGGATGCTGGGAGCACGGGCTTGAAGACTCATCAGCGCAGTGAAGCCAATCTGGCCGATTACTTGGCAAAACATGCCCGCATCTTCCCGCTTGTCGAACGCCCCGCAAAGCCGGGCTTCAGCAGTTTGGTTCGCCGGCTTTTGCTCTCCTGCCTTGTTGACGCCGACCATTCCGACACTGCGCGGCATTACGGCAACGAACGCCCCGTCGAACCACCGCCACTTCTTGCTGCGGACCGCTTGACATCTCTGGATCACTATGTTGCCGGCCTCGCAGCCACAGCCAATCCAGAGTCGGAGCGAGAGCGGTTGCGGCTCGAATTGCGTCAGGAGGTCTATCGCTCTTGCCGCGAGAGAGCCGTGAAGCCTGGCGAACACATCCTGTCCTGCGACAGCTCGGTTGGCACAGGAAAAACCACTGCCATCATGGCGCACTTGCTGCGCGTGGCCGCTGAACGCCAGTTGCGCCGCATCTTTGTTGTTCTCCCGTTCACAAACATCATTGATCAGTCGGTTGACGTGTATCGGCGAGCACTGCGATTGCCCGACGAAATCGAACCTGACATGGAGGCCGTGGTGGCGGCCCACCACCATCGCGTGGAATACGAAAGCTATGAGCTTCGTCATCTGGCCGCCCGCTGGGCTTCGCCAGTCGTCGTCACGACCGCCGTTCAGTTTTTCGAGGCCTTGGCGGCCAAGGCGACGGTTTCGTTGCGGAAGCTGCATCAGGTGGCCGGCTCCGCCATCTTCGTGGACGAGGCACACGCCGCCATGCCCGCCGCGCTTTGGCCGCAGATGTTCCGCTGGTTGCGCGAGCTTTGCGACGATTGGGGTTGCCACCTCGTTCTGGCGTCCGGCTCACTGACGCGGTTCTGGGAACTGGAGGATTTTGTTCCAGTGAACGAGCGGCGCAAGATTCCCGAACTAGTTTCGGCCGAAGTCACCTACCGGACACAGCAGTTCGAGAAGAAGCGCGTCCACATCCGCACACACCCCGAAAAGCTTTCGTTGCCGAACCTGGCAGACTTCGTCCTGAGCAAACCGGGGCCAAGACTGATGATCGTGAACACGGTCCAATCGGCTGCCGTCTTGGCCAGCCACCTTCGCGATGAGCGCAAGCTCGGCCTGAACGTTGAGCATATCTCCACCGCACTGACGCCATTGGACCGGGCCAAGACCGTGCGTCGTATTCGTGAGCGATTAGTTTCCCCAGAAAAGGATTGGTGTCTGGTGGCGACCAGTTGCGTGGAAGCGGGCGTGGATTTCTCGTTCCGCTCTGCGTTCCGCGAAAGCTGGGGACTGGTGAACCTGCTCCAAATTGCCGGACGCGCCAGCCGCTCAGGCGAGTATCAAGACACCGAGGTTTGGGATTTCCGCCACGACGAATCCGGCGGACTTTCGCTGCATCCACAGGCCAAAGTCGCGAGCGGTGTTCTGGCGGAAATCTTCAACGACTGCAAAAAACAGCAGCGCCAGCCTTCGCCGGGCGATTGCACCGAAGCGCTCCGCTTGGAACTTCGGAATGATCGTGGCGCGCAGGCGTTGCGCATCGAAGAGATTGAGCGAGCCGAGAAGGCGGCGGACTATCCCGAAGTCGCCAAGCTCTGCCGCATCATTAGGACGGATACGCAAACTGTTCTAGTGGAACTTGCGCTGGCCAAACGAATCGAGAGTCATGACCGAACGCAGTTTCCGTCGTGGCGCGAGATCATGCAGAACAGCGTACAGATTTGGGCCAGCCGGTTGGACCCGGGGAAGTTGCCCGTAAAACCCGTCGGCCCTGACGGCGAGCTTTGGGCTTGGATCGGGAAGTATGACAGTTTCCTCGGCTACATGGCTTGGGTTGTTGAAAAGCTGAAAGCTGGCCCGATAGGATTTGAACCACTGTGACCCCAATCGAAAATCCAAAACCCCGGATGCCAGATTTGCCGGTACAAGAGATATTGCCGCTCTCCCTGCTGAATGACTACCTCTACTGCCCGCGTCGGGCGGGGTTGAAGATGATTGAAGGCTGGCGCGCGGAAAACATGCACACCGTCCGCGGCGACATCGTTCATGAACATGCCGACCTGCCGGGGTACGAAGTCGCCAAAAACGTGACGCTCCTTCGCGCTTTGCCTATCTTCTCCGACCGGCTTTGCTTGTCCGGCAAATGTGACGTGATCGAACGGCACCCCGACGGCTCTCTCCTGCCGGTGGAATACAAAAAGGGCAAACGCCGACAATTCGAAAATGACGATGCCCAACTGTGCGCCCAGGCGCTCTGCCTGGAGGAAATGTTCAACATCGCGATTCCACGCGGTGCGGTGTTCCACGCCGAAAGCAAACGCCGCCGCGAAGTGATGTTTACGCCTGAACTGCGGAGTTTGACCGAGCAGGCAATCAACGAGCTTCACTACCTGAGTGATGCGCGGCAGGCGCCACTCGCCCAATTCAAACCAGCTTGTGAGGAGTGTTCCCTCTTCAAAATTTGCCTCCCGCGCGTCACAAGCCTGCCCGCGTCGCTCCGCCGCGCCACGGCGCAGCTTTTTGCTGCTTAACCATTCACTGACTTGGACATTCAACAAAACACACTCTATCTTACGACGCCTGGAACTTACGTCGCCCGCGATCATCTGACGCTTCAGGTCGAAGTCCCGGTTTATCCCCCCGACCTGCCACTGGAAAAGCGCCACCGCGAGTTGGCCATCGAAACTCGAAAACTCTCTGTGCCCATCCACCACTTGGAATCGGTTTGCATTTTCGGCACTTCCACCATCAGCCCCCCTGTGATGGACCTTTGCTGGGAGCACGGTGTCGCCATCAACTTTCTGTCGGAGAATGGCTATTTCCAGGCCCGCGTCACCGGCGTGGCCGATACCAGCGTCACCTTGCGCCGAACCCAATTCCGTGCTGCAGACGACCCAACTCGCGCCGCAGCCATTGGCCGTCAGATTGTTGCCGGCAAAATCCAAAATTCCCGCAACAGCCTTTTGCGCGCCGGACGCGAAACCGATGACGCTGCCGAGCAAGCGCAGCTTGCGACAGCGGTTGATGCCCTTGCCCGACAACTTTTCGATTTGGGGAGGACCCATCCGCCGCTGGATCAAGTGCGAGGGGTTGAGGGCATGGCGGCACAGACCTACTTCTCCGTATTCGGTTTGCTCCTCAAGCAGCAACGCGATGAATTCACTTTCACCACCCGTACCCGCCGGCCGCCGCGTGACCGCGTCAACTGCTTGGTCTCATTTCTCTACGCCCTTGTGCGTCACGATTGTATCGCCGCCCTAACCAGCATCGGCCTTGATCCATTCGTCGGGTTTCTCCATGTGGACCGACCCAATCGCCCCTCCCTCGCCCTCGACCTCATGGAAGAATTCCGCCCCTGGCTTGCTGACCGCCTCGCCGTCACACTCATCAACCGACAACAAATTCAACCCGACCATTTCACCGTGCGCGAAGGCGGAGCCGTGGAATTCACCGACACCGGGCGCAAACTTGTCATCAAAGCCTACCAGGAACGCAAACAAGAGAGCCTCAACCATCCTCTGCTGGACCAGAACTTGCGCATTGCCCAATTGCCCTTCATCCAGGCGCGCCTCCTGGCCCGCCACCTTCGCGCCGATTTGCCGGATTACCTGCCCCTCGTCCCCAAATAACCTTGCACCATGTTGATCCTGGTAACATACGATGTTTCCACCGTCGAAAAAGCCGGATGTCGCCGCTTGCGCCGTGTCGCCCGAGCGTGCGAAGACTATGGCACGCGCGTCCAGAAATCCGTTTTTGAATGTCAGGTTGGTCAAAAGGAATGGGCGTCGTTGCGTGACCGGTTGCTTCACGAAATCAAAATGGATGAAGACTCCCTCCGCTTTTACTTTCTCGATGAAAATGCCGCCCAACGCACCGAACACCACGGCGCAGAAAAACCGGTTGACCTGACCGAACCCCTCATCTTATGAACTGGCTTCCGCGAACCATAAGCGCCGACTTAACCCGCACACCCTCGCGGCTGGCAGGAAGCATGCGTCTGACAAACACTTTCAAGCGTTCTTTGAGAATTGAATTCCATTACGGGCGAAAAAACTCGACCGGTTCGCGGAAACGCAGTAGTAAAGTCTTGCGGCTCTGCTTGTTAAAAGAGCCGCAGTCGCGCCGGGAACGTTCCCGGCGCGCGGATTGAAACTTCGACTGCGGGATTCATGCAATTGCAGGATAAGGAGTCGCGCCGGGAACGTTCCCGGCGCGCGGATTGAAACAAGGCCAAATTCGTTCCCAAGAACTGGCTCTTGTTGTCGCGCCGGGAACGTTCCCGGCGCGCGGATTGAAACCAGACCAAGCGCGGCCAGGGCACCCTAAACCACCTGTCGCGCCGGGAACGTTCCCGGCGCGCGGATTGAAACAGGAACGGCGCCGTCGGTTCCCGGGCGTGGGGGGGGTCGCGCCGGGAACGTTCCCGGCGCGCGGATTGAAACAAACAGGACTCGAACCCTGCAAACGCGACAACTGGGTCGCGCCGGGAACGTTCCCGGCGCGCGGATTGAAACCCGATTCTCTCCCACTGGGCCATTACACTAAAACAGTCGCGCCGGGAACGTTCCCGGCGCGCGGATTGAAACGCTGTCAGGTGCTTCGATTCCTTGGGGGTCGGATCCGTCGCGCCGGGAACGTTCCCGGCGCGCGGATTGAAACATGCCCATTCTCCAAATCCATATGCCAAAACTAAGTCGCGCCGGGAACGTTCCCGGCGCGCGGATTGAAACAAGGCCAAATTCGTTCCCAAAAACTGGCTCTTGTGTCGCGCCGGGAACGTTCCCGGCGCGCGGATTGAAACGACGTCAATCCACTCCCCATGTTACCAACCCCAACAAGTCGCGCCGGGAACGTTCCCGGCGCGCGGATTGAAACGGAGACTTTTTTGAAAGGTTGTATATGTTTGTGAGTCGCGCCGGGAACGTTCCCGGCGCGCGGATTGAAACGCACACAGTCAAAGTGTTCGCGGCGGATGGAAAAAGTCGCGCCGGGAACGTTCCCGGCGCGCGGATTGAAACAAGCTCATGGACCGGCAAATCCGACGAGTCAACTTGTCGCGCCGGGAACGTTCCCGGCGCGCGGATTGAAACATGTGCATCGCGTGGGTTACCTGGAGGTATATCGCGTCGCGCCGGGAACGTTCCCGGCGCGCGGATTGAAACCCCCGGGTGCTGTGTTGGTCGTCTGGTGGCCGGGGGTCGCGCCGGGAACGTTCCCGGCGCGCGGATTGAAACATATTTTTTTACGAGTTAATTGTTGACTGGATTACATGTCGCGCCGGGAACGTTCCCGGCGCGCGGATTGAAACCACCGCGGGTTATGCAGCCCGCTGTCCCCGTGCTTGTCGCGCCGGGAACGTTCCCGGCGCGCGGATTGAAACCGGATCGGCTTCGCGCCACTTCCCCTTGAGCTTCTGTCGCGCCGGGAACGTTCCCGGCGCGCGGATTGAAACCTCTGCCACTCGATCCTGATGTCGCTCTTCGGGAGTCGCGCCGGGAACGTTCCCGGCGCGCGGATTGAAACTTGGTCATGCACGAGCCGGCGCCGGGGATCAGCCCGTCGCGCCGGGAACGTTCCCGGCGCGCCGATTCCTTGCCTCATTGCCCCGCCCTGTCGCCAGACTTGCCGGCTTTGGCTTCCCCTTGAAAGACTACGCCACCTAACCCGGCAAGACTTGGCTCCCCCGTTCAGGCTCCCTTGATGAATTTCCAAATCCGCCGCTCCACTCCGCTTTTTGTTCCGTCCGCTCCGCGACCCATTTCCCCCACGCGGGCGGCCAGCCCAAACGCTCCATTTCGCTCACGGATTCTGAAATTCACAAGCGAGCCGGGAATCCTGATAATGCGCGTCCGTCATGGTTGATGCCCACCCTTGAACCTGGCATAAACCACGCCAGCCGCGCCCGCTTCGCGGAGAGTGTGAGGGAATTACCCGTCTGCCTGCCTCATTCAATTTGTTTTCTTCGCCTTTTTTACGCACGCCATCACCCCGCCGTTTGCTGCTCGCTTGTCCGACACCAAGCCGACTTTAGGAGCGAGATCAAAAACCGCGCCAGCGTCTCCCTTTTGCCGTTTCGCCACTGTCACGGTTTTTGCTTTCGCTGGGTTTTCAATGCGCTCCCGCGCACGGCTTCGCTGTCTTCCAAACAGGTGAAGCGAGCAGCAAACGGCAGGGTGACGGACAGCGGTTTCGGAAAAAAAAAGCTATGAAAACAACACATTCAAGAATTGAAGCGTCAGCACCGGCGAATGTCCGGCCATCGTCGGTTTCGGAAGAACTGCATCGGATTGATTTCAGACTCCGATTTCAGAACCGGGGACTTTCCACAGCGCAAGTCTTGGACTTGCTCTACCATGAGACCCCCCGCTTTTGGGAATTGTGCCAGGTTGTTGGCAAGTGGGTTTGGATTCAGTTCCAATGCAAGCAGCCGCGCAACGTGACGACGCAGTTGTCGCAGCTTGGATTTCATTGGAACCGGCGGCGGCAGCTT
>Ga0181533_1004741_pt1 | contig 13563 bp, 17 predicted proteins | sample PEATcosm2014_Bin_45_FD_119772 | JGI IMG/M metagenome (GOLD analysis project Ga0181533, IMG submission 119772) | Peatland microbial communities from MTU Mesocosm Facility, Houghton, MI, USA - PEATcosm2014_Bin11_60_metaG | ecosystem: Environmental > Terrestrial > Soil > Wetlands > Peat | place... | reverse complement strand
GGAAGTTCACGCGCAGCGACCTGGCGTTGCTCATGAAGAAGCTCGCCGACAAGCTTGACTACCAGGCAGCTGCCTGAGGTCGCATCGATACGTGATCGAAATTACGGTCCAGAGCACTTAGTCATCGACTGAGCCATCGCGGTGTCGCCTCGGGTCGAGATCGAGTATCTGATCGCCGAGACTGTCTAGGGCGGAGTGAGGCAAGCTTGCCTCAATGGCTACCATCTGGGCAGCAGATACAAGCAGGGACACGGCGATGATGAACTTGTGCCTCACGAAGGCGTCCTGCTCCGGCCTAGTCGGAAGGATCTTGCGCAGTGTCTCATCCTCGAATATGTGCCCAGCGACGCTGCCGAGCCCGCCGTGAATGCTCATGTGGGACTCGTACCTGTAGATGGTCTCGTAGCCTGCCCGAGCGAACCCGGCATTCGCGCTTCCTCGCTCTTCGAGGAGTGTTGTGACCTGGGCCGCGAGATCGGCGACATTCGGTTTGCTGCCTTCCGGGGCGTCGTCAAGAGGCTCCCCTAGGACGCGGGCTAGCTGATTCTGTTGGTAGTTACGCTCGGTAATCAGCCGGGCCAGGGCTTTCTGGCCGCCCACAAGGGCAAAAGTCCCTGCTAGCCAGCACTCGAACAGCGTTCGGAGTAGCGCGCCCATCACGTCGGGAAGGTTTGCCTCAATGAGGGCAACGATCCCCATCATCAGACGTCTACAGCGAGCCGCCGCCGCGAGGGCGACCATCAGGTTGGCTGTATTGCGTTCGGCTTCTACCTCAGCACCGAGGTCTGCCGCCGAGATCGCCTCCTCAGCCAGCGCGAAGAGTTGGTCCCATCCGGGCGGTTCATAAGGCGGGGCGATTGCCATGCTCAAGTTTGAGCCGAACCAGGCACCATCGCCAGCGGTAAGGCCACCGCGTGATGGGGTCGCAGAGCAGGGAAGGCTGCCGATCCTGTTCGCAGTAACGAGCCGCCCGGGACCTAGTGAGGCTGGGCAAGCCTGGTCGCTGCGCGGGCGATTTCAGGAAGGAAACGCCCAGCTCAGGCACCGTAGAAAAGAGCGGTCCTAGCAAGAAGTGTGGTCCTCCTACGGACGCGAGAAGCGTCCCGATTGCTGGGAGGAGGACTCGTGACAGACATAGCGGCGATTGAGGCGAGGTCGGCAATCCGGCCGGAACGCATCAAGACGCGCCAGCCGAGGAGGCGGGGGCACTTGTCGTCCGAGTACGAGTGCCTCCTTGTGCACGGTGATACCGAGGGTTTCTACGATGGCGATGGGTCTCGACTGGTCGGTGCCATCATCATGGACGCCGTCAACAACGGTTGCAACCCCGAAGGCATCTTCCAGAAGCTGAGCGACCCACAGAACAAGGGCGGGTTCACGAGTTTCCGGCGAAAGCGCCCTGACCTCCGGCGCTGGTTCGACCGGGACTGGACTAGAGCCGAGCGCAAAGTGGCGGCGGTTCCGAGGCTCGCCGGACGTCAGGAGGCCGTCTACCAAGCACGTGTCCTGCGCGAGGAGGCCGAGAAGCGCCAGTGGCGAGGGATGTCGGGTGCAAGCGATCTGGCCGTCTATGACGCATTGCTTGAGATTGGCGAGCGACTCGGGAAACTCCTCGACATCGGCGTAAGCGTCCGCCAACTCGGAGAGGGAGCAGGAGTTGCACGTGAGACTGCGTCGAAGAGCTTGAAGCGACTCCAAGCACGCGGTCTCATCACAAAGACTTTCGCTGGACATGGCAAGAACGCCGCCCGCTGGAACCTGATTCCGAGGCTGCGAAGTATCCCGGACAATCAACCCACAGGGGCCTCTCTTGTAGTGGGACCTGATTGTCCGGGTGGCTTCGCATCCGACTGTTGGCGGTGGCGTGGCCTGGGGAAGTCCAAGTTCAAGATCTGGCGTCGGCTCGACACAGAGCCAGTGACGACCAGAAGTTTGGCGGAGACTCTGCTCGTCAGTCCACGCACCGTCCAGCAACACCTTGCGCGGTTGCGGGAGGTCGGGCTCGCGACGCGTTTGGCCGATGGATGGGTCAAGGGACCTGACACACCAGAGCAGGTCGCCGAGTGGTTGTCGACGGCCGGAGCCGCGGTTCGCCAGAGGGAGCGTCACCGGATCGAACGTCAGGCCCACCGTGGGCAGCTTCAGAAGTTCGCGATTAGGAAGAACTCGCCACCCTGGGAGGTCGATCCCCAAACGGGCGAGATCTACCCCATCGACGAACTTGTCCACGAGCGCCCCGATCTCTCGTCTGCTCAGGTAATGCAAGGCCGTGTTCGGCGCAACTCGCCTACCGGGTCCGGGACACCCCGTCGAGGTCGGCCTAAGAGGTCAGCGGCCAAGGCTCGCAAGCCGAGGAGCAAAGTCACGAGACGGTCGGCCGAAGACTTGGGCATGGAGATGGTCTCGTGAACACTCCCCAGAGGGGACATAGGCTTCAGCATCACGGCGTCTTGAAGGTTGGCGACAAGGTGAGGACAACGAACGGTGTCAAACCCGCCTGCCTTGCCAGTCGCACGGGACGGGTCGTGGAAGTGAACAAGCGGGACAACGAGGTAGGCGTGAGGTTCTCTGCCGACTCTCGTCGCGATGAACCGACAATGTGGTTCGGTACCTCCGACTTGGAGGCAGGCTGCAGCCCCCAGGATCACGCCTGCGCCCCGCTGGCGCCCGGGACTGGGTTTCCTGCGGCCAAAGCATCCTGAGCGATTACAGGGCTACTCGCCGAAGAGCCTCTTAGGTCGCGGCAGTAGGCCGCATCGCGGATGCCAGCATGACCAGGCTGCGTACAGGGTCGAGACGATCATCGCTGCAGCCTCTTCTATAGCTCTTCGACGAGAGCGGCACCGAGAGAAATCAAGGCAGTCCCAGTCCACATCCTTCTGGCGTCGTCTTTTACAGTCTTCGGCCGAGAGCTGTTCTGCCTGAATGATGCATTCAGACCCAACTGGCGGCTAGCAGAAGCGCCGCAGTCGTGCCGAGTAGAACTCGGCAGACCTTGAAGAAGATGACCGCGGTGCGGGCCCCCGTCACTGCTGTCAGCGCAGCCAGGGCGACGAGCATGATGGCTGATGCCCGGTAGACCCAATCAGCGAAAGCGTGATGAGGGCCGCCCAAGGCGGGAGCGAGGACGACGACGGCAGCGATGAACCACGTGGTCATCCCCTCGGCAATCCACTCCTGTGTAATGACCAACCGGTTGTCACGGGAGGTGTCGCTGAAGCCGCGCACGACCCGCGCCGTGGCCAGAACATGAGCCACCCCCCACAGGCCGACGACCCCGGCGGCGACGTAGGCAAGCACGGCACCCATACCGTCATGGTGCACTGCCATCACCGCAGCACCCAGAGCCAAAAGTCCCAGGGGTCCAAATGTCCATAACTGTCAGTCCGCGGAATCCGTGAGCGACGCCAAGAGCGCTTCGACACGCGCTCTGATCTCGTCTCGGATCGGACGGACCGACTCGATGTCGCGCCCCGCAGGATCGTCGAGGTCCCAGTCTTCGTAGCGCTTGCCGGGATAGAGAGGGCAGGCGTCCCCACAACCCATGGTGATCACGACATCGACGGCACGAACGACCTCGTCGGTCCAGGGCTTGGGGAACTCGGTCCGGATGTCGATCCCGACCTCGTCCATGGCGTCCACGACGGCAGCGTTGATCTCCGAGGCAGGCTCGGAGCCTCCCGAGTAGACGACGACACGGTCGCCAGCCAGGTGGCGCATCCACCCGGCTGCCATCTGGGAACGCCCCGCGTTGTGGACGCACAGAAAGAGGACGGCAGGAACCGCAGACGGCAACGACCCTTCCAGCTTCCCGAGCGCCTGGAGCCGCTCGCGTGCGAACCGCTCGGTCAACAGCGGGAGGAACGCAGCGGTCTTGGCTGTCAGGAGAAGCTGGTCCATCGAGTCGACGACGAACCGCTCAATGGTCTCAGGTCCGAACACCCCTGCGAACCTTGGAGCGAGCCTTGCCGAAACCTCGTGAACGAGGTGCTGCTGGTCGTGCGGAAGGTCTGTCAGGTGACGAGCGGTCATCGTCCTTCTCCTTTTGCCTGGCGTGAACTGAAGGTGTCACTGGGGAGGTGCAGCGTGGCGCTTCCGATCTTGTCGTGCATGGGGCGCACCGCGGCAAAGGCGGTTGGCGTGGTGGTCGAACAAGACTCGGGCGGCGAGGCTGCGGCCTTGTGAGCGAGTTGTGTCACGCAGTTCCTCCGAGTGGTGCTTGAGCTTTTGCCGGGTAGTAGTGCCGCCTAGCCCAAAAGGACACGTACACCAAGGCGACGAGGACCGGAACTTCGATGAGAGGGCCGACGACACCTGCGAGAGCCTCGCCACTCGTGACGCCGAAGACACCGATAGCGACCGCGATCGCCAGCTCGAAGTTGTTGCTTGCGGCGGTGAACGCCAAGGTGGCGGTTCGCTCGTAGGGGAGGCCGAGCGCCTTTCCGAGCGCGAACGACCCGAACCACATGACGGCGAAGTAGCCCAGCAGGGGCAGGGCGATGCGGGCGACGTCGGCGGGACGCGAGGTGATGGTGTGGCCCTGAAGGGCGAAGAGGATGACGATGGTATAGAGCAGCCCGTAGAGGGCGAACGGTCCAAGACGGGGCAGCAGCTTGGTCTCGTACCATTCCCGGCCTTGGGCACGTTCGCCGAAGGTGCGGGTGAGGAACCCCGCCACAAGAGGGACGCCGAGGAAGATGGCGACGGTCTCGGCGATCCGGCCGACCGACAAGTGAAGTCCGACGGTGCTCAGGCCGAGCCAGCCGGGCAGCACCTTCAAGTAGAAGTAGCCGACGGGCGCGAACGCGACCACCTGGAACAGCGAGTTGACGGCCACCAGGATCGCCGCGGCCTCGCGGTCCCCGCCCGACAGGTCGTTCCAGATGAGGACCATGGCGATACAGCGGGCCAGGCCGACGATGATCAGCCCCGTCCTGTAGGTGGGCAGGTCGGGTAGAAGAAGCCAGGCCAACGCGAACATGACCGCCGGGCCGACCACCCAGTTGAGCACCAGGGATGCAACAAGCATCCGTCGGTCCCGGGTGACCGAAACGGCCCGGTCGTAGCGGACCTTCGCCAGCACCGGGTACATCATCACGAGGAGACCGATGAAGATCGGCAACGACGTACCCGAGGTCACTTGGATCGCGTTCAGGTGCTTGTTCAGGCTGGGGATCGCCCGACCAAGCCCGATGCCGATCGCCATGGCGGCGACGATCCAGACGGGCAGGAAGCGGTCCAGGAACGAGAGCCGGGCGATGACCGGTGCCACTGGGGATGCATCGGCTGGCGGGCGGTCGGACACGACGTCGCTCATTGCCCGGCACCTTGAGGTGTCGCGCAACGGTGGCGACTCAGCAGCACGAGTTGGCTCCCGTCGTGGTCCCGGCCAGTTCGGGACCGCTGCCGCACTGGTTGGCGTCCTCGATCAGCACCAGCTTGAGCGGCGGGTCTGCAATGGCGAAGTTGGCGTAACCGGGACGTACCTTGGCTGATTCAGTCCCGAACAGCTTGGAGTAGAAGTCAACGGCGGCGTCGATGTCGCTGACGTTGAGAGCGAGCTGGACTCTGGACACTGTGCACCTCCGGTAACATTGACGAGGGTCAATGCATCCAGTATGATCAATGCATTGACAACTGTCAATAGGAGGTTCCCATGGCGAAGCCGGTCGCAACGATCGAGACGACGGAGCAGTGCTGCCCTTCGGTGCTTGCTGCCCCTCTCGACGCCGAGAAGGCCGCCGAACTGGCCCGAGGCTTCACCGCGCTCGCCGATCCTGTCCGGTTGCGGGTGCTCAGCATCCTGGCCGCCTCGCCAGAGGGTGAGGTGTGCGTATGTGAGTTCGTCGGGCCGCTCGGCAAGAGCCAGCCGACCATCTCCCACCACGTCAAGATCCTGAGCGAGGCCGGTCTGGTCAGCGGAGACCGGCGCGGCAAGTGGGTCTGGTACTCCCTCAACCGTGAACGGCTCGCCGCGCTTCAGACAGCCCTCCAGCCCAGCGAGTAGATGGCGAACAGGAACGTTCACCTCTGCGACACCCAAAGGAGCGAGACATGACCACAAGCGACTCCGAGCAGATCTACGAGGCGGTCCGCGATCGCTATGCGACTGCGGCCCGCGTCGCCTCGAACAAGCCATGTTGCGGACCGAGCGACACCACGAGCGGGGTCGTCTGCAGCAATCTCTATGAGAAAGACGAGACCGACGCCCTCCCGGCCGACGCTGTCACGGCATCGCTCGGGTGCGGGAACCCCACGATCCTCGCCGATCTGCAACCGGGCGAGGTGGTCTTGGACCTCGGATCGGGCGGAGGGATCGACGTGCTGCTGTCGGCGCGCCGCGTCGGGCCGAGCGGAATGGCATACGGACTGGACATGACACCGGAAATGCTGGATCTCGCTCGGAAGAACCAGGCCGAGGCCGGGTTGGCCAACGTCGAGTTCCTCCAGGGCACGATCGAAGAGATCCCTCTTCCCGATGAGACAGTCGACGTCGTCATCTCCAACTGCGTGGTGAACCTGTCCCCAGATAAGGACGCCGTGGTGCGCGAGGCGTTCCGAGTGATGAAGCCCGGCGGACGGCTGGCCATCGCCGACATCGTGCTGCGCCGTGCCCTGTCCGAGCAGACGAGTGCGTTGATCGGATTGTGGACGGCCTGTGCGGCTGGTGCCCTGGTCGTCGAGGACTACGAAGCGAAGTTGCGGTCTGCCGGGTTCGAGGGCGTGTCCATCGAGCCCACCCGCGTCTTCGAGGATAAGGACCTTGATGGTCTGGCGGACGAACTCTCCGTCGATGCCGACATCCCCCAGGACGTTGACCGCGACAAGGTCATGGCCGAGTTGAGCGGCTCGATCATGAGCGCCTTCGTACGAGGCCGAAAGCCCGAATAGCGCGCCGGAGACCGCCTGAGCCTTGATCCGTTTCTCAGGCAGCACGTGCGCCTTTGACCGAGGAAGACTACCGAGGTGTAGCTCGGCCCTTCTCAAGTCACCCTGAAGTCCCGAGCACGTCAGCACGTACCCGTCCGTGCTGTCTTCGCAGCTTTTGTCAACCAGGCCAAAGACAGCACAGATGAGGCAATCTTTGTACGTGGTCGATCGCGCTCAACATTGGGAAGCGGTCTACGCCAGCAAACCGTTGACGGAGCTGAGCTGGTACGAACGCGACCCGGTTACCTCGCTCCGGCTCATCGAGGAGATCGCATCAGGATCGCCCGTCGCCGTGATCGACATCGGCGCTGGTGCATCGTCGCTCGTCGACCACCTGTTAGATCACGGATTCACAGACCTGACGGTGCTCGATCTTTCCGGAACCGCACTCGCCGGAATGCGAGAGAGGCTGGGCGAACGGGCCTGGAACGTCACCTTCGTGCAGCACGACGTACTTTCGTGGGATGTCGACCACCAGTACGACCTCTGGCACGACCGAGCGGTCTTTCACTTCCTCACCGAGGAGACGGCGCGCCGTCGGTACCGCGAGGTCACCGAACGTGCGATTCGTGTCGGCGGCTCTCTTGTGCTCGCGACCTTCGCGGAGGACGGTCCGACACAGTGTTCTGGGCTGCCGGTGGCTCGCTACTCGGCTCAGGCCCTCGCCGAGGAGTTCTCCGAGCACTTCTCGCTCCTCTGGCAGGAACGAGAGGAGCACGTCACTCCTGGTGGCATCGTCCAGCCCTTCACGTGGGTCGTGCTTCGTCGTATTTGACGAACCATTGTGGGCCAGGGTCGTCTCGGTGGTGCCGGAGAGCCGGGGGGGTCTACCGCCCCCCGGAACCCCCCAGGTGGGACGCCTCCTTCGGAGGCTCGTCGCCTTCGGCGACGCCCGTAGCGAGATCTCCGACTTTCACCGCCGACGCCAGCTTGGCCTGTCTCCGTTCCTGCGCTTGCCGCCGCACAAGCTCGTCCATGCTCGGAATCTCGCCCCACTCTCGGCCGGTGGGCGTCGTATCCGGCAATCGGAAGTGTGAGCGCTGGACAGGCCGGGGCTTGACCTGCTTCCGATCGTAAGCCCGCTGCCGCTCAAGCTTGTCGGCCATGGTCGCTCGCCTCTCGACAGGGACTACTGCCCTCAGTCGCGGAGCCGTTGAGGGAGCGTAGCGACCGAACCCAGCGACCGACTCCGACGCACGGCGCTCACGAGCGGCACCGAGGCGACTGGAACGCTCCACTCCGCCCCTTCGCCGCATAAATCTCTGCCCAAAAGCGATCTTGGACAGGTCCTCAAGCTCTTCAGCCTCGACAGGTGGTCTGGTCATACCAAGAGGATGCAAGGCTAGGAATGAAAAGTGGCAGACAGATAAACGACCTGGTCAGAGATTTGTGCAACATTGCACGATGTTCTGACCAGGACATTTGTCCGAAAAAGGGTTGCATAGATCTTTCGGATGGGACCGATCTGTATTTGTGATGAGCAGCATCGAAACTGCATAGGATCTGCATCACTTTCTGAGAGATTGGCTCATATCTTAGCTGGACATAGCCCTTGAGCTGGGCTAACGTAAGTGATGTGAGATAAACTCACACTACCAAGAGAAGGACCACGATGGCCGCAAGAACCGAGCATCTGAGCTGCGCCGACACGGCGAGGCTATTGCGCCAAGCGCTCAGGCGGACCTTCTCGGGAATCAGGTTCAGCGTCCGCAGCGAGACCTACGCCGGAGGAGCCTCGATCGACGTCTCCTGGACCGACGGACCGACGGCGCAGGCCGTCAAGGCTCTCGCCGACGAGTTCGCCGGTGCTGACTTCGACGCTTCCCAGGATCTCAAGACCTACCGCGCCCCCGACCTTGTCCCGGACCCGGAGCACGGCGCCCGAGAGATCCACTACGGCGCCGACTTCGTGTTCTGCGACCGGCACACGAGCGAGGAGCTTGCCTCGAAGATCTTGGACCGGGTTCGCCCGATCCACGACGAGCACGATCAACTCGGCTACTGCCGGTGCGGCGCTCGGATAGGCGCGGACGGTTTCTTCATTCCCGACGGCTCCTGGACGCGGACAGTGGGCTGCTCGCCTTGGTGTGCTGCACGAGCGGGCGCTGCCTACGTCGATGCCGACACGCTGGAAGGCCAACCCAGGTGACAGACACCCCTCGGGAGACGGCTCCCGGGACCCAAGAGAGCGTCCGGGCACGATGGCGCTGACTCAGTTGCTCGACCTCGTCGGGCCCCAGGAGATCGCCTCTCGGCTCGGGGTAGCTCCGAACACCGTTTCGATGTGGCGTGCTCGCAGCCTGTTGCCCGAGCCTTTGGCGATCGTGTCGAACACGCCTGTCTGGCACTGGCCGCTTGTTAGCGAGTGGGCGGACCGGACTGGCCGCCTACCCCCGGTAACAGGTGACGACGACCAGTCGATCAAGGTCTCACCGGCCGACATGGTCGCGGCCGAGACTCTTGCGAAGTCTGCGTCACGGACACTGCACAATCTGGCGACCCTGCGCCGACCCAAGAAGACCGATGTCTCGGGTGAGTACGACTGGTACCGGGAACTGGCTCCGGCAGAGCGCGAACGGATTCGGTCCAGGTGGACCGTGCCAGCGCCTCGTGGCGTCGGGCCAGACGTTCTTGCCGAGGAGCTGGCACCGATGATCGGGAGGACCGTCGTCGGCATGGCAGACGTCGAGGACGTCATGGGCGAGTGGGTGCAACTGACCAGGCTGGCCGACGCCGCGGGCTCGCTGCGCAACCATCGCTACAACCCGGCCCGCTACGGTGGCCGTTCCCTGAGCCAGCTCTTTGCCTTGTCGGAACCGGGCGAGGACGACGCCGAGTCAAGAGGCGAGGCTGACTACCTGGCGGCGTTCGCGCCCTGCCGACTCGGACCATCGCCGCTTGCCATGTACTTCGACGAGTGGTCCACGGAGTACGAGGCGCTCGTGAGTGAGTCTCTGCGCATCTCGGAGACGATGGACGCCGATCCGTCGCGGTTCCTGACAGCGGATGAAACGGAGCTATTCGACCGCTTGCGAGAGCTGGTCCCGGACCCGATCGGCCTCCGGTTCGACCGAGGCGACTTCGTCGGTCCCTTCCAAGTCTTCGATTCCGTCCGCGCCGGCTACTTGCGAGTCGTTGTTCTCGTCAACTGATGCCGTCCCGAGGATTCGCCGACCGCGCTCTGCTCGTGCCTTCAGATCCGCCAGGGTCGGTAACTCCACATTTTCTATCCTAGGCGGTACGGGGACAAGCCTACAGATCGCCGACTCGGCTCTTGCTGACACCGCTTCAGGCTCTTGGAACCGCGTTGTTCTGGCGCGTCCCTCGCATGGCGAGGAATGGCTCTCTAGACCTCGCCCTCGCGGAGGGCATCGACGAAGCCTCCAACATCAGGAAAGAGCACACTGCGGCTCCTGTTGTAGGTGGCTCTCAGATGCCGCTGTACCTGCCGTTTCACTCGTGTCGGTATGACAACTACAACGAAAGGCAGTAGTGGCGGCCTGCCTCGCGGTCGAACCTGAGTGTCGAAGAGGCTGGCCAATGTCTGTCGACCTGGTGCGCCGCCGTGTGCCAGACCAAATGCAAGTAGGCCCGGGATTGAAGGAACCGTCGGGACGGTCCCAGCGAGAAACGCACCTTCCTGCATTCGCATTCGCGCATCCGGAAGGCTCGGACGAAGCAAGAAGGGCCCATTTCGCTGAGCAGACTCGGCGAGAGCCCCGGTTAGACACCACCCAAGCGGATCTCCCAGGTCAGCGTAGGTCGGAGGGAGATACGCGGTTCCATGCTCCGGCATGTCGGTGACATCGAAAGCGAATAGCGCGCCCGGAGCGTCAGCGGTGGCGTCTCGCGGCTGCTGGCAGGCAAACCAGAGTGCTGTTGTGGGACTGCTTGTCACATCCAGAAGTCGGGCTGGCGCTCCATGATGCCGAAGCACTGTGAGCATGTGAAAGTCGTTCGCTACGTCACCAAGTTCAGCACCGAGCGGCCATGATCGAGCGGCTTGAAGAATCCGGAGTTCTCGCGTTCTCACTGCAGCTTCATCCGCTGCAACTCCTTCCCGTTCAAGTGCAACGCCGAGCGAGGACTGCAAGTCGTACCTTGCATCAGGCAGCCCCCGCCAGATGAAACGTCGTCCCGCCTTGTAAGTGGCGATCCGGTCGACTGTGCGCAGAAGGTGCTCCTGCGACTTCACCCCGTATCCCCATCCGCTTTGCATCCAGTTCGCCACAACCACTTCCTACTCGACTGCGCAAGTGAGCGCTAGCGCACAGAAAGTGCGCACAGAAGCGGGCCAGGGTCGGCGATACTGCTCCCGGCGGTGACGGTCCGAGTAGCACGGGTGCTCGCGGTGAGGGCTTGACCGGATGCGTGTCGCCATGAGCGATAAGACCGGCACCAGCACAGGATGAAGAGCCAGTAGGAGGTTTGGGCGCAGACGACGCTGCCCATGCTCAAGTACACGCTCCTGCGTCTCAACGGCAACGCCTCTCCATGCCTACACGAGAGGCCGTCTGAAGCCTCTAGGACGAGCTGAGGGCCTTCTAAATGGAGGATGGCAGCGATCACTCTCTGTAAGCGGGCATAGGGCGCCACGCTGGCCGCCTTGGCAATATACGGGGCACAGAGAGGCGGACTAGTTAGGCTGTATGCAGCCGGATGCTATGATTCCCTTAACGCTAATCCTCTGACCAGTCAGCCAGTTCTCGACCCGAGGAGACCCGTGTGGATCTTGCGACATCTCGATACGCGGCAAGGGATCTCATCCTGCAGTCTGGGCGTGTGCCCATCGGCATCACGGTGGGCAACCCGCGCTGGCCATTGGGATACGCGCTAGCTTGCAATCTGCGTGCGCTGGCCCCGACTCGCTCCATGCTGGGGTTGCCCGCGGATGTCTTCGAGCAGATATACAGGGCACGTCTCGACGACCTTGGCGTGGACGCGATCCGTAGCTTGCTCCAGCGCTGCTGCGACGATGCAGGGAACGACCGCCTAGCGGTCTTGTGCTTCGAGGATTTAGGAAAGCCGGGGACGTCATGTCACCGCCGGATGCTGGCGTCCTGGTGGGAAGAGAAAACCGGGGAGGACGTTCCCGAGCTAGAGCCGGATGTCCGCCAAGGCCAGTTGTTCGGGTAAGTTCTGCGTTCGCCTCGATCGTGATCAGTCGGAGTAAGCGCCGGGCTGGTCGTTGCCGTCGTGCGAATCCCGCGGCAGCGCCTCGATGTGTGCTCCAAGTTTGGGGGTTTCGAGCAGTGTTCGGAGTTCTTAGAGCTACTTACGCGAGATGACAAGCCTCCGAGACTGTCTTCGCCGGGTCACGGCGTCCAGAACGCGCTGGCCCGCCTGACGTCACCGCTACACAGTACGGATGGGAGGTGCAACGACCTGGCAGAATCAGAGTGCAGGTCATAGTGTTGGTTGGAAGGACACGAGGTTGAGTGACGATGATCTTCTCGCCCGGCTGAGGCCCGAGGATCGTGCCCGGCTGCGAATCGACCAGATGCTCGGTGAATGTGGCTGGGTGGTCCAAGACGGCAAGAGCACGAACGTTCACGCGGGACGAGGCGTGGCGATTCGTGAGTTCGCACTAGCACCGGGTCACGGACGCGTTGACTACCTCTGCTACGTGGACGGCAAGGTCGCTGGCACCATCGAGGCGAAGCCCGAAGGAATGACGCTCATCTCGGTAGAACCGCAGACGGCCAGGTACATCGACGGCCTGCCAGTCGGAGTGCCCGCTTGGGACAATCCGCTGCCTTTCTCCTACGAATCGACCGGCGTGGACACCCGCTTCACAAACTGGCTCGACCCCGACCCACGCAGCCGCCAGGTGTTCACGTTCCATCGCCCGGAGATGCTCGCCACATGGCTCGACGAGTGGCAGCGGCAACCCGATGAACCAACTCTCCGCTCTCGCCTTCGCAAGATGCCACCGTTGGAGATGGGGCTGCTCTGGCCGCCGAAGGACGTGGCGATCACCAACCTCGAACGTTCCCTTGCCGAGAACCGACCTCGCGCCTTGATTCAGATGGCAACTGGGTCCGGCAAAACCCTCCTTGCCGCCTTCGCCGCCTACCGACTGGTCAAGTTCGCCGGAGCCAAGCGGGTCCTGTTCCTGGTGGACCGGGCCAACCTGGGCCGTCAGACGATGAAAGAGTTCCAGGGCTTCACTACACCTGACGATGGCCGGAAGTTCACCGAGCTTTACAACGTGCAGCGACTCTCGTCGAACGTAATCGACCCCGTGAGCCGCGTGATCATCACGACGATCCAGCGGCTGTACTCGATCATGAAGGGTGAACCCGAACTTGACGAGGAAATCGACGAGCACTCGGCTTACGAACTATCGGGGCCGGATGCCGCTCCCGTCGTCTACAACCCGGCCATCCCCATCGAGTTCTTCGATTTCGTCATCGTGGACGAGTGCCACCGCTCCATCTACGGGCTGTGGCGGCAGGTGCTCGACTACTTCGACGCCTTCATCATCGGACTGACTGCGACCCCCAACAAGCAAGCGTTCGGGTTCTTTCACAAGAACCTCGTCATGGAGTACACCCACGAACAGGCCGTCGCTAACCATGTCAACGTCGGCTTCGACGTGTACCGGATCAAGACCAAGATCGGTGAGATGGG
>Ga0181533_1004739_pt1 | contig 13565 bp, 16 predicted proteins | sample PEATcosm2014_Bin_45_FD_119772 | JGI IMG/M metagenome (GOLD analysis project Ga0181533, IMG submission 119772) | Peatland microbial communities from MTU Mesocosm Facility, Houghton, MI, USA - PEATcosm2014_Bin11_60_metaG | ecosystem: Environmental > Terrestrial > Soil > Wetlands > Peat | place... | reverse complement strand
CGCTTCCTGGGCGACGCGAAAGAGCACCGTTCGTTTGGCCGTGTCCAATCGTTCCACCGTCGCAAAGGCCCTCAAACTGGTGCGGACGCCCGTACGCTTGTTAAAGCTTTTCATGAACGAATGCAGGGCGGGAATCAACCCCAGGTCGTCCAGCACCGTCGGGCGCAGTGCCCGGGCGAACCGATGCACGATGTCCACCGATTTTTCCACCAGCCGTTGGGTGCTGGAGATTTTTTTCTGGAGGCCCTTGGTGTTGAGCGTGGACTCGATTTTCAAGGAAGCCAGCCGGATATTGATGCCCGTCAAGGTCTGGGCAATTTGATCATGCAGTTCGCGGCTGATCATCTTGCGCTCTTCCTCCTGGGCCGACAAAAGCTGGCGGGACAGCAGCCGCAATTGTTCCTGCATGTGCCGCGATTGCTCCAGCAACTGGCTGTAGTGTTGCTCGCTCTTTTTGAGGGACTCCTCCACCGCTTTGCGCCGGAGGATCTCCTGCTGCAACTGCCGGTTCGAGGCGGTCAGATTCACGCTGTGCTGTTTGAGCGCCTGATTGAGTTGAACCAGTTGGTCATTGGCCTCCTGGGCGATGCGATGCGTTTTCTCGATTGGGGTGATGGCCTCGGCAAAGAATTTTCCCGCCCGCCGGACCATCCGCTCCCGGGTGCCGGGGGAGTAGCCCGGCAACACCAGGGTAATCAGCGCCTGCTCGTGGAACCGGGCCAGATCCAACATATCCAACCCGAGGGCCATGGCCCGGCGTCCCAACGCTTGCGCCGTCCCGCACGGCGGGATCGCCTGTGGACCTTGCTTCAGTTGCGTTCGCAACGCGGCCTCATAGCGTCGCGACAGCCCGTTAAGTTTATGTCCCATGTTACGTCTTATGATGGATGCCGAATTCACGAGCGAACCGTTTTATGCTCTTCACCGACTTATCCACCAATTGTTGCGTGCTGGCAATCTCTTTCTTGAGGCCGCTGGCGTCGTTCGCGGCCTCCTTTTTCAACGTCAACAGCCGGACATTGATGCCCAGCAACGTCTGGGCAATCTCATCATGCAGATCGCGGCTGATCCTCTTTCGTTTGTTCTCCTGCGCCGACAGAATCTGGTGGGTCAGGCGCTGCAAATGTTTCTGCAGGTCACGTGATTCCTTCAAAAGTTTTCGGGAGTGTTCCACGCTTTTCTTGAGGGCCTGCTCCACGGTCTTGCGCCGGACGATGCCCTGTTTCAGGGACCGGCGGGAAGCCGCCAGGTCCACCGTGCGCCGGCCCAGCGTCTGGTTCAGTCGGCTCAAGCGGACGTTGGCCTCGAGCGCGGCGCGATGCGTTTCCTCGATCGGGGTGATGGCCTCGGCAAAAAAAATCTCCGCCCCCTTGATGAAACCATCCGTGCTGCGGGAGGCTTCCAGTGCGGCGAGTGCTCCGTCGTGAATCCGGGCCATGTCCAACGTTTCCAGATCGAGGGCCGCGGCCTGGCATCCCAAATCATGCGCCGGCTGCAAGCTCGCCCCCCGGCCTTGCTGCAGATGCTTTCGCAAGGCCGTCACATATCGCCGCGACAATGCGGTTAACTTACGTTTCATGTTGTATGCCGGATTCAGGCGCGATTCTCCGGGATGCGTGTTCCCTCGACGGCGCGCCGCGAATCCAATGCAATGCAACTATCAGACGATTCCTTCAACTTGTATATGGGGTGAACACCCCAGGCGGTTTTCCCCGTTTAATGGCAGGGACGTGCTGCTGCGCGTCCGTGTCTTGATTCAAGGCGGCCTTCGGAAACGAAGGCTGTTTTTTTGTGTTCAAAGCCGGGGGTGAAACCTCAGGCCACGCGAACCATGCTGGAATTGCACCACGGAGCGGTGCAAAAGCAGTTCGTTGATAAATTCAGCGAGTCCCTTGTCGGATAGAAAAATCAGCCAGTTGTATCTACTATGTTGGCGGAGGCTCGGTCGGCCTCCTTCTCGTCATCATCGTTGTGGTTCTATTGCTTCGCCGCCAGGCGCACGCCCACAGAAGTTTTACAGGAAGCGGGTCAAAACCAAGTTTAACAAAAGTGCTTCGCGGTCATTGCAACAGTACTGAACGATAGAACTGTTGATTTGCGTTTGGTGCCGCTGAATTTGTAAAACCAAACATTCCATTCACAGGGCAATTGGTGCTGATGCTCACCCAATTTATGAGGTCTGAGGAAACTTGAATGGCGTAGGCATGCCCGTCATAACCAGTAAACTGCACAAGTGTTTGGCCGTTCACCGGGGTAATCGAACCGATGGAATCGGCGCGCAACAATGACAATAGCTGGCTGGGAATTATCTCGTAAGCCTCATCGTTGATGTCGGAACTGAGGTTGAGGAATGGTGACTGTTCCGTCAGTTGAGGTGTCGCCAAAATATCTCCAACCTCCCGGAAAAACTGGCCCGGCTGGTTCATTCGTGCGGATTGAATGGCATTGGCAATGACTGATGCCTGCGGCGAGTTCGACGAAATGACCACCGCGTCGAATTGATCGGGAAGCGTGTTTGTCCATGCCGTCAGACCGTTGAGCAACACCAGCCAGGCATTGGGGTCGGGATTGTTGACGGAGGGAACCGAGCGGAGATCATTGGTGTTAAGCAAAGACGCCAATAGGCTTGCCAAGTGCCAATCTTGGACCGGCGCCATTGCTGCGGCATCGGTCGCATCCAAATCTCCCGTCCAATTTTCCCAAACAGCCAATCCGTTGGCGGTCGCGAGGATGTTTGTCGCTTTGAGAAAAATCGTCTGCCAGGGCGTGCCGCGGTGAACCTGCCCCAACCAATCAGGATTCAACGTCTGACCATTGGGAAAATTCCAGCCGTCGGAAGACCAGACTAGCGGGTCTTTGATGGCGAAATTATAGGGATTTTGGTCGGAACTTCGTACGTTTGGATTGCCACCCCAGGGCATGTAACGGGCGTTCAACAGCCCTAGATTCGCCGGCCAGTTGAAATTTTTGTCAAGACTGTTGCCGGGAGCACCCTGTAAATCGCTGGCAATGTAATGAACCAGTGGATCATTTGCCTGCCATGTAACGTGCTGGAAAGCAGTTGCCGTCGGCGTGTAAGGAGCCTGCAGGGCGTTGGTTGCTTGGGCCAGAGCAACAATCTGACTCTCACCTGGGTTGCTCGGATAGAGCAGGGCGAGATGGTAGAAAGCCCGGAAACCGTCTATCTCGTTTTGAAGCAAAGTTGGATTCGTTTGATCCCAAGTACCGCTGGCACCCGGAGTATACAGTCCAAGTGACACCACAACCTGATTGGCATACCCGTAGGGCACACCCTGATTATTACGGGTCGTATCCCATAAATCATCGCCTTGATCTCCGCTAGGGCTTCCCGTGTCATACTCTTGCAAGATTTCCGTGCTCAAATCGCGGCTGCTATCCGGCCCGCTCAATTGCAAGTAGTCAATAATTCTTCCGCTGGCCACATCCACCATGACTGCTTGAATATTGTTCGTCACCAGCAACCCCCAATGCGGCTGCGGATAATTGGTGCCGTTCATGACCACGTTGGTTTCGTACGGCAGCACCGAATTGGCCGTCAAATAAGGGGTTCCACCCACGTTGAAGCGATAAATCGAATTCGGTATGACAGTGACGCTTTGATTTAGCGGGATTTGGAACGAGGGGTTGGGAGCATAGAAATTGTAACCCGGCCAGTCGCCATTGGTCGCGTTTGGGATTTGAAGGGAGCCTGAAAGAATCATGACAGCGTTGGCGCTAAAACCCTCGTCGTTTGTCAGTGTCATAACCAGATAGTTTGTCACGAAAATGTTCACCGGACGGGTGTAGCCGTTGTTGTATGAATTCCAGCATTCCACACCGAGTTGATTGGTGATGCTGAGGATTAACATTTGGTTATACGAATAAGTATTGGGCAGCGCATTGGTGCTGGGCCGGGTGACTTGCAATTTGCGCGTAAGCTGGAAGGCGTTCTGCATCGCAAATTCGTTGAAATTCGGGAAGCCCTTCTTTGCGCCGATAATCAGCGGCACGCCAAAAACATTGATGTGATTAGGCGCGGTCGTTATGAGGGTTGCGAGATCACTCGGATTTGCCAGGTTATACGGCCACGATAAAGGCAAATCGGCTTCGTTAATATTTGTTACTTCATTAAACCCACAGATATAGACATTAGTGGCTGTAAGAGTAACCACCTTGTTAAAGAAAGGCCGGAATACACTGGGCAGCGGAGTCAACGGCAGGGAATTGTCGTAATAGCGATTGGTCGAGGCGTCGTAAATGTTTGCCACGACTTGCAACAGCCGATGGACGGCAGGTGTGTATTGGTTCGTCGGGTAAATCTGAATCCGCATCAAATCGAGATTCAACTCCGATGACAGCAAACGGGAGGCAACATTGGTAAAGAAACCGACCGGGCTTTCAGTATTGAGGATCGGCGCAGCGTTTGCCAATGTCAGCGTTGCCATCAGTGCGCAAACGCAGAGCAAAAGCCTCAACCAGTCGGATCTGTAATGTGCTTTGTATTCCTCCAGTCTGGCTTCCACAAAGCTTGCGAGTTCCTGAGGGTTGCTGAATTTGTATTTTACCTGTGCGCGCATCTGGATCAAGCCGGTGGCAAGCGCCAATGTTTCGGCCTAAACCTACCGGAACGTGTCTCCGTCTCACTTCAAGGATGGTGCAGTCACGATGCACGTTAAATCAAACGCACCCTTAATAGCCAGGTTCGAGTGGCTCGAAAAGATGAATCCGGTCACCATCACTGATGAGTTTTTCAGTGGTGCCCGCCGCCGTGCCAGCCTCCACCATGCCCGCCGCCGTGCCAGCCTCCACCATGCCCGCCTCCGCCCCACCATCCGCCCCAGCCGAAGGAAAATGACACCGGTGGATACCAAGCATAAGCCGGGTAGTAATAAGGTTGGTAATAAGGTTGATAATAAGGTTGATAATAATAAGTCGTATCCGGGACGGTTTGAACATACGTCACCGTCGGGGCAACCGTCGCCGTCGAAACTGGTCCACGATAGGCAGTCGAAGCCACCGGCTGCGGCGCGGGCGTTGTCGGTGTGGCTACGGCCACCCCCGGTCTGGGCTGGTTCAACATCGTCGTGATGACGGCGTCAGAAAGGCCTTGTTGCCGCAGATAAATGATCTGGTCCGCGTTCAAACCATAGCTGTTCCCGGTATTTTTGATGTAAGCGATGATCGTGTTATCGCCGACTTTCGCCTGTGCGAGCTGCACGATTTGCGGCACGCCGTAAGCCAGCGGCGGCACGGGCGCATTGACCGCTGCCGGTTGCGCCGTGGTGGTAGCAGTCGAATTCTGTGCCCGTGTCGTTGAAGCTGACAACGCCAGGCCGGCGACGGCCAAGACCGCCAGCATTTTTTGCCAATGATTTGTCTTCATAAAATCACCTGTATATTCCAACACCGCACTCTCGCAGGAGTTGCTTCAACTGTCAACTGCCGCGGGGCACTCTTGCCTTGATTTTAGAGCGTGGCGGGTTCAGGTTAGGTCGTTAGCACATGAAACGACTTATGGTCAATTGGCTGGTTGTGGCGGGTTGCTTGATTTTATGTGTTGGCTGTTCGAGTTTAAAATCATCGCAAGAGCAAAGCGCAGCCGCTGTCACTCCTCCCGTCCAAAAACATGCGTCTGCTTATCATGATTCTCCCATGGCGCGGTTTGTCAAAGACTGGTGGGAAACTCCCCCTCCCGATTTCCCTCAAGGAGGCGGTTGGGGATGGTATTGGGTCGGGTTGGTTCTACAGGTGTCTGGTCAATATCTTGCAAAATGACCTGGAGATTGCTTGACGCCGCGCTGGAACCAATCAGCAACAAAGCAATCACACACGAACAAAAGGCGTGAGTCGGCGGATTTGAGCTTGCCGTCGTCACGTTGTTTATATCAATCTCGAATGCGTGGTTCCATCCAAAAGTGGCAACCTGACGTTTATGAAAAATACATTAATTGATAGATCAAAAACGGCGCTGGTCGTCATAGATCTCCAGAAAGGCATCGTCGGACGGCAAACCGCTCCCTATGCGTCGGACATCGTAGTAAAAAACACGGCGGCGCTTGCCGAAGCGTTCAGGAAAAATGGCCTGCCGGTTTTTTTAGTGAGGGTGGCTCCATCTCCGGACGGGAAAGACGCACTGCGTCCCATCGTTGACGCGCCCATGCCGGCTCAAACCCCTCCGCCGGACTGGGCGGACCTTGTTCCGGAAGTGGGACCGAAACCGGGTGATTTCGTGATCACCAAACACCAGTGGGGCGCTTTCCACGGGACGGAACTTGATTTGGAATTCAGGAGGCGCGGCATAGCGACCATTGTCCTGTGCGGCATAGCGACGAATATCGGCGTGGAGAGCACTGCACGGTTCGCTTACGAATACGGTTATAATCAGATTTTTGCGGAAGATGCCATGTCTGCCCTGTCGATGGAAGAGCACAGGTTCACAGTTACCAGGATATTTCCCCGCATTGGCTTGGTGAGAAAAACCAAGGAAATATTAGCCGATCTATTGCACGATTGATTTTCACCAATTCGGGCAGACAATATGAGCCGAAAATCCTTTCGGTCCCTAACCCTCGGCATTGAGTCCCCGCCGTCTCCCCGCGCGACACGCGCCCGCCGGCCCGGTTCATTGAAGATATGATTCTGCCAACTGGTTATGTGCGCCCGTTATTCCGCTGCGAAGGATTTAGTCGAATTTGCCAGGTTTTTTAACTTCGTCTGCCGCGTCGCCTTTTTTGCCCCGCGTTATAACATCGCTCCGCGCCAGAAGCCCCTGTCATTGTCCTCGACCATTTCCAGCCAGTCTTGAAACTCATGCGCTGGGGTCTCATTGTTGAATTGCGCCGGGGCGACCACAGTGGCGCCCGCCTGAACATGGAGCAGGAACGGCTGGAACGTGAACGCCGGTTGCGTGAAATCTTCGGACGAGCGCCCAAAACGCCGGATGAAGCGGCAACTGACGGGCCGGAGTCGAACCCGGTCAACAGCCAGGAATCAGCCCCAATCAAACTGAATCAAACCGGATCAAACCAAATCAAACCAGTTGAACCAGAGGTTGGCGGCCCGTCCGTTCCTTGACTCCTGCCAGTTTGATCAGTCCCGGCTGAACCGGGCCTCGGACTAGGTAGGGTTTTACCCCATAGCGAAGGGCCGGCCCCTGTTGTAGCGTCCCGCCAGTGTTAAAACCAACAAACAAAAACGCAAAACAACTTATGAAAAACAAAATGCTTGTCGGAGGAACCATCCTGATGCTGGCCGCAACGTCAGCCTGGGGAGCGGGAACCGTGAGTAACAACCAGGGTGACTATTACCAATCCAGCGAACTATCCGTGGACGCGTTCGGGACTGGTTCTCTCGGGGAATACACCCTTGCACATCTTTCCAGTGATAACGTCCGGCACAATGTCCGATTCGGTGTTGGAGCGGGGATCAATTACTTCATCACCCGGAACATCGGTATTGGCGCCGATGCTTATTCTCAAAACACCACCGGAGCCTTTATAGACAGCGCTTCGGCCAGTTTGATTCTGCGTCTCCCGCTGGGCCAAAGTGGATTCGCTCCCTACGCCTTTGGCGGTGGCGGTCACCAGTTCGAGATGGCCCAACTGTGGTTTGGTCAGTTTGGCGCCGGCATGGAATATCGCTTCACCCCGAATGTGGGAATATTCCTTGACGCCCGCGGGGTGCTGCCGAACGAAGCAAAATATTATGGCGTCGCCCGGTTCGGCCTGCGTTTCGCCTTTTAAGTGGTGTATCCACTGCTGCGCCGGCGGGAAGTCCGCCGGCGCTTTTTTCTTTTCGAAATTTACCGCCCGCCGGCTCAGTTTTTCGGGAAGCGCCACCAATAACGCCCGGTAGGGTTACACCCCATAGCGAAAAACCACCCGGCAACGTAGCCTCGCCAAATTAGCAGGCGCAACAGCAAACTTAACACGCAACAAAAATCACCATTATGAAAAATAAAGCATTGGTCATCGCCTTCCTTTCCATCGCCGCTTTTGCAGTGGGATGCAACAAGGAGCAAACCCCTTCTCAGCAGATTGAGAAAGTCAAAACCGAAACAAAACAAGCCGCGCAGGATATGAAGGACTACACCTTCGCGCAAAAAGCTGAATTCGTTAAACAAATGCAGATCCAATTGGACAATCTCAATCGGGATTTGGACCAGCTCGCTGCCAAAATCGAAAGCTCCAGCGACGCGGTCAAGGCCGAGGCCCAACCCAAACTCCAGGCGTTGCGCGACCAGGCGGCCCAGTTGAACAAGCAGCTTGACGAGGCCAGGAACGCCACCGAGTCCACCTGGGACAGTGTCAAAGCCGGCTTCCAGAAGGCCTACGAAGCGACGAAGGACGGTTTCAACCAGGCACGCCAGTGGGTGAGCGACAAAATCGCGCCTTGAGGTGAGTAGGAAAATTTTATGAATAGAACCAAACGCTTGGGCGGTAAAATCGGATTTGTATTATGCACTGCGCTCTTAGGCGCACTGACAGGATACACAACCTACGGGCAACCATCCGTATCGGTCGGGGTGAGTGTGCCGCTGCCATCGGTGCAGGTGGTGCTTCCTGGCGTGGAGATTCGCGCCGAAAGCGACTTTTATGAGCCGCTCACCCCGTACGGGCGATGGGAGGTTGTCGGCTCCTACGGACGTTGCTGGATTCCGGGCGGAGTTGGGGCCGATTGGCGTCCTTATTCCGAAGGTTATTGGCAGTTCACCGACGCCGGCTGGTATTGGGTCAGCGATGAGCCGTGGGCCTGGGCCACGTATCACTATGGTCGCTGGAATTTGAGCGCACAATTTGGCTGGTATTGGGTGCCGCAGACGCAATGGGCCCCGGCCTGGGTTTCCTGGCACAGCGGTGGTGGATATATTGGCTGGGCGCCGTTGTACCCGTCCGGTGTGGTAGTCATCTCGCCACAAGCGTATGTTTTTGTCGAAGAACGGCATTTCATGGAGCCCGTTAGCCGTTCCACAGTGGTCGTTAATAACACCACCATCATCAACAAGACCGTGATCAACGAAGCTCCGGCCACCGCGGCCATCGAAAAGGCAAGCGGGCGAAAGGTCCAGGCGGTCCCGGTTCAGGAACTGCGCCACAAGACGGAAGCAGCGGTCGTCGCGAAGCAAAGGACACCGGCAGCGATCAGTGAGAAAACGGTTGCGGCGCACGAGTCGCCGCAGGTTGAGAAACCAGCCACCGCCACGCATGAGTCGGCAGCGCCCGCTCCGAAAAATAACGAAGCGCAGGCCGAGAAATACAAGCCCGTTCCCGCAACTCCGGAATTCAAGCCTGAGGCCAGGCCTGAAGGCAATCATCCCCCGGCGATTAAGGAATCAACCCAGCCGTCGGACCAGAAAGAGCAGCCGCCGGCCAGGGAAAAGCCGGCCGCAAGTGAAAAAAACGGACCGAACCCGGCGGACAAAGATCACGAGGACAAAGTCAAAGAATAGTTGCATGGAGGTTGATAATCGGCCTCCTCCAGTAAACAAATAGACATCAAAAATGAAAGAAACGATATGAAAAAAACATCTGTAAACACTGGTAAGACCCTAAAAGTATTCGGATTGATCATCGGCCTCGGTGCGATGCCATTGCTCCTGGGCGTGACCGGCTGCACCACCACCGGCAGCCGCTACGAGCAAAGCAAGGGCGAACGAATTGACGACCATAACACTTCTTCCCGCGTCCGGGCGGCGCTGGCAGACGACTCGCAATATAAGTACGACGGAGTAAACGTGGAAACGTTCAAGGGCACGGTTCAGTTGAGCGGCTTTGTCAACACGAGGGACCAGAAAGCCCGGGCCGGAGATCTCGCCAGGAAAGTCAATGGCGTGACCGATGTCGAAAACAACATCACCGTCAAAGAGTGATCGAATTGAGAAAGGTGCATTCGCAACACGCCGACAGTGGCATCCCCACTGTCGGCACGTTGACCGCGAGTAGAAACGAAACCGGAATGAACTGCCCGAAGAGGTTCGCCAGTTGCTCAATTGCGAGTTGGAAAGAAACGCTTTCGTGATCTCGCGGCGATGATCACGGTGCTTTTCGGACGGATCCGGTTGGCGGAAACCAGGCGGCGCGAATGGCGCGTCTGAATCAAAATGGCTTCGGTAGGGTAACACCCCATAGCGCACGCGCAGCTTCTTGAATTAGTGTCAGCCGATCAGGCAACCAAACACGCCTAACACGCCTGCCTAATATAAAGGAAACACATGAAATCCAAACTCACCCTGCTCACCATCAGCAGTTCACTGGTGCTGGCCGCGCCAGCATTGCTGGCGCAAGATACCAACACCAACACCAATACCCTCCCCCTCACCCAAACCGTGAAATACCAAAAAGCGTTGGAAAATGACCGGTCTTTGGGCGAACGATCTCTCCTTCCACCCGGTCTCAAGGAGAAGTTGAAGCTCACCGACGAGCAGAGAACCGAGCTGAAGCCAATCGAGGACGACTTCGCCAACACCTGCCAGCAATACCAGACAGCCAATCAACCTCGTATTGATGCCGCCCAGGAGGCGAATCGGCAGGCGCGCGCATCGAAGGACACGGCAAAAATTGAGGCAGCGCGCAAACAGTTGCAACAGGTCTGGGCCGGTCTCCGGCCATACAGAGAGGCAGCCGTCAAGCAAATCAAGCCCCTGCTGACGCCGGATCAACTCAAGGTGTTGGAGGATCCGAAGAACCAATGGCGCGAAAATCATGGTCAGGAAGCGAATGATCCGTCTGCGAATTGAATCATCACACCAGCAAATCCGCAGTGACGGCGCGGTAAATTATGAACTGAGAAGCGTGCCATGTTCGCCAAATCAACCAAAGCATCGGGTGTATTTGGGCCTCCCTTCATGCGTGTGATAGGCAGATTGGGCGAGCGGGTTTGGGCGCAATGGGATGAGTTACGACATACAGCGGCGGTGATTGGGACGGTGTTTTGCGTTGCGGTCTGGCCGCGCTACTGGGTGCGCACGGTGCCTTGGCTCGCTCTTGGGGATTCGACTGCAGTTGCGGTCTGGCCGCGCTTCTGGTTGCGCACGGTGCGAAAGGCGTTTGCCCGGCAGGTGCTGGCCATCGGCGTGGAACCGCTCTGGTTTGTCGGTGCGGTGGCGGTGTTCGTCGGCATTTCGGTGGTGGTGCAACTCACCTTTTGGACTGGCGAAGCGGGGCAGTCACAATTGCTCGGGCCGCTGCTGGTGGCCGTCGTGGCCCGCGAGCTTGGCCCGGTGCTGATCAACCTTATCGTGATCGTCCGCAGCGGCAGCGCGATGACGACGGAACTGGGAGTCCTCAAAATCAATGGGGAGATCCGCGCGCTTGAAGCGCAGGGAGGCGATCCGTTCCTGCATCTCGTCGTGCCGCGCGTGCTGGGCATGGCAGTGTCCACGTTTTGCCTGACGATTGTTTTTATCCTCGTTGCCTTCGCGAGCGGTTACTTGTTCGCGGCCTGGATGGGGAAAGGCAGTGGTGATTTGCTTCTGTTTGCGGACACCGTATCGGGCGCGGTTCAACTCAAAGACATTTTCAACATCCTCGCCAAAAGCATCCTGCCCGCCCTGTTTGCCAGCGCGTCCTGTTGCATCGGCGGGCTGGGCGTCGGCGGGTCCGTCGCGGAAATCCCGCAAGCCACGCAACGGGCGCTCACCCGCTCCGTGGCCGGACTGTTTGTCATCTCCGCCGCGGTATCGCTGCTGACTTACCTGTGACCATGAACACAACCACACGCATCTTGAACCGTCACGACGTGATGGACGAGGCCAGCTGATGGAAGAGCGCTTCAAATTCCGGCGTGTCAATGAAATTACCGGCATGCTCGTCATCCTCGTCGCCGTGGCGCTGGTCGCCGCCCTCGTGTGGACGGGCCACAGCCAGCGCTGGTTCAAAAGCCGCGTCACGCTGCGGATCGTCTTGCCCGAGGCCGGCGCGGCGGGGATCCGTCAAGGCTCGGAGGTTTATTTTCTGGGCACACTTGTTGGGTCGGTTTCCGATGTCATTGTGGACGCGAAAGGCCGGATGGAAGCCGAGGCGAACATCCGCCGCGACTTCTTCCGGTTCGTGCGCGCGGATTCATCGGCGGTCATCAAAAAGAAATTCGGGGTGGCGGGCGATTCGTTTTTTGAAATCACGCGCGGCGAGGGCCGACCGTTGCCGGAAAAGAATGCTTCCATCGTCTGCAACGAGCAGTTTCAAAGTGCGCTGGAATCCGCGATTGAGGACATCCGCCGCGAAGCCCTGCTCGTGTTGAAAAAAACCAGCACCGGCCTGGATACGTGGACCAAATTGGGTGCGGACCTGGGCGAAACCCGGCAGCGCCTGGATCAACTCACCGTCCGCATGGAGAACATGGCTGCCGGCGTCGAGGCGGGCAAAGGCACCGTTGGCAGGTTGATCACCGACACCGCCCTGGCGGACGAGGCGCAAAATCTCCTGGCGCGGGCGAACGAAGCGATGAACGAATTGCAGGGTGTGGTGACGAACCTGAATGTCGCGGCGGCGCGCCTGCCGGAAATCACCGACGCCGTGGCCGACGAAGCGAAAGACCTGCCCGGGCTTGTCCGGCAAACGCAGACCTCGATGCGCGAACTGGAGCGATTGGTTGAAGCGTTGCAACGGCACTGGCTCCTGCGCAAATACGTGAACCAGACGAACCCGCCGCCCTTGCGTCCGCTGTCCGAAACCGCCGTGCCGGAAAAGAAGCCGGGGAAAGTGCGGTAGTGGGACATTTTCAAACCGCTTGGCGCATCTTGACGTTCCAAACGAAAACCCCGGCGCTCTTTCAAGCGGTAGGGTTGATTTTGGGCAGGGCGGGCACGGCACGTCGCGCCGTAGCCCAGCGCAGGCGGAGGTGGCGCGCCCTGCCGTTACGGATGCGGCGCGGGGTGGCGGAGTGGGCGGTTTGAAGATTAACGCGGCGCCGGTGGACGCGTTTTGCAAGCTCGTTGAAGAACTCGCAGAAGCGCGGCCCCTTCGGTTTCAGCGCAAAATATGCGTAAAACCTTGATTGCTTGAGGTTGCCGTCCAAAGCCCGGCTGTTTGCGGCCATTTCCTGACTGTAAGTGGCGATTTCTGACCAGTTGAAGCCGGTTTCCCGGTTGCGCACGGCGAGTCGTAAAACTTCAAACTGGACCACTACCGCAAGTGCCTCATTCGCCCAAGAGTTCTGCACCTTGAGGTTTGAACCAGATCCGTCTTTGCCGAACACCCCTAAAATGGACGGTAGGGTTACACCCCATAGCGAAGGACCGGCTCGCAACGTACCATACTTTTCGTCGTTACAATCAAAACCAAAACGCAAAAAGATAGAAAGAAAAACATAATGAAAATGAAATCAACCTGCTCGCTCGCGCTCCTGGCAGCCACGAGCGCCCTGTTAGTCACCAGCGCATCCCTGCGCGCCTCCGATACGGACAGCCGCATCGAGTCATCCGCCGCAAAGTCGTATGTGTTCAAAACCTACCTCAAGGACGATTCAATCAAGACTGAATCCAAAGACGGTGTTGTCACCCTGACCGGAACGGTCGCCGAAGCGTCCCATAAATCCCTGGCCCAGGACACCGTGGCGAGTCTGCCCGG
>Ga0181533_1004736_pt1 | contig 13573 bp, 13 predicted proteins | sample PEATcosm2014_Bin_45_FD_119772 | JGI IMG/M metagenome (GOLD analysis project Ga0181533, IMG submission 119772) | Peatland microbial communities from MTU Mesocosm Facility, Houghton, MI, USA - PEATcosm2014_Bin11_60_metaG | ecosystem: Environmental > Terrestrial > Soil > Wetlands > Peat | place... | reverse complement strand
GCTCCCGACCTGGCCGATCGCCTGGTCCCGCAGAGCGATGGGGGGCGCACCGCTCCGAAGGTCTGGTTCGGGCCCCGCGGCAGCCTCAAGCACCACAGCGCCCGGTTCTCGGTCGCCGACACCCTGTTGCCGTTCGACCCCGCGAGCCTTCACCCCCTGGCATGAACGGTCCCTACGACGTCAGGTTGACCCAAGGCCACGTCCTACGCCACGCGCCGGCCCAGTCGCCACAGGGTCGCGACGCCGCGGTCATCGACATCGCACAGGATCTGCTGTTGCGTCATCTGTCCGAGCGTGGTGTCCTCACACTGGTCGCTTTCAAGGGTGGCACGGCACTTCGAAAGGCGTATGCCGGCGGCGCCGGGCGGTTCTCGACCGACCTCGACTTCTCTGTAGCGACCCTCGACGACGACCCCGCCTCGGTCACCCAGTTACTCGTCGGTGAGATCGACGGCACGCGCCTTGGTCCTTTCACCTACGACATCGAGGACCGTCGCGGCCGCCACACGATCATCTACCGGAGCGAGCTCGGGCCTGACCCCACCGGTCAGCTCCAGTCGAAGATCGACATCGGGCCGCCTCCGTGGTTGGCACCCACCGCGCGTTCGTGGGTGGACGTGCCGATCCACAGCCGCTACGGCGGTCCGCTCCCCCAACTGCCTGTCGTGGACCTGGCCGAGAACGTCGCCGAGAAGATTTCTCGCCTCAACCGACAAAGCCCTGCCCGCGACGCGTACGACCTGGTGTGGGTGGCCCGCACGCCCGGCCTCGATCTAGATCGTTCCCTGATCCGCCGCCTTGCTGTCGTCAAGGCGTGGGTAGACCTCCATGGGCTGCACACCGAGCATGCCAGCTGGTCCGCACCTCTCCCCGGCGCTCGCCCGTTCGATGTTGACAGGTGGCTTGTGCCCCGAGGGGCACGCGACTTCGACGATGAGGCGATCGGCCTGCTTTCCGTCCCGCCTCCCGACCTCGGCGATCTCGGGCGAGACCTGTCTCGGCTGTACCTGTGGCTCGCTGATCTTGACGACGACGAACGCGCCGTGGCAGAGGGACGACCGCAGGACCGCAGCCTTGTCCTACGCCTCCTCGGCGAGCTTCCCGGCGGTCGCTTGGTCGGCGTCGCCAGGTGACCCGCAACGAGCGTCCTCGGATATGGGCGGGGCTCCGACACCGTGTAACAAGTGAGGACTCGCGAGACGACTCTCGCTGATGAACCGGGCCGCGCGCGTGATCCGACCGCCGCACATGGACGAGGATCGCTACAAAGACTCCGACGATGAGGAACGGTTCGAGCGGAGTCGCCGCCGCACGGCAGTGGCGCCCGGACCACCGGGCAACCAGCACGAACACGGCGGCGAGATCTGCATTCGCGAATACCTCGACTCCCCAGTCGCGACAAGCACGGCTGGGACCGTCGAGGGGGCGAGAGACCGACTGGTTGGAGTTGCTTGCAATCGCGGGTCGACTTGGTTCTATTCGGGTCGCGGCACCGCGAGGGCCTCCACGGCCCATAGGGCCGGTAGCTCAAGGTTCGCCGGGGATCGGACGAGAACCAGGCCGTCCGACGCCTCACCTGCCCGCTAATCTGCCGAAGTGAGCCCGAGATACGAGAAGCGGTTCGATCAGATGATCGCGGATGCCACCGTCGACTGTTACAACGAGGAGGAACAGGTCACCGGCCTGTTCACGATGATCCAAGACCAGCTCGTGGTCCCGTTCCAGACGCTGGTGCTCGGGGTCGGCGTCACAGTGGAAGGCGTCGAACTGACGACCAACGGTCAGATCGTCGCGATCTGCACCCGGGACGAGTTTCGACAGACCGTTCCGATCCTCGATCTTCCGCTGCCGACACCGCCTCCCGAGGGTGCGGAGTGGATCGAGGCGTACCGCCGCTGGCTCTGCTGACCGGACCAGAAGCGACGAGTGACCGATCGAGTCGAGACGGAGATATGGCCAACAAGTCGGGGATCATCTCGGCGAAGGACCAGGCCTGGATCGAGGCGCGTCGACACCACCGGCTCTCCCACGCCCACGTGCAGATGGCGCGCGAGCTGGGCTTGAGCCCGAAGAAGCTCGGCGGCATTGACAATCACCACCAGGAACCATGGAAGGTGCCGCTGCACCAGTTCATCGAGCAGCTCTACCTGGAGCGGTTCGGACGCGATCGACCCGAACACGTCGTTTCCCTCGAAGAACATGCCCGAGTGGCAGCGCAGAAGCGGGATGCGAGGAACGCCACGAAGGTCCCGCGGGCTGGAGGCCCGGTGGAGGACGTCGGTGGCTGAGTACCAGTACTACGAGTTCCTGGCCATCGACCGCCCCCTGGACGCCCGCCAGCTCGCTGAGCTGCGAGCATTGTCCACAAGAGCGCGGATAAGCCCGAGCCGGTTCGTCAACACCTACCAGTGGGGCGACTTCCGGGGTGACCCGCGGGCACTGATGACCCAGTATTTCGACGCGTTCCTCTACACGGCGAACTGGGGCGCCCGGCGGTTGATGCTGCGTCTGCCATCCCGGCTGCTCGACCCCTCCACTGCGCGGCGCTACTGCCACACCGACTCCGCCTCTGCATGGGCCGCGGGCAAGATCGTCATCCTCGACCTCTCTCGTGAGGATCAGGACGGGAGCTGGGAGGACGAGGAGTACGGCGAGGAATCGCTGGGCTCGATCATCCCGGCGCGCGCGGAACTCGCCACGGGCGATCTGCGCTTGCTGTATCTGGCATGGCTGCTGTCGGTCGAATCGGGAGAGCTTGCCGACGACGATGCCGAGCCGCCGATCCCGCCGGGGATGGCGGCGCTGAACGCGCCGCTGCGCAGCCTGGCCGACTTTCTCCGCCTCGACGAGGATCTGATTGCGGTCGCGGCCGAAGCTAGCGAAGAGCAGAAGGATCCCAGCCCGTCGCCCCAGGAGTTGAAGCGGTGGGTCGCGGTGCTGCCCGCAAGGGAGAGGGACGCGCTCCTCGTACGCCTTGTGCTCGGCGACGACGTGCACCTGCGAACGGAGTTGCTACGACGTTCTCACGGAGAATCCACTGACGGCCCGCAAGAGCCGCGTACGGTGGCAGAACTGCGAGACGCCGCGGCGGCTCGACGCGTGGAGCGCGAGCGGCTCGCCGCCATAGAGCAGGCGCGCAAGCGAGCCCGGCGCGAACGCGACGCGGCACTCGCCCGCGACAAGCGGCTGGAGGAGCTCGCGCTGCACGAAGAGCAGGCTTGGGGCCAGGTCGATGCGTCCATCGAAACCAAGAAGCCCGCCGGCTACGACTCCGCCGTTGGGCTCCTCAGCGACCTGAGGGCCGTCAGTGAACGCAAAGGCAGACCGGAGGCGTTCGCAAAACGCTTCGCACAGCTACGCGAACAACACCTGAAGAAGTCCAGCCTCCTCGACCGTTTCGACCGGGCTGGGCTCGGACGGCTCGACCGGGATGGACGCGAACCCAGCTGAGGTCGATCTCATCGAGGTTGCCCACCGCGTGCCACGAGCAGTGGCAAGGTCCTACCCTTCACCGCTACCTGTGGTGGCAAGCTGTCGCCGGCTTGTATCGTTCGCCCCGTGCTGGTTACAGACCTTCGCCACTTCGAAGGCATCGAACTCGATCCCGGGGTGCCGGCTCCGGCGCTGCGGCTCGCGACCCATCTACGCCGGATCGTTCGCGCGGCCACGGTCTTTGCGGGACGGGGAATCCAGCCAACCGCCCTCCCCTGTCGCCGGCGCCCGGGCCGGGTCCCGTGCCCCGGGCGCCTGCGCGTGGAGCGCCAGGACCTTCCCTCCCGGATCCTGTGGGAGTGCCCGGCTTGCGACGAAGCCGGTGTGATCGACGGCTGGCAGGGTTCTCTCGACGATCTGTCAGTTCTTTCTGAGTCTGACGAAGGAGGCGGCCTGGTCCAAGTTGTCATACCCGAGAAGGCATATCAGCTGCTGCTCGACGAGATCGCTCTCGGCCAAGGATGCGAGCGTCTGCTCTATCGCGCCCGTTCACGTCCTGAAGGTGTCGAGCTTTCGGGCAACGAGGATGACTTCGAGCAGCTGATCGGTGTCGTCGCCTTCCAGGCGAACCACTCGGCCACTCGGGCGCGCCAGCGTCGCTGGAGGGCGATCTGTAACTGTCTCCGTCCACCAGCCCGGAGCTGGCTCGAAAACAGCACGGACGTCGTCATCGATGAACTCGCGAGCTTTGGACTCGTTTCGCTGCGTGTCCACGTCACCGAGCTCATCCGCGACCGGCTCGCGACAGTGATGAAAGCGCTGGATGTCACCGAGCAATCGGCGCGCCGATACCTGGAGGAAGAAGACCTTCGCGAGCTTGCGCGCGAGGCGGCCGTCAAGCTCGCCGACGAGCAGCCCGGCGCAAACCTCTACGAGCAGCCCCGTACGATCCCCGCGTCCCTCCAGACAATCGGACGGAACATCGCCGCGCTCGCCGAAGCCGCCCAGGTCAGGGTGCTCAACGCCGACACCGTTGGCGCCCATGGAGCACTGCAGCTCATGTCCCTCCTCGGGCAGTTCCTGCGCGAGATCCCCGCAGAACCATCCGGACCTGTCCTGCTCCCCCAAGCCATGTTGACTCGCAGCGCCCGATTGCTCGAGGCCACAGCGCAGATGGTCCGCGAGGGCTTCGTCGTTGCGCCGGATATCCCGGTCGACGACGTGGCCGCCCTGGCCGAAGCCTTCGCTCGGGACGCTGGAATGCTCCGCGCCCTCGTGGGTGGATCCGCCGCCGGACCCTCGCCTGCCAGCTGAGCGGGCCGGGAGCAGTCTCTTTACGAAACTGTGCCTCGTGCGAGCGCGATCGCGACGAGCTCAACGACAACGACGCCGACGACGAGCTCGAGTTCCTCGGATCCAGGATGAGCACCCCTCGAACGGCCCGAGTGGCTTACTGGTGATGGCCGCCAGCTGTCCCCGACCTTGCTGGTCTTGAACCAGGTACGGAAACACCCTCGCAGCGCGTCGACGCGGAAGCCAACGAAAGGACTCGCACGGCCCGCGTTCTCGGCTTGGGAAGGGCGGTCAGGCGTACGAGGACGGATCAGGGCGACCCATTAGGGCAGGTCATCGCGTTAGCCGCACGTTGAGGAACGACCACGGACGGCGGCGTCCGCGGGATATTCGCGGGATGCGAATTTCCCGCTAAATCAGACTTCTCAAGGGCTTTGCCGGCGAGGTGTCCTGGGCGTGTGTGCTGCACTTTCTGAACATAAGTGCACGTCACGGACGTTGACGGACTCCGGCGCCCTATGGCGGTGACGGGATGGAGGCGGCGCGAGCTCAATCTCTACAGCGGGCGATGATGACCTCGGCGTGGATCTACCCGACTCGTTCTTGTGGTTCACGCCGTTTGGGCGCGACAGGTGGCGGATCATCGAGTCGTCGAAGCCAGACAGAATTGCAGTGGCGGCCGATCGTGGGCTCTGGTCGTGCACGCGCGAACAAGATCGACTGGGCCCGAGCAGCGGCTAGGGACGGTTCGGAGCACGTCGATGCGATGTTCAAACTGGACCGCATTCACAACCTTCTAATCCGTAGGTAGCTCCATAGTGTCGCTGCTCGTGTCAGATTGTCCCGCATCGTCGCGTTCTGGCTCGTCCAGAACGCTGTACCGCGGGTCGTCTGCAACGGCGTGCAACTGCGTGCGACGCTCTGGGACGGGTTTGTTGGCTCGAATGTTGGCTTTTTTGCCGACAGGGACAGGGCTTCAGTGTGAGTAGCAGTCGTGAGTTCGTCAACCCAGATTGGTCTCACTGTGGGTCGCGCTACGGTGCATTAGAGCCAGGACGGTCGGACACACCCGACTGGGACAATGGTGATCATGGAGATCAGGACCTTCGAGGAGCTGACGAGCCCCGATCAGAGGACGCTTGCCTTTACGCCACTTGGCTTGAGCACAATGGGACTGCTCAAGCCCGAGGATGCGGCTGAGTTCCAGCAACAGCTCATCGCTCACTGCGACCTCGCCGACAACGTCACCGAGGGGACGAGGAACAGCTTTGAGCGCCTGCGGACCCTCCACAGCTACGGCGTCCTCTGCTACGAGGCGTACACCGTCGCTCAGGACTTGGCCTGGTTGCTCCTCGAGCAAGCGCTGCGGGAGCGATTCCTGGAGTTCTACAGTCACGTCGTTCCCATGGTCAACGCCAAGACCGGGGGGCAGGCGCCTCTCAAGGCAAATGAATTCTCCATCGTCGACAATGCATTCCGTCAGGGCGGTTCCCACGCGAAGGGCAAGTGGAATCTCCCGATATCGAATGGTTCGACAATGGAGTTCTCCGGGTCGATGGGCCAACTCCAAGAGTGGGCGAGGAAGGAAGGACTCCTCGACGGGCAGCGCAACAAGCGCCTGGACCCGCTGTACCGATCGATGCGGAATGATGTCGCCCACCCGCACTATCACCTCGTCATGCCGGTGGATTCAGCCAGGACCATCCGTGATCTGGCAGAGATCATCAACAGGCTGTGGGGGCACAGCACTCCCGGAGGACGTCTTTATCCTGCTCCGCTCCAGCGTGAGGTCTTGATCGTGGCGTGGACGGGGGCAGAGCAAGGGGTCACGCACACGCTCCTGCGGGACTACCAGTTGGAGGGGTTCAGGGAAGCTGGCGACTGGAAGTGCATCATCGTGCTGGGCCTGTTCGAGGACGAGGGCGTGTGGGAGTTCGATGCGCAGTACGAACGCACTAACTTCCCCGCCGAGTTGCTGTGGGGGCCGGGCTCACGGGATGAGGCGCTGGCATGGCTGAAGGAAGCCGCTCCGGAGCACGACACGGTCTCGTACCTGGATCGGTTGTTCACGGTGCGGATTCACGAGGGGCGGGCGTCGATCGCCCGCCGACCGGAAGTCGTTCTGTTCCTGCCGCCTGAACGCCGGGCTGGGCGATGGCTTCTCGTCCGAGCCGATTTCCCGCTCGACGCCTTTGTCCACGGTCGTCACTTGAAGGACGGGATTCCCTGCGCAAGCTCGGGCTTGACCATGGAGAAGAAACGCGGACAGGGTGCGGATGGCGGTGATCCCCTTCCCGGCTGTGCGCTCGAGGAGCTGTTCGACGGCAGCTGGGACGGCTTGGTGGACAAGCTCTCCACGATAGGAATTACGAACCCAGCACCGTTACTCCAAGTCCGTGTCCCGCCACGGTTCACGATGGGTGTCGCACCTGATGTCGAGGCCGACTAACGGGTGGCGTCTGCTTGCCTGTCCTCTCCTACCGGTTATGCCGACCTCCGCGTTATGCCGACTTCTTTGAAGACCTCCAGCTCGACGGGTAGTCGACAGTCCGCGTATTCGTGACAGCACGAGCTTGGGCTTCGACCGTGGGACCCTACGTCGAACTCGCGTTGGTCCGGAAAACACCGACGGAGGTGGGCAGGACTCGAAGAAGCGACTTGCATTGTGCGAAAGCAGATCGGCCACTCTTCTGGACAGGTGACTTTCGCGGAAGTCCTGATCAGGGCGCATATCAGTAGACCGTCCGCGCCCGTTCGAGACCCCTCAACGCCGTTCGATCGCGCACGGATCGCGCACGGATCGCGCACGGATCAGACGAGCTTGCTGGGCCTCTCTTGAGCTGCCTGCGGCTTAAGACGGGTACTTCGCGTCGTGCTTGTCCTTGGCGTTGTCGCGGTCGTCGGCACGCAAAGAGTGTCTACGCACGCTCGAGAGCTCCACTGCCCGCCCCCGTGCAAACACCAGCCTCTCGTAGATGAGGAATTTCGCCACGGAGACGACAGCCGTCACAACGAGAAATGCGGCAGTAGTGAGCGCGACCTGCCATCCGGGGTCCGCTGTCAGGTGACGACTCCAGGTTCTGACTAAGTCGGTGACCGCGGCCGCGACAACGAAGTAGACAAGGATTGTCCCCGTGTTCATCAAGAGCTCCCTGACGCGATCTCCGCCGGAGGCGCGCCTCGCCCAGTGCCGATTGAACATGTAGTTCGAAACAGCTCCGCCGACGATGGCGGCAGCCGATGCGGCTGTCGTGTTGGTGTCTCCCCAACCCAATGTCGCGGCGAATACGGCCAGGCTGAGAACGGCGGTCGCAATCGATCCCGTGCCGTACCGGACGATCAGTGGCGGCAGGCTACGTTGCTCCACGCGACGGATCTTGATGACGAAGGGATCGTTAGCAGGGGAACTCACGCGGGCGGATCGGTATGCTCTCTGGCGAGTCTTCTTAAGTGCGCGCTGATAGATCTCCACCTGTGCACGCGTGATGTTCACTTTCGTGGTTATCACGCGTGCATCCTATTCTTCCAGGGTATTAGGTTGGCTGTCAGGCGGAAGATCCACGGTTTCCTGAGCGGGCACCAGCGGGATGATTTGCACGGCTTGCCACGCGCAGAGCTCCTCATGGCCTGGCAACTGCGTAGGCAGGAGGAACTCAACCCGGTAAGCGATAGTTGCGGGATCCCGCTCCCCAATGCAGATGAAAGCCGCGTCACCCAGCGTCTCTCCTGATTCGATGAGGCTGTCTGAAGCGAGGCAGGGGAAGGCTACGAGCGGTTCGATCTCACCCCAGCTCGGTGGCTCAAGTGCTTCAGATTCGGTCACTGCGTAGATCGCCACCAACGGCCTCAGGGAGTCATTGAACTGGAGTTTTGCCTTGCCAATGGCACTTGCCGAAACCTCCACTCTCGCGAAGTCAACTGCCCCTCTCGGTAGAAGTTCGGCTTCCAGGCTGACGTTCGATCGAGCTGCGTACGGCTCTTCGCGGGTGAAGTGGTAGAGCGCCCAGACGCCACCGCTGATGACGCCAGCAGCTGATGCACAGGCAGACACGGCCACAGCGCCATTTACCCAGTCAGCCACAGCAGAAACCTACAGGGTGGCGCGTTGCTGACCAGAACGAGCGGTGTCCGCGGGAGATTCGCGCCATGAGACGCTTCCCCCTAAATCTCACTGTCAGACGCGCAGAGATCAGATAGGGAAGTCCACCTCGTCGCGCGCCGTTTAAGCATCAGGGCGAGAGCGCCTCTTCGTTTAACTGCTCCAACAAAGACTCACCTAGGTGGCGACACTTACTCTGATTCTTGAACAACGGTTGGGGATAAGAGTCGGGATAGTCCGAGTTCACTAGCGCAATGAGTTTCGCAACCGCAAGTTCAGCAAGTTTCCGGACCGAGGTCTCGTCCACAGCAGGCTGGAACGCCTCCGCCTCCTGCCGTGTTCGGAGTCGCAAGTATTCCATCACTGCCCAGAGAACCAAGCGGTTGCCGTGTACCGCGATCAGTCGGTCTCGACCCTCGTAATACTGGCGAACCGACTCGAGCGCCGCATCAACCGATCTCATAACTTCGACGGCCGTCCAAACAGCGGAGCCGGAGACTGAGGAGTTAAACAGTGCCTTGTACGGTGACTTGGATGTGTCCTCCCACAGTCGACTGATCTCTCGTTTGGCGAGTACTGCCTCAGCAACTCCGAACCTACAGGCCAGTGCCACCGTTGCGTCATTGAGATCGCACCCCTTCGCGGGGTCTGAGACAGTTTCACCGGAACGGTACGCATATCTGAGTCCGGATACTGCGAACTCCATTCGTAGCCGTTCTTGTTCCGGATCAAGCGCCACAAATTCCCGTCCGCCCACTCGGTTCTGGGTATTTGTTCGACGAGTAACGAGACGTCCGAACTCGCCATCAGGGTCAGCTAGTGTCACAAACCGCACAAACACGTCAGCCGACTCCAAAAGGTTTGGCTGCTCGATAGCTGCTCTTGCTAGGGAGTTGACGGTCTGTGCTCCGTTCACAACGCTTGCGTGTTTGAACTCGAAATTGCCCGACTTTTGATTCACGTGGGGAGCCTGCTCAAATGATTCGGCGATGATAGTAATGCCATTATTGAAGAACCAGAACCGAGATGGGTCGTCACCAGCAGTAGCCATAATCGCGTCGTTGACTTCTGATCCGACTAGGGCACCTCGGATGTTGCGAGAAAACAACAAGTCCCCGTGAGTTTGGTACCAAGCCACCACCTCCTGGGCTGAAGCCGTGCCGTAATACGCGACGCAACCGGCCTCTTGGTAACTGCCCCAATTGCGTAGATTGACAGCGAGATCAAGCTGCGCGTTACCCGAGGACGCCACGCTACTGTAGAGACGCTCCTGATTGAGGTACACGTAGTTGGCTATTTCAGTTGCATCGTTCATTTCGGCGCAAAAATGCTCCAGTGCAGCCGTCTGGGGTTGAGCCAACGGGCAGGTGCTCGTGGTCGCTAGAACTAGCTCAAGTCTGGTGCCCGGTTGGAAGAGGATGTCCTCGATTTCAGATCGGCGAGCTAGCAATGGCCCGCCGATATCTTGCCAGCGGTTGCTAACCAGCTGCTCAACTCCGTGCACAAACTTCAAGACCTGTCCCTGCTCAATTCCCGACTCCGAGTCCGTCCACTTACTCTGAACGAGCACAAGAGTGGCGCGATCGGCGGCGTAAGCAACTGCATCGATACCAGCGTCGAGGGAATGGTCGGTTACTGATTTGGATGCGGTATGTTCGGACAAGCCGGTTCGAATTGAAACAGCTAGCGCGGCAACTGCCCTCGACAGAGCGTGGTGTTCTTGCTCAGCACCGCTCAGGTCGAGGTGGGGTGTGTAGAGTTCTTGCAGATGGCGTCTGATTTGAGCGACGTGCAACTCACTCATGGTTGGATGTTACTAGCTGCCCGAGGTGAGTTGACCGAACTTAGCGAGCGAGGGCACTACACCGCAACTCCGGTCGATCTCCATGGGTTTTGCGGTCGCTTTCTCATCTCAGGCTTGCCTACAGCGAAACCCCTCGATGAACGTGTGTAGATCCGCTATGTCGATCTCCACGACGTCCGGATCGAAAAGGGCGTAGATCTCGGCCAGTCTCGCGGCCTGGCCGTCACGGTCGAGCGGCCAATGGCCGATACGCCCCGGCAGCCAGTTCAACGAAGTGGTGTGCAAGGTGATCGCCCACAACATCTGCGTACTGATCGCCTGCATCCACGAGATCGGGTTGGACGTGCCTCTTTGCGGGCTCGCTCCCCAGCCATCCTGGGCTGGTCCCCAGTGCCGTCAGGCTGAGTTCTCCCCGCCGCTCGCTGTCCTGGGACCTTGGGATACCGAGCGGCCTCGTCATACTCGCCGAGCAGATGAAGGAACACCAGGATCGTCTGCTCGTTCTCGACCCGCTTGGATTGGAGGGCACTTGGACAGCAACCTCGACACACACCGGGACGCGGCTATGTGTCAGGGCCTGCTCGCCCCAGTTGGTCGCGTAGAGCCCGCAAGTGCCGAAGCGCTGTGGAAAGTCCCGGACTTCAGCTCGGATTAGGGCGTGTTGGCTCGCCCAGTGCTAGGGCTACCAAGTCGACGGATCGAACAGGCTGAATCCTTTTGACTTCGGTGGTCGCAGCCGTGCGGCAAGCGCTTTCGCCGAGTCCTCGTTCTGTTTCTTGAGGAGGCTCAATGCTTGCGACTTCGTGGAATCGGGGAACTTCCGTAGCACATGGGAATAGTCGTCGATGAGTCGGCCGCACCGATCCCAGCTGCGACGATCGCCAGCGATTCGTGGATCAAGTCGAGACCAAGCCTCTGTCGCTTTTTCGCTGGCCAAAATTTGGTAGAGCGAGGCAGTCGCGAGAGTCGCAACCTCCCACAAGCCTGGGCCACCGGCCCGTGCGATCAGATAAGCCGTGCTGATGACCGCCTCGTCCTTGGAGCCCGAAAGGAGAGTCCGCCACGCAGTGCTATCAAGGCTGCGCGGAAGAGTATCAGGGTCGGACAGGCGAGCCAGACCGATAAGGTACGGGTCTGGCGTCTCGAGACGACTCCGAATGTATTGGCGTGCCTCGGCGGTGAGGTCGAGTTGGTGATCCGAATATGCCGACGAGGTATTCGCGAGGACGATCAGTGTGTCAAGCGCTTCAGGGTAGCGGCGGAGGAACTGGCTGAGTCGGCCAGGCTTTGCACGGAGTGCAGCAACGGGAGTGCTCCAGTCGTAGCCCTCAGTCGGCGATTCGCGATCTGGCACGGCTACGGCGCGATCGAGTTCTGACCAGGCTCGCCAAAGAGCGCTCTCATTCCGGTCCCAAACGGCAGCCATGGCTGCTCCTGGGTTGAGGGTGGTTGCGAGCGCGAGAGTCTCTGGAGTGATTAGGTTCGACGCATGAGTCGCAAACGCCAAGGCGATACCGTCCGAGGCCCTTTGTGGTTTGGTCGAGGCTTCGTGGATAGTTTCGCCTTCAGGAAGGAGGCGAGCCGTAGCCTCGGGATCGCGGTCCCAGCATCTTCGGAGCCATCGGTCGATCGAAGCGTCTGACGCGAAGACGAAGGTCCCGAGAGCGCCGCTAGCGAGGGCGCCCAGGAGATCGAAGGGGTCGACATCCCAACGCGGGCGGTCGCGATAAAAACCCAGGAACCGGCGCTTCATGCGTCGGAGGCGCCGTGGCTCCGTTGCGCGATAGTTCTCGAGGAGACGCGTGAGGGCTTCCACAGGCGGCCGAGTTTCTTCGAGCAGTATGAACGCTTGCTCGAATAACTCCATGAGGGTCAGGGCCTTCTCCCCTGACCCGACGAAGTGCACGAATGCACGGAACCGCCCGGGGTTCTGAAGATCGGCTGCGATTGGAGAAGAGTGCGCAGTAATCAAGTCGATCGAGAAGTCGGCGGCGTAGCCGCGTCCGAAGCGCAGTGCCCCATTGTGCTGGAGAAATCGTTTAGTTTCGGGTGCAGTGCAGAAGCGAAAGCTGTAGCGAGCTGGCATCCAGAATTGTTCCCAGATCGCAATGGCGATTCGATCACGACTCCTTCCTTCATCACATTGAAGCGGGAACTTCGATTGGTAGTACATGGCAGCGGTCGATGCCTCGTCGGGTGTTAGTTTGATCGCATGGCCGACAAGGTTTTTGAAGCTGATCAGGGGCAGTCGTTCCTGCAACTCGCCACTGGACGGCCTTTGAAGTTGATCAAGAACGCGTTGCACGCTGAAGTCCGTCGGCACCGTTTGGGGGAAGATGAAACTGCGCGTCACAACCGTGTTGGGCCGCTCGGCTTCCGTATCGTTCCAGGTCCGCGCAATGACGTACCGCCCGTCTGGTAGGTCGTACCCGGTCAGGTAGTTCCCGTCTGCGGTGCGGGTGTTCGGGGCGCTGTCACTGTTATGTGCCAAAACACTTGCTGTTTCATCATCCAACTCGCTCGAGGTTGCCAGCAGTTGGTGACCATGACGGTATCCATGGATCGTCTGATGCACGACACGGTCAGCGATGAAAGTCGGGGCGTCAGCCATCTGCCGCGTTGTGAGTTAGCCCATCGAACCAGAGAAGGGGACCAGCGATGTCAGTACGTACTCCTTCGCTGTCGCGGCCCCAGGGGCGTTCAGTCGCGAGCTTCTGAATGACCGTTGGATCGTCGCGGTAGTTCGCTCCCTGCGCCGATACTCCGACAACACCGATCGGGGTAGCCCGATTGAGCTCATCAATGAGCTGTGACAACATTGGTGCCGACGTTCGAGTTATCCCGCAGCCCTGCGTTCAAGTAATCCACCACCGGGCCCCGGGGATTCTTTCTAGTTCATTCCACCTCCCTCCTGCCTCCGCGGCCTTTCGATGAGGTCGGCGATC
>Ga0181533_1004735_pt1 | contig 13577 bp, 18 predicted proteins | sample PEATcosm2014_Bin_45_FD_119772 | JGI IMG/M metagenome (GOLD analysis project Ga0181533, IMG submission 119772) | Peatland microbial communities from MTU Mesocosm Facility, Houghton, MI, USA - PEATcosm2014_Bin11_60_metaG | ecosystem: Environmental > Terrestrial > Soil > Wetlands > Peat | place... | reverse complement strand
TGCCCCACACCCCCATCCCCGCTGCCAAGGAAGGCATGTGGGGGGAACAAAAACCGGAGAAAGTCTCATTATCCCTGGACTAAAGATGGGGGGCAGGTCAGGCCTGACCTGCCTTGACATAAGGGAGACCTAGGTCAACGGCTCCCAAACGCTAGGTCACATGCGTTTCACCCGTGTCAACTGCCGGTTGGGCCGACGTGGAAAAGCGAGAGTCGGCCATGCTGGGCGGGGGCGCGACGAAGGAGAGCGGGTGGCATCGCCGATGGGCGGCGAGCGTGAGAAAGGTATTCGAAAACAGAATTGTTCTGTTTACTAAACCGAATGAATTGCATACACTGGTGGCGAACGGCAGTGAAACACGAACAGTTCGCAGATGGAGACGCGGGACATCTGCCCACTCATCCGTTAAGATGAGGGTCGAAGCAGACATTGAGCCCTACCAGAGGATGGTATGCCAACCGCACTAACAGGTTGTAGTTTATTGCTTTCGCTCGTTGCTTTAGTGGGCATATCTTCAGCAGCTACTAAGTACGTTAATGCCAGCACAGGCAATGATACGTACGATTGTTCATCTGCTACGTTTGTGAACGGCACTACCGGACCGTGTTTAACAATTGCCAGAGCAGAGGCTGTCTCCTCGCCAGGAGATACTATTAGTATCGCAGCTGGGTTGTATCGTCTCACAGTTGGTCATACCCCTAAAGCGGGACAGATTACACCGAAGAATAATCAAACTTTCACAGGACAGACTGCATGTATTCCTACGGTTGCGCCATGCGCCGCCGTTATCAGCGGCGGTATCCTGATCGGTCCTTTAGCAACTTTAGACCCTCAGACGGGTTACTATAAGGTCACAGGCCAAACCCAGGCTGGCTTTGTTACTACCTATCACTGCGATCCCGGGTGGGATGGATGTAACTATCCGGAGGACTTGTTCTTCGACACCATTCCTCTTCAGCACGTTAAGTGTATTACAGTGTCGTGCAACGCTGGCACACCACCTCCACTGACTTGTACCGGAACATATGCAACCGACCAGTGGTGGTTTGATTACCTCAACCACGTCATCTGGTTCTGCGATAATCCGGCCGGACACACGGTTGAAACAAATGTCCAGAACACGATGTTCAGTCCAAACGCGGCCAGCAACGTTACGGTACAAAATCTGACAATTAAGGAATTCGCGAGCAGGTTCAACGAAGGAGGGGGCCTAGACCCCAACTATAATCTGCAAATTCTTTATGACCGCGTTACTACGAATTGGGTAGTGCGCAATAACTATGTCACATTGAATCACAGCACAGGTGTCCGGGACAGTTTCGGAATGCAGATACTGAACAATGTCATCACGGTTAACGGGCAGGTTGGTATAGGCGGCGGAGTTACTGCGGGCTTCCCTGTGCATCCATCGGGCCTAGTAGTGCAGGGCAACACGGTAACTTATAATAACTTCGCTCATGTTTCGCCGGGATTTGGGGCTGGAGGGATGAAGTGGGGAAACACTGCTAACGCTGTAGTTCGTGGGAATATTGTGAATAACAACCTGGGCAATGGCATCCATTTCGATGTGAATAGCATAGATCCGCTTATAGATGGAAACACCGTGCAGAACAACCTCGATGCCGCAGCTACCGACAGCGGTAACGGGACCGGCATTATCTGCGAGATTGGCGAAGGCGGTTGCACCATACGCAACAATAACGTCAGCTTCGCGGGCCAATATGGCTCTTACGGTATCCAGAGTTCAACAACAACTGGCGCGCAGATTTATTGTAATGTGGTTACTGAGACGGCTAACAATAACGTGCCGTTGGCTGTGAGTGCTGACAATCGTGGAGTCATCACGGTCGAGCCAAATCAGGGTGGAGAATATGTAAGCACAGGTAACTACGTTCATCACAATCAGATTATATGGAGTGCTGGGCAGAGGGGAAAAATAGGGTTCTACTTTCATAACTTCAGGAACGTATCAGTAGTAGAAACGGGTAATACCGTCGTAGTCATGGATACATTTAGAAATGCGCCAGCCGTTGGCGCTTACGTAGAGCTTTTAGGAGCGACGCCGTCAGGATTTAATGGTGTCTGGCAGGTAAGAGGGTCTACGAGTACACCTAGTAAGACATATACATTTACAGACCCAATATCTGGATTAGGTACGGCATCAGTTCCAGGTACATCGTCGGATCAGCCTGATTTTTTTTCCGCTAATACGCCGCCAGATTACAATAATTACCATGCGTCGAGCACCTCAGGGGCATGGTTTGTGTATGACAACGATAAGACCGGAACGGGTGTTGCGCGACCGTTTAGTAGTTATCAAGGTAGAGGTGCGGATGTGCATGGAACGTTTGATACGATATATGATATGGATCTTCCATCCGTAAGCATTACAAGTCCTAGTGATCAAGCGTCAGTCGCTAACCCAGTTAAGATCACAGCTACAGCTTCAGATGCTAGCGGAATTAGGAGGGTGGAGTTCTATGTAGATTGGACATTGAAAGCAACAGTAAATGCTGCGCCATTTAATTATACGTGGACCGGTTCCGGTGGAGCGCATACGGTTGCTGCTATGGCTTATAGTAACGCTGGGGTGAGGAATTGTAATGCGTTGACTTTGACGCAGGCGTCACCAGGAACTCTGGCGGGTGCACCCGGCCCTTAACAGCCTGTGGCAGAACTACGAAAAATGCACGCGCGGAGACGAGGTGTGCGGCACCGGAAAGATGGTGCCATCCGCAGGCCAGTCAGGCGACTGAGTCGCCCGATAAAGGAAGCGGCCGTTGTCCGGCATAGAAAGCCCAAAAGCCGAGAAAATACTTGCCCAGCGCGGTTTTTCAGCTCGCGCGGCGTACCCGCTCCCAGCAGCCTGCGCAGAATCAGGCTCAAGTTGAACGCCCCGACATGGACCAGTTGCCGCTTCAGAATGTTCTCCCGTCCTTGGAGATGGCAGCGCCGCATGCCGCCCGTCTCGTAGCAGTGCGCAAAGCTGCGTTCGATCAACTCGCCGCGCCGTCGCAGTAAGCTCTTGCCGTACTCGCCCCGCACCCGTCGCCGGTTCTCGTACACCGCCTGCTGCTCGACACGCTGGCCTTGCCAGTCGCGCCGTCCCTTCGGCTTCTTCTCCGGAATGTAACTGCGCGCCTCGTAACTCTTCATCCGCTTGACCACCGCACTACTGTGGTAGCCCTTGTCCGTCACCAGTTCTTCGATCCCCTGCAAATGGACCTTCGGTTTATCCTGAGGCCGCGACTCGGCCTCGCGTCGGATCTGTTCTGCGACCTGCTCACCGGCCTCGCATAAGGTTTCATCCAGCGTTGTCGTATCGCCCTGGTCGGCTGCCTGCAGCGTCGCCGCCACGATGGCGCCCGTGTCCATGTCCACGGCGTGCTCCGCCTTGTGCGCCAAGTGCGTCCGCCCATCCTTCATCTTCGCAATCCGCGCGTCTCCGTCCGCCGGACTCTTCCATTCCTTGTTCGAGGTTCGCTTCTTGCGCTTCCGATCCAACCGCACCAGGTCCTCTCGCGTCGGCGTTTCGATCCCGGACGCCTTCGCCAATCCGCGCAAGAACTCGTCGTATGTCTCCCCAGTATCGCGCCGCACAATCGACCGAATGGCCGCATTCGCTTCCAAGGTGGTCGCGTCGATGCCCATCCGCTGCCCCTTGAGCAGTCCCCGTTCCGCCACTAACCCCAGCACCCACGAGAACACCTCGCGAAGCGTGTCTATATCCATATCCATCAATCGCCGTGTCCGCGAAATCGTCGAGTGGTCCGGAGTCCGCTCGTCCAACCCGATTCGCAAAAACCGCCGCAGCGCCAGCGAATCGGCAAGCCGCCAAGCGATCCCGCGCTGCTATCGATCCCCTCGAAATATCCGATCAGGAGCGCACGAAAGTAAACCCCCGGCATCAGCGATGGCCGGCCCAGTCGCGCGTGATAGAAGCGCGCACACAATCCTTCCACAAACTCGTCGAACCCCGTACCCTCCAGTAACTCGTTCAACCGCTTATAGAATGGATGCCCTGGCGCTACCGCCAACTCCGTGTGCGCGATCCAGATGTCTTCTTGCTTCTCCCCGCCACTCCTCTTGCTCATCGCCATGCGCGCATTCTACGAACTATCCCTGTGGATCACACCATCTCTTGTTTCATCTTTTGTTACAGGTACCCAGACTTGCACCACAGCCTGTTAAGGCAGTTCCGTGATATCCATTGTCAGTGTTTCGTGCATCGCTGTGCACTCCTTTGGGAGCCTGAATACACCTTGCGCGTGCTCCGCGTTCATAGTTGTAGTGTCACTGAATGCCCGAGGCTCCGCGCCATCGCTACCTTGGCGATCTTGCGTCCTCGCCGCATCATCAGGTGGACGTACTTCCTGCGCCACTCTGGGGCCGTCGCCCTCTACTGGATGTGACGCTGGGGACGGAATTACGAGCAGGTAAACGAGTTCGGTTCGCACGCGGGACAGCCCGGAACAGGCGATGGTGTGTGCAATAGAACACTGAGTAATTGAGTGGGCGTCCCGCTCAGCGGTATTGCGCACTGTCGCGGGTCTCGATGCCCAAGCCGCTATAAGTCCAGAGTTGTCGCTTGCTGCGGAAGCGGTGCGGCGTCTGCATCAACGCAAGCAAGCGGGCGGCTCGAATCGGACCGATGCAGGGAATCTGACGCAGCAGTTTCGCGGCTTTATGTTTTCGGCTCTCTGCCAATAACTCAGGACGCAGCGTTCGTCGCAACGCTGCAATCCATCCAACTGTTGATAGAGTAGCTCGGCACGCCGGCGCACCCCCGCATGCTCGATCTTCTGTAGCCACTCTTCCCGATAACGCGGAGCATACACCTGGGTACCTGCACAAGGGATGCCCCAGCCTCGATACAGTGCCTTCCGCCGATTCATCACCCGGTTCAGATCCTGGCTGAGGGTCTGATAGCTGCGCCCCAACTCGCGCAGCGTCCGCAGTCCATGTTCTCCGTGGTAGACCGGTCGCAGCATCCCCGTGCGTAACAAGTCAGCCAGCTTGCGTGCATCCACCTTGTCGTTCTTGCTGCCTTCCTTTAATAAGGCGTTCCGCCGCGGATTGCAGACCAGCACTTCCTGCACCTGCGGCTTAAGCAGATCATACAGCCAGCTCGCCCAGGTCCCTTCTTCCCAGGTCACGTGCAACTCGCCCCGCAGACCGTGGATAAACTGCAGAATGCTGCTGGCTTTCGTTTCGACAATCGACTCCATGACCAGCTTGCCACCGCCATTGAGGACGGCGATTACAATCGCTTCCTTGTGCACGTCCATGCCGATATACTTGATATCGCGACTCATTCAGTTGCCTCCTTGGGGGAGAGATCATTCGCGTCAACGGAGGCTTTCCCTCAAGGTAAAGTGCCATTCTTTAACCGATTTTCCTATCCGTTCCTCCCGTTCTGCGTTGCCCCACGTATACGGGCCGCTCTCTCATAATGCATTGACCCCGCCGGAGGGGGGAGTGTAAATCCCCTGATAGCGTCAACAATCCTCACAAAGCCACCCAGCTCAATTGAGGTACTGGTAAAATCCCAAGTAAAATAATCGGTGGGTTCGACTCCGGGAGGCTGAGTGCAAACACATAGGGCGGGAATCATTCTGGTATCTTGTTTGATCGCCCTCGCCTTCTCGTTGTTGGCGGATGAAACGAAGCCGCCGGTACAGGCGAACGCTTATCCGCATGGAATCACGACCTGCCTAGAAGGGGATGGGGGGCCGGGAACCTGCTCTTCTCTAGGCAAGATAGGCGCTGCAAAACAGGGGAACCTTCATACTCCTATTTGGAAGTGGACATTAGTGGCCGGCCCATAGGGGTTCACAAAAGCATCAGTATTGGTCCTGGCAACTGAGCCTTCCGATGCCCGAATCCGAAGGAGTCATGTCTTCTTCCTCGCCGAGGTGCAACATGAAGTGCGGATCATTCATTGCCGTCGCGATGTCTCTTATTCTTATCGTTCTCTCCTTAGTGTGTCTTGTGGGATGCGGTGGGGGCAATTCATCCTCTTCCCGTGCTCCGAATAGCGAATGGGCGAGTGGCCCAACCTACACGGCGCCGCCGAATTTCAGCCACATCATATTTATCATCCAGGAAAACCGCACGCCAGACACTCTGTTTGGCGGAGCTCCCTACATCAGCAACCCGCCCTGCGCAGGCTGGAACGGATTCGCGCCGGGCATCGACCTCCAAAACGGCGGTCCCAATGAATTCGTCTCGCCCACAACCTGCTCACCCCTGACATCGTATCCGAACTTAAACTTTGGCGGTGGCAACCATTCGCATATCGATTGGGAAGCTCAGTACGATGGCGGAAACCTCGACGGGGCCTGCGCCAAGGGTACTGGCGCTGCCTGTGCCGCAGGGGATACGCCCCCCTATAGCCCGTACATTGCTGTCCAACAAGGCGTCACGCAGCCGTATTTCTCGATTGCCAGCAATTATGGCTGGGCCAATTACATGTTCCAGACGAACCAGGGTCCCAGCTTTGCGGCGCACCAGTTTCTCTTCAGTGGCACTTCAGCGCCGACATGGCCTGGCGACCAATATTCCGAATACTTTGTCCCGGGACTTCCCGGGTTCACTACCAGCGGATGCGACGCAGTTTCTGCAACCAATGGCACTCCCCTGCCGGATCCGCAGTTGGATTGGATCGACCCCACAGGTGCAGAAACTACGGTGAGTGACCTGTTTCCCAGTCCAACAAATTTCCTGGAGGACGGCTATCAGTGCTACGACCACAACACCCTGGTGACCGCCGCCGATTCTCAAGCCAACACCAGCCGGGTTTCAGACCGACCCGACAAAGCGGGCGCTCCCATCAGCTGGAGATACTACTCCCAGCAAGCCGGCATAATCTGGAATGCGCCGGAGTCTGTTACACAGACGTGTTATTCGCAAAATGCCATCGTGCCTAACGCGGCTGGAACTGCCCCGGCGGCGTGCGGCCCGAATGCTGTTACCGGCGCGGATGAGTACAGTCATGTGAGTTTCCCCGTGCCCAATGGAACGAGTGCGCCGATCTTCACCGATATTCAGAACTGTGACCTGCAGCAGATCAGCTGGGTCACTCCTGATGAAGTGTGGTCGGACCATCCCGGACAAGATCCAAACAATCTCGGGCCCTCTTGGGTCGCAGTCATCGTCAATGCCGTAGGCCAGAGCGCGAACCCTGGAAACAGCGTCAACCCGACGACCGGCAAGAACTGTGACTACTGGGGCAACAACCCCAACGATAGCGCCAGCACCAGCATTGAACCCACGGCCATCTTCATCGTCTGGGACGATTGGGGTGGTTTCTACGACCACGTTCCGCCGCCTGCGGTCAATGTCGGTACGGGGATACCTCCCAGCACCTTTACCTGCACGAATTCCCAGGGCGGCAACTGGGGATGCGGCTATACCTACGGTTTCCGCGTTCCGCTGCTGGTGGTTTCGCCGTACACAAAACCAGGGACCATCTCCGGCGCTCTTAGCAGCAACACTGTGCCCACTCTCGCCGAATACGCGAACCTTCCTAAAGCGTGGGTCCACGACTTTGGCAGCCTTTTGAACTTTACCGAGCAGAATTTCTATCCCGCAGGCACGACAATCGCACCAGCTGGGTTTACCTACGCCGATTCCAACACGTTCGACACCTCCTACCAGGGGCAGACGGTTGTTCTCCTGTGGGAGTTCTTCACCTCCTCGACGCAACTCCCGTTTACGCCGATTACCCCGGCCACTAATCCGGCGACCGGTTTGCCGTATACCGCCAGCTTCTTCGAACACTATTACGACACTCAATTGGACACCGGGGTTGTACACAAGCCAACGGGCCCGGACAACGACGGCGACGAAGACTAACGATGGTTATGATTCCACCGTGTACACTAAACGAAATGCTGCCGTGACATCCGGTTCAGTACGTCTTGTGCTCCTTGGCCCAATTAATCCCTGTCTGAAGATCGTTGAGCGCCTGATCGATGAGGGCAAGTGCTTTCTCCTTTCGGCCGCCCCAATCATTGGCGACTTCTGCCATGTCGGCCCTGGCGGTCTGCAGGCTGGATATGCCACTGTCCATCATGCCGGGCTCGTCGACATTGCCGGATTGCATTTCAGTGGGAGTTGACTCCGGACTCACAGCGAGTGCTTTGAAGGCTTGGTCAATGGACGCGATGCCCTTTACGCGGTACCCGCCCCACTTATCTCCGGCCTTCTCCAGGTAGCCCTTAGCAATTCTTAATTGCGCAATTCCCGCCTGGTATTCCGCGGGTACATTCTGAGCGGCAGTCAGCACTTTGGGTGCTGGTTGCTTCGGCTTTGCCGTCTGCCCCTGAGACAATCCTGTGAAAACACCTAGGCTTGCCACTAGAGCGAGGATTGCCGTTCCTGATCTTCTCGGTGTCATCAGATTTCTCCTCGTTTCACGTTGGCGGGGCGTTGAGATAAGCGCAGGAATCTTGCGTGCGAATTTGAACACCCCAGTTTCCACCTTATGCGACTTAGTTTACAACAATGCCGGAGTTGCTGGCACAAAATCGCCTTATCAGTCATTCAACCATGAGTTAGAATAGTTTTCCTCATACCCACTTGTGATAACGTCTGTTCGAGAGTTAGTGCTAGATAATGAGGGTCTGAGCACTACAAATTCGTGCTAGTCCTTCATCCCTTAACCCAGCCCGCAGCGCCTTCCCAAATGCATTCAGCGAATTAACCCGGGTGGCACTCCCATCCCTTTCGCAACCCCCCGGAAATTTCTTTCAGAATATACGTTCATAGTGGGTATTTAGCATTATGTGGATTGTACGTGACATTGAGCCGCGCGATGCGAAGGTCCGCCCAGACCCCTCCCGTGGTGGTGCTGACAGGCGCCCACCCACGGCCATAGAGACCATCAGTTCCACCAGCGTGAAGGAGAGTTCTGCCTTGACCGAGCAAGGCGCCGGCGAACCGCGAACCTTGACGACCATGGTGTGGATGATGCTGAACGCAATGGTGTCCCAAATCTACGAAAGAAGATTCCGCATGGGTAGCGAGGGTACAGGCTGGCGATGGTAACGCACGTTCCAGTAGGTCCATGAACGACGGTCAAAGACTCCAGGAGGTGGATCGTTGAGCACTGCTTCGAAATCAGCCTCAGAAAAATATTGCAGCGTTGTGGTGATATCGTTGAGCGTGCCGTAGGTCATCACATGTGCAAGAAACAACCTTACATCTTGGAGGGCATCATCCGGCGTCTTGAACCACACAACTCGCTTGGCCACGGTCTGTAGATCAGAATGATTCATCTTCCGGAGGTCCCCTCCTCAGTCACGCCGACTTTTGCCCTCATTAACGGAATCTGCTTCGAGTTTACTTGCCCCGCCAACATACAAAGCTTGCTCTGGGTCTCAGGGCTGAGCTTGGGTAGGTCCCCGTCCGCGAAGTACGTCAGCGCTTTTAGACTCAGGGCGCCATTAAACTGTTTTCCGTAGGCGGTCGTCGCAGCCGCTAGAGCCTCGGACAAACTGATCCTTGCAGCAACAATCGCTGCAAGATCCTCGTAGTCTCTGCTTTGCGCTCGCTGTTGTATCGTTGCGAGCTTGGTTGCCGCGACGTCGAGGAGCGACGCCACTTGAATTCCGTTATCTTGTGCTACATCCGGGTCTTGCACGCGATTCAGCTTAAGCCCTCCAAAAAAGGAAACCTTCACGGGCCCGGTCCGATCTACGATGGCGGTCAGAGTGTTAGCCTCAAACTGGCTCATTTCGGCGTCGTGCAGGTATGGAATCGTCTTGCGCAGAAAGTCCGGGGCAAACGAATGGTTCGAAAAGAAGGCGAAATCTTGCGAGCTTCGGTGCCCCAACCGCAGGGCGAGAGCAGTCCCCCCGTAAAGGACGAACTCTTTGGGAGTATGCTTCAGTTCGTCCCAGAGCCTGCGTTGCGCGAACGGGAGGGTCTCCAATTTGGGAGTAAACATTGTGCCTCTTGCTCTACCATTTCAAGAGCATTCAGATTGGCTGCCCGGTTCCCGGAAGCGCCAGGAAGTGGACCACCCTGAGCGGAATACCAGAAGTGTGATCTCTGCCCCGTCTTTGCAGCTCGTCCCCCTCTTCGAGGCTATCTTATCACCGTGCCGGCAACGTCCCCTTGCGCCATTGATTTGCGGGCCAAGCGCATCCGGCCGCTGGCTGCTGCCACCGTGGAACAACTTCAGCCTTCCAGCCTTTCAAACTGCGCCTGCAGGCTTTTTGTGCTGCGGGTAGGGGTTGAAGTTGGTCACACGGTGCGTCTGAGCGTGGCAACCTGTACAGAGGGTGATCAGGTTCTCTTCGGAATCGTGGCCGGTATGACTGCGAAATTCTTTATGGTGGACTTCCAGGTTCGACATTGTACCGCACGATTGACAGCGCCAGCCGTCGCGGCGCAGAACCTCTTGCCGTAGAGTCCCGTAGGATACGGGGTCGAGCCGCGCACGCGCGACCTTTGGGCGGGTCGCGTTCATGCCGCTTCCTCACTCAGGGTCTTCAGGAAGGCCTGCTTTTGGGCTTCGGGCAGAAAGCGGAAGAATCGTGTCGCCGAAAACAGCAGGGTTTCCGGATCTGCGTTGTCCAGGTTGGCTCCGGCCAGAAAGTCGGCACAGATCATTTCCAGGCAGTAGCCTCGGGATCGGTCACTGCCCAGCATCAGCGCTGCCGTCTCGATCGCTTTCTCAATGACCGGCATCTGGCTCTCGTAGAGCTTGAAGTAGATAATTTCCCAGGGCTCTGTAATTTTGCCGGTGAGTTCTCGTTCCACTGCCTGCTGGAAGTCCTTCTCTGGTAACTCACGAGCTTTGTGCAACCACATTGCACAATTGAAGTTCTGTCGATCCCTCCGCGCCAATTTCGCCAGCTCCAGTCCCTTGGCCCAGCCCACCTTCTTTAACTCCTTCCTGGCCTGGGGCGGAAGATTCTCGTGGATCGACATCAGGTAGTAGGCCTTGCGCCGCGATCCTGGAAAGCGCCGTTCCAGAAACTCGTCGAACGACTTGAGATTCTCCAGCCGCCAGTACTGTCCCGCTCGTACCTCGCACAGGTAGTGTCCCAACTCCACGAACTTGGTGTCCCGTTCGGTCTCCTTCCGTTGTTCCCAGGCCAGAATCTCGTCAATCTTGGCCAGCACGAACTGGGCACGCCGGCGATTGAGTTTCGGGGCCATGGGCGGATGCTTAGTAAGCAAGCTCGTCAAGCCAACCAAAGTCTTCTGCTCCTGGACGTCGCACCAAGTTAAAGCCGACGATCTCCTGCCGTCCCAGACAAAGCCCCACGTAGGGGCAGCTGCTGCAGGGATTCTGGGGAAACCGGATGCCGCTGTGCCGCAGGAACTCGGTCGACTCAATCCTGCGGATGGTCTCCTCGACCAACCGGCCGAATTCCTGACGCTGTTCGTCGGTGATGGTGGTTCGTAGGTACTGGACCTCGACCAGCCGTTTGCGAACGAACACGACCTGCGCGACTTCGGAAATGCCGGTCATCCAGGAATAGCAAACCAGCTGCGGATCCAGAGCCAGGAGCCCCTCGGGTTCCTCAGGGTAGCGGCTAGAGGACGTTTTCCATTCCAGCAGGCAGCGCCTCTCGTCGAGTCTCCCAATCCCGTCAATGTAGGCTACGAACTCGTTTCTTGCGATCAGCCGGGTGAACTTGATCTGCAGGTTGCGGCGTGGCTGGGGAATTCGGACCCGGTCATCCTGGCAGAAACGGGTGAGCAGCATGATCCCTTGCTCGAGCATGCGATCCCAGTTGTCATGGTTCGAAAACTTCAGGCCCTGATCCTTCGAAGCGGACCATTCACGAAAGAGGACGGCGCCAGGGTCTTCTCGTCGGAAGTAGGCCCCCAGAGCCAGTTCGAAGGCACGGCCGAAGAGCATCGCTGCCCGGGTGTCCTTCTCCTTCCAGCCATCGAGATAGCGATGGCGGTAACGCCGCGGGCACGTTAGGTAGTGACTGATCTGGGTGTAGCTGTAGGTCATCAGGCCACCTGCGAGTTGTCCAGATTGGCGGGGGAGAGTTCTTCCCAGCGGCCAGCGGGGGCGAAGCCGTCGAGCCGGAGCAGGGAAGCGCCGTTGAAGACGATGTGGCTGGTCTTGACTACGCCCTGGAGGCCGATCAGCTGACGTTCATCCACTTCGTCGCGGCCGAGCAGTTCGGCATCGTAGCCAAAGTCGCGCAAGAACCAATTCAACTTCCACAAGGCTTTCGGGTTGCAGTAGAGCCGGCTGGAAATGACGTGGTCGGCGAATCGGCGGGGCTCAAGAATGGTCAGGCCAAGAGTGTAGTAGGGCTTTTGTGCTTGCCGCCGGAAGTAGACCGTTGCGACGCGGACCGGGAAGAGGCCGTCGGGGATCTGGTCGGCAGCGCAGCGATCGGCGGCGTGCAAGCCCGTGATCTGGCGCTTCATGCAGCACCTGCTTTCTGGCCGAGATAGCTATTCAGCTGGCAGAGCAGAGCATTGCGGTCCTTTTCAGCCCAGTCGGCTAGGTGAGTGACGAAGGTTTGGACCTGCTCTCGAGTGGCATCGCGCAGAGTCTTTACGCTACAGAAGTCGGTCGCGTAGGCCTTGACCAGGTTGGGATCGAGCTGATGTTGGCGGATGAGTTGGCAGAGTCGGTCGCGGACGGTACGACTGCCGCCATTTCCGTTGGTAGGTTGCGGGAGCTTCTTGGGTTCCGGAGCGGACTGCGATTCTCGAGCGAACGACCCGATTTCCTCGACCGAGCAGATGCCAATGCCGTAGGCCTTGCGCAAGGCGCGGTTGACAGCACGTGTCTCAGCCACCCGCATTTCGGCGCCGTGGACCAGAGCAGAAACATTGGAGGGGTCGGCATCGCCGAGTCCGACGAAGCCTCTGCAGGTGCGAGACTTGTACACGGTTGCCTTGAACGCATAGCGACCACTTCTTGCATCGGAGAATTCTGAAATCGGTTGAACTTGAATACCCCGGCAACGCCGGCGAGCCGCCAAACGAATCAAACCAGTGTGGGTCACGTACCAACCAGTGTTCAGGAGCAAGAGGTCACCGCTTCGTAGTGAGAACGAGCAGTTATGGGTTAGCTCCCGCAGTTGTTCGACCAAAATAGGGGATGGGGTCGGACATATAAATCTCTTCAAGAATCGCAGGTTTTCAGCGAAATCAGGCGTCCTAGAGCGGCGTGGGGTCATCGGCTAACCTTGTGGTAGTCAATGGTAAACATAGGTAAACATTATGAACCAAGATAAGTACTTCGTCAAGCGAAAAAAAGATTTACCATGTACAGCCAGAGGGTCTAGAATCCGCCGCAAAGACATGACAGCCAAGGACGAACGCATCGGATTCAGGATTTCCGGCGAAATCAAAGCTGCCTTATTGCAGATCGCTAAGAAGGAAGGCCGAAGCTTGGCCCAGATCTGCGAACTCCTTCTCAGGGGTGGAATCAACGAGTACGAAAGGGATGGGCCTAGCTATCTTCACCGTCTCTTGAGAGTGAAGGAGAAGAGCAAGTAGCTGGGCGCATGGGTTGTCAACGTGTTGCATGGGGGATTGTGATGTTGGCTTTGACCGGTTGCGGTCAGGCCCTTTGAGCGGCC
>Ga0181533_1004734_pt1 | contig 13580 bp, 11 predicted proteins | sample PEATcosm2014_Bin_45_FD_119772 | JGI IMG/M metagenome (GOLD analysis project Ga0181533, IMG submission 119772) | Peatland microbial communities from MTU Mesocosm Facility, Houghton, MI, USA - PEATcosm2014_Bin11_60_metaG | ecosystem: Environmental > Terrestrial > Soil > Wetlands > Peat | place... | reverse complement strand
GTGGTACGAGCAATTCTTCTCCAGCGCCGAATGGATGCGCGCGATGAAGAACAGCTTCATCGTCGGAAGCGCGTCGGCGCTGCTGGCGACAGCGCTCGGCACGCTCGCCGCGCTCGGCCTGACCCAGGCCGATTTTCGCGGCAAGGGACTCGTCATGGCGGTGCTGCTGTCGCCGATGATCGTGCCGGTGATTATTGTCGCCGTCGGCTTCTACTTCTTCTTCGCCCCGCTTGGCCTCACCGGCTCCTATCTCGGCCTCATCCTCGCCCATACCGCGCTCGGCGCGCCCTTCGTCGTCATCACCGTCATGGCGACGCTGCAGGGCTTCGACAGGAACTTGTTGCGGGCGGCGGCGAGTCTGGGCGCGGGGCCGACGCGCAGCTTCTTCAAGGTGGTGCTGCCGCTGATCGGTCCCGGCGTCGCCACGGGCGCCCTGTTCGCCTTCGCCGCCAGTTTCGACGAGGTCGTCGTCGTGCTGATGATCGCCGCGCCGGAGCAGCGAACGCTGCCACGGGAAATGTTTTCGGGCATCCGCGAGAATTTCAGCCCGGTCATCACGGCGGTGGCGACGGTCATGATCGCGGTCTCGATCGTGCTCCTCGTGACGCTGGAGCTGCTGCGCCGCCGCTCGGTGGCGATGCGGGGCGCCAAGGGCTAGAGCCCGGCGCTTAGCTGCTGGGATCTTCGTCGCGCGGAGCGAAGCGACGAAAATTCCGTGCGGAATGGCTAGCGGCTGGTCGCTTCGTCTGCGAATCGGCTCCCCGGGGTTGGCCCCATCGGTCTCAAATTCCTCAACGAGTCACCGCGCCCATCGGCCCCTAAAGGCGGCGACGGTCGCCCGGGCGGACGGGTGGACGTGAACGTGTGGTCCGCGATGAAGGTTGAAAGCGCCGGATTGCGCGGCTTTGCAGGCGGTTTCAATCCTGGGCGTCAAGGCGATGTTCAAGCAAGCTGTCGCTAATCGGGCGGTCGCCTCGGCAAGTGTTGGCCGGGAGGGGACGGGCGGCTTCGGGCGGTTGAATTGTCGAAGCGGGCGTTCCCGCCGGCCTAGTGTGAAGCGGCTCGTAGCTTGACCCTGCCCATTTCAATAGCTTCAATAACTTGTCGCGCCGCCCGGCGCTCGGACCCCGCGCCGAAACGCACCTCAAGCGCCCTAAGACGTTATGGAATTTGCGGGTGGCACTTGGGATCGGCGATTTCAACACGGCGATTCTTTGCACGTCCTTCGTCGGTCTTGTTGTCGGCGACCGGCATAGTCAAACCGTAGCCCTTTGCCGTCAACCGATCCGCCGGGATTCCGTGCGATGTCAGCCAGGCGGAGACCGATGCGGCGCGAGCTTGCGAAAGCGTCACGTTGTATTCGGGCGTTCCGACGTTATCCGTATGACCCTGGATTTCCGCGTGAAGAGCCGGGTCCTTGGCCATCAAGCCGCCCACGCGTTGCAACACCGCGTCCGACTCCGGCTTCAATGTCGACTTGTTAAAGTCGAACAGCACGCCGGTCAGCGCGACATGGCAATTCTTGGCGAGTTCCGATTTCAGGGCGTCGCCGCCGGGTTCGTCGCCCACGGTGAAACTGTAGCCGTCCGCGTTCATGTGCAGATAGGCCCAAATGTTGCGGCCGTTCTGCCCATAATGCGCTGTAATCGATTCCGAACGCGCGACATTGACGATCGTCCAGTTCGCTTGCGTGAGCGCGTCGCGATAGACCTGCGACCATTCGAACGGCGAAAGCGTAGACGGCGGGTGATAGGTGCGCGTCGTAGAACCTCTTGCCACGATCTCCGGCCTCTCCTGATCGGGCAATGTGACGGTGAAAGGCGCCGGGTCGTGGCCGCCGCTGCCTGGTTTGGTGCCCGCCATCGGGATCGGCGGCAGAAACGGAAAGTCCTTGCCTGCCGCAATTTTTTCGGGCGTCGCGGCTGGCGTCGGCAGGACCAACGTATGCGGTATGGGAGCGGCCTCGATAATCGTCATTTCGAGGCCGGGCGCGGACGTGAAGTCGGCCACCGCCCAAGCCTCGGAGTTGTTCTTGGCGTAATGGAGAACGACTGTATACGTCCCCGAGGTGATGATCTTGGCCTCTTCCCAACCGGCCGTCAGGAAATCGGATTTCAGGCCTTGCCAGGCAGCCGCTCGATCGCTGCCGCCGGCCTTGATCTCGCCGATAAGACGCCAATGTTTGCCGTGCTTGAAAGTGTCGGGCGCAGGCTCCCCCAGCGACGGAATCCGCACTTCGTCCCACTCCACATATTCAGGCGCCCGCAACGTCACTTTATTGGCGAGAAAGCTGAGGTAGCCCGGCAGGCCTTGCGCTAGCGCCCCCTGCGACAATGCTAAGAGCAAAGCAATAGCCACGAAGATCGATTCGGGTCGCGCTTTCGAAATTGCCATGTTTCGCCCCCTGACCGCAGCCGAGAATCGTCAAATGAAAGTATCGACCTGGCGGAGTTTGAGGCGCGCCGCTCGCGCGAGCAAGTCCAACCTGGTCCAAACCGCAGCTCTGCTCATTTGAATTTTTGCGCGTCAATGCGCGAGGCGCGGTTCTCATGGACCCGCCTGAGCGTCACGAGTGTTGGCCAGCGAGCTGCCGATCACCGCCGCGGCCCAGAACCGATCGACGCCACAAGCGATTGGAACCCTCACCGAATGACGTCTTGGACGGTGGAATCGGTTTCGGTCACCAGCAGATGGATCGGGGGACGAGAGGATTGCGCCCCATATTAGCGGAATGCGCCCCGCCAGCCTTACGTCCGCTTTCGAGAAGCGCCGCATTGGCGAAGACCGACCGCAAAGGGCGCTAGACAGGATATTGCTTTGACACCGGGAAACTCCTCGACGCCGAGGTCGAGGAGCCCGAGGGTCGCTAGACTTCTGTGCTTTCTGAGAGCGCGAGCGCATCCTCGATGTCGACACCGAGATAGCGAACGGTGCTTTCGATCTTCGTGTGGCCGAGGAGAATCTGGACCGCGCGCAGGTTCCCCGTCTGCTTATATATGATCGACGCTTTGGTTCGCCGCAGAGAATGCGTCCCGTAGTCTTCAGGGCGCAATCCGATCGCAGTCACCCACTCATCAACCAGTCGTGCATATTGCCGAGTGCTGATATGGACGGCGTGATCAATGCGGCTGGGAAAGACGAACTCGTCAAGCGTGCCGCCTCGACGTTCGAGCCAGGCTTGAATGCTCCCGCGGGTGGGCTCAAGGAGTTCGAACTGAACCGGCCGGCCGGTCTTCTGTTGGATCACGATAGCGCGTGACCGAACCCGACCGCCGCTGACAAGGTCGCCGATCCGCACCTTCACGACGTCACACCCGCGCAGCTTGCTATCTATAGCCAGATTGAACATTGCACGGTCGCGCAGGCGCTGCTCGCGGTCGAGCCAGAACCTGATAGCCCAGACCTGCTGTGGCTTCAGAGCGCGTTTCGCGCCTTGCATCCGGCCCGCATTCCACGGACGCCGACCTTTGGCCACTGGATCGTACTCTGAATGTCCCATAGTCCTCTCCTCTTCTGGCCACCATCGGCCTGGAGGAGAAATTGACGCCTCCTGGTCGGCCCTTGGAACGCGTCGGGCCGACAGCGGAATGACCGGTCCGGAGCGCGTCGATGGCGAAACCAGCCATTCGTTCATGATTGCGGCGGTTGCCCGACGCGCCCGCGCCCTTGTTGGCGCATGGTGCGGCGCCTAGATGGCTAAAGCCCCACAAGGCACGGCGGCGCGCCTTATCCCTATCGAGCACGGACACGTTGCCCCGGCGAGCGGCTCGCCCCCGAGACTGTTTGCCGGGTCCGCTGGGGCACCTTACGACGGCTGAGCGTCGAGGCGCATTCAAAAGATGGTTCCGCCCATCCACTGCGGGCGGTCTTCACCTTTTGTGATTATCCCGGCGAGGTCGACGTCACGAACAATACGTCGGAGCGCAAACTCCGCCCTTGCGTGATCCAACGAAAAGTCACCAACGGCTATCGAGCCATGTGGGCCGCCGAAGCTGAAGCGGACGTCCGCACGACCGTCGATACCGCAAGGCTCAAGGGCGCAAATTCCTTCGCCGTGATCGTCGGCAACCCGGCTTGAGCGCGGTCCGAACCGCGAGGGCCCGCCCAAAAAAATAGACGGTGGGTAATTGCCAAGTTGCGGCTCGCCGTGTGAACGCATAACATGTTGTCGTCAAAAGAAGACAAAGGGAGGTGGAGGATGATGGTCCCGCACGAGCCCTGGCTCGTAGCGCTATCCATTGCAATCGCCGTTCAGGGCAGTTTCGTCGGACTTTCACTGGCGCGTGAACTGGACTGCGCGGGTGGATTTCGTCGTCGCCTGTCGCTTGCGGGAGCGTCGCTGACTCTGGCGACAGGCGTGTGGTCGATGCACTTTGTCGGCATGTTGGCGGCGAATTTCCCCTCCGCCATCGACTATCTCGTTTTGCCGACCTTGGTTTCGTTTCTGATCTGCGTGATCGTGGTTGGCGTCGGCGTCTATGCCGCCCATGCCGACGGACCGCCCATCATCCGCATCGGCGGAGGGGCGGTCGCGATGGGGCTCGGCATCAGCCTCATGCATTATGTCGGAATGTCGGCGGTGCACCTCGCCGGGCCGACGAGCCAAGTGACGGCCTATGTCATTGCGTCCGTCGCGGTCTCCATCGGAGCAAGCGCGCTCGCGCTTTGGGCGCTTGACAGCCGCCCGACGAAGCGGCGCATTTTGCTGGGCGCGCTTGTCCTCGGGTTGGCGATTTCCGGGATGCATTACACCGCCATGGCGGGAATGCGATTGGACCCGCAATGCTTTGACGTCTCGCGGTTCGTCGGCGCCGATTCGTCCTTGTCGCGCAATACGTTGGCTTTGCTCACAACGTTGGTCGCCTTTGGCGTTTCAGGGGCCTTCCTGCTTTCCCTTGTGCCGGATGGCCGCGCGGCGCCCGTCGCCGAACAGCAAGGTCGGGAGATTGCGGCGGCGTCGGAGCGCCCGAGCGTGCCTGCGCTCGATGCAGGTCGATCAGAAGAGGCGGCCGCGACGGCGCCAGCACTGCCGAATGGGCGCGCCAATTTCATTCGCGTTGAAAAAGACGGGCGCTGGCGGGATATTGTTCCGGACGATATTTTCGCGGTGCGCGCTAATGCGCATTACACTTATATTTATGACGGCGAGCAGGAATATTTCTGCAATCTGTCGATCAGCTCCATTGAGGAGCGGCTGGATCCGCGGCATTTTATTCGTGTGCATCGCAGCCATATCATCGCCATTCGTCGGGTCGCACGCGTAAAGCGTGCCGGCGAGAATGCGATCGCTGAAATCGGATACCCGGTGCGGTGCAGCATCCCCATTGCGCGCGCTCAGTATCGCCAAGTCAAAATGCTCGTTGAGGCGATGGCGAGCTGACGGTGAGCCGCCGCTCGTGAGCTTGGTCAACGATACTGACGCATTTCGTGCAGAACGGCGGCGGATGGCGCCTTTTTGCGGCAATCGATTCATGCCGTCTTGATTGTGCGACGCGTAAAACGCGAGAATCCCGAAAGGCCCGAGTCCGCGATCAGCGGACCGGGCGACATTTCACGGGAGGGTGCGCTTGATACCGGGCACTTTTGACTATCATCGACCCGCTAGTCTCAGCGACGCGATCGGCCTTTTGAGCAAGCTCGACTCGGACGCCCGCGTCATCGCCGGCGGTCACAGCCTCATCCCAATGATGAAGTTGCGGCTGGCGTCGCCCAGCCACCTCGTCGATCTCGCCGCGATCGCGGAATTGAAGGGGGTGCGCATCGACGCGGGCGAAGTCGTCGTCGCGGCGATGACGACGCAACACGAATTGATCGCCAGCGAATTGCTCGCGGCTCACGCACCCATCATCAGAGAGACGGCGGCGCTGATCGCGGATCCGCAAGTGCGTTACATGGGCACGATCGGCGGCAATGTCGCCAATGGCGATCCCGGCAACGACATGCCGGCGTTGATGATGGCTTTGGGCGCGAGCTATGTGCTGCGCGGCCCAGGCGGCGAACGCCGGGTCGCGGCGCGCGACTATTACCAGGGCGCGTATACGACTTCCGCCCTTCCCCGCGAGATTCTCACCGCGGTTCGTTTTCCCGCCCCGCCCGCTGGCCATGGCTACGCCTATGAAAAGCTGAAGCGCAAGGTCGGCGACTATGCGACCGCCGCCGCGGCGGTGATTCTCACCGTCTCTGGCGGCAGAATCGCGACATGCGCGATCGGCCTCACCAATGTCGCGGAGACCGCGCTGTTCGCGCAAGCGGCGGCGCAGGCGGTCGTCGGGACCGCACTCGACAAGGCGAGCCTCGCCAAGGCTTCGGCCGCCGCGGAGGCGATTGCCGCCCCGGCCGCGGACGGCCGCGGCTCGGTCGAATATCGCAGAAAAATGGCGGGCGTGACGACGGCCCGCGCCTTGACCCGCGCCTTCGCGCGCGCGACCGCCTGAGGGGATGCGCAATGTCGAAATGCAACGTCAGCGTGACGGTCAACGGCAAGAGCGTCTCGGCCGAGGTCGAGTCGCGAACGCTGTTGATCCACTATTTGCGTGAGAACCTGGGCCTGACGGGTTCGCACATCGGCTGCGACACGTCTCATTGCGGCGCTTGCACCGTCGACATCGACGGCAAGTCGGTGAAGTCCTGCACCATCTTCGCGCTGCAGGCGCAAGGCGCCCAGATCCTCACGATCGAGGGCATGGCGGGTGCCGACGGCAAGTTGCATGCCTTGCAGGAGGCCTTCCGCGAAATGCATGGCCTGCAATGTGGCTATTGCACGCCCGGCATGATCATGCGCGCGCACCGCCTGCTGCAGGAAAACCCAAACCCCAGCGAAGCCGAGATCCGCATGGGCATATCCGGGAACCTCTGCCGCTGCACGGGCTACCAGAACATCGTCAAAGCCATCCAATACGCCGCCGCGAAACTCAATGGCGTCGACTATAAGGAAGCCGCGGAATGAACGCTCCCACAGACCCCACTTCGCTCGAGCGCGCCGAAAAACTGCAAGGCATGGGCTGCAAGCGCAAGCGCGTCGAGGACGTGCGCTTCACCCAAGGACGCGGCAACTATGTCGACGACATCAAGTTGCCCGGCATGCTGCACGGCGATTTCCATCGCTCCAGTCACGCCCACGCGCGCGTGCTCAAGATCGACACGTCCAAGGCGAAGGCCGTCCCCGGCGTCGTCGCGGTGCTGACGGCCGAAGACCTGAAGGGCGTCAACCTGGCGTGGATGCCGACGCTCGCCGGCGATGTGCAGATGGTGCTGGCCGACGGCAAGGTGCTCTACCAGAACCAGGAGATCGCCTTCGTCGTCGCCACCGACCGCTATATCGCCGCCGACGCGGCCGATTTGGTGGAGGTGGAGTACGAGGATCTCCCGGTCGTCGTCGACCCGTTCAAGGCGATGGCGCCAGACGCGCCGGTTTTGCGCGAGGACCTCAAGGACAAGATGGACGGCGCGCATGGGCCGCGCAAGCATTACAATCACATCTTCAATTGGCAGGTCGGCGACAAGGACCTGACCGACGCCGCCTTCGCCAAGGCCGAGGTCGCCACCAAGGATTTGCTCGTCTATCAGCGCGTGCATCCGTGCCCTTTGGAGACCTGCCAGTGCCTGGTGAGCTTCAGCAAGATCACCGGCGAGATCACCATTTACGGCACCTTCCAGGCGCCGCATGTCATCCGCACCGTCGTTGCGCTGATCTCGGGTCTTCCCGAGCAGAAGATCCACGTGATCTCGCCCGACATCGGCGGCGGGTTCGGCAACAAGGTCGGGGCCTATCCCGGCTATATCTGCGCCGCCGTCGCCTCGATCGTAACCGGCCTGCCGGTGAAATGGGTCGAGGACCGCATCGAGAATCTCTCGACCACCTCCTTCGCCCGCGACTATCACATGACGACGGAAATCGCGGCGACGCGCGACGGCAAGGTCACGGCCCTGCGCGTCCATATCCTGGCCGACCACGGCGCCTTCGACGCTTGCGCCGACCCGTCGAAATGGCCCGCCGGCTTCTCGAACATCGTCACCGGTTCTTACGATTTTCCGGTGGCGCATCTCTCGGTCGACGGCGTCTACACCAACAAGGCCCCTGGCGGCGTCGCCTACCGCTGCTCGTTCCGGGTCACCGAAGTCGCCTATGCGATCGAGCGCGCGATGGACATCATGGCGCAGAAGCTTGGGCTGGACCCGGTCGACTTCCGCATGAAGAACTTCATCAAGCGCGAGCAGTTTCCCTACCATTCCGCACTCGGCTGGGAATATGATTCGGGCGACTACCACACGGCGATGCAGAAGGCGCTCGACGCGACCGGCTATCGCAAGCTGCGCGAGGAGCAGAAGGCCAGGCAAGACGCGTTCAAGCGCGGCGAGACGCGCGAGATCATGGGCGTCGGCGTCGCCTTTTTCACCGAGATCGTCGGCGCGGGCCCATCGAAGAATTGCGACATTCTAGGCATCGCGATGTTCGACTCGGCGGAGATCCGCATTCACCCGACCGGCCGAGTTCTCGGGCGCATGGGCTCCAAGAGTCAGGGCCAGGGCCATGAAACGACGTGGGCCCAAATCATCGCCACCGAAATCGGCATTCCCGCCGACGACATCGCCATCGAGGAAGGCAACACCGACACGGCGCCCTATGGCCTGGGCACGTATGGTTCGCGCTCGACGCCGGTCACCGGCGCGGCGATCGCCATGGCGGCTCGCAAGATAAAGGCCAAGGCGCAGATGATCGCCGCCTATCTGCTCGAGGTGCACGAGGGCGATCTGGAGTGGGACGTCGATCGGTTCCGGGTCAAAGGCAACCCCGAACAATTCAAGACGATGGCTCAGCTCGCCTGGGCCGCCTACAACAAGGTGCCGCCGGGCATGGAGCCGGGGCTCGAGGCGGTGAGCTATTACGATCCGCCAAACATGACCTATCCGTTCGGCGCCTATGTCTGCGTCATGGACATCGACGTCGACACCGGCGTCCACAAGGTCAGGCGCTTCTATGCCCTGGACGACTGTGGGACGCGCATCAACCCGATGATCATCGAGGGGCAGGTGCATGGCGGCTGCACAGAGGGCTACGCCATCGCAATGGGCCAGGAGATCTTCTACGACGAGGACGGCAACGTCAAAGGCGCGTCGTTCATGGATTATTTTCTGCCCACCGCCGTCGAGACGCCGCATTGGGAGACGGACTATACGGTCACGCCCTCGCCGCATCATCCCATCGGCGCCAAGGGCGTGGGCGAAAGCCCCAATGTCGGCAGCGTGCCGTGTTTCGCCAACGCGGTCAACGACGCGTTCAAGTTCCTGGGCTCGACGCATATGGCCATGCCGCACGACGCCTATCGGGTCTGGCAGGCGGCTGAGAATCTGGGACTGCACCGGTAGTTCCCTTCTCCCGCTTTGTGCGGGAGAAGGTGGCGCGAAGCGCCGGATGAGGGTTCTTGAATTGATGCGCCCAAACGACCAGCGCCCTCACCCCGACCCTCTCCCGCGCAGCGGGAGAGGGGGCGGAGGGCGCGCATGACTAGCTCCATCCCTCGCGAAGCGATCGCCGCCAAGCTCGCCGAGGCTGGCTATGTCGCCGACCGCGACCTCGCGACCGCGCTGTGGATGATGGATCACCTGAAGCGCCCGCTGCTGCTTGAGGGCGAGGCCGGAGTCGGCAAGACGGAAGTGGCCAAGGCGCTCGCCACAGCGCATGGCTGCGAGCTCATTCGCATGCAATGCTACGAGGGGCTCGACGCCAGTTCGGCGCTCTACGAATGGAACTATCAGCGGCAATTGTTGGCGATCAAGGCGCGCGAAGGCTCCGGCGTCAGCGCCGGCGAAATCGAAGCGCAGATTTTCTCCGAAAGCTATCTGCTCGAGCGCCCGCTGCTCGCCGCGATCCGGCGCGAAGCCTCGCCCGTGCTGCTGGTGGACGAGGTCGATCGCGCCGACGAAGAATTCGAAGCGTTTCTGCTCGAATTGCTGTCGGATTTCCAGGTCACGATTCCCGAATTCGGCACGATCAAGGCCAACGCAATCCCGCGCGTCGTTTTGACCTCGAACGGGACGCGCGAACTTTCCGACGCGTTGCGCCGCCGCTGCCTTTACCATTATCTCGACTTCCCCGATGTCGATCGCGAAGCGGCGATCATTCTCGTGCGCCAACCCGAAATCGACACGCGGCTGGCGCTGCAAGTGGCGCGCATGGTCGGGATGTTGCGCAAGGAAGATTTGCGCAAGGTTCCGGGCGTCGCGGAGACGCTGGACTGGGCGGCGACGCTGGCCGGCCTTGGCGTCGAGGACATGCGGCAAGAGCCGGAGATCGTGCACGACACGCTGATCGCGCTGCTCAAGACCCATGAGGACCGCGCCCGCGTCAGCTTGCAGACGACGCAGCGCCTGCTCGGCAAGGTGGCGTGATGAGCGCGCTCCTGGTCAGCAGCCTTGTGCAGGAATCCGGGCCGGGCCCGAGGATGCGCGCGCGGCTTGCCGGCTTCGTGCACACCCTGCGCGGCGCCGGGTTGGCGATCGGCCATGCCGAGGTTCAGGACGCCGCGCGGATTCTTGCGACGCCGCTGGCGGAGCGGCCGGAGCTGTTGCGCGCCGCGCTGAAGTCCCTCCTTTGCTCGCGCCACGCCGATCTGGCTCGCTTCGACGAGTTGTTTCAGGCGTTCTGGCGCGGGCGCCGGGCGAAGACGGCGGCGCGAGTCACCGCGCAGGGCCTGGCGGCGCGCTCGCCGCGCCGGTTCGAGGCGGGTCCGGGCGCCGGGGACCGGCAATCCGCCTTCCCGGAAACGACCGACGCAGCCTCGGCGGAAGGCGCTTCGGCGGACGGTCGGGGCCGCAAGGGCGGCGCGTCGGCGCACGAGAGCGTGTCCGCCAAGGATTTGCGCAAGCTCCACAATGAGAAGGACAGGGCCGAGGCGGCGGCGTTGGCCGAGCGCCTGGCGCGCCGGATGCGCGCGCGCCTGACCCGCCGCGAGCGCGCCCGCTCCCGCGGCCGGCGTCTCGATCTTCGCTCGACGATCCGCCACAGCGTCGCCCACGGCGGCGAGCCGCTCGAGTTGAAGTTCCGCCAGCGCAAGGCCAAGCCGTTGCGCCTGGTCGTCTTGCTCGACGCATCGGGATCGATGGAGCCCTACACCGCCTTCTTCACCCGCTTCCTGCACGCCGTATCGCAGTCGTTTCGCGAATCGGAGGCGTTTCTCTTCCACACCCGCATCGCGCACGTGTCTTCGGCCTTGCGCGAACGCGATCCCACCCGCGCCTTGGACCGCTTGGCGTTGATGGCGCAGGGCATTGGCGGCGGCACCAAGATCGGCGAGTGCCTTGCGGCGTTCAATCGCTGGCATGCGCGCCGGGTCATTCACTCGCGCACCTGCGTGATGATCCTCTCCGATGGCTACGACACCGGGGCCCCCGAAGCGCTCGAGGCGGCGATGCGGGCCTTGCGTCGCCGCTGCAAGCGCATCGTCTGGCTCAATCCGCTGTTGGGCCGGGACGGCTATGAGCCGAGCGCGCGCGGCATGCAGGCGGCGTTGCCGTTCCTCGATCTCTTCGCGCCCGCGCATAGTCTCGACAGCCTCGCGGCGCTGGAACCCTATCTGGCGAGGATTTGACGTGGTTGACGAGGTCTAAAATGGGCGTTCTCGATCGAGCGGCGCAAAGACAGGCGAACGGCGAGGTCTTCGCGCTCGCCACCGTCGTGCGCACGGTTTCCGTCACCGCGGCGAAGGCGGGCGCCAAAGCGCTGATCACTGCCGATGGCTCGATCGAAGAAGGCTGGATCGGAGGCGGGTGCGCACGCGCCGCAGTGTTGAAAGCGGCGCGCCAGGCCCTTGTCGACGGACGATCCCGGCTCGTCTCCATCGCGCCGCAGGAACTTCTGGCCGATCTCGGGGTCTCGCCGGGGGAAGATCGCGCCGGCGTCCTCTATGCCAAGAACAGTTGCCCGAGCCAGGGAACGATGGACATTTTCGTCGAACCGGTCTTGCCTCCGCCGCGGTTGCTGATCCTCGGCGCTTCGCCGGTCGCCGTGGCGCTCGCCGCCTTGGCGCCGCAGATGGGTTTCGCCGTCGCCGTGGCGGCGCCAGCGGGCGAACTCGGCCGCTTCCAAGGCCCGTGCGCCAAGGTCGAAGGCTTCGCCGCCCCGGTCAATTGGGGTTCGCGAACCTTTGTCGTCGTTTCGACGCAAGGCTCCGGCGACCGCGCCGCGCTCAAAGTCGCCGCCGGCATGGAAGCGCCCTACAGCGCGTTTGTCGGGTCGCGGCGCAAGGCCGAAACGCTGCGGGCGGAACTGGCTCGGGAGGGCGTCTCGCCCGCCCAGCTCGCGGCGATCAAGGCGCCCGCCGGCCTCGATATCTTGGCGATCACCAGCGAGGAGATCGCCTTGTCGATCTTGGCGGAAATCGTCGCGTCGCGGCGCCGCACGCAACGCGCTGAGGAAACGAGCGCGCCAACTTCAGGAGGAAACCCGCCATGACGGCATTGGCTCAATCGACGCTCCGACCCGATCTTTCCTGGCTGTCGCGAATACGCGCCGAGCACTGGCTGGCGCTCTTCGTCGTCCTCGCTGGAATGGCGTTGCCGGACTGCTGCCTGACCGGCCATCACATGTTTGGCGCGGGCATGGAGAGTTTCGGCCCGATCTGTCGCGCCAGTCTGTAAAGGCGCACGCGGGTCGAGCTAAGCCGCATGTTTCTTGGCGGCGAAGACGCCCCAGCCGATCGCCGCGAAACGATGAATTCCAGTCACGGTTCGAGGCCGCGGCGCGGGCGTCTCGTCGACGCCGACAAATCCTCGCCAATCTCCAACGTCTTGGAACCTCACTTCATGCAAATGAACGACATTCAACGCGTGCCGGCGTCCAAGGCAAAAGTCTGGGCCGCGCTCAACGATCCCGAGATTCTCAAGCAATGCATTCCCGGCTGTCAGAGCCTCGTCATGACGTCGCCGACGGATATGACCGCGACCGTCGTCGTCAAGCTCGGTCCCGTGAAGGCGACTTTCTCCGGCAAGGTGACCTTGTCGGATTTCGACCCGCCCAACGGCTATCGAATTTCGGGCGAAGGTTCGGGGGGCGCGGCTGGATTCGCCAAGGGCGGCGCGACGATAAAGCTCGAGGCGGAAAGCGGCGACGTCACGAACCTGCGCTATGTCGTCGACGCGCATATCGGCGGCAAGCTCGCCCAACTAGGGGGACGGTTGATCGACTCGACGGCCAAGAAGCTTGCGGAAGAGTTCTTTCGGAGTCTTGCGGCCGCGCTGACGACCCCCGAACAGCTCAAGTCCGGCGCGGCGGCGACCGCCACCGGGGGCGAACCGAAGAAAGGCTGGCTGAGGGCGCTGATTTCGTGGCGACAGGTCATTCTCAGATGGCCTCTCATTTTCAGATGGCCTCCGATCTTGCCGCCATGGCGGAGCAGATCAGAGTAACATCGTGTGAAGCGGCTCCAAATTTTGACCCGACCCAACGCAATCTCGTCAGAGGGTGTTGTCACGTTGTCGGTGGAAGAACGCAAAGGGCCTGCGGCTCTTGAAATTTCAAGCGGCCGCGACCGTTTCGCGCCACGTCCTCATCGCCGCGGCGCGGAAGGTGCGATGCGTTTGGG
>Ga0181533_1004729_pt1 | contig 13593 bp, 15 predicted proteins | sample PEATcosm2014_Bin_45_FD_119772 | JGI IMG/M metagenome (GOLD analysis project Ga0181533, IMG submission 119772) | Peatland microbial communities from MTU Mesocosm Facility, Houghton, MI, USA - PEATcosm2014_Bin11_60_metaG | ecosystem: Environmental > Terrestrial > Soil > Wetlands > Peat | place... | reverse complement strand
GCTTGGCTCGTTTAACTCGGACCGGGGCTTCCCAAGCGGAATCGTTTTCCGACTGCGAAATCACCCGCCGGTCGATGGATTCTTGACTCCGTGACGGAGTTTTCTTCTCGAATGTCTTCATAACGGCCAGCCGGTAATAATGCGAACCATTGTACTACGCTTCATCGGCGTGAAACGTGGAGTTATGTCGAGCCAGACCCCCGTTTGCACGGGGCGAACGGCAAGGCTCGGGATGAAAGCCCGGGGACCCTGGCGAACAGGACGCGCTACGACGCTCCCTGGATTTTTGCCATCAAGCCACGCTACACTGCCCTACCGTCTGGTAAAATAGGTCTGATGCCAAAACACCTGAGCGCCCAGGTGCGCGTATTTTGCGTTCCTGTGCGGCTTTTCACTTCGTGTTCGCGACGAGAAACATCGTAACGCGGCTCGAATTTGGGAAGATCCGCGGAGGAATCCGTCGGCTGACGGATACCTCCACCCTACCCATCCTTTGCCAAAGTCAATTTGAGGGGCTGGCGCAGAACGAAGTTCTGCGACTCCGGTTATGGGGAGATCACTTTGGATGTCTTATAGCGCGTGACAATCGCGCGCTAAAATCGTAAGCTTAAGGTGAGCGCAGAGCGGTAAGGCGAAATCTATGATACACAAGGCAAAGGATCTCTCCCCCGACCAGAAGGCTGCCGTCGAGAGCCTGCTCGGACGCCAAATACTTGAAGGCGAGGCCGTGAGTGTACGTGCATTCGAGCCCCCGGCCCTCTCCGACCAACGGCGACAGGAAATCGTCGATTCGCTTAAGCGTTATTTTGCGCAAGTCGATGCTAACAGCAGATCGGTTTCCGCCGAAGAAGCGGAACAGGCCATTACTGAGGCCATGCGCAGTACGCGGCCGCATTACGCTCCCCACCCGTGAGAGTTGTTCTCGATACCACGATCCTCGTTCGGGCAGGCGCAAGTCCTCATGGGCTGGCTCGTCATCTGTTACTCGCCATCATCACCGCCAAACACCCGTTAATCCTCTCGAACGAAATGCTTCATGAACTTGCCAAGGTGTTGCGCTACCCGCGTTTGAGGGCCATCCACAGGTTGCCGGAAACGCAGATATACGATTTCGTCGAATTCCTGCGGGAGACTGCCGAGATAATTCCGCTCAACCCGGTGTTTACAGCGCCCATCCGGGACGTAAACGACCTGATTGTTTTGCAAACAGCCGTTATCGGCGAAGCGGACGTGATTTGCACAACCGACCGGGATTTCTTCCAACCGCCCGCTTCGGTGTTCCTTCATAAGCTCGGAATTGCCGTGATGGACGACATCGCTTTGATTAAGCAGTTGCGCTCTTGATGCATTCTCTCGATGCTCTCGCTGAATTTTCGATCCCGCGATACGCCACCCTGCCAGGTAGCGGGTAGCGCACAGGTATCCGTCAGCCGACGGATTCCTGTGCGGCATTTCACTTCGTGTTCGCGACGAGAAACATCGTAACGCGGCTCGAATTTGGGAAGATCCGGCATGGCAAGTAACTTGGTTGTGTCATGTGGGTGCGTCATGAGACTTCCCGAGGAAGAATCGCGGTACCTGGTGTTCACCACCGATTTCCACCGAGGCGAACGGCAAGGGGCCGGCTCACGGTGCGGGAGTCTGCTCGGAAAGTGGGCCAAGGGTTATGAGGGCAGCCCGAGGGGGAGGGGGACCCACCAGCCGGTGGCGGTCCAGCCAGTAGGCCCAGACGACGAACAGCCACATACCGAGAGCCGCGAAGGCGATGGCTTTCTCGCTGGGTGGCGGCGGGCCGAAAAGGTTGATGAGGTAAATCAGGAACAGCAGGGCGATAAATGACCGGAAGGCTAAGGCTCCGATGCGGTCGCGGGCATGGGTGGCTCGCACATAAATCCTCGCGCCGATTACAAAGATCGAACCTTCAACGAGGAGCGTCCACAGGCGTGAATTCCAGAGGCCCAGGCCGACATACGTCGAGCTGCCGGGATAAAGCGGGAGGTCGGGCCGGTGGCTGAGCGCGTCGAGCAGCCAGTGGCTGATCAGGACGAACCACAGGCAGGCCGCTCCCCGCGAGTCACGTTTAACTATTTTATAAATGCCCGCGAAAAGACACGCCCAGCCGAGATCGGCGAGGAGGCTGTGGGAAAGAGGGTAGGAAAGAAAATACAGCGGAGTGACCGCCGTCGTGCCTGGTGCAATGATTACCCGCTCGACGCCCAGAAGAAGAAAAATCGGCCAGATCAGGTCCACGAACTGCGCCGCCATCACCAGGGTTCCCAGGGAGGTGCGCGGCGCCACCTTTTTCGCCGCAAGCGCGACTCCGAAGTGCCCAATGAACACGAAAACTCCCTCGAGCAGTGACGAGTGATGAGTGATGAGTGACGAGCCAGCAAGGACCGAAATTCGAAGATCGAAACTCGAAAATCGCGGCGAGTTTCGAATTTCGAGTTTCGATTTTCGTCTTTCCGTTGCTCGTCACTCGTCACTTGTCACTCATCACTCCACTTTGAACTCGCGCTTGAGCTTCTCCGATTTCTCGGCCACCGCGCGCGCCAATTGTTCCTTGTATTCAACCAGTTTTTGCGCAGTGGCGGGGTCGGATGTGGCAATGATTTGCGCGGCGAAAATGGCGGCGTTAATCGCGCCGGGCTTCCCGATCGCCGTGCAGGCCACCGGCACGCCACCGGGCATCTGGACCGTGGACAACAACGCGTCGAGCCCCGCGAGCGTGGTGGTGGCCATGGGAACACCAATCACCGGCAGGATGGTTTCCGCCGCGATCACTCCGGCCAGGTGCGACGCTCCTCCCGCCCCGACGATGATGGCTTTCAGGCCGCGCTGGACCGCCGTGCGCGCATACTCGGAGGTGCGCACCGGCGACCGATGGGCGGAAGTGATTTCAATTTCAAAGGGGATTTGGAACTTTTTCAAGGTTGTCGCCGTCTCGGCCATGACGGGCAGGTCCGTGTCGCTGCCCATAACGATGCCAACCAAAGGCTTCTCAGACACCGCTTATTTCCTCCCTTGGGAATAGGATGAACCCTTTGTGGACCGGCGCTACTTGCGCGAAGAGGGGCGTTCACCCTTGGCGGTGCGCACGCGCTTGGCCGCCGGGATCCTCGGAACTTGCCGCAACGCCTTCGCCCCGATGTCTTTCCGGTAATGCATGCCCTCAAACTGAACCTTGTTAACCCCCGCGTAGGCGCGCTGGATGGCCGAGGGCAAATCCTCGGCAATGGCGGTCACTCCCATGACGCGCCCCCCGGCGGTGAGCAATTGATGATCCTTTACACGCGTTCCGGCATGGAAAATCTTGACGCCCCCCAAGGCTTCTACCGTTTCATAACCGGTGATCGGCTTGTCGACCTCCGGCTTTGCCGGGTAGCCCTTGGACGTTAGCACCACACAGACGGCGGGATTGGGGCTCCAATGAACATCCACCGTTGCCAGTCGGCCCTCGCGCGACGCCACCAACAGGTCTGCGAGGTCGGAACGCAAGCGCATCAAGATGGGCTGAGTTTCGGGATCGCCCAGGCGGACGTTGTACTCCAGTAGCATGGGGCCGGAGGGCGTCATCATCACCCCGAAATACAAAAAGCCGCGGTAGGGAGACCCTTCCATTTCCATGCCCGCCAGCGTGGGTGCGACGATGGAGCGAAGAATTTCGTCGTGCAGCGATTCGCTGAGAAGGGAGTCATCGCTGAATGCGCCCATGCCCCCGGTGTTGGGGCCCTGGTCCCCATCCAGTAATGCCTTGTGATCCTGCGTGGGCACAAGGGGGAGAATCCCGCGGCCATCGGTGAGCACGATGAAGGACGTTTCTTCCCCCGTCAGGCACTCCTCGATCACCAGCCGGTCGCCCGCGCTTCCCAAGGTCTTGCGGAGCATGAAGTCTTCAACGGCTTGTTGCGCTTGCTCGTGGCTATGGGCAACCACCACTCCCTTGCCCGCTGCCAACCCATCCGCCTTGACAACCACCGGAACTGGGAATCGCGCCAGTGTTTTGACGGCCTCCTCGAAGCTTTCCACTACCTCGAACCGCGCGGTGGGAATGGCGTACCGCTGCATGAATTCCTTGGCAAAGATCTTGCTCCCCTCCAGGCGCGCCGCCGCCTTGCTGGGGCCGAGGATGGCCAGCCCCTCCTTTTCGAACTCATCGACGACACCGGCTACCAGGGGCGCTTCCGGTCCGACCACGGTAAGGTCCGCGTGCAATCCTTTGGCCAGCTCCACGATGGCCTTCGTTTGCGAAAGGTCGACCGGAAGGCACTCCGCTTCCTGCGCGATGCCGGCATTTCCTGGCGCACAATACAACTCCTCCATCTGCTGGCTTTCATGCAGCTTCCATGCCAAGGCGTGTTCCCGACCACCGGACCCGAGTACGAGTAGCTTCATAAGATGGCGTACACTATGCGCATTGACCTGAGTTTGTCAATCCGTTAGATGTGAATTTTTGAAGGACGGCTGTCAAGCGGTTGAATTTGCGGGATGGCGGGTTGCGGCAAAATCGGGTGCTGCCCTAATTTCAGATGTAGCGCCGGCTTCCAGCCGGCATTGGGCCGCCAAGATGGCGGCGCTACGTTCAAATCAGGACAGCACCCAAAATCGGACCCTATCAGGTGAAGCAAGTCCGGCACGTTATACCGAAATACAAGCTGGGAGGCGGCGCAGATGCCTAAGTACGAACTTATCATCTATTGGAGCGAAGAAGACCAGGCATTCATCGCCGAGGTGCCGGAACTTCCCGGCTGCGCGGCCGACGGCAAAACGTACCGGGAAGCCCTCGCCAACGTGGAAGTGGTCATTCAGGAGTGGATCGAGACCGCCAAAGAACTCGGCCGCCCCGTCCCTGCACCCAAGGGCCGCCTGGTGTTTGCCTGACGGCGAGTTAAACTCTCATGATTCCGTCTCCTGCTTTCTGAGTTTTGCCTTCTGACTTCTCCCGCTTCATCCTTCTCCCCACCCTCCGCCCACTCCCCGTTGGTCCGCAAAATTCCGCTTGACAAGAATAGAATGAAATATCATTCTTTTCTTGATCCAGGGAGTCAATGCCCTCAATAACTCCTGGGATGAGAGCTTACGGGAGGTTCTGGATGGTGTATCGCACGACGCGGAAAATCGAGGAGCGAAAAGAAGCGCGACGCAAGAAGTTGCTGCGCGCGGCAATCGGCATCTTCGGGCGGAAGGGATATCACGTCACGACGGTCCCGATGATCGTTCGCGCGGCCAACAGTTCCGTCGGCAGCTTCTATTTCTATTTTCGGAATAAGGAAGATATTTTCGCGGCGGCTCTGCAAGCCTTGGGCGAGCAAATTGCTTCGGCGCTCAACGCAGCCATTCGAGCCGCCGGCCCCGACGTGCTGGCGCAGATGAGAGCGGCGGTGAAAGCACTGGTTTGGTTTCTGGCGGAAAACCCGGAAGAGGCCCGGATTTTGATTGTGGAATCTTCCGGGCTTGGCAAGCAACTGGAAGCAGTGCGGCGGCGGGTCATGGAAAGCCATACCAAGAGTGTCGAACAGGCGCTACGCACGCTGGCAGATCGGCTACCGCCGCTGGACGCCGCCGTAGTGGCCAGTTGCTGGGTCGGCGCCGTTTACGAAGCGGTATACCGCTGGCTGGGCCAAGCTCCGGAAGAGCGTCCCCCGGCGGAAGATCTCGCGGAAACCATTGCGGGATTCAACCTGCGAGGAATCGGAGCCCCGCGAGACAAAAAGAAAATGAAAGGATAAGCTCATGATGACTCCACAGCATTTCCTGGCGGTAATCAGATTAACCGAGATCCCCAACGCCCACCTCTTCTGGGCCTGGATTGCGCTCTGCCTGGCGCTGGCTCTGCATGTCGCCGACGAAGCCAGCACCGGGTTCCTTTCGGTCTACAACCCCACCGTGATGGCCCTGCGCAAAAGCCGGCCTTGGCTTCCCTTTCCGGTTTTCACGTTCGGTGTTTGGCTTGCCGGTTTAGTGGTGGCCAATGTCTTGCTCTTATGCCTCTCCGTCTTTGTGTTGCGCGGTGCTCGCTGGATGCGGCCCATTGGCTACGGCTTCGCCGTCATCATGTTCGCGAATGGGTTGGGTCATATCTTGGGAACAATCCTGGGGCGCACGGTTGCGTCGATTCGTTTTCCCCGGCCGATGCCGGGATTCTATTCATCGCCCTTTCTGCTGTTGGCTTCCGCCTACTTGCTCTACGAACTATGAGGCACGCTCCTATACAGGCTGAGGAAAAACTCGTCGGGAGTGTCACCCTGAGGAGGCGGAGCCGGTCCTGAGCCCTTCGGGAATCCCCCTCAGGGTAAACTCCGCGAAGCAATGACCTCATGGTCATGTGTGGGCGTCGAGTTGGAACAGCGCTGGTCTGGCTCGAAGGCCCTTGGTAGAATGAAGGTGGCCTTCCCAGGCGGGCAAACACGACAATGTCGATGGGCTTTTCGGAAAAATACGATGTGGTGGTGGTGGGCGCGGGGCACGCGGGCTGCGAAGCGGCGGTGGCGGCGGCGCGCATGGGGCTGAAGACCGCGCTTTACACCATCAACCTCGACCTCGTCGCGCAGATGTCCTGCAATCCTGCCGTGGGTGGAATCGCCAAGGGCCACCTGGTGCGCGAAATCGATGCGCTGGGCGGGGTGATGGGCGAGGTCATCGACGCCGTGGGAATACAGTTCCGCCTGCTCAACACCAGCCGCGGCCCGGCCGTTTGGTCGCCACGGGCCCAGGCGGACAAGAAGCTCTACCGGGCGAAGATGCGGCAAGTGCTCGAGTCGGAGCCGAACCTGCGCATCAAGCAGGCGGAGGTTATCGATCTGGTGATTGAGGACTGTAGCGCCGGCATCTTGCCGGCACCTCCCGAGGCGGCATCGGCCCATCTTGAAAACACCAGCAGGACGCTGTGCGTGCGCGGTGTGCGCCTGCGCGACGGGCGGACGGTGGAGGCGGGTGCGGTGATCATCACCACCGGAACTTTTCTCAACGGCTTGATCCATTGCGGAGAGAACCAATATCCGGCCGGACGCTCGGGCGAGCCGCCCTCGGTGCTGTTGGGCGAAGCGCTTCGCCGCCTGGGGTTTGAAATGGGCAGGCTCAAGACCGGCACGCCGCCGCGGCTCGACGCGCGCACCCTAGATTTCTCGAAGTTTCAAGTGCAGGCCGGCGATCCAATCCCCACTCCTTTCAGCTTTCGCACCAAGGCTATTACCCAGCCGCAGACGGTCTGCTGGATTACTTACACCACTGCGGAGACCCATCGCGCGATTCGGCAGAACGTGCATCGCGCCCCCCTCTATTCCGGGCAGATCAAAGGCATCGGACCGCGCTATTGCCCCTCCATTGAGGACAAGATCGTGAAGTTCCCGGACAAGCCGCAGCACCAAATTTTCCTTGAGCCGGAAGGCCTGGACACCAACGAGATCTACGTCAACGGCATGTCAACCTCCATGCCCATCGATGTGCAGATGGCCATGGTGAAGTCGATCCCGGGCCTCGAGAACGCGGACATGATTCGCCCCGGCTATGCCATCGAGTACGACATGGTGCAACCCACCGAACTCTATCCGTGGCTCGAGACGAAGAGGATCCAAGACCTGTTTCTCGCCGGGCAGATCAATGGAACTACCGGTTATGAAGAAGCGGGTTGCCAGGGAATGATGGCAGGAATTAACGCCGGACTTCGCGTGCAAGGGAAGGCGCCCATCACCATCGACCGCTCGCAGGGGTATGCCGGAATCCTGATCGACGACTTGGTGAGCAAAGGCGTGGACGAGCCCTACCGCATGTTCACCTCGCGCGCCGAGTTTCGTTTGCACCTGCGCATCGACAACGCCGACGAACGCTTGACTCCGCTGGGATACCAAGTCGGCACCATCAAGCCAAAGGACTATGAGGCGTTCTTGGAAAAGAAGCTGCGCATCAGTGCGGCAACGAAATTCCTGCTCGAAACTCGTTTGGACCCACGCTCGCGGGTGGGCCAGGAAATCTACACAAAACTTGGACTGATGGAAGACGGACACCTGACCGCGCCCTCTCCTTTAACCGGCGCGCAATTGCTCAAGCGGACCGAGTTGGGGATAGATGACCTGATGGAATGGGTCAGTGAAGGACTTCTGGGCTTGGGTAGAGGCGGTTCGCGAACCGCCCCTACGGAGGGCACAGATTCCTTGGAAGGGACAATTCATGAATCGCCTGTGCTCTTTCGCGAAGAAGCGCGGCGCGTGGAAACGGATTTCAAATACGAAGGTTACTTGCAGCAGCAGGAAAAACAGATGGAACGAATGAAGCGCGCCGAATCGCGGCACATTCCGGAATGGTTCGATTACCGCAGGGTATCCGGCCTGTCGCGCGAGGTGGTGGAGAAGCTCACCAAAGTGCGCCCGCTGACGCTGGGGCAAGCCTCCCGGATCCCCGGCATCACCCCCGCCGCCGTCTCCCTCGTCAATTGCTATATCGAGATTTTCCAGCGGCGGGCGGCAGAACAGACGTCGGCGTGAGCGCGAATGGATATTGTCTCCCTGACGGGATATACTGGAGGCATAATGCGACAGAGCGATATGGAGTCGAGTTTATGACGAAGTTGCTCGAAAAGGCTTTCACGGAGGCGTCGAAGCTCCCGCAGCAGGAGCAGGATTTGCTCGCCCGCCAGTTACTCGCCGAACTTGCCTCGGAGCGCCGCTGGAGCGAAGCATTTGCCAACTCGCAGGACCAGCTCGGGAAACTCGCCGATGAAGCTTTGGCCGAGTTCGAAGCTGGAAAGACCAAGCCCCTGGGCGAGCTGTGAACTCTCACTCCACCGAGCGTTTCCGCGAGGCCCTCAAACAACTCCCCAAATACAGGAGGTCATGATGCCCGATCATTTATCCCGACGTGCTTTTCTCGGTCAGACAGGAACGGTGGCTGCTCTGGCCGTGGCGAATCCCCCGCTGTGGGGTCGGTCGGATCCCTCATCTGTCCGGCCCCTGCGGTTGGGTGGGCCTATTTTTCTCAAATCGGAAGACCCCGCTGAGCTTGCCCAGGAGCATCGCCGGTTGGGGTACCGTGCCGCTTACGCTCCCCGTGTGGAGATGAATGATACGGACAGAATAAAAGCCATCATCAAGGAATTCGCCGCCCGGGACGTGGCCCTTGCGGAAGTAGGCGCGTGGCGCAACATGCTCGATGTGGATCTAGAAAAGCGGCGCCAGAACCTCGCCTACGTGCAGGAGCGGCTTGCCCTGGCCGAAATGCTGGGGACGCGCTGTTGCGTCGATATTGCCGGCTCCTTCAATCCCCATTATTGGTGTGGCCCCGATCCCAAAAACATCACAGAGGAGTTTATCGACGCCACCGTGGAGAATTGCCGCCACGTCATCGACGCCGTAAAACCCACCCGCACCAAGTTCTCCATTGAGATGATGCCCTTTAATTTCCCAAGTGGACCGGACGATTACCTGAAGCTGATCAAGAAGGTGGATCGAAAGGGGTTCGCAGTTCATCTGGACGCGTGCAACGTCATGAACTGCCCGGAGCGAATGTACAACAACGGCGCCGTCATTGACGAGTGCTTCCGGAAGCTGGGACCATGGATAGTGTCCTGCCATGCCAAAGATTTGAGCTGGGAGGATTACGTCCAAGTATCCTTGCGCGAAGTCATTCCCGGCCGCGGCCAGCTTGATTACCGCGCCTATCTGCGAGGACTTTCGGGGCTTCCGGTGGACGCTCCTCTGATGCTGGAACACTTGAAAACCGCTGCGGAGTACGACGAGGGGCGGCACTATATTCAGAGTGTGGCGCGTGACGTGGGTCTTTCCTTCGGCGCCGAGGGCGCGTGAAGCGGCACCTCCGGGCAGCGCGTCAGCACCCTTCGGAGCCCGTTTGCCATTTTTCGTATGCCTGCTGCATTTCGGGTTCAGGGTCGATACTCAGGGCATTGTGGAGGGAAATCCGAGTTGGTTGCCTCGCATACAAGTCTGCCCACGGACCGGAAGGGGATAATTTGTCTCTTGACAAAACGAGCCAATGGGTTTAGGCTAGAGATGCGATGAAGGCCACGCGCATTGCGGCCACCCCCACGAAAATCTCCCAAACTCACCAAACCCCCGCGGACTGCTTCTTCTTCACGATTCCGGGCGAGCTATGTTACGATGCGAGATTAGCGAAATTTCGGCGGTAGGCAAATTGCCAGGGCCTTCCGACGCCCGGCAAAACCCTCGAAGGATTATCCAAGGCCAATGGCAAATCTCGAAACCCCTCAACGCCCGCGCATTCTCAGTGGGATGCGGCCCACCGGCAAACTCCATCTCGGCAATCTGGTGGGCGCTCTCCAGAATTGGGTGAAGCTGCAAGATGAATACGACAGCTTTCACTTCGTCGCCGACTGGCACATGCTGACGACGGGCTACGACAATACGCTCGATTTGCGCCAGGACACGTGGGAGATGGTTACTGACTGGCTGGCCTGCGGGCTCGACCCCGCCAAGGCAACGTTTTTTGTCCAATCGCGCTTGCCGGAACACGCGGAGCTGCACCTGCTGTTGTCCATGGTGACGCCGCTCGGTTGGCTGGAGCGCGTGCCCACGTATAAAGAGCAACTCGAGAACATTCGCGACCACGACATCAACACCTATGGATTCCTCGGCTATCCCCTGTTGCAGGCCGCCGACATCCTGATGTACAAACCGCGTTACGTTCCCGTGGGTGAAGATCAGGTTCCGCACGTGGAGCTGACGCGTGAAGTGGCGCGGCGGTTCAACGACGTCTTTGGTGAGGTCCTCCTGAGGGGAGAGGGAGAGCACGCAGCGGACGCTCCCTATTGGGACGGGCTTGCGACGAGCACCGGTCTCGGCGCCTTTGCTACCGGCGTGCTGACCGCGAAGGATAAGATCGGGGCAATCAAGGAAGCCTTTCGGCGGGCTCCGTTGGACTCAAGAGCACTCTATCTCAACCGAGGCCTCGGGGCGATGCACGAAATCTTCCCCGAGCCTGAAGCGCTCCTCACTTCCGCCCCCCGGCTGCCGGGGACGGATGGCCGCAAGATGTCAAAGAGCTACGGCAACGCGATTTTCCTGACCGATCCACCCGAAGTGCTTTCGAAAAAGCTCGCCACGATGGTGACCGACCCGGCGCGCAAGCGGCGCACCGACCGGGGCAATCCGGACATCTGCCCGGTGTTTGACTTGCACAAGATTTTTTCCGCTCAAGAAACAATCGATCGTGTGAATCGCCAGTGCCGCACGGCGGAAATCGGCTGCTTGGATTGCAAAAAGCTTGTCGCAGGGCATTTAAACGCCTTTCTGGCGCCCATTCAGGAACGCCGCAAACCTTACGAGCAGAATCCGCAAAAGGTGTGGGATATCCTTGCCGACGGAACTGAGCGCGCCCGCAAGGTCGCGCAGGGGACGATGGCCGAAGTTCGTAAGGCCGTAAATCTTGTGCCGTGAAAGGAAGCTATCAGCATTCAGCTCTCAGCTTTCAGCTACGGCTTTAGCTGATCGCTGAACGCTGATAGCTGAAAGCTTTTTTCGTATGATCGACGAGCCCGGCAGTGCCAACTCGGAAACACCCACCCCCGAAGGCCAGGGAGACGTTCCTGCTGCTCCGGCGGCCAAGCGTGTGACGCATTTTGCGGCGCCGCCTCCGCCCGTCAAACTCGGAAACTACGAGGGCCCGCTCGATCTGCTGCTCGATTTGATTCGCAAGCAGCAGATCAATATCTATGACATTCCCATTGCCAGAATTACCCAGCAATATCTTGACTACTTGCATCTGCTGGAGGAATTGAATATCGACGTGGCGGGGGAGTTCATCTTCATGGCGGCCACACTGATTTACATCAAGTCGCGTACGCTTCTGCCGCCCGACCCGACGGCGCCGCCGGAAGAACAAGGAGATCCGCGAGCGGAATTGGTGCACAAGCTCCTCGAGCACGAGCAGTTCAAGAACGCCGCGGAAATGCTCAACTCGAAACGCCTTTTGGAAGATGCCATGTGGTCGCAGCCGGGTATCGGTGAATTTGCCGAGGCCGAGGACGAGCCCGGGCTGGTAGTGTCCGTATTCGACCTGATTTCCGTGTTTCGTGAAATCCTGGAACGCGCCAAGAAACGGCAGCAGCTCCAGATCCGGCGAGAAGAAGTTACCGTGGCGCAGATGGTCGAGCATGTCAAGCAGGTCCTGCGCGCGAGCCCCGGGCCGGTTCCGCTCGAGGATTTGATCGGCGACTTTCTCTGGCGGCAGGCGTTGATCGCCCTGTTTCTGGCATTGCTGGAAATGGTACGGTTGCGCGCGGTACTGCTTCGGCAAAAGGGTTTATTTGCCGCCATCACGGTCGCCCGGAGCAAGCGGTTTGAAGAAGTTCTGGCGGCCACCACCGCGGAGCAACTTGCCGCTGGACTGGACGACGAAAGTGTAAAAGGTAAAGTGTAAAGGGTAAACGATAAAGGATAAGTTGACTACACTACATACTGCGCGAAATCCGGTTTGGACGGTTCCCGCAGAGCCCAACTCGGCGCGAGGCGTGAATAACTAAGAGCATTATTTAGGAGACCAACTCAGAAGCGATTGGCAATTTCCCTTTAACCTTTACCATTTACCCTTTACACTTTTATCTTTCATCTTCTCAGCGGCCACGGACAACGGACTACGGACTACGGACCAAGGACAACGCACGACCTTTCTTATGCTGAATGACGACATTCTCAAGGCCCTCATCGAGGGCATTATCTACGTGGCGCCGGAACCCGTCACTCTTGACGGCATCGTCAAGGTTCTGGAAGGCGAAGAGCGCGAGCGGGTCAAGGCCAAGCTGGAAGAGCTGGTGGCCGACTTCGAGCAGAACGCGCACGGGATACAAATCCGGCAGGTGGCGAATGGCTATAAGTTCTCCACCAAGGCCGAGCACCACGAAATCCTGCGGAAATATGTGAAGAGCCTGAAGCCGCCGGTACGCCTTTCCAAGCCGGCGCTGGAAACGCTGGCAGTGATTGCCTATCGGCAGCCGGTGACGTTGCCGGAAATCGAGGAAATTCGCGGCGTGGATACAGGGGGCGTGATCCACACCCTGCTGGAAAAGAAATTGGTGGTAACGTCGGGCCGCAAGAGCGTGGTGGGCCGGCCCATCCTCTACCGCACCTCGAAGGATTTCCTGGTGCATTTCGGGTTAAAGGATGTGGGAGAATTACCCAGCCTGAAGGAATTCGAGGAATTGGCAAAGCGCGCCCTGGGCCCAGAGTGGGCCGCGGAAGCAGCCTCCGCGCCGCCGGCAGGAGGGGAGCCCGTTCCTGCCTCCAGCGAACCAAATGCGACGGCGGAAGCCAGTGAGGCTGCCCCCGCCGGCAGCGCTCCACCCGAAGCACCCGCCGCAAATCCCGAGCCGTCACGGCCGAGCGGCGACACTTCTGAATCTCCCCCACAGGAAACGACCCCCGCAGGTGAGTCGAGCTCGTAGCCACGGTCAGTGCCTTTCTGACCGTGGGCCCTTCCTTGACAGCGCACCCACACGGCTCGTAGCCACGGTCAGTAGCATGAACCCCTATCGTGAGACAAACTAAATAACCCATGATTACCGTTCAATGTTTTTGCCTTCACTTATACCGACCGTTTCTGCCAGACTCGCGCCTGGCTGATGAAGCG
>Ga0181533_1004724_pt1 | contig 13602 bp, 5 predicted proteins | sample PEATcosm2014_Bin_45_FD_119772 | JGI IMG/M metagenome (GOLD analysis project Ga0181533, IMG submission 119772) | Peatland microbial communities from MTU Mesocosm Facility, Houghton, MI, USA - PEATcosm2014_Bin11_60_metaG | ecosystem: Environmental > Terrestrial > Soil > Wetlands > Peat | place... | reverse complement strand
CCAATATCTCTGAATTCCCAAAGAGTGAAGTCCGGGTCCGGCCGCATCTCTACAATCCACAGGCGCCCGCTATCGACTTGCAGGGATTCATTTAACCCCGAGAATAAAGATTCAGGTTTCTCTATCAGAGGCAACACATCGCAAACGAAAATCAGATCGAATTTGTGCTTCTTGTAGAAAGGATCCAGCCTATCAGGGGATACTTGTACGGTGATGACATTTTTCATATGCTCCCTCTTGGCTTTTTTCTTTACCCATGCTAAAGCATAACTGTCTCCGTCAGTAGCAAAAACCTTACCCTCCTCTCCAACAGCACGGGCCAATGGAAACGTAAATACTCCGAAACCAGCCCCAAGGTCGACTACCGTGCTTCCCCGCTTTAGGTTCATAATATGTATCAAGTGAACCGGTGAAAGTAGTTCGATTCGATCAGCGTTATACATATCCTCCACACTCTGCCCAGGACTCGGCGGCGTGTGGTTGAACCACTTAATGATAGGTCTTGAAATCAGGAAACAGAGGAGTAAGACACCGAGTAAGAGAATTACTCTCAGGTTCTTCGCAAGTGGCTTCATTATTCTCAAAATACCTCCAGTAAATTGTTTCCTACCGACATCTTAGTGCGTATTCCGCTGAAACCGGCCGGTCTTACTAACGGAAAAGCTACCACTGTTCCGCTGTGAAATCAATCAATTAAATCTCATAGTCAGGGGGAATGAAATTTACTCTGACACAGTTCCGGAGAGTATGCTGGCAAATGAAACAGCTTGGGCCTGCCGTCAGTTGCTTCGACAAAGGCTCTGACCCTGGCCGATCGGTGGACCGGTTGACCATCAACAATCAGGAAGACCGGGGTATTTTGGTTTTTCAGCAACCGCTCCAGGAACTCAATAAACCGGTCAGTGGTCAGCTTTCCCTTTACCGTCATGAAGCGCATGGCGCCTTTGGCACTGAGAGCAGACACCAAATTTAGACTATGCCGGGCACCGGTAATGCGGACCACCGGGGTCTGACCCTTGGGTGCCTAGGTGGTCCCGCTGTGGTAATCGGAACGGACGCCAGCCTCATTGCCAAAATAGATAGTCAAAAAGCCGCTTCGGGCTATGCCCTCCGCGGCTTTCTTTGCATCATCTAAAAGCAGGCGATAATTTACTACAAAACCGTACATTTCTATTTGACATCAAGTTTGAGACACCCAGCATGAAAATGTAGTGTAGCAAAATACGGTGCTCACCGCTGCCAAAAAGAAAAATGACAAAACAAGCATCCCCCGGCAAAGCCGGGATTTACCCAAAGGAAATCAAGCTTGGTCCTACTCGGGATTAACCCTGCTCTTTGATGGGTTTTCCTGACCGGAAATATTTATCGGTCATCTTCTTCTGTTTCTCCGACAAACTGGCATAGAACGCCTCGAAAGGCGGGATGAACTTCTTCAGTTTCTCTGAATGAGCTTCGATAACTTTACTGTAAAATTTCAACGAATCGACAGCGTTCATGTTCTTAGCGTTTTCAGCCTTCTCCCTGTGAAATGCTTCCATCTCTTTCGCATTTTCCCGCATCACCTGAGTAAGGTTCTTCCATAATTCTTGCTGGGCATCGGTGATCTGTAGTTTGCCTTGAAGGTCTTTGATGAGGGACTCAGTATGCTCGACAGGGCTCATTTTGGCAGCTGCCGTCGGTTTCTTTTTGTCTGAGGCTGCATAAGAAAGACTTGCACTGGCGAAGAAGAAAGTGGATAGAAATGCCACCATTACGATAACGAGTGTAGCCGGAAAAACAACTTGATAAGCCTTTTGATTCATGACCTGCCTCCTTTTAATTTAATCTTTAGCGCTTGCAAGTGCTAAGGGTTTTAAACCAAATCAGTCTTTAGCTGTCACAAAGAATCCGGTCCGGAATTAGATCAACCCTTCATGCAACATGATCTGTCGACGAGAGGTAGTTCAACGCGGTAAGGTCTAGGGTGGTTACAACCAGGTTCGCCGACTTTTGACGGATCGCTTGCCTTGCAATCTTTTCAGGACCGGGGCATCAAACGGTAAATTTAAGTCTTTCCTCGCATGAGAAATGATGGGTAAATAAATCTAGTGTTAACTTAGCAGGAAAAAGGAAGAAGTCAAGAAAAAATGTTGATTTCGTGGGCTGCCTTTTTTGTTGTAAGATGTGACTTCTCCCTTCATCGGAAACCACAGTGAAGTCAGATGTTGATATTGCAGTCTTAATGTTGAGTGTTACGGGAATTCCGTGATTATCCACTATATTGCAGAGTCAATATCAATAGTCAGCCGACAATCGTCAGCGCACATCGTTAGGAGAGTTGATGCCACGCACCTCAAAGGAAATTTTGTCATGCATTTTTCCAGTATTGTCAGTAAGGACAAGATCATATCTGCCTGGACGAGGTGCCCAGCGTCTTCCTTCATCACCTGGAGGCAGCAACATACCGTTCAGCATCCACCTTAGTTCAGTATTATTGGCGTTCTCTGCTTCAAAAAAAACCACTTGGTTTTCTTCTGGTATGTCCGGATCAATCACTATGATAGTTCCACCGGGAGGATAGGCTATCCGAGGGATAAGCCATGATTCGTGCTTCGTTAAAGTCGTTGCCATCGGTACCGGCTCGGTCCCGGACAGGAACAGTTCGGTGCGTTGGGTCTCGCTGCCGGTCTGGAACACAGTCCGCGCCGGAATAACCCCTTCCGGTCTTGATGGCGGTGTGCTGCGGGTGTTGCTATGGAGGTAATTCATTATTTCCAGCCATACCGGTGCGGCACCGGATACGCCCGAGACATTCCACATGGGCTCCCCGGTAAAGTTGCCTACCCATACGCCGACCGTGTATCGGCGCGAGAAGCCCACACACCAGTTGTCGCGCATATCCTTGCTAGTTCCGGTTTTCACAGCGGTCCAGAAACGGGTTGTTAGCGGATTATCAAAGCCAAACGCAATGCTTCTGGACGAACGGTCCGCCAGGATGTCTGCGACTATGTAGGCAGCTTTGTGATCCAAAACGCGTCTGGACTTCCTTGATGCGCCGGGGGCTAACCGCAGGTTGCTCCAGACGCCATCTTGAGCAAGCGTGCGATAAGCATTGACGAGCTCCTCCAGTGATATATCGGCAGTGCCGAGTGCCAAAGAGAAACCGTAAAATTCTGACGGTTGTCGCAGATCGAAGCCCACACGACGGAGCCGTTCTGCGAACGGCTCCGTGCCTACAAGTAATTGCGTCCTGACCGCCGGGATGTTGATGGATGACGAAAGAGCTGTCCGCACGCTGACAGGACCACGCGAGCGGTGGTCATAATCGTGCGGAACGTAGAGCCCCCGCTCAGTCGGGATATGCAGGGGGGAATCGTCCAGAACCGATGCAGCAGTCAACAACCGTTTCTCGATGGCAAGTTCGTAGAGGAAAGGTTTCAAAGTTGAGCCTGCCTGTCGTCTGGCGGTTATGCCGTCTACCTGACTATTGCCGGCGCTGCCGACATAAGCGAGTACATTCCCTGTCGCGTTCTCGACAACGATCACGGCTCCTTCACACACATTTCTGCCCAGGAGCGCATTGAGTTGTTGACGCAAGGTGTCCTGTGCAAAGCGTTGCAGGCGTAAATCGAGGGTCGTAGGAATATGACGGTCTGCAGTTTGTCTGTTCCCATCATGCTCGGAAACGGCACTTGCAATCAGCCGTCTGGCTAAGTGGGGAGCGAGCGCGATGCAAGGCTGTATCCGATATGGCCGGGACAGTTTCTCGCTGGCTAACTGTTGCACTTCGTCGAAGTTACACTGGGGGGACAACGACCGTGCAAGGGTCGCCGCCCGCCGCCCCACGTCGGCAGGCAGGGCATTGGGAGATCGAATGAGCGCGGCAAGGATGCACGACTCACGGTAGTCAAGCCCTGATGGCTCTTTGTCGAACAATCCCCTGGCGGCGGCGGCTATTCCCTGAAGTTCGCCTCTGAAAGTGACCAGATTCAGGTATGCTTCGAGGATTTCGTCTTTTTTCCAACTTTTTTCCAGTTCGCGGGCAGCCTTCATCTGATCCCATTTCTGCCGTATTGTCTTGCGTCCTTTAGGAGTCCCTCCCGTCTTCACCATAACGGCTAGCTGCATACTGATGGTACTGGCCCCGCGGCTCTTCGAGCCGAAAATCCTGTCGATTATCGCCGCCCCAACTGCCTTCCAGTCGATGCCGGCATGCTCATAAAAATGACGATCTTCCGAATGCAGGACCGCCCTTACCAGAGATGGCGAGACATTTTTCAACTCCATCCAGTCGAGCCGGCGTCCTGTCCTGTCGATTCGCAGTTCATGGATCACTTCGCCGCGACGATCGAGAATAAGCGCATCAGACCGCCGATGAAACGATTTCACCTGTGAGAAAGAGGAGAGTGTGCCCGCTTCCGCTGTCAGGCAGCAGAAGACGATCAGCATTGCCAGCAATGTTGATCGAACTGTATTTGTCATTACTCGCCCACTCTCAACGGGCGGTTCGGAGATTCCCCGAACATCTCCGGTGCGTAAAGCGCCTCGACCCGGGTCGGCGGCAGGTGGAAATTCCCCTCGTTATTGAAACGGACCGTGTACTCGGTTACTGTTATCCCCTTGGGCAGATAGTCGTAATAGGCACGGTAGGCTTCAAAGGTCCGCTCAAAGAAGACCGGCCAGTCGTGGTTCCGCTCACTCCCGGCAAGGATGGCCGAATCCCGTCCCAGCCCCGAACCGAGAATCGTCGTCCCGGCCGGGACAGGATCGCTGACTGCTACCCATGTCATGTCGCTTTGCGCTTCGATTTCCAGCCGGACCCTGGCCACATCGCCTCGGCTCCATCTTTTTTTGTCCCGCTGCTCGACCGGGATCAGCGTTTTTTTGATACGATAACCGCTGGATAAAGGTTCCTTGAGCGGTACGGCGGCAAGGCTCAGAAAAGTTACCCACGGTTTCCCTCCGCCGCTGTGACGCAGGCTGACCTTCGTTGCCCCTTCCGGCCACGGGAAGGAGAGGGTTTTCCCTTTCCTGTCCGTATCCCAGTCAGTTGATTTTGCCATGCCGGCCATCTCTGCCCTGGTGGAGCCGGTAACTGGCGTTGCCTCGAACTTTTTCGAGTATCTGTCCAGGGCAACGACCCCCCAGGCATTGGCGATGGTCGTCTCCCACCTGCCATACTTCTGACGGGCCACGGCGCCCAGGACAAGGCGGGGTATGTCGTCTTGCCAGGTCCGCTCGTCCATGAAGGTGAGCAGGGTGCGCAAGGCATTGGTGTCTGACGAGACCATGAGCCACCACAGTCGGTCCGACTGTTCGGTAGAGAAGTTCATAACCGTTCCCTGGAAGTTTAGCCGCGAGCGGATGATCTGCTCCGCCTCCTTGAGCCGTTGCGACCGGTCGGGAAGGTCTTCGGTCCGTTTCAGAATGTTCAGCCAGTCCAAGAGTGCCGATGTCGGCCAGAGATTGGGTTCCATGGCCACACTTGAGAGGAGTTTTGCATTTGCCCCGCCTCGATGGGAAAGTGCTTCGAGTGCGGTAAGCTTCTGGATTGAGAGGTCCGCAGTGCGATACGATGATTCCCGGCGGATTTTACCCTCGATAAATGCGACGAGCCCCTTTTCCATCTGTTTAACCAGGCTGTCCGGCAGTTCCCTTCCCGCTTCCCTGGAAATAGACAAGATGTAGGCCGTAAGCAGGGGATTGCCGTCAAGCCAGGGAGAGGGGAAATACTTCACCAGACCGTCACTGTCCAGATAAGAGGGAAGAACCTTCAGGATTTGTATCCAAAGAGCGTCATCCTTGAGACTGATCGCCTTCGACACCATCTGCTCCATACAGGAGTACGGATAGTTCTTCATGAAATGGACGACACCGCCGAGCCCTTCAGTCAGCCTGGGGCGCAAAACCACGTTGACACCGCCGTATCCCTTGAGTGCGTCATGCGGCATCCGCACTTCCAGATCAAATGCTCTATCCACCTGGGTCACCGTTGCCTGATACACCTGCACCGGGACCGGTGCAACTACCCGCTGGCTCACCTTGATCCTGTCAAAGCCGTTTCCGTTCTCTTCTTTTACCTGCGCCTCCCATGTTGCCGATTCAATGCCGGCGGGAACATCAGCCGGCCACGAGACATCTTTCGCCTCCCCGGGGGCCAGCTTGATGGTGACAGGATCGAATCCTGCACCATCGGACCAGGACGGTCTGGCGGTCACGGAGAGGGACATGTCGCGGCTGGAGGCGTTGCGGACGGTGAAGAGGGCGGTGAAACGGTCCCCTTGCCGCACCAGTGGAGGAAGGCCGGACAGCACCATCAGGTCCTGGGTGGTCCGGATGGTGGTGCGCCCGGTGCCGAAAAGGCCGGTACCGGCGCTGGCAACGGCGACTACTGAGAAACTGGTAAGAGAATCATTGAGGGGGATCTCCAATGTTGCTTCACCTCTGGTGTCGAGCTTGACCCGCCCCTTCCATGCCAAAAGGGTATCGAAAAGCTCACGGGTCGATCTCATGCCGCCTCCGCCGCCAGCCGGCAGTGCCTTCAGGCCGTAATGGCGGCGCCCTACCACCTGTGTCTGTGCGGTTGATGTCTGGATTTCATGCCCCCGTCTCCCCATCATGGCATCGAGCAGTTTCCAACTGTTATTCGGCATCAGTTCGAGAAGTCCTTCATCCACTGCGGCCACCGTAACCTCTGCACCCTTCGGGAGTGTGCCCTCCTCTCCCCTGGTCACCTTGATCCTGATCTTCGCCTTACCCCGCACCTTATAGGTATCGCTGTCGGCCGACACTTTCACTTTCAGTTCATGGGCTTTCCATCCGACCCTGATTTCGCTGATACCCAGGCGATATGCAGGCTTGCCGGGATCGAACAGCGCCGTTGGCTTGGTCCCAGACACACGACCACGCACACACAGAGCGGAAACGAAGACGTTGGGCGAGTAATTGCCCTTGACCGGCACGGTGATGACCGGCTCTTTGCCGCTGATCTTTTTCACGTAAGCATCGATGACCCCCTCGCGCTCGGCAGTGACAAGCACCGTTGCCGAGCGGAAGGGGGCGCGTACCTGAAACTTAGCGACGTCGCCGGGGTTGTACGATTTCTTTTCAGGCAAGAGGTCAATACGATCGCTGTCTCCTGCCTCGAACCACCATTCCCCCTTGCCTGCAACCCAGACATCGCGGTTAGACGATGAGGCGTTGCCCCCTTCGTCGGTGACTGTTGCCTGCAGAATGACATTGCCTGAAACGGGCGCCTTGGCGCTGCACTCCAGAAGGCCCTTGTCGTCCGTAATCCCTTCGCAGATGGGGCCGACAGACTTCGTTTCCGTTACATTCTCGTATGAGTAGAACCCCCCCACCAGGCGTTTCCGGTGAGAAAAGTTTTTCCTGCTGAAAAGTTCCACATTGACCTTTGCCCCATTCACCGGTTTCCCCTTTACGTCCACGACCACAGTCTTAAACTTTATGGAATCGGCAGAGGATGACCAGGAATCGGGCTTGACCCCCACGAGAAGTCTGGATGACCAGAGCGGCACGCGACCGGTTACCGTCTGGATTTCGCCATTGGGATCGCGGAATTCCAGTTCGGCAACAATGGTATGGGGCGCGGTGATTTTCGGCAGGTCGTCGATCTTTGCCCGGAAAGCGCCAGTTTTGTCCAACACGAATTCCTGGGTACGATAGAGCGGCGGCTTCGCCTGAACTTCCTGACTCACTTCGTCGTTCTCGTCGTCGAAGGAACGGTCGGGAAATTCTTCTTTCACTACCCCGGTTTCCACCTTGCCGTTGGCAAAGGTATACTCCTCGTAGTCATCGAAGCTCACCGGCCGAGGCCTGATCTGACTCCGCAGCTTCACCGGCGCTCCACCGGCGCCACCGCCGGAGAGGTGGGACACATAAAGATCTACCTCAACCGAGGTTGCATTTACAGCCGGTTCTTTCGGCGGTTCAACCACCCCCTTCATGAGGGGAACACGAAATTCTTCGACGCGGAAGAAGCCCGATTGCCAGCCATCGACAGAAAAGAATTCCTCTTCGCCCTCGTCGTTGTTGCCATTTGCCGTCTTCTTCTTTTTTTCCGGGGGCTTCTTCGCCAGATAGACATCGTAGAAACCCAGTTCAGCGCCTTTCGGCACAGTCATCTCGGTCTCGGCACTGTTGTCCGCTTTCCAGGTGAGGGGGAATTCGTAACTCTGCCCGCTGCCACGATGTTTAATCAGCACCACTTGTGGCAGGTCCGTCACTTTGCGCAGGGCGAAGCCCTTCATGACGTGATTCCTCATGAAGTGCTTCATGTGTACCGTGTCCCCGGCCCTGACCAGTGTCCGGTCGAAGACTGTGTGGGCGATGGTCTGTTCCTTAAACTCATCTTCGGGCAGTTCGAAGCGCCAGTTCTCGATACCCCGGTCCCAGCTGGAATGGACGAAGGTAAGATCGTCCTGTTTACTGGCAAAGACGAACAGTCCGCCGGACATCCCCTGCAGCATCGGCTGCTCGTTGTCGCTGTAATAATCATCTTCCTTGTCGTTACCCTGTGATTCGGAGCAGAAGGGGAGTTCGCTGGAGAGCCTTGTTTTAACGCGGGCGATGCCGTCGACGTCAGTTTTGCCTTGCCAATGCAGTTTTCCTTTACAGTCGCGTATGTGCACCTCGGCGCCGGCAATTGGTTGCCCCTTGTCCAGGCTTGTCACCCAGACGAGCGAAGATTCCCGCCCCCACTTGAAATGGGCCGACATGTTCGTCACCAGCGCTGCCGACGACACATACATGGGCCGGGGTTTTTCCAGGAGAGCAGCGCCGAGAATCGGACTTTCCAGTTCAACGATGTGGAGGCCTGCCTTATTGATCGGAATTCCAACTACCTCGAAAGCCTTCTCACCATTAGGCTTCGGAATAAAGAATTCTTCTCCGGCTTTGGTCAGGATCGGCTTGTTGCGCCGGGCAGTGCGGACTTTGCGCAACCACTCGATGATCTTTTCTTCATGGCCGACGGAAAACAGTTGCTGTTTTCCATTGATGGTCTCCCCGGGCCTTTCCTCATTGATCTTCCGCTGCCCGTCGGAATTTAGCCGCCGGGCCTTGACTCTTGGCTCCACATTACGCAGGGTGACCGCTATCGCCGGATCGCTGTTCAGTTCAACGATGCCGAAGGGGGCGGCGAACTTGGCAAGGGGGGGGAAACCGTCTGTGCTGACCTGGAGGGGGAACTTGGCCCGGTTGGCGGGATGTCTCCCCGCATCGTCCGTCAACCCCTCGGGCAGCTCGATGACAAAGGACTTTTTCTCGGGAAAGGGGCCTATGAACTTGACGCCGTGCACATCACCCTCGGCATTTACGCTCTCCTCGCCTTCTTCGTCATCCCCCGCCAGATCAGGTTTGTACAATCTCTTGCCCGATTTCATGACAATCTTTTTGGCAAGGTTCGCCGGGACCGGAGAAGAGAAACTGAGACGCATGGGGAGCATCGGGATGCATGGTGCGTTGGCGTTGGTCCGGTCGCAACGGAACGAAATCGTGAACTGGTCACGCACGGAGAAATTCAATATTTGCTCTTCGCCGGAGGTTACACCTGATATTGAGGTGATGCCCGCTCCCCAGATGAGTTTGATCGCCGCCTTGCTCGGGAAGCTCTGGCGGCAGCGTATCGTGAGCGTCCTGCTGTTGTCCGTGCGGCCTGCCGCCTTGAGTACGGCAGTGCGCTCGGTTCCCTTGACGATCTGAATGCCAAGGGGTTCAACCATTCCTTCGACGCTGAAATGGACATTGGCCAAGACCGAGGTTTCGTCGGCCTCACCATCGAGAACGAGAATAAATATCTGGTCCTCGTCGACCGTCTTGCCGTCAGCGGGACGCGAGCCGACAATTGCCGGCCCGCCCGTGGAGAAGGAAAAGAGACGCTCGCCAACGACAGCGGTGCCGGCAAGTGCCTTAAGTCCTTCCCGAAGTTTAAATGAACAGGTAACGCCGGCAGGCAGGTCATGATCGAAATCGAAAACCCAGTTCTTCACGTCAGCCCATCGGCCGGAACCTTTTTCCGGGCAGTTGATATCAAAGGGGCTTTCATTGCGGGGGTCACCGAAGGTGGTCATCGGCTCGGAAAAGCGGGCGGTCACCTGGCGTACACCTTTGGTGATTCCCAGGGGAGAAAACGATTCTATTCGAACCTGGTCTTGTGCCTGGCACAAGACGGCTATGGCTGCAAGAAAGGATGTAAGGCAGAGGGTGATGAAACGTTGCATGTGAGTCCTCCTTCATGGTATTGAAGTTGATCAAGAAACCACCTATTTCATCTTTAGTTTATAGAATGAGGAACGCCGCCACGCTTTGTGCGACGTTAGCTTGAGCGACTGGTTAGGGGGACAACAAAACTTTTAGTATATTAGGCTGGTATTCCGGATTGTTTTCAAAAAATTCCAGCTTGTGATTGGGAAAATGTACGTGGAAAACAGGCGCCCAGTCGGCGGATATTTGGTGCATCGCATGTACAATAACATATTTTTAATTCGGATTCTATTGTTTCCCTGTATTTGGAGGAATTATAGTCGGTATCCCGGCGGATTGCTCTAAAGATCATTAGGTCTTGCGTAACTGGGTTCCCCCGGCTGTAACATACGAGGAATGCAAGTGTCAAAGACTCATTGAGGAGATCGCAATGTCAGTCTCAACACATTCTCCTTGGAGGCGGCTTTTTCTTTCACTTCTTGACACTTTCTTGACGCTTTTCGCCCCCATTTTTATACCTTCTTTAAGTCGAGCGCGTTAAACTGATAATCTGAGAACAACTGATTCAGGGATGCCTGCAGATTACAGGAGTGCCGCTATTATGGAATTGACCTACGCTGAACAATCATCGCCCGGCCCGGCCCGCGAGAACGAGGCGCAGTCTCAACCTTCAGGGTATGATCTCCAGCCGGGGCAGATCCTCGATGGCCGGTTTTTGATCACTGATATCATCAGCCGCAGCGGCATGGCCACTATCTTCAAGGCGGCAGACCAGCACACCAAACAAGACGTGGCGCTCAAAGTGCCGTTTCTGCAATACGAAAGTGACCCCGGTTTCTTTTCACGCTTCGTACGGGAGGGGAAAATAGGGGAGCAGCTTAATCACCCTTACATACTGAAGTTCATCCCGGTGGAGCACCGCAGCCGCCCCTACCTGGTGACTGAGTATCTGCGTGGACACACTATTGCGCATCTGTTAAAAAGCGTCCGCCCGATGCCCGAAAAGGACGCGCTCAGCCTCGCCGGCCGAATCTGCGAAGCCTTGACGCATATGCATGAGCAAGGCGTCATCCACCGCGACCTCAAGCCGCATAATATCATGATCTGTTTCGACGGCACCATACGGCTACTGGACTTCGGCATTGCCAAATCCATTGGGAGACGCTTCACCTTCACAGGTTTCACGCCGGCGATCGGGACCCCCGAATATATGGCCCCTGAGCAGGTCAAGGGGAGGCGTGGCGATGAACGGACCGACATCTATACCCTGGGGGCGATGCTGTACGAGATGGTTGTCGGGGCAATCCCCTTTGCGGATGAGAAGAACGAGGACGTGTTCGCGGCCATGAATGCCCGGCTGACCGGCGACCCGGTGGCCCCGCGCAAGCAAAACCGCAAGCTGTCGGAGCAGGTAGAGGAGATCATCCTTCACGCCATGGAAAGGGACCCGAAGAACAGGTATCAGTCTATCCCGGCAATGAAAGAGGATCTGGCCAATCCGGGCAAGGTACAGCTTACCGGGCGCTGTCACCGGTTGCAGACGCCATCCCCATGGAAACGGCACTGCAAAAACGCACTTTGGATCGGCCTGCTCCTTGCGGTCATCGTTTTCGGCTTTGTCCAACTTATTTTGCTGATCATGCGGCGTGGACCTTAAAGCTGGGGAGAGACGGTGGGGTGAGGTTGGCCTTTCGGATATTTGAACTGGAACACCGGAGGGTTGCAGTTCTTATTGGCATGTGTTCGCGCCGCGTTAAATTGTCATATGCCAACATTTGCCGCCGTGGCCGATGGTCATTGACCCCCTTAGTCCGAGTTGCAATCAAAATGAGCACTAGGCGGCAAGGAGAGGGCGACGTAGGCGTACATGAATAGTACGTTGAGGAGCCCTCGACGATGCCAACAACGTAATCGTTTGATTGCGACTTGGTATTAGTCCTGTAATTCTGCCGGCGGTGGAGTCGTCACCAGGCAACCGATGTTACCTTTTCTTGCAATATAACCGAGCTTGATATTTCCTTCAACGACCTTGCCTTCCACATAATTCTCATCTATCACGCGGGTAATTTCTATTATTCCTTGCTCAATGTATCGAAGACGCTTCCTGGGTTCTTGCCGGTAAACCTTTACCGTCTCGCCAGGGCAAAATACCGCACTCGCTTCCTTTGAACCACCGTAAAACAACTGAACCACATCACCGCTTTTAATTACCACTTCCGCTTTATTTTCGGGCTGAACTCCAAGTGTGGCACAGCCGGAAAACATGATTAGCAGCAAAATCGCAAAAAGACGTGGGGATAGTGCTGATGATAGCCTATTCATATCAACCTCCTCAACCTTTTATAATTTCTGAAATTGTACCACTGTTGCATTCCTCACGCCACAAGGGGCTTAAAGAAAAGTGATGCATGTCTGAAGTCTCTTTGCTACGAGGCTGTAAGCAGCGGGAACAATGGAAGATTCTGGCCTCAATTTCATTCCTCCTTTTGGTTAAAGTTAATGTTGGTTTGCCCGATAAGAACAGTACCTGCTAGCGGGAATTAATTTGTCGGCTGGAGATGCTAATTTCTATAGTCAATATATGGGAGGATATTATGGAGATATGTGATGTACACAAATCCTGTGCTTTGTTTAATAACAAATTGACCGAAATGAAGGCCACAGCTAAAATCATGAAGTCAAAGTATTGCTTTACTGATTTCTCTAAATGCATATGCTATGAGCACAGTCAAGATAGATTGATTGTGTCGTCAATGGTATTTTTTCCTGCATCACGAGATTGACCCCTTCTACCTCTTCAGAAAATAAATCCGTCCCCTTTTTCTCTGAGCTCGATTGGGTTGCTTTACACCGCTGTTCCATCTGACGATAGTGCAATCAGGTTGAGCAGGGTAAGTTCCGGCCACTACGGGTACTCGCTGCAACGAAGCTTTATTTCCGATTCGTTAGCTGCTCGCTTACTGTCCTGGTCCCCTCTGTAATCCACTTTTCGGTAATAGCCGTCAAAGAAAAGGCCAAAGACGCCGAGATCACTGAGTTGCGGAGTAAAATCAGCCAATTGGAAATATTAATTAATGAGTTGCTTGCCAAAAAGGCGGCACTGTAATAGAATCTGCATCCAGCGCTCACCGCAGAAAACATTTTTCGGCATGCTGGCTCAATAAACTAGCGAGTACGGGCTAATTCCCGGGCCTTTTCAAAAGGAAATCAGATGAAACCACAATATCTTGCAATTTGGGGGGAAGGCTATATTGACCAAGGGCAACCCGCCAAGACAAAGAAAGTCTCCCTGGATTTTTTTACTAACGACCGTGGCTACAATGATGAAGAAGTCATCAAACTGTGCAATCTCTTTATTGGAGAAGCCTGGCCGTCTCTTGAGAACGGTTACCATTCAAT
>Ga0181533_1004719_pt1 | contig 13619 bp, 11 predicted proteins | sample PEATcosm2014_Bin_45_FD_119772 | JGI IMG/M metagenome (GOLD analysis project Ga0181533, IMG submission 119772) | Peatland microbial communities from MTU Mesocosm Facility, Houghton, MI, USA - PEATcosm2014_Bin11_60_metaG | ecosystem: Environmental > Terrestrial > Soil > Wetlands > Peat | place... | reverse complement strand
AATCACCGAGAACATATCTCAACTGGTGAACCAAACAGGCTCCTTTTTCATAAGTGATATAGGTGTTGAAAAGAGTGTCGAATGAAGGGGTTTGCTTTGCCCATGAAGAATCTGATACCGGGTATCCAGGGTTATTGGCGAGATACTGCTTGGCATACATGTTTATAAGAAAGGTTTTGTAAGATTCATATCCCTGATTATGTTCCTGCCAGTAAACAGTGATCCATGTGGCAAACCCTTCATTCAGCCAGATATCTGCCCATGTTGCGCAAGTTATCAGATCACCAAACCAGTGGTGGGCGAATTCATGTGCAACCAGTGATTCACGCCAGCAGGTGGAACAGAGAGCGATAAGGGTTTGATTTTCCATCCCGCCGCCATAAAAGAGGTCGTTCATGCCGGCAAATCCGATTTTCTGAAATGGATATTCACAAAAGGTTTGGGAATAAAAATCAGCTAAAGCAGGCATGACGCTGGCTACCGTATCCGGATCTTGCCCAGGCAGGTAATAAAAGCGCATCGGAATGCTATCTGAACGGTTTGAGAACGTATGCCAGTATCTTATCATCAGTTGATAATTACTGGCAGCCGCGATCACCATAAGATAGGTGGCCAGGGGATCTGTGCTAACCCAATGGTAATAAAGTGTATCGCCATGGATGATGGAGTCTGCCAGGATACCGTTTGATCCCAGTTTGACATTGACAGGGGTTTTGGCAGTAAGGTCGAAGGTTGCTTTGTCGGAGGGAACATCATGGCAAGGAAACCAGTTACGTGCACCCTCAGGTTCGCAATTCGTGAATACCATGCCTTCTCCTGCCGTGAAAGCCCCATCTTTTACTGCATTGTGCCTGTAACAGACAGAGATCAGGATTGTATCACCAGGCTGGTAGACATGATCGAGACTGACAGACAGGAGGTTGTCGGAATGTGTAAATGACATTCCTGCCAGTCCTACAGAATCTATCCGGAGTGAGGAATCAATAGCATTCAGTATGACAGAATTGATTGTTGAGTCAGCTTTCAAAGTTATTGTTAGTGAGGCTGTGAAATCATTTGAATAGGGAAACGTAAAACAGTGATAAATATCAATGTTCATTTTATAGTTAAGGGTATGGTAAGCATTGGCCGGTCCCGACTTGGGCTCACTGGCTTGTACTGCTGACTCAAACAAGGTTAATAGTATAAGGATCCTGAATCTCATAGATTTACCTATTTCATAATTTTTAATGGATGAGCTTCCGTTGTGAAAACATATTTACTGAGATCCAGTGTATTCTCCGGTGCGAAGATCAGGTATGCATATTTAAGTGTTTCTGCCAGAAAAAAGCTTTCCATTGAATCTTCCAGTTCCATGGTGCGGACATCCTTAATTGCTGCAAACCCATCCTTAGTTCTGCATTTTGCAATGATATCATCGGTCATCCGCTTTGCCATTTTCAGGTACTGTTCATCTTTGGTTGTTCTGTAAAGATAGAAGCAGCTTTCCATATTTTCCGGACGAAGGTCATAGCCCGGTGAAGTAAGGGAATCGGTGCGGAAGTTGAATTCTTCAGGTTCTATGTGAAACTTTCCCCACATATAAGTATTGCCTTGCTGAATATTTTCTGCGAGTGTAAGGTTGCCGGAAAGTGTCAGCACACCTGCATAAAACGCATCCAGTGCACCATACAAAGATCTTGTCTCCACCCCTGTATTCATGTCGACCCGTGTGAAAAAAGCTCCTTTATTGGTTTTCTTATAAAGGTATTTGATGATAGCAGCATTTGATGCTTCCCACGCGACTTTGCAATCCTGATCGCCAAAAAGAAGCCATGCCTTAAAGAGGTATTCATAATAGGAATCAATTCTTGCACCGATCTGGCTTTCGGTGTTCACCCATTTCCCTGTAGTCACATCAATTGTCGTCCCAACCAGTCCGAGCTTGCTCTTCCTGTTGAACACTTCAAATGATGCTTTCTTTGCAGTCTTATAATAGACTGAATCACCTGTATATTGAGTAAGTTTCCCGAATTCCAGGAGATAGGTCCCAATCTCGGCAGGATTGCTGATTGAATCCCTGGTCTTTCCTGTTTCAAGGTTTATATAACGGAAAGGCATTCCTGTCGGAGATTTGAAGGCAGGGAGCAACCGCTTCCCAAGGTCTTCCGCAAGTCTGAGAAAACGCGGATCCCCATCAAGCTCATAAGAGGACATGAGACCTCCAAGAAGCCGGATCGATACCTCGAAAAGTTGAACATACATATCTTTTTTAAAACTCAGACCTTTAAAGATCATTTCCTTTGCTGCATTTGCTTCGGGCTTCATTTTCAGCAAATAAAAGCTATCAAAGGCGTCTACAGGAGTCATCAGGAGGCTGGAAGAGTACCAGTTGTGTCCTTTTTTACTGAGTGGCATCAGGGCATCATAACCACTTGCATTTTTCAGGTAACCATTCCAGGCATGCCGGCATGCATCGACAATGATATTGCATTGCATTTTTTTTGCATCATCGCTCAGATGCGGTGCTGATAAGGTCGCCGGATAGTGGAGCAGAATCCCAGCCAGGAAAATGAGAAAAGTTTTTGTTTTCAAAGATGCTGATTGAATCACACAAAATTACATTTACTTAAGGTGTCTGGCAACTTCTTTATGAAGATTTAATAAAAGATTCTGCAGAGCACATGAACAGCGGGTCGAAATATTACAAGCAGAGTTACTTTAAAAAAATCACATTTTCCTGACCTTGCAGGTTGATTATTTTCCAACTTTGAAGGATATATCAGAAACTTGTTCTTTACCTAAAGTTGTTAATATGTATTCCCAGACTCTGAATCCGACTTTTGAAGAACATCCGAAATTTCTAAACGAGTACGAAAAATTAACTTCGGTCCATTATAAAATATTGACTATGAGCTGGGCCGGATGGATATTTGATTTTTATGACCTTATCCTCTTCACATTTTTACTGATCCCCATCTCTAAGGAATACCATTTCACTGATCTTGAGATGTCGTATCTGCTTGGAAGTACATTAGCCGCAACAGCAATCGGAGGAGTGATCTTCGGGATTCTATCAGACCGTTTCGGCCGCAGACCCATTTTGCAGCTGACCATTCTTACCTATTCCATAGGTACTTTTTTATCGGGATTGTCGACCGGTTTCTGGATGTTGATGGCCTTCAGGGTACTCACAGGACTGGGTGTTGGCGGCGAATGGGGAACAGGCCAGACCTATATAGGTGAAACATTCCCTGCAAAAGTCAGGGGACGTTATTGCTCAATGATGCAAACGGGAGCGCCACTCGGAATAGCGCTCGCATCAGTCGTAGGAGGGATACTTTCACCTATTATCGGTTGGAGGTTATGTTTTTATATTTCCCTTTTACCTGCGATTTTGGTTTTGATAATCCGGCGGAACCTGCCCGAATCCGACTTATGGATCCACAGGAAGAAGATAATAAAAACAGGAATTGAATTGGTCAAAGAAAAAGGGCAAAGTGGAATTCACCAATTCCTACGGGTTTTTTCAAAAGAAAACCGGAAGTATTTCCTTCTTGCACTTGTCCTGGCGATCTTTGATATGTCGGCATACTGGCTTACTTACTCCTGGATGCCGGGTTACCTTCATGCACAAAGGAACTTTACACTGACTAAATCTGCCTTTTGGATCCTGGTTACGCAAACCGGGGGATTTCTTGGGTATCTTGGTTTCGGATTCATTGCCGACCGGATAGGAAGACGTCCCGCATACACAATTTATTCCGTGATCATGGCACTTGGCCTGATCATGGTGACTATTTTCTGGGATTATATTGTGATGTATGATTTCATCATCCTTGTATTTATGTTCATGGTTGGATTTGGTACGGGGATGTTTGGTGGATTTGGCTCATTGTTCTCAGAACTGTTTCCGACATCTATCCGCAGCACCGCAATGGGATCGGCCTTTAATCTTGCACGGGGAATTCAGTTTTTTACCCAGTGGTCATCTCCATTATTGCTATGAAATATGGTCTGAGCGGAGGTATTTCCCTGGCAGCCTTATTTGCCGTGCTTACTCGTGCCTGGGTATGGACTTTTCCTGAAACCAGAGGGAAGAAGCTATATGCAGGAGATTGACCCTCCTTTTACAGTCCGGTTTCCGGTGCGATCTTTCTTTCTTCTTTGTACCTTTGCAGGCTGATTCAAAGTTATGAATGTAACGATTGATCCTTATTCCGGGTTTTGCTTTGGTGTTGTTTATGCCATCGAAATTGCAGAACGGGAACTGGCAAAGAGCGATAAACTTTACTGCCTGGGCGATATCGTTCATAATAATATGGAGGTGAAAAGGCTAAAGGAAATGGGATTGACCATCATCGAACACGATGAACTTGATCGCCTGCATGATTGTAAAGTCCTGATCCGTGCACATGGAGAACCACCTGAGACATACCGCATTGCGTTGAAGAACAATATTGAACTTATCGATGCTTCCTGTCCCATCGTGCTGAACCTTCAGAATGAGATCCGTTATGGATTTGAGGAGATGCAGGAAAAAGGAGGACAGATAGTAATCTATGGGAAAGAGGGTCACGCAGAGGTAAATGGTTTACGTGGACAGACCCTGGGTAAGGCTATTGTGATTGGAAGTGAAGACGACCTTGGCAAGATTGATTTTACCAGGCCTGTTCATTTGTATGCCCAGACCACCAAGAGTGTAAGCGGTTTCCAGTCTATTGTTGAAAAGATAAAGAAACGCATGGAAGAAGTTTCATCTGGCGATAAGATCGATTTTCACTGGAATGACTCGATCTGCCGGCAGGTGTCCAACCGCTCCGGAAAGCTACAGGAGTTTGCAGGGAAGTATGAAGTTGTGATCTTTGTCAGTGGGAAGAAAAGTTCAAATGGCATGATCCTGTATCAGGTATGCAGAGATGTCAATCCCCATACTTATCTGGTATCCGGGAAGGAAGATCTTCACCGGGAATGGTTCACAGGGGTCGAAAATATCGGTGTTTGTGGTGCTACTTCTACCCCGATGTGGCTTATGGAGGAAGTGGCAGCTGAAATCAGGAGCATTAATGGGTGAATATGTATCTGAAAAAACTATCATTAACCAACTTCAAGAATTATTCCCAGTCTGAATATCAATTTTCAGACAAGATAAATTGTCTTGTCGGGAACAATGGGGTAGGAAAGACCAACCTTATGGATGCGATATATTACCTGTCATTCTGCAAGAGCTATTTCAATCCAATTGACAGTCAGAACATCCGTCACCAGGAGGATTATTTCGTAATCAAAGGGACTTGTATCCGCAATGACGATTCAGCCGACTCTATTCAATGTATCCAGAAACGTAACCACCGCAAGAAATTTCTGCTTAACAAAAAGGAATATGACCGGCTGGCAGATCATATCGGGCAGTTTCCTGTGGTGATGATCTCACCTTATGACCGCGATCTTATCAATGAAGGAAGCGAGATCAGGAGAAAGTATATCAACAGTGTGATCTCACAATTTGATAAATTTTACCTTGATGATCTTATAAATTATCACAAGGTACTGTTTCAGCGGAATGCTTTACTTAAATCATTTTCAGAGAAACATTATTACGATTCCCGTGAACTAGAAATCTGGGATGAACAGATGATCAAGCTGGGAACGAGCATTTATGAAAAACGAAAAGCCTTCCTTGAACGGTTCATTCCTATTGTCCGTCATTATTTCAGTTTTATCAGTTGTGCCGATGAAACAGTGGATATTTTGTATGTCTCCCAATTAAGCAATGGCGGGTTCGGCAGCCTGCTCAAAGATGCAGTCGAAACCGACAGGTCCTCTCAGTTCTCCACTGTTGGGGTTCACAAAGATGACCTCGAATTCATCATATCAGGATATCCGGTCAAACGGTTTGGATCGCAGGGACAGCAAAAGTCCTTTGTGATCGCAATCAGACTGGCACAATTCGACTATATTAAAGGCATTAAAGGATACAAACCGGTTTTGCTTCTTGACGATGTTTTTGACAAACTCGATGATCTCCGGGTGCAGCAGCTGATCAGCCTGGTGAGTGAAAATAATTTCGGGCAGGTATTCATATCCGATACATCTGAAGACCGCATCCGGAAAATATTTAACCGCATTAACATTGATCATAAAATATTCAAAATTTCTGCTGCCGGGCCAGAATGATTGTTGTAACTTTGAATTGTAAAAGTCAAAAATGTCAAGGTCGAATGATCAGTCGCTTGGGGATGCTATCGGGGAATTCCTGCATCATTATAACCTTGAAGACAAGTTGAATGAGACGAAGTTGATTCAGTCATGGGGAAAGATCGTAGGGCCAGTTGTGGAAAAACATACACAGGGATTGTATATCCGGAATCGCATCTTATTTGTAAAGATCGAATCAGCTGCTTTACGACAGGAGTTGTCTTTTTCCAGGTCTAAAATCGTCATGGCATTAAATAATGAAGTAAAATCAAATGTTATTGAAGATATTGTTCTCAGGTAAATGAAGCAGAAAAAGGTTGTTTTCGGGGATAGTGAGATCGTGGAGTTTTGTCTCACTACCCTTGACACCAATGAAATCCACGATCCGGCATACATGGCAAAACTGGGTAAGCGCGTCATTGTTCCCGGTTTGTTTGTCTTATCACAAACTGCAAGTCTTTCTGTAGATTTCCTGAAAAATCATGCCTGTTCCCTGAAAGTATTGTTTAATTCACTTTTAAGCTCCGGTGATGTTGTAACACTCCGCTCTTCTTCTTCAAAAGGCAATCCTAGCGAGGTCAGGCTTTCGGCCATCAATCGCACAGATACAATGACTTTAAAAGATGATTATACCAGGTTATCTGTTAAGGAGACCAGGTTCAAATCAGATCATCAAGGCATCCTTAGAAGGTTGGAAGTAACTAAGGAACAGATTGAAAAATTCAAACGACTCATTGGGACTGAAGACAAAGATGTGGCAAATTTTCTTTTCGCAGTTTCCTATGCTTCCCATGCGTCGTTAATGAGTATTGAGAAACCGGAAACCGAAATAGAAATTGAGATCAAAGAAACGATCAGTAAAGATCCCGGTATATCACCATTTTATCATTCCATTGAGATTCATATTCCAAGTCCCTTTCCTGTATTCAACCCGGTAGGTGAACTGGATTATTTTATTCATTTTGAGCGGGAGAAACCTTTTAAGGTTTATGGTGTATATGTGCGCTGTGAACATCATGGATACCTGGTCTTTAATGCTTACTATAATCTTTTGGGCATTGACTGCGGATTAATCCTTCGGATGGCAAAGGCAATTAAAGAAAATAGCGCTGAATGATCTGTCTCAGAATCTTTTTGCAGAATCTACTTTTTTTCCGGAGCAAATCCGACACATTGTGCAAGGATGATGTGCTGGGCCGGTTTTAATTTCATGGCCTTGGCAAGAACGTCTTTATCGATCCATGCCCTGACTCCAGTGACCAGTCCTTCTGAAGCGCAGTAAAGATAGACGTTCTCACTTATAAATGCAGCATCTGCCCAGGCATAATTATCTTTCGTCTTTTCATCTGACTTTGCCATCTTATCATAATCGGCAACATAAACAAGCGTCAGGGGAGCTGTCTTCACGAAATCCTGGTTCCCGGTCTTTGCTCGGATGTCTTCTTTCAGTATCTCTGTGAGAGTATTCTTTTCATAATTATAAAGGAATAATCCCTTTGCAGTGGTAACATAGACATCCACCTCCTGGTAATTCATGGCCGAGGGAGCCGTTCTCTTTTTCTCATCAGCCCTGTTGATACCGCAGGCAGCCCAAAGCAGGTTGGAAAGCTGCTGGGCGGATAAATCTTTTCCGGCGAACTCCCTACTGGTCTTACGGTTTTTTAAAGCTTTCATCAAGGGCATACCGCCATCAGTCTGGGGTGGAAGCAACTGGGTTACCTCCTGGGCGGACAATTTACCGGGGATAATTGAGATGCTCATAAAGAGGATCGTCGTTAGGAAACTGAAAATGATCTTTTTCATGGTGAATGATTTTAATGACTAAAAAATGGAATTATCAGAATAATTTACTTCTTTTTACCAGGTAGGGAAGGAGAACATGCTCAAAACCAGAGTTGATATCTGCTTCCACAAAATCAATATGATATTGTGCACAGCGGAGTTTGAGCTCATTTTTGTATTTACCGATAGCCATGCTGTATTGCTCCCTGACCTTGGCAGGAAATACTTTCAACTCTTCTCCGCTCTCAAGGTCGACAAAACGAAATGGACGATTTTCGAAATCAAAATCGAGTTCTTTCTTTTTATCGGTGACATGAAATAACACGACCTCATGTTTGTTGTGCTTCAGGTGCTGCAATGAGGAAAATAATTCATCTGTCCGTGCATTGGTTTCCATCATGTCACTGAGGATGATCACCAGTGAGCGTTTGTGTATCTGTTCGGCAAGTTGGTGAAGTGCATCTGCGGTGGCAGTTTTCTTATGCTGATCCGGAGAAATAGGATTCAGCATCCGCTCCAGCTCACTGTAAAGATATTTGTGATGTACCGAACTGGATTTTGCCTGTGTATGAAGCTCGATGGTGTCTGAGAAAATACTGATACCGGCCGCATCCCGCTGTTTACGGAAGAGGTAAATCAATGCGGCCGCAACATAAATCGAGAAGGTGATCTTGTTTGGATGTGTGATAGAAGGTTTCTCGATAACTGGGTAATACATCGATGATGAGTTATCGATGAGGATCTGGCAACGGAGGTTTGTTTCTTCTTCAAACCGCTTTGAATACAGGCGGTCTGTTCTCCCATAAAGTTTCCAGTCAATATTTTTGACCGATTCACCCACATTATATTGCCGGTGCTCGGCGAATTCCACGGAAAAACCATGGAACGGACTCTTATGCAGTCCTGTTATAAATCCTTCAACGACCTGCCTTGCAATAAATTCAAGTGAACCGAATGACTGAATCTTTGATTGATCTATGCTGGCTGGCATTTTGATTATTTTTTTGCGGGCAGGAAGAAGACACCATTATTATCTCACCCCTGGACAACATCTTGTCAGATGTACTTTTCCACAAGGTTCCTGTAAGTCGATTTTGAAGCTGTACCTACCTGTTTATCGACAACTTCACCATTCTTGATAAATAACACTGTTGGTATATTCCTGACTTTATATTTCATGGTGATCTGGGGGTTCTCATCGACATTGACTTCCCCGGTCACGATACGTCCGTCATATTCATCTGCAAGGTCATGGATGATGGGTGAAACAAGCCGGCACGGGCCGCACCATTCGGCTGAAAAATCGACCACTGCAAGTTTGCCCGAGCGGATAACCAGTTCATCAAAGGTGGCATCTGTGAGAATGTGCATCATAATACCTGAATTGTTAATTTCTTATTTTTTAATGATAGATTCGGATTTCCAAAATGCGACTGCAAAGGTACTATTTAAATTTTCTGATCAGTTGATTTTGTAACTGAACACATGTGCCCGGATCAGTTCGCGGGAAAACGCTTTTGCTTCTACCTTGAATTTTTTTGAAGGAAGTTCGATGCAGAGTTTTTCTTCTTCATCCTTAACCCGGATGCGCAACTGGTTTTTTCCTTTATGCTGTTTTGCCAGGGAATTAAGGAATCCGATATTTTCCTTTGTCACATCCTCCAGGGAAAGTGTAACAGTAATGCTTTTTGTAAATTTCTCAAATACTTCCTGGAGCAAAGCCACAGAGATGACACGAAGATTTATCTGATCTACCGCATTAGACCTCTCTTCCACTCTGGCTTTGATGTAGACAAAAGAATCTACCCCAAGTAAAAATTTCATCTTTTGGTACTCTTCTGAAAACAACAGGATCTGTATGGAGTCAAAATAGTCTTCCACAATAAAAGAGCCAAAAGGTTTGCCGGTTTTGCCTGTTCGATGATTTACTTCCGTGATGATCCCTGCAAATACGACTTCCCTGTCTTTGAATAGTTTCATGTCGGCTTTCAGTTCAGCCACTGAGACATTACAAAAATTTTCAATTTCGAGCTTATATTCATCTAAAGGATGTCCTGACATATAAAATCCGATGATCTCTTTCTCGAACTTCAGCTGATCCATTTTCCTCATGGGAGGACATACAGGAAGCTCGATCCCGGGAAGCAAAATTTCCTGTTCTTCACCGAAAAGTGATTGCTGGATAGAAGATGCCCGTGCCTGGACATCACTTGAATATCTTATCAGTTTTTCCAGGAAAATTATCTCTTCTCCCGGAATCTTATAAAAATATTGTGCACGGTGTGTGCCGGGAAAACTGTCAAACGCTCCTGCTTTTGCAAGGGATTCAAGACTTCTTTTGTTGACTGACCTCAAGTCGACCCGTGCCAGGAAATCGAATATATCTCTGAATGGGCCCTTTTCGGATCGTTCCTTAATAATGCTCAGGACGGCATTTTCACCTACATTCTTGATCCCTGCCATTCCGAAACGGATCTGTCCTTTTTTGTTCACAACGAAATGCTGTTCACTTTCATTCATGTCCGGTCCCAGCACTTCAATGGACATACGTTTACATTCTTCGATAAAATTCGTGATCTCTTTAATATCATTCATATTCCGGCTCAAAACTGCAGCCATGAATTCGGCCGGGAAATGAGCTTTCAGGTAGGCCATCCTGTAAGCGACATAGGCATAGCAGGTAGAATGGGATTTATTGAATGCATAGTTCGAAAAAGCATACCAGTCAATCCATATTTTCCTTGCAGTTTCTTCAGAGATCCCATTCTTCCTGCACCCTTCAAAGAACTGGGGTTGAAGCTTTGCCATCAGGTCTTCGATCTTTTTTCCCATTGCTTTTCTTAGTGCATCAGCTTCTTTCCTTGTAAAACCTGCCAGTTCCATTGAAAGCAACATCACCTGTTCCTGGTAGACGGTAATGCCATAGGTCTCTTTCAGATATTTTTCCATGACAGGCACATCATACTCGATCTTTTCCCTGCCGTGTTTCCTGTTGATGTACCTTGGGATATATTCCATGGGCCCCGGGCGGTAAAGAGCATTCATGGCTATCAGATCTTCAATCCTGTTGGGTTTGAGTTCCTTCAGGTATTTTTTCATTCCATCCGATTCGAACTGGAATATACCGGTGGTTTTACCCTGACTGAATAGCTGGTATGTAAGAGAATCGTCAAAAGGGATCGTTTCCATGTCCACCTCAATTGACTTTGACCGCTTGATGTTACTTATGGCATCTTTTATTATGGCAAGGGTCTTTAATCCAAGGAAATCCATCTTCAGCATACCAACCTTTTCGATGTGTTCCCCGTCATACTGTGTGACCAGGAGTGTTTGAGAATCCTTTGCAGTAGAAACAGGAATGTGGTCTATCAGGTCTTCTTTCGAAATGATTACCCCGCAGGCATGGATCCCGGTGTGGCGGACTGAACCTTCCAATATCTCTGCATACTTAAGAGTTTCAGCTATAAGATGATTATCGGATCGCCTTGCCTCATCCAGTTCCTTTACTTCTTTATATGCTTGTTTCAGTGAGATCTTTGGCTTGTCGGGAACCATCTTTGCAAGTCTGTTGGCATCTTCCAGGCTGAGTTTCTGTACCCTCGCGATGTCTTTAATGGCCATTTTTGCAGCCATTGTGCCGAAAGTGATAACCTGGGCAACTTTATCCTGGCCGTATTTTTCAACCACCCACTTCACCACTTTATCCCTGCCGTCCTCATCAAAGTCAATGTCGATATCCGGCATCGAAACACGGTCAAGACTAAGGAATCGCTCAAAAAGTAAATCATATTTAAGGGGATCAATATCTGTAATGCGTGTGCAATAAGCAACGACAGATCCTGCTGAAGAACCGCGGCCGGGCCCGACCGATACATCCATTTCCCTGGCTGCTTTCAGGAAATCCTGTACAATGAGGAAATATCCGGGATAACCCATCTCTTTGATGGTTTGCAGCTCGAACTCAATCCTTTCTCTGATGACGGGGGTGATTTCGGGGTAACGCTTATTGGCGCCTTCATAGGTGAGGAACCGAAGATATTCATCGGCATCCTTATAACCTTCCGGTATGGGAAAATCAGGCATCATAGCATCCCGGTTCAATTGATAATACTCAATCTTGTCAAAGATCTCCATGGTGTTTTCAAGCGCTTCAGGCACATCCCTGAATAGTTCCTGCATCTCAACGCGGGTCTTGAAATATTCCTGGCCCGTAAAACGCAACCGGCTGGGATCATCCAGGTCTTTCCCGGTATTCAGGCAGAGGAGACGGTCATGCGCATCAGCATCCTGTTCATTGAGAAAATGAGCATCATTTGTCGCAATCAGCTTGACGCCGGTCTTTCGCGAAAGTTCCAGAAGCGCTTTATTCACTACTAATTGACGTTTGTAGACCTCAGTATCCCGAGTAGGATCAATTGCCTCGTGGCGCATCAGTTCAAGGTAGAAGTCCTCGCCGAAAATCTCTTTATATTCAGTTATGGCATTCAGCGCTTTCTCTATGGAGCCGTCCAATATGGAACGCGGAATTTCCCCGGCCAGGCAGGCAGATGATGCTATCAGCCCTTCACTGTATAGTTTCAACAGCTCCTTGTCAATTCTCGGTTTATAGTAGTGTCCGTCAATCCACGAGAGTGAGATTAGCCGGCTCAGATTATGATAACCCGTGAGATTTTTTGCAAGTAGTATGAGATGGTCTCCTTTACGGTCGATCATTTCGGTCTTCAGCTTGTGGCTCCTGCGGGCCACATAAGTCTCACACCCGATAATTGGCTTAAAGCCGGGATGTTTACAGGCTTCATCATGGAATTCCTTGATGCCGAACATGTTTCCATGATCGGTTACTGCTACTCCCTTCATCCCGTCGGCAATTGCCTTTTCTATCGTTTCAGGAAGCTTACAAGCGCCGTCGAGTATTGAATATTGTGAATGAACGTGAAGATGAACGAAATCAACCATATATTTCTAAAGCCTTTTCTGGTAATGGATTTGAGAGAATCACCGATGGGAGATTTCCCTGTTTTCCGGAGTGGTAAAGTTACAGATAATATAGTAAAGTTTTCGTTTGTTGAAAACTATTCATGACTGGTGAATTGTGAATAACATGGTGAACTTATTATCAATCATTTTCTTATCAAGGTTTGCGTGCAGTTTTTAACTTTTGTCCTCAGGAAAAGGCGTGACACATGACACGGGGCCGTTCGGCGTTTCAGGGTTTCAGAGTTTCAGAGTTCCAGGGTTGGATTGATTTTTCTTTAAAGTAAGATATGACAATGCTGCATAAAATTTGCTAAAAATCATCATCACTCGCTAAATTTCGGGAACTCGTCGCTTTGCTCCTCAGACAGCCCGAAATTCTTAACGCTCGTTCCTTGATTTTCTATACGCAAATTTTATGATGCGGGTCAAAAATATCAACAAATAGACAATAGAAAACAAAAATAAAATGAAAGGAAAGTGGCAATTCGCGGCAAATCGCGGCAAAAATGACATCTAAGATCCTCATGTATTGCATTGGGTGTTTGAATTTATTACTTTTATTCCGTTTTATAAAAACCACGAATTATGGCAATATCTTAGGATAGTGTTAAGTGTCAAGTTTTAAGTGTTAAGTAATGATTTAGATTATTTTATGATATTTGTAAATTCAAAAAACCAGATTT
>Ga0181533_1004718_pt1 | contig 13619 bp, 9 predicted proteins | sample PEATcosm2014_Bin_45_FD_119772 | JGI IMG/M metagenome (GOLD analysis project Ga0181533, IMG submission 119772) | Peatland microbial communities from MTU Mesocosm Facility, Houghton, MI, USA - PEATcosm2014_Bin11_60_metaG | ecosystem: Environmental > Terrestrial > Soil > Wetlands > Peat | place... | reverse complement strand
CCGCCCATGCCGGCCTTGAGCGGATTGCGCGGTCCCTGCTCCCGCTCCAGACGCGCCCGCATCTCGGCCAATTCCTCGCGCGAACGCATGCTCTGGCCGTAGCGCCGCCAGTCCACGTCCTGCAACTCGTGCAGGAAGTCGGTGGCGCGTTCCACATTGCCCGCCACGGCGCGCGATTTCATGTAGGTGATGCCTTCCCAGGCCTCGGCGTGGCCCGCGAAGTAGCTCTTATACGCGGCTTCGGATTGCACCAGGTTGCCTTCGCGGCCGTCGGGGCGCAGGCGGGTATCGACGGTGAACATCACGCCTTCGCCCGTGTAGGAGCTCACGGTCTGGATCATGCGTTCGGCGACGCCGGTCCAGAACGCGTGCTCGCCGGCGTCGGCGTCGGGGATGACGAAAACCAGGTCGGCGTCCGAGCCGAGGTCGAACTCGCGCATGCCCAGGCGGCCGAGCGCGATCACCATCATCTGGTCCGCGGGCGTGTAGGAAGCGCTCGCCGGCGGCGGCGCTTCGGTGAGGGCGATGCGGTAGGCCGCGTCGATCACGCGATCGGCCAAGGCGGAAGTCTTGCCCAGAGTGGCGAAGATGGGGGCGGCCTCGAGAATGCTTTCGCCCTGGATGCGCAGCATCTGCCGGCGGTAGAAGCGCCGCACCGATTCGGCCTCCTCCAGCGGTTCGCCTTCGAGTTGAAGCGGCTGCCCGATCTCATCCAGCAGCTCCGGGTAGCGCAGCAGGCTGTCCGCAAAGTAGAAGCTGTGCTCGAAAATATCGAGCACGCTGGCGGCCAGTTTGGGGTCTCCATCCAGGCGGCTATGGAGGTCTGCGCCGGCCACGCTTTTCTCCAGGAAGTGCTGGAACCGCTCGATGCCGCGGCGCAGGCCGGCGCTCGCCACGGCCTCCGCCAGTTGCGGCGCGCGCTGTTCCAAGAGGCGCGCCAGGTTGTCCGCCGGCGCCTGAGTCTCCCCTTCCTCTTCCGCGGCCGCGGGCTCGGGCGGGATGGTGTAGTACATGGGCTTCTGCGCGTGGACCACCCGGTCGTAGACCTCCCGGACAGCCGCCAGGTGCTCGTCCAGCTTCTCCTTGAGCGTCTCGCCTGTCAGTATGGCGCCGGTGCTTTCGGCCGGCATCTTGCGAGCCAGCAGATCCAACTGAATGGGGTCCGAGGGGAGCGTGTGGGTCTGGCGGTCCTCTTCGATTTGAAGACGGTGCTCGATATACCGCAAGAACTGGTAGGCGGCCGCCAAGCGCGCGTACTCGCCGCTGGAAATCAGGCCCTTGTCGCGCAGCCGGAAGAGCGCGAACATGGTGCCGCCATGGCGCACCCACGAGTCGCGGCCGCCGTGCAGCCGCTGGAGGCACTGCACCAGAAACTCGATGTCGCGAATGCCGCCGGGCGTGAGCTTGATATCGAGGCCGCTCTTCAGACCGCGCCGGGCGGCCAGCTTCTCGCTGATTCTCTGGCGCGTTTCGGAGACCGCCTCCACCGCGCGGAAATCCAGGGAACTCCGGTAGATCAACGGCTCGACGAACTCCAGCAGTCCGGCGCCCGGCTCGGGCTCGCCGGCCGAGATCCGCGCTTTGATCAGCATCTGCTTTTCCCAGTCGCGCGCGCGCTGTTCGTAATAGGTTTTGGCCCCGTCTTCGGAGATCGAGATCTCCCCCAGCGTGCCGTCGGGCCGCAGGCGCAGATCCACCCGGTAGCACTGGCCCTCGGCGGTGTAGGTGGAGAGCAGGGCGGTGTACTGGTTGGCGACTTTCTTGTAGAACTCCTTGTTGCTCAGGCTGGCGTCGCCATCGGTCTCGCCGTCGCCGCCATGCACGAACATCAGGTCGATATCGGAGCTGTAATTCAGCTCTTTGCCCCCCAACTTGCCCAGCGAAATCACCGAGAAGCCGCACGGCCGCCCGTCGGGCAGGCGCGGCTCACCGTAGCGGGCGACGAACTCCGCGCGAATTCGCACGTACGCCACGCTCAGGATGGCGTCGGCCAGGTTCGAAAGCTCCTCGACCACATCGGATAGCGTGGCCACCCCCAGCACGTCGCGCAGAACGATGCGCAGCATTTGGCGGCGGCGGAAGCGCGCCAGATCCACGGCCGAGGGCACGCCCACGTACTCCGCGCCGAGAAACTCGAAGAGGCGCTCCTCATACTCGTCCATCGTGAGAACGCGGTAGAAGTTGCCCGAAGCGGCCACTTCCAGGATGCGTTCCGGGTTCTTCAGCACGGCCTCGGAGAGGAAGGTGCTGTAGCAGAACAGACTCACCGCCCACTGGAGCGCGGCCGACGAGTTGCAGATGCGGTCGAAAGCCGAGGGTTGCTCCACGCGCAGCCGTTCCAGAAAGCGCATGGCCGCGTCCTGGTCCGGGGCCGCAGCCAGCAGCAGTTGAATGCGCGTGGCGATGCGCTCCGGAAGCACCGCCCCCAGCCGGATTGCCATTGCCGCTTCGAGCGAACTCCGCATGCGTCAGGCCAACTTGGCCACGACTGCGATTATATCGTCCCGACGCACCGGGCCGGGCGCCACCACGCTGGCATAGAAACCGCTCATGCCCCAGCGTGGCGAAGTGTGGTCGAGCGCCCGCACGCGGTCGTCGGAGATTTCTTCCTGGAGCGATTCGCCGTAAACATCCAGCGCCGAGCAGGGACTGCGCGGCTCGGTGATCTCAAGGATGGCGCCGCCGGCGCGCAATCGATCGCCGATGCGAATGTCGCGGATGGTAATGCGGCGGGTAGTGAGGTTCTCGCCCAACGCTCCGTGGAACAGAGGATACCCGCGCGCGATGAGTTCGTCGATGACTTCGGAAGCAACTAAGAGGATGGCTTTGCGGGGACCGCCATGCACGGCGGGATGGGCGTGACGGTCGCCTTGGATGCCCAACGGAGTGATGAGGCCCCCCGAAACAGCGCGTTTCGGGAGGCCTCCGAGTGAAACACTGACTTGAACGATGGTGCCTTGCATGAAGACCGCTCCCTGACGGTCGCGGCTCCGAGCGAACTAAATGTCGTAGTACAGAGCGAATTCGTACGGGTGCGGCCGCAGACGCACGGCATCCGCTTCGTTCTTGCGCTTGTAGTCGATGAAGGTCTCGATCAGTTCTTCCGTGAAAACGTCGCCCCGCAGCAGGAACCCGTGATCTTCCTCCAGGCAGCTCAGCGCTTCTTCGAGCGATCCCGGCATCGACGGCACGCTCTTCATCTCTTCCGGCGACAAGTCGTAAATGTCCTTGTCCAGCGGATCGCCGGGGTCGACCTTGTTCAGCACGCCGTCCAGCCCCGCCATCAACATCGCCGCGAACGCCAGGTACGGATTGGCCGCGGTGTCCGGTGGCCGGAATTCCACCCGCTTGGCCTTCGGATTGGCCGAGTACATCGGTATCCGGCACGCCGCCGACCGGTTCCGCCGCGAATACGCCAGGTTCACCGGCGCCTCGTAGCCCGGCACCAGCCGCTTGTAGCTGTTGGTGGTGGGCGCGATGATCGCCGAAAGCCCCCGCGCGTGCTTCAGCAGCCCCCCGATGTAATACAGCCCGAGTTGGCTGAAACCGGCATAGCCGTCTCCGGCAAACAGCGGCTTGCTCCCATTCCACAGGCTCTGGTGCGTGTGCATCCCGCTTCCGTTATCCGCAAACAGCGGCTTGGGCATGAACGTCGCCGTCTTGTTGTGCCGGTTGGCGACGTTGCGGACGATGTACTTGAACAGCATCATATTGTCCGCCGATTTCACCAGCTTGTCGAACCGCTGGTCGATTTCCGCCTGGCCGCCGGTGGCCACTTCGTGATGGTGGCACTCGATGATGATTCCGCACTTGATCATGGTCTGCGCCATTTCGCTGCGCAGGTCCTGGTAATGGTCCGTCGGCGGCACCGGGAAGTAGCCTTCTTTGTAGCGCGGCCGGTAGCCCAGGTTGTTCTCCCGCCGGCCCGAATTCCAGCGCCCGTCCTCGGCATCGATGAAGTAGTAACCCTCGTGCTGATTCTGATCGAAGCTCACGTTGTCGAAAATGAAGAACTCGGCTTCCGCGCCGAAATAGGCGGAGTCGGCAACGCCGCTGTTCTTCAGGTAAAGCTCGGCCTTCTGGCCAATCCAGCGCGGGTCGCGCTCGTAGCGCTGCTTGGTGACCGGGTCCTTGGCATTCCCGATCATCACCAGGGTGGGGAACTCGGCAAAAGGATCCATGATCGCGGTTTCCGGATCGGGGATCAGGAGCATGTCGCTCTCGTGGATCGCCGCCCAGCCGCGGATGCTCGATCCATCCATGCCGAAGCCCTCTTCGAAGCTGCTTTCTTCCAGCTCGCCGATCGGGTACGAAACGTGATGCTGCAAACCCGGAATGTCGGTGAACCTCAGGTCGAGCTGCTTGGCATCGTTCTTCTTGGCAAATTCCAACACTTCTTTAGGACTCACTTGTTATCTCCTTAGGATTTCTGCTGACAGACGAACTTTGGATGCGGCGGCTCGAAAACTCTTGGGCGAGCCACACATGACCCCTTTCAATTTTAGAGACAAGCCTCGCATTCCTGCAAATAGAAAAAATCGATAGGCGCGATGCAGTTTTTAATAGAGCCGCGACCGTTAGGGAGCGGGGTGCTTGCTAAGCCACACATACGGCTGCACTTACCCCTGGGTCAAATCCTCACGGTGGATGACGAATTCGGGATACGCGCCGGCTCCCAGCTCATACAGGTCCATGCCTTGCCGCTCACCCTCGGCCGCCACCCGTTGCGGGTAGAACCGGTTCAAGAGCCAGTTCAGAGAGTATGTCAGCGGCAGAACAAAACCGAGCAGGGTGGCAATGCCCGCCAGTTGCGCCACGAACTGGCCTGAATCGCCGGGGAAGCGGGCGAATATGCCCAGCGCCAGCAGGCCCCAAATACCGCCGATGGCATGCACCGAAATGGAGCCCGCCGGGTCGTCGACTCCCAGCCGTATATCCAGCCACTCCACCGAGAACGTGACCAGCGCGCCGGCCACCAGTCCAGTCATCGCCGCCGCCGCCGGCGCCATGAAAGCGCACGCGGCGCTGCTGGCGACGAGGCCTGCCACCCATCCATTGGCGCAGAGGGAAGCATCCGGCCGGCCGAAGCGCGCGCGGGTGATGGCCGCGGCCGCCAGCGCGGCCATGGCCGCCGCGAGCATGGTGTCGATGGCCACCCCCGCCAGCGCTCCCGGCGCGACGCCGGCAAACAGTATGGAACCGGCGCAGTTCAGGCCAAACCACCCCGCGAGCGCCAGAAAACAGCCCAACAGAACCAGCACGGCGTTGTGGCCGGGGATGGCCGCGGGCGTCCCGTCCATGGCATACTTGCCCCGCCGGGGTCCCAGAATGCAGGCGATTGACCAGGCCGTGAGGCCGCCCACCGCTTGAATGCAACCGGCGCCGCCCGCATCCAAAAAGCCGCGCCCCAGGCCGCAATTCACCCCCAGTTGCGCCAGCCACCCGCCGCCCCACACCCAGTGAGCGAATATCGGGTAGGTGCAGCCGGCCAGAAGGGCCGTGGACGCGCAGGCGGCGCCCAAGCGCCAGCGGTCGGTTCCGGCGCCCAGCGGAATCAGCGCCGCCAGGCCTACGCTGAACATCTGCAACAATGCCACCAACGAGGCCGGAGAGCCTTCCGGTGGCAACCCTCGAAGGAAAAACGGTTCGGCCGAAATCCAGTTCCATGATTTCCCGGCCACCGCGACCACATGCGCGGGCCCGGCCGCAAATCCCTGCCAGGCGAACCCGCAGAAGAAGTAGACGAGGACCGCGACGGCGAGAATCGCGAGCGATGACAGCATGGAATGAGCGGCGCTGCGCGAGCGGCCCAAGCCGGCATTGATCAGGGAAAGTCCCGCGGCGGCCAGAGGAACCAGGAAAACAAGCAGAACACAAAGCGCCGTGGCTGTTTCGGAAAGCTGCGTCATCTCTTCTCCCTCCGAAGAAGGCGGTGGGAGCGGACGACCAGCACCAGCCCCAGTACTTCCACGCCCGTTCCAGCCGCCACAAAGCCGGCGATCGGGGAAGACGGCCTGAGAAGCGCGACTGCGCACAGGACGATTCCCCATCCCGCCAGGAGCAGCAGAAAACCGGCAATTCTCATAGCGCCAAATTCAGGATAACCGATCGCGCACACCGCGGCGCGAGCCAACCCACGGGAATTTTCAAATGATTCCCATAGAAATTATCTATTCGCTTTTGCGCTCGGGAACGGCTAAATTAAATGTTATTACCCGTCACGATGGCCGCCCAGTCCGCATGGCCATAAGCAACCAGCTTAGTCGCTGATCACCTACTTCATTTTATTAGGAGCTAATGACATGCGGAAGATTCGTGTAGCTATTCTCTTGACCGTATCCCTGGCGCTGGCGGCGACGGCCAGCGCACAGACGGCTGCTACGCCGGACAATTCCTCCGCGGCGGAAACGGCCGCGGCTCAGACACCGCCGCCGGCCGCGCCTCCAGCCCCGGCAGCGCTCCCCTCGCCATCCATAACAGGTCCGCTGGCGGGACTTCCCCCAGCCATCTTCGACGCCGGACCTTTCGGCAAAATCGCCGTGAACGGCATTCTCGACGGTCTGGGCATGTGGACGGGCAATCACGTTCCGGGCGACAACAATACGCAAGCGGCCCTGAGTAACGGACAGGTGTTTATTCAGAAGACCGATGGCTGGTTTCAGTTCTACCTGCAGGCGGGCGCCTACAATATTCCGGATCTCGGGGTTCCTTTCCTGGCCACTGATAAGACGGTGTCCAACCTGTATGGCCCGGTGCCCGTGGCCTATTTGAAGTTACAGGCGGGAAAGAACACCTCTATCCTCGTGGGTGCGCTGCCCACGCTCATGGGCGCCGAGTCAACGTTTACCTTCCAAAACATGAACATCGCTCGCGGCCTGTTGTGGAATCAGGAAAACGCCGTCAATCGAGGAATCCAGGTGAATCAGACCATGGGCAAAGTCACCGCCTCGGTCAGTTGGAACGACGGCTTCTATTCCAATCGCTATTCGTGGCTGAGCGGTTCGCTAACTTATGCCAACGGGCCCCATAGCCTGGCGCTCGAAGCGATGGGCAACTTGGGGCAGACAAAATTCCAGACCCTGGCCACACCCGTGCAAAACAACAGCAGCATGTATGCCATCATCTACACATACACAAAGGGGTCCTGGATTGTCCAACCCTACTGGCAATACACCAATGTGCCCACCAACGCGACGATCGGCGTCGTCAAGGGCGCGTCGACCGACGGCGCCGCGATCTTAGTGAGTCGCGCCTTCAAGCACGGTTTCGCGCTCCCGCTGCGCTTTGAATACATTGCGAGCTCCGGAACCGCGGCCCAGCAAGCGGTCAACCTGATGTACGGTCCGGGCAGCGCGGGCACCTCGATTACTGTGACGCCCACCTTTCAATACGGCGGCTTCTTCTTTCGCGGAGACGTTGGTTATGTCCACCTAAGCAGCATCACGCCGGGTGACGGCTTCGGTCCCGCGGGCAAGGATGCGAACCAGCCGCGAGCCATGGCTGAAATAGGATACATGTTTGGCAACAATATAGCGGAGAAGAAACCGTAGATTCAGGCGCTGGCATCGCGTCGACCATTTTCTTACCAGGAGACATATATGGCAGATAACAACGAAGTCACAATGAAAAAGACTCTGGGCCTGACTGGGCTGACGATGAACGCCATGGCGCTCATCGCTCCCGGCGCCTTTCTTTGGCTCACGTTTGTGATTCAGGCAGGCACGGGCCAGACTTCTCCGTCCATGTGGATCGGAATCTTTGTCGCGCTTCTGCTGTGCCTGGCTACGGCCGTTTGTTACGCGGAGATGGCCAAGCTCTATCCCGGAACCGGCAGTTCGTATTACTTCGCCGAGCAATCGTTCTTGAACCACGACGACGTTTGGCGCTGGGCGCGGCTGGCCAAGTTCATCGTGGGATGGGCCTCTCATCTTTACTACTGGATCTACCCCGGGGTGATGGTAGCGGTCATGGGAATCCTTTGCGGCTACTTGGCGGGTACATTGTGGCCCAATTTCATGAGCGCTACGAACCCCGGCACGGCGTTCATGATGTTGATCGCCGTCGCATTCTCGTTTCTGATTGCCTATATCGCCCATCGGGGGATAATCGGGTCCACGGCGGTGAATATCGCCATCAATGTGATTCAGATCGCCGCGCTCGTGCTGTTCGCCGCGCTGGCCCTGGGTTACCGCACCAGCCACCCCGCGGGGAGCGTGGGCTATCAGTTCGATTCCACCTCGGGCGATGCCTACAACTATCAGTTCGCCACCACCAAAGCCACCGTCAACGGGCAAACCACCGAGACCATTGTTCGCGACGCGGACGGGAAGCCCAAGCCCCTGCTGGATGGGGCCGGAAAGCCGGCTCCTTACCTTGTGACTTATCCCGAAAAGGACGACAAAGGCAACTTCATGTCCCACTCCAGCGCCGGATCGGTGGTGGGCATTCACAACGTAAGTTGGGCGTTCATTCAGGCTACCGTCGCCATCCTGATTTTGGTCGGGTTTGAATCCGTAACTTCAATGGGCGGCGAGGCCAAGAACGCCAAGCGCGACGTGCCCATCGCCGTCATCACCTCACTGCTCGTCCAGGGCGCCTTCTGTTATCTGTTCGAGTATTTCGCCGCAAACTACTTCCTGAACAGCGGTTACCACATGCAAAATGCGGTAAGCTCCGCGGCGCCCATCGGCGACATGATGATCGTCGTGGGCAACGCGGTTTTCGGTCCCGGAGGAGGACGCGCATTCATGCTGACCGAAGCGTTCACCGTGTTCCTGGCGATCATCGGCACCACGCTCTCCTGCATGAATACGGGGGCGCGCGTTACTTACGCCATGGGTAAGGATGCGGAGGTGCCCGAGCACTTTGGCCTGCTGCATTCCAAGAATCTCACTCCGCATCGGGCCATCTGGACGCTGGCCGCGATTTCCGCGGTGGTCGGCTGCCTGGGCGTGATGCTGGCGTTCGGCGATGCCGGCGCGCCCGCTGACGCCGCCATCAAATCGCTGCCGCCGGGTTTCTGGTCGAGCTTCGGCTACACCACGCACGATGGAATGGCGGCCATGCCCAATTCGCTGCTCACGGTTACCTTGGCGTCGAATTTCGGCACCTTCCTGCTGTACGGGTTGAGCTGCATCATTTGTATGGTGGCTTACCACCGGCATCCGAAGTTCAGCGCCATACGCCATCTGTTTATTCCCGTGTTCGGGCTTTTGGCGAACCTGGCGTGCATGTCGTTCTATCTGATCGGTCCCTTCCTGGGATACGGTACTAAGATGGAGCCGCTGCTGGCTTTGGGAATCGCGGCGGTGTGGGCGTGCTACGGCGGGATTTACTTTGTGCGCTCGAGCAAGGCCAGCGGGCGGACGACCATGGTCCCGCGCCGCACGTCCGCGGCGTGAATATGCTGGAACTCGAGTTCGCCCAGGCGTCCGACCGCGGAATGGTGCGCGACCACAACGAGGATTATCTCGGGTACGCGTTCCCCGAGATATCCGCGCGTGCCGGCGGACGCGAATGGCTGTTCGTCCTGGCCGACGGGGTGGGCGGCCAGGAGCTGGGCGAAGTGGCTTCCCGCACCGCGGTGGAGACCCTGTTGGCGGGGTTCCAACGGGCGCGCAATGGGGAACAGCATTCGGCGCTGTTGCCGCGTCTGGTGCGGGAAGCCAACACGAAAGTGTTCGAGACCGGAATGGCGACCGGGCGGGGCGGCTCGGCCATGGCAACCACTCTGGTGACCTGCGCCTTGCGCTTCGACCGGGTGGTGGTCGCTCACGTGGGGGATTCCCGCTGCTATCGCATTCGCCATCGCCACGCCGAAGCCCTGACGCGCGACCATACCGTAACCAACGAGCAGGTGCTTCTGGGTGTTCTCTCAACCCGCGAGGCGGCGCAAGCGCGGACCAGTCACCTGCTCAGCCGCTCGTTGGGAAACGAGATGTTCGTCAACGTCGATACCAGTGAGCACCAGGTGTTGCCCGGCGATTTGCTCCTGTTGTGTTCCGACGGCCTGCATGACCTGGTGACTCCGCAGGAGATGGCCGAGATTGCGACCCGCCACGCCAGGTTGGAGGACGCCGTTCAAGAGCTGGTCGACCTTGCAAACCAAAGAGGTGGCAACGATAATGTGAGTGTACAGCTCATTCGCATTCGTAGCGTGGAACGTGTGGGCATGTACCGGGGACGCCCGTACAAGCTCGCCTAATGACTCCCGTCCATCCCGGCGATCAACTCGATCACTACCGCATTGACCGCCTGGTGGCGCGCAGCGGCATGGCTTCCATCTACCAGGGCACCGACTTGCGCACGGGCCGTCCGGTCGCCATCAAGGTTCCGCATCCCGAGATGGAATGCGACCCGGTCCTCTTCGATCGATTTGCCCGCGAAGAGGAGATTGGCAAGGACCTCGATCACCCTGGCGTCATGAAGGTGTTCACCGACCAGGAACGCAGCCAGGTCTACATGGTCATGGAGTGGGCCGAGGGGCGCCTGCTGCGCGAGATTCTGAGGGAGCGGCGCAAACTTCCTCCGGAGCGCGCGATTCGAATCACGGTAGGCATCTGCAACGCCCTCGAGTACATCCACACCCACGGCGTAGTCCACCGCGATCTGAAGCCCGAGAACATCATGGTCGACGATGAGGACCACATCAAACTCATCGATTTCGGCATCGCTTCCCTGGCCGGCGCCCGCCGCCTGACATTCGCCAAACTCTCGCAGGTGATGGGCACGCCCGAGTACATCTCCCCCGAACAGGTCAAAGGCAAGCGGGGAGATGCGCGCAGCGACGTGTATGCCTTGGGCGTGATGTTCTACGAAATGCTGACTGGGGAGACTCCGTTTTCGGGCCCCAATCCATTCGCCATCATGAACGACCGGCTGCTGAACAATCCCAAGCCGCCGCGCGAGGCCGATCCCGAAGTCACGCCCGAGTTGCAGGAAGTCATCTATCGGGCCCTGGAACGCGATCCCAAGAGCCGCTATCGAAGCGCCCGGGAGTTTGCCTGGGACCTCGAACATCTGGACCAGGTCGGAGTGGCCGAGCGCCCCGAGCTGCGCGACTGGAAACGCCGGCGCGCCTCCTGGCCGCGGACCGTTCTGTTCTATCTGATGCTGGCTCTGATTCCCGTGGTCATCTTCGGCCTGCTGCTATATGTCGCTCGGCACGGATGACCGCGCGGCGCCGTTTGGCCCATACCTGCCCATCGTTTGCGCCCTGCTTCGACATGTCCTACAATCTCTAGTAGGATACGGGTGAATCCCGCTGCCCAGTCCCTATGAAGATTTCCGTGAAAGGCGAATACGCGTTGCAGGCAATCTTCGACCTGGCTTCGCAACGTCCCGGCGAGCCGGTGAGAATCGCCGATATTGCCCGCCGCCAGAAGATCCCCCAGAAGTTTCTCGAGGTCATCCTGGTGGGATTGAAGCAGGCTGGATTCGTGGAATCGCGCCGCGGCGCGGAGGGAGGCTACCTGCTCGCCCGAGCCGCCGAATCGCTCACCGTGGGAGAGGTGTTGCGCTCCATCGAAGGCACCGGGCAGGGCCGGAGCCGGTCTCGCCGCAAGACCGAGACGCCCTTCACCGAGATGTGGCGGCAGGTGGACTGCGCCGTATCGGAGATCATCGACAAGACCACCTTCGCGGGGCTGCTGCGCGGCTGGACCGAAAAGCAGAACAAGTACGTCCTCAATTGGGAGATCTGACGTGCGCATCTACGACGACAATTCCCTCAGTATCGGCCGCACCCCACTGGTCCGGCTGAATCGCGTTTCCGGCGGCGGGAAAGCCACGCTTCTCGCCAAGATCGAAGGCCGCAATCCCGCCTATTCCGTCAAGTGCCGCATTGGCGCGTCGATGATCTGGGACGCGGAGAAGCGCGGCGTGCTCACGCCCGGCAAGGAACTTATCGAGCCGACCAGCGGCAACACCGGGATTGCGCTGGCGTTTGTCGCCGCCGCGCGCGGATACGCCATCACGCTGACCATGCCCGAAACCATGTCGCTCGAGCGGCGCAAGGTGCTGCGGGTGCTGGGGGCCAACCTGGTGCTCACGCCGGGGCCCGAAGGGATGGCCGGCGCCATCTCCAAAGCCGAAGAAACGGTGGCCTCCGATCCCACACGTTACGTCCTGCTGCAGCAGTTCAAGAACCCCGCCAATCCCGAAATCCATTTCCGCACCACGGGTCCGGAAATCTGGGAAGACACCGATGGCTCGATCGACGTCCTGGTTTCCGGCATTGGCACGGGCGGCACTATCACCGGCATCTCGCGTTACATCAAGCGGGAAAAAGGCAAGCGGATTCTCTCAGTCGGCATTGAGCCGGCGGCCAGCCCCGTGATCGCCCAGCACCTGGCCGGACAGCCCCTGAAGCCGGGACCGCACAAGATTCAAGGGATCGGCGCCGGTTTCATCCCCGACACGCTCGACCTTTCCGTGGTGGACCGCGTGGAACCCGTCACCAACGAGGAGGCCTTCGAGATGGCGCGGCGCTTGTCGAAAGAGGAGGGTATTCTGGCCGGCATCTCCGGCGGCGCGGCGGTGGCTGTGGCGGTCCGCCTGGGCGAGCAGCCCGAATTTGCGGGCAAAACCATGGTGGTAGTGCTCCCCGATGCCGCGGAACGCTACCTCAGCACCGCATTGTTCGAGGGAATGTTCGACGAGTAGAAAAAAAGAAGCGGGCGCGTTTGGGTGATAGGGGTGAGTGCGCCCGCTGTCGTAACGGGGATTTACCTTCTAGACTACTGAACACCCGGTAAACGTTACAAGTTGCGCGAAAAATTTAGTCGAGAAAAAGAGCTACTATCCACTAGCCCTTTAGAGCTATCTCCTTGGGAGCTACAATTCTGGCAGGTATGCGGTTTCCTCCGGAAGCAGTTCTCCTGACGGTTCTGGCCGCGGCTGCGGCCTGGGCCCAGGAGCAGCCGCCCGCCAACCTCGCACCGCCCGTGCTGGAGAACTCCGGCAAGCCCATGCTGCTGCCCTTCCGCTGCACCGAAGACGATATCCAGTGGGCCGGCATGAGTTGCTCGGCGGATGAGCCGTGCCCCGTCTATCTGGAACTGGCCGCCGTCGAGTCGGGGGTGCCCCCTGGGCCCGGCAGGATATTCGCGGCCGGCAACATTCATGCCTTGGACGTAACGCTCTACTCCGTGCTGCTGGCGAGCGAGGACGGCGGGCACACCTGGCGCGAGGCCTACGAACGCATCCGCGGCGCCTCCCTGGACCACATCCAGTTTTTCGATGCCGAATTGGGCTGGATCAGCGGCCAGGCGCTGTCTCCTCTTCCGCAGGATCCGTTTCTGCTGCTGACCTCCGATGGCGGCAAGACCTGGCGCCAGCGCGTCATTTTTTCCGAGAGCCGTGTCGGTTCCATACAACAGTTCCAATTCAGCGCCAAGGACAGCGGCAGCCTGATCGTCGACCGGGGGCCGGGAGCCGAAGGCGGCCGTTACGAGTTGTACGAATCTCCCGACGCCGGCGAGACCTGGACGATCCGGGAAACCAGCGACCGGCCGTTCCAACTCAAGCCCTCGCCGGTGGCGCCGCCCTCCGAGTGGCGCGCGCGCGCCGATGGCCCCACGCAGTCGTTCCACCTGGAGCGCCGCCAGGGCGAGCGCTGG
>Ga0181533_1004712_pt1 | contig 13630 bp, 8 predicted proteins | sample PEATcosm2014_Bin_45_FD_119772 | JGI IMG/M metagenome (GOLD analysis project Ga0181533, IMG submission 119772) | Peatland microbial communities from MTU Mesocosm Facility, Houghton, MI, USA - PEATcosm2014_Bin11_60_metaG | ecosystem: Environmental > Terrestrial > Soil > Wetlands > Peat | place... | reverse complement strand
GGCCGGGTTCCTCACCGCGGCCGGAGCAAAGCCGGTCGCCTGGCGGCCGCCTGATTTGCGGCGCGTCAGCGATCTGTTCTTCGCTTGCCTCTCCGCCGACCGCGCCCAGGCCTTTCGGCGGCTGTTACGCGGCAACAAGGTCGACCGGCACGTCCGTCCTCTCCTGTTGACAGCGGCGATGCCGATGTGGCTACGCGGCATTGCCGGTTTCGCGCTGGATGCTCTCGGGCAACCCCGTTCCGCCCTCACCGTTCGCCGCTTCGGTTCCGGAAGCGCCGACCAATATTGGCAGACCGTCGAAGCGATCGAGAATTTCCGCCACGAAATGTTGCGGTCGTTCGAACAGGCCGACGGCGGGCCGATCGACGTTATTCTTTGTCCCGCCTATCCGGTGCCCGCGGTCCGGCACGGCGCAACCGAGCGGATGCCGATGCCGGGCGCTTATGCTCCGCTCGCCAATGTCAGCGGCTTTCCTGCCGGAATTGTACCGGTTACCCGGGTGCGACCCGGCGAAGAAAGCGACCGCCCGGCAAGCCGCGATCAGGTCGATGGCGTGGCCCGCGAAGCTGAGCGCGGCAGCGCCGGTTTGCCGATCGCCGTGCAAGTGATCGCGCGGCCTTGGCGCGACCACGTCGCGCTCGCCGCCATGGCCAAGATCGAAGCCGCGGCGCGGTTGCAGCCGGACTATCCCGCGCGGCCGCCGCTATGAGCGACCCGCTTGCCGTAATGCCGGACGCTGCCGCAAAAATGCGCGCGATCTTCGACACCCAACGCGCGGCATTTGTGCGCGCGGGAGCGCCGTCTCTTGAAGAGCGCCGCGCGGACCTGACAAAGCTTGGCGAGGCGATCGGCCGGAGCGCCAGTCGCCTCGCCGCGGCGATTTCGGCGGATTTCGGCAATCGATCGCCCTATGAGACCGAGCTCGGCGAGGTGTTCCCGGCGCGGTCGACCATCCGCCACACGCTACGCCATCTTGCCCATTGGATGCAGCCGAAGCGAGTGTCGGTCGGCCTCGAGCTGATGCCGGCGGGCGCCCGTATCATCTATCAGCCGGTCGGCGTGGTCGGCATCATCAGTCCGTGGAACTATCCGTTCAATCTTGCGATCGTGCCGCTGGTCGCGGCACTCGCGGCCGGCAACCGCGCGATGTTGAAGCCCTCGGAGCTGACGCCGCGCACAGCGGACTTTATCGCCGAAATTCTTGGCGGCTTGTTTGCGCCCGACAAGGTCGCGACCATCATCGGTGGGCCGGATGTAGGACACGCCTTTTCACAGCTGCCGTTCGATCATCTGTTCTATACGGGCTCCACCGCGGTGGGGCGATTGGTGATGCAGGCCGCGGCCGAGAACTTGACGCCGGTGACGCTCGAGCTCGGCGGCAAGTCGCCGTGCATCGTCGGCGAGGATGCGGCGTTGCCGAGCGCGGTCGAGAGCATCGTCTACGGCAAGCTTTTGAATGCCGGCCAGACTTGTATCGCGCCGGATTACATATTCGTGCCCGAGCGGCAGCTCGATGAGTTCATCAACTTGACCACCGGGACCGTGCAGAAATTCTATCCGACGCTCGGCTCCAATCCCGATTACACGTCGATCGTCAACGAACGGCACTATCGGCGCATCGAGCAATATGTGGCGGAAGCCAAGGCGAGCGGCGCCCGCGTCATCGAGATCAATCCGGGGCGCGAGGCGCTGCCGCCGGAGACGCGCAAGCTGCCGCCGACGCTGGTGATCGAACCCGGCGAGAACCTGTCGGTGATGCGCGACGAAATTTTCGGACCGGTGCTTCCGGTCAAGACCTATCGGGGGCTCGACCAGGCCATCGATTACGTTAACCGGCACCCGCGTCCGCTCGCGCTCTATTATTTCGGCGCCGACCCTGGCAAGCGCGATGAGGTTTTACGCAAGACCATCTCGGGCGGCGCCTCGGTCAATGCGACGTTATTTCATTTCGCAGCGGAGAATCTTCCGTTCGGCGGTGTCGGCGCTTCCGGAATCGGCGCCTATCATGGCGAGTTCGGTTTCCAGACCTTCTCGCACCGCAAAGGCGTGTTCCTGCAGAGCCGTTTCAACGGCGCGCGGCTTTTGCGACCGCCGTTCGGTCGCATCACCGATCTGATGCTGAAATTCCTCAGGCGCGGCTGACACCCGAACCAGCGTTCAAGACCATCTCCGCGCCCTTCTCCGCAATCATGATCGTCGGCGCGTTGGTGTTGCCGCTGACCACGTCCGGCATGATCGAGGCGTCGATGACGCGCAAGCCTTGGATGCCACGGACACGGAGCTGATCATCGACCACGGCCATGGGATCGTTTCCCATCTTGCAGGTGCTGACCGGGTGATACTCCGTCTCCGCGGTGGCGCGGACGAATGCTTCGAGCTCGGCGTCCGATCGCTGCGCGACGCCGGGCAGCCGCTCCTCGCCGAGCCAGGGCTTGAACGCCGGTGCCGCCAGGATGTCGCGGCCGCGCCGGATCCCTTCGATGAGGATTTTCAGATCGTAGTCCGAGGCGAGATAGTTCGGATCCATCACCGGCGGCTTTAGCGGATCGGTGGAAGCCAAGCGAATTTCGCCGCGACTCTCCGGCCGCAGGCAGCAGGCATGCAAGGTCACGCCATGGCCGTCGAGCTGAGTCCGGGCGTGATCGACGACCTGCGCCGGGATGAAATGGAATTGGATGTCGGGCGTCGCGGCGCCGGGTGCGCTCGAGATGAAGGCACCGGCCTCGGCCACGTTGCTGGTGCCCGGTCCGGTGCGAAACAGCATCCACTGCAGCGCCACCGCGAGCGCGGCGAGACCGCCGCTCTTGCCGTCGAGCGTGATCGGGCGCGTCACCCGCTGGACGATGTTGACGTTGAGATGATCCTGCAAGTTCTTGCCGACTCCGGGAAGGTCGAGCATCACCGGCACGCCGATCGCGCGCAGCTCCGCCGCCGGGCCGATGCCGGAGAGAAGGAGAAGCTGCGGCGAGTTGATGGCGCCGCCGGCCAGCAACACCTCTCGCTCGGCGCGTGCCGTGTATCGTCGCCTGCGCCTTATGTACTCGACGCCGACCGCGCGACCGTTCTCGATCAGCACGCGGGTCGCTTGCGCCTTGGTGATGATGGTGAGGTTCGGCCGCGTCGCTGCGGGATGCAGATAGGCCGAGGCCGCGCTGCAGCGCTCGCCTTTTTTCTGCGTGACCTGGAAAAGGCCGCATCCGTGTTGCACGGCGCCGTTGAAATCCGGATTGAATGGAATTCCCGCCTGCTGCGCCGCCTCGACGAAGACGTTGCTCAAGGGATTGGTGTAGGGCCGCTCGGCAACGTTAAGGGGGCCGTCACGCCCATGGAAACCGTCGCTAATGCGCTCGTTGTGCTCCGCCTTCTTGAAGAACGGCAGCACGTCCTCATAACTCCAGCCGGCATTGCCGAGCTGGCGCCAGCGGTCGTAATCCGTCGCATTGCCGCGCATATAGACCATGGCGTTGATCGAGCTTGACCCGCCCAAAGTCCGCCCGCGCGGCTGGTACATGCGCCTGCCGTTCATCGCTGCCTGCGGCGCCGTGTCGTACTGCCAGTTGAACCGGGGTGTATCGAGCCTCGCGATGCCGGCCGGCATGCGCACGAACAACGACTTGTCGGAGCCGCCAGCCTCAAGCAGCAGCACCTTGGCTTCGGGTTTTGCCGAAAGCCGGTTTGCCAACACCGAGCCGGCCGAGCCGGACCCGACGATGATGTAATCGTACCCTCTCCCCGACATCTCGACCCTACCTGTTCTTCACGTATTGGCCGGCAGCCACATCCGCGTAAGCAGATCTGAACGGGCGAAGCATTGACCTGAGTCAACCTCCGTTGCGACACGACGAAGCTGACCGCGAGCCACGAAGGCGAATTCATCGATCCGCCCGGGCCTCTTGCGGCGACGTATACTCGGCCTGCGCGCGCTGCTCGACCGGCTTGGTCGCGCGCGTCAGGTTATAGGCGCAGTTGACCAGCGCCACATGGGAGAAGGCCTGCGGGAAATTGCCGACGAGGCGCTTGGCGCGCGGATCGTATTCCTCGCTGAGCAGGCCGACATCGTTGCACAGCCCGATGAGCTTGCGAAACAGCCGCTCAGCATCGGCGGGGCGGTCCTGCAGAATGTAGACATCGGCGAGCCAGAAGCTGCAGGCCAGGAAGGCGCCCTCACGCGGCGGCAGACCGTCGTCGGCCGCTGCCGTGTCGTAGCGCATCACAAACCCTTCGCGCAGCAAATGGCTCTCGATGGCCGCCACGGTGCCCTTGACGCGCGGATCGGACACCGGCAGGAACCCGACGCAAGGGATGAGCAACAGGCTGGCGTCGAGCTGTTTCGACCCATAGGACTGCACGAAGCTGCCGAGCTTTTCGTCGAAACCATTCGCGCAAACCTCGTCGAAAATCTGCTCCCGGAGCTTTCGCCATTCGTCGAGCGGCCCTTCGAGGCCGAACGTTTCCGCGCTCTTGATCGAACGATCGAACGCGACCCACGCCATGATCTTGGAATGGGTGAAATGCCGCGGCGCGCCGCGGACTTCCCAGATGCCCTGGTCCGGCTCGTTCCAGATCTTCTTGAGGTGATCGAGGAACGCAAGCTGCACGGCCCATCCCGAATCGTCGGTCGATAGCCCGCTGCGGCGCGCCTGATGATGGACGTCCATGATTTCGCCGAAGACGTCGAGCTGCAGTTGGCTGTGCGCCGCATTGCCGATGCGCACCGGCGCGGAATTTTCATAGCCGGGCAGCCACGGCGCGGCCCATTCGGTCAAGCGCCGCTCGCCGGCGATACCGTACATGATCTGCAACTGATCGGGACTGCCCGCCACCGCGCGCAATAGCCAATCACGCCAAGCCTGCGCCTCCTCGTAATAGCCGGCAGTCATGGCGCCGAGCAGAACCAGCGTGGCGTCGCGCAGCCAACAGAAGCGGTAATCCCAATTGCGCTCGCCGCCGAGTTGCTCCGGAAGCGAGGTGGTCGGCGCCGCCACCATACCGCCCGTCGGCGCATAGGTGAGCGCCTTGAGCGTGATCACCGAACGCAGCACGGAGTCCGACCACGGGCCGGCGGGCCGGCATTTTGCCGACCACTCCCGCCAAAACGTCTCGGTACGCGCCAGCGCCGTCGTCGGGTCGGATGGTCGCTGCAACGGCTGGTGGGAAGGCAAATAGCTCAGGACAAAGGGAATCGCATCGTCGACGTTGATGGTGAACTCACCGACCGTCGTCATATCGACGCCGCGCAGATGCACGGGCGTGCGCAGCACGACCATGTCCGGCCCGGCGATAGCGCGCAGCGCCCCGTCTTCGAGCCGCGTCACCCAGGGGACGATCGCACCGTAGCCGAACCGCAGGATCAGCTCGGTGCGCATCGCCACTTTGCCGCGCGTCCCGACGACAAGGCGTATGATAGTCGAATGCCGGTCACCCGGCGGCATGAAGTCGATCAGCGTCGCGGCGCCGTCCTCCGTCTCGAAATGGGTCTCCAGCACCAAAGTATTCGGCCGATAGCGACGCGTGACCCGGGCTTCCGCGCGTGGCGCAATCGACCAGCGGCCGTGCTCGCGGGTGCCGAGCAAGGCAGCGAAGCACGCCTCCGAATCGAACCGCGGGCAGCAGAACCAGTCGATCGAGCCGTCGCGGGACACCAGCGCGGCGGTTCTGCAATCGCCGATTATCGCGTAATCTTCGATGCGTGCGGCCATGAGGTCAGGAAAAATCGACGATGACTTTGATGTCGTCCGGAAGCCTCTCGAGGGATTGCGTCCACTGTTCGACCAGCTCGCGCCGGGTGATCAGCCGGTGAAGCCAGGCCTTGTCGGCCCGCCGTAGCGCCTCGTTCGCCATTTCATAATGTCTCCGGTTCGCATTCACCGTGCCAAACACGGTGTCGTTATTCAGCACCATGGTGCGATTGAGCGCTCCGATGTCGATGGCAAAGTCATGGCCGGACGCCGTGACCCCGACCAGGCAGACGATGCCGGCGGACGCCGTTCGACCTAGAACGTCGCGCACAACGATCGGCGCGCCGCTGCACTCCATCAGGATATCGGGCTTCAAGCGCAGGTAAGCGAGATCCTCGCTATGGTATGTGCCGCCGAGCTGTCGCACCAATTCTCGCTTCCTGAGATTGTCGTTGTGGTCGAGCACATGGACCTCGAGGCCGCGCTGCGCCCCGATAAGGGCTGCCAGCAGGCCGACCGGACCGGCGCCCGTGACCAGAAGCGTTTTTGGTTGCCATGATCGCGAACGCTGACCGATGCGCTCGGTGTGATCCCACGCTTTGGCGACCACGCTGGTCGGCTCGAGCAGCACGCCGGCAATGCCGAGCGACGGATCGACCTTGACGAGGAAATCAGGCTCGACCCGGAAAAACTCGGCACCAAAGCCGTTCCGCTCCTTGATGCCGCGTTCGGTGTAGCGGCCATTGCGGCACATGTCCCACTCGCCGACGGCGCAGGCGGCACAGGGAACGGGATCGGGCCGGCGCACGATGCCAACGATGAGATCGCCGGCCTTGACGCCGCAATCGGCGGGCGCCTCCTGCACGGTGCCGAGCGATTCATGCCCCATCACCAACCGCCGCTGGCCAGGCGGAGCCCAACCGTAACGCCCGGATACGATTTCGCGGTCGGTGCCGCAGACCCCGACTGCCACGGTGCGCACCAGAACCGCGCCGTCCGACAGAGGTGGATCGGCAACGTCTTCGACTTGAGCTGAATTGGCCGTGCCCGGCGCGACGGTAAGAGCGCGCATTGCGCTTATCTGCGATCAATCGGTTTCGCCATCGCTCGCGGCCTGCGCAAGCACCCCCCAGTCAGGACAAGCCTCGAGCGGCGGGAAAGTTCCCGCGATGGAACCAGGGCGCATCCTTTGGCGTTTTCTTTGCCGCATGCGCTGAAAAACGGCGCCGGCAATCGCGCTGCGAAGAGGTGATCATGGAGCCGATCGGCTGCAAGCGTTGGGCTATTGCCGAAGGATACATCCCTTCGCAAAGCTCGTTTTCCGATCGCCCCCTGATCTCTCACGAGACTGCATGCATCCTCAACGCCGGCGACCAGGCAGCGCACGTCAATATCACCATCTTCTTCGCCGACCGTGAGCCGATTGGCCCCTACCGCGTTACGGTGCCGCCGCGGCGGACGCTGCATTTGCGCTTTAATGATCTCAAAGATCCCGCGGCCGTGCCCGCGACACCGACTATTCATCCGTTTTCGAGTCCAACGTGCCGATCATCGTCCAGCATACCCGACTTGATTCTCGGCACGCGGAAGTCAGCCTGCTTTCGACGACGGCTTACGCGCAAGCCTGAGCAATCTTGGCGCCACCCCGGTCTCCCGGAGCAAATACCAATTCCACGATTTTCAAGCGGTGAATCGTCGTTCGGCTGCGTTACATCGTATTATGAATGAAACGAAATCATGGAACTAAACCAAAACCGCGACGGTTGTTGCGGCACGGTACTGGAGGACTATCCGTGACTGTCATCGTTGCTTCCAACCGCGTCGCGCGGGCAAAATCCGATGAGCCGGTAGCCGGAGGATTGGCGACAGCGCTGATCCCCATGGTCAAGGACTCTGGCGCGATCTGGGTTGGTTCGAGCGGTCAAACCGCCGATGCGGCGCACACAAAGGACTCCTTTGCCCGGATCGAGGCGCTTGGCACCGGCGCCCTGGCAACGGTCGATATGCCGGCGAAGCATTATCACGGCTATTATGAGGGTTTCGCCAATTCGGCTTTGTGGCCGGCGCTGCATTCGCGTCCCGATCTCATCCGCGTGACGGCTGAGGAATACGCCTCATATCGTGAGGTCAACGCCTTCATGGCACGGGCACTGTTGCGCTTCAGCGGACCGGAAGCGATCTTTTGGATCCACGATTACCACTTCCTCGCCCTGGGCGCCGAGATGCGCCGGCTGCAGATCGGCCGACCGATCGGTTTCTTTCTGCACACGCCGTGGGCCGACCGCCGCACCATGGCCGCAGTTCCTCACCACGCTGAACTCGTCCAGGCGATGCTCTCCTACGATCTCATCGGCTTCCAAACCGATGACGATCGGCAGAATTTCGAAGACTATCTCCAGTTCGAGCTGGGACTGACGGTTTTTGACGGAACTGTCGCCTCATCATCGGGAATGACTCATCTGGCGACTTTCCCGATCGGTATCGATGTCGAGGATTTCACCGCTCGGGCGGTCAAGGCCTCCACTCGCCCCGAAGTTTCGCGTCTGCGAGCGAGCCTGCAAGGCGCCAAGCTGGTTCTCGGCGTTGATCGCCTGGATTATTCGAAGGGCCTGAACAACAGGATGCGGGCATTCGACCGCGTGCTCGAGCTCGAGCCGCAATGGAAACGCGCCGTCTCGCTGTTGCAGGTGGCGGTTCCCACCCGCGGCAACATCCGGGCTTACCGCGAGCTCAAGGCCGAGCTCGCCGCCTTGATCAGCGAGATCAACGGCCGCCATGGCGAGGTCGATTGGAGCCCCATCCGCTACCTTAACAAAAGCTTCTCGCAGCTGACGCTTGCCGGCTTCTACCGCGTCGCCCGGGTCGGCTTGGTGACGCCGTTGCATGACGGCATGAATCTGGTCGCCAAGGAATACGTCGCGGCGCAGAACCCCTTCGATCCCGGCGTACTGGTGCTGTCCTCGTTCGCCGGCGCGGCCAAACAGCTTGACGCTGCGCTCATGGTCAACCCGCACGATATCGATGGCACCGCGCGGCAAATCGCGACCGCCCTCGCCATGAGCGTCGAGGAGCGGCGCGCACGCTGGCATTCGATGATGGCTACGCTGCGCGCCTCCACGGTGCAGAATTGGTTCGCCGATTTCCTGCACACGCTCGCGGACTTGCGTCGTGCGACGTCGCGGCTCGCGATCCCGCGGCTTGCTGCGTTGCCGGTCATGTTTGACCTTGCCGGCAGGGCGCAGCGCCACTGACGCATCGCCGCCCACGGCGCGGTGTGATGCACGACCGCTAGGCCGCACCCTGGCTCTTTTGGGTCTTGGCCTTCACCGAATGAATTTCCTCGCGCCCGGCTTCCCGCGCCGCCTCCTGCAGGGCCCGCCGAATCTCGTCGCGCTTCTCGTGGATCGAAGCGATCGCTCGCCCGGTGGCAATCCCTAACCCAACCAGAGCCGCCTCCGAGAGCTGGAGGCTCGCCTCGATTGTCTCCGGCACGGCGTCGGTGGCGCCGAGGCCATAGAGATGACGGGCGTGGTCGGCATCGCGCGCGCGCGAGACAATGAGAATGTCTGGCCGCATGGCACGGACGTGTTCGACGACCTCGTCGATGACGCTCGCGGAGTGGATGGTGATGATCACGCCGGCCGCGTCGGCGAGACCGCAAGTTTCGAGGAAGCGCGGATCGGCGGCGTCGCCATAATAAACATCGTGACCGTCGCGGCGGTCGCGAGTCACGGTCGTGGCATCGGAATCGGCGGCGATATACGGGATGCCATGCTCCCGCAGCAGCGCGCACACGACCTTGCCGACGCGGCCATAGCCGACTACGATCGCGTGCTGCTGCCCGCCCGCAGGCCGGGCGACCAGACCCGAATCGACGGCTTTCCCCGACGTGAACCGCGCCGTGAGGGATCGCGCGGCGAACGACAGCAGCGGCGTCAGCGCCATGGTGACCGAGGTCACAGCGAGCGTAAAGCTCGCGAGCGGCGCTTCGACCAGACCCGTAGCCGACGCCATGCCGATGCCGACGAAGGCAAACTCCCCGCCCGGACCGAGCAGCAGGCCGGTCTCGGTCGCGACCGGCCACGACAGACGAAACAGCCGGCCAAGACCGATCGTAAGCAACGACTTGACGGCGATCAGGCTGACAACGCCGCCAATAAGCCAAAGCGGCTCGCGCAACAGCTCGCGGAAGTCCACATTCATTCCCACGGTAAAGAAGAAAATGCCGAGCAATAAGCCCTTGAACGGCGCGACTGTCGTTTCGATCGCCTTGCGGTATTCCGTCTCGGCGAGCAGCAAGCCGGCAAGGAAGGCGCCGAGCGCCATCGACAGGCCGGCCTGACCGGCGATCACGCCCGCCGCCACGATCACGAACAGCACGGCCGCGATGAACAGTTCGCTGGAACCTGCGGTCGCCACCAGCCGGAACAGTGGCCGCAGCAGCACGCGACCGAAGATAACGATGACGATGACGGCGGCCGCGGCTTGCAACAGCGCGCTGGCGAGACTAGCGAGAACCGACCCGCTGGACCTTGCAGCCAGGATGGAGACGAACAACAAAATGGGGATGACCGCGAGATCCTGAGCGAGCAGGATGGAAAAGCTCGCGCGCCCGACACTAGTTGTCAGGCGCTCTTGATTGGAGAGGAGCTCGAGTACGATCGCAGTCGAGGATAGCGACAAGCTCGCTCCGAGCACGATCGCCTCCGGCGGATTCTTTCCCGCAATTACGGCGGCGCCGGCGATCACCGCACTGGTAAGGAGAACCTGCGAACCGCCCAGGCCAACGACCAGACGGCGCATCGCCGACAGCCTGGGAAACGACAGCTCGAGACCGACCAGAAAAAGCAGAAACACAATCCCCAGCTGGGCGATGCCCGCCACGTTCTGGGCGTCGCTGATCGTGAACCACGACAGCCCCGGGAATGCATTGCTGATCGAGCCAAGTCCAAACGGGCCCAAAACGGCGCCGGCCCCGAGGTAGCCCAGGACCGAGCTCAATCCCCATCGCCGTACCATCGGAACCACGACTCCGGCGGTACCGAGGACGACCAGAGCGTTACTGTACGCGGCGACATTGGTGGGCGTGACCACTAAATCCTCCGGTTCCGCGTCGGCACAGCGACTGTTGTAGACGGTCCGCGCGATTCCCGCGACCCAAACGCGCAGAGGAGATTCGCGCCTCCCATCCGCGCGACACCGATATGACGCAGCTGGTCGCGGCTTGGCTGACGCTGACATTTGCCGTAAATTCAATCAATCGGAGCATGGGCCTGCACGATTTGTATCCGTTCGTGCTGGGCCCCTTGGCGGTCGCCAAGCTTGATTTTGTTCAGCAACTCATCCGCTCGGTCTCGCGCAGCGCCCCGAAATCCAGAGCGGTACCGCTGCCGACGTTATGAGGAAGGCCTGCGTATTTTACGCTTTGTGACGGCATGAGGCGTTTGAGCGCAGAAAAGTAAAACGCTTCTTGAATTTTAAACGGTTGCGCCCTGTAATGCCGCCGTGCAGGGCGAAGCAGATCATTTCATGACCAATTCGACTTCAGGCGGGCAGTCCGCAGACACGGTATCATGGATCACCGCGACGGCAATCGTCGTTGCCGACATGGTGGGCGTCGGCGTCTTCACCAGCCTCGGATTTCAGGTCAATGACATAAGGTCCGGATTTTCGCTGCTTTTGCTGTGGGTCGTCGGCGGGATCGTGGCGATATGCGGAGCGTTCTGCTATGCGGAACTGGCCACGATGTTTCCGCGCTCGAGCGGGGAATACAACTTTCTGCGGCGGATCTATCATCCGGCGTTCGGCTTCGTGGCCGGCTGGCTATCGGCGACTGTCGGTTTCGCGGCGCCAGTCGCCCTTGCCGCCATGGCGTTCGGCGTTTATTTCAAATCAATCATTCCGGCAGCGCCGCCACTGGCGCTCGGACTGGGCGTGATCTGGCTTGCCGCGCTCGTGCATCTGTGCGGTTTATGGTTTCGCGGCGCCTACCATAATGCCTGGACCGCTCTGAAGCTCATTCTGATCGTCGTGTTCATCGTCGCCGGCTTTGGCTACGGCGATTGGCAAGCGATTTCGTTCGCGCCGAGCGCCGCCGACCTCGGCTACATCGCCGGTGCGCCGTTCGCCATCAGCTTTGTGTTCGTGATGTACTCCTATTCCGGCTGGAACGCGGCGACCTATATCGTCGGCGAATTGCGCGACCCCACCCGCAACCTGCCGCGCGCGCTGTTCGTGGGAACCGCGATCGTCATCGCGCTCTATGTCAGCCTCAATGCCGTGTTTCTGGTCACCACGCCGATGCACGAATTGGCCGGCCAGCTCGACGTTGCCATCGTCGCCGGCAAGCACCTTTTCGGCGAGATCGGCGGGCGCATCGTCGGCGCGCTGATCTGTCTCGGGCTCGTATCCTCCATCAGCGCCATGACTTGGATCGGCCCGCGCGTGACCATGACGATGGGCGAAGACATGTCGCTGCTGCGCATCTTCGCGCGCAAGTCGAAGCAAGACGTACCCGCCGTCGCCATCATTTTCCAGCTCCTGGTCTCCAACCTGCTGCTGTTGACCCAGAGCTTCGAAGCGGTGCTGGACTTCATCCAGTTCAGCCTCACCTTCTGTTCGTTTTTCGCTGTGCTGGGCGTCATCAAGATGCGAATCACTCACCCCAAGCTGGCGCGGCCCTATCGCGCCTGGGGCTACCCGGTGACGCCGCTCATTTTTCTCAGCGTCACGCTTTTCATGATGTATTATCTTGTGGTCAACCGGCCGCTGCAGTCTCTCGCCGGCTTCGCCATGATGTCGGCCGGGCTTATCATCTATTATACGTCCCGCCTGCTATCGGATGTTCCCTCCTCCGATGCCTCGCAAACCGTGGCCTGACAGCGATGACCCTGCCTAAGATGATGGCGGCTGCCCTTGTGGCCGCCCTGCTGGCCCTGGCGGCGGCGCCCGCGCGGAGCGCGGAGACAGCGACAGCCGACGATACCGCGCGATTTCTCGCCGGGCTGCCGCCGGCGCCGGATTCTCCTCTCGCGGAGCTGGCCAAGGGTCCGCTCTGGCAGCGGCACGCGCGCTATTTCGATACCATTTTCGAACGCGAGGACAGCGCCAATCTTTCCAAGATCCACGCATTTTCCCAGGAGCGGCTGACCGATAAGCACGAGACAATGCTGTACATGTTCAGCGGTCCGGATTTTCTCTACGCCACTTCGTTTTTCCCGACCGCCTCGACCTACGTCTTGGCCGGTCTCGAGCCGGTGGGCGAGATTCCGCCATTGACCGCACTGTCGCACCCGACCGTCGAGTGGACGCTGCGAAATCTCGAGAGTTCGTTGGGATCGCTGCTCAGCTTCAGCTTCTTCATCACCAAGAACATGAAGACGCAATTGCACGAGGGGCCGGTCTACGGGACGCTGCCGATCCTCTATGTGTTTCTGGCGCGGACCGGCAAGACCATCCACGACGTGAGTTTCGTGAGCCTCGACGAGGACGGAAATTTCCAGGCCCCGGCCGAAACGGCCGCGCCGGACGACGGCAAGAACTCCGCTAAGGGCGCTCGGGCCAAAGCTGCCGAGCGCGCCGTGCGAAGCGCCGCCAAGGGCGTAAAAATCGTTTTTTCGGACGGCGCGAGCCCCAACCAGACGCTCTACTATTTCAGCACCAATCTCGCCGACGATAGCGTGCGGAGAAGCGGTTTTCTGGCGTTCTGCGCCAAGCTCGGCGACGCCGACAGTCTACTCAAGAGCGCGTCCTACCTGATGCACCGCGGCGGCTTCAGCAAGGTGCGCGATTTCCTGCTCGACCACAGCGCCACGATCCTGCAGGACGACAGCGGTATCCCGCTGGCTTATTTCGATCCGAAAAAATGGCGGCTGCAACCGTTCGGCCGCTATATCGGTCCCATCGCCATCTTCGGACACGCCTATCAATCCCGCTTGGGGGAGCTGTACCGC
>Ga0181533_1004710_pt1 | contig 13637 bp, 8 predicted proteins | sample PEATcosm2014_Bin_45_FD_119772 | JGI IMG/M metagenome (GOLD analysis project Ga0181533, IMG submission 119772) | Peatland microbial communities from MTU Mesocosm Facility, Houghton, MI, USA - PEATcosm2014_Bin11_60_metaG | ecosystem: Environmental > Terrestrial > Soil > Wetlands > Peat | place... | reverse complement strand
GGTGCGCCAGCACCTGGGACCTCGCCTCCTCAGGGGAAGGTTTCCGTGTGCCAAGCCTTGAAGAGAGCCAGCGAAGGCGAAGCCGTCACCATCACCGCAGAGACCTGCGGCTGCCCCGGGGGCCTCGTCAGCCTGGGGCTCGGGCAGACGCCACCACAAGGAAGAGAAAGACTTGTGGACTTCCTCGTCAAGAAGGAGAAGGTCTACTGCTCCCGTGTTGCAATATATCGCGGTCAACAGACTGTCCCTCCACCCCTGGGGATGGCGAGTCACGTCTTTTTCTCGCCTCTATCGAGTGCGGCGACCCAACCTGACATCGTGGTGTTCGTTGGCAAGCCCGGCGCTCTCCACCGCCTCGTAAGTTTGGCAGGCTACTGGGAAGGTGGCTCCCTGAAGGCCGAGCTTTCTGGTCCTGCTTGTAGGACTGGGATCGCCTACCCAGTCGTCACGGGCGAGATAGGGCTGTCACTCCTCGATTTTGGGGCAAGGAGATTGGCTGGCTTTGCCGAAGACCATCTCCTTGTCGCCATCCCGCTTCATAGGATGATGGGTATCCTCGAGGCCCTCGATCAGGGAGTTGGTCGGGAGGGTGTGGAGAAGAGCGAGAGCATCGAGCGACAGGTCGATGAACTTGGCAAGGTAGAACCCGTGTGAGGAGATGAGCGATGCGTAAACTTCCCAGGGATCGAATGACGGCGCGGCAGCGCATTGAATGCACCTTGCGGAGTGAACTCCCTGACCGGGCACCCGTCTTTGATCTCATCCAGCACATACCTCTCATTGAATATACTACGGGTGAGAAGGTCACCTTGCAGAACGGATTGGACCTAGTGTGCAAAACCATAGGCGAGCGGCTTGATATTACGCGAGGGATTGCGCCACCCACCGAAGAGAAGATCATTCGCCAGGACGACGGCTTCGTTTACAAACAGGAATGGTGGACCACTTGGCTCATCGAGCGTCCGTTCAACGATGCGCAGGGGTTGCTCGATTACATTCCCAGCAACATCGAGGAAATCCACCATCGTCAGTTTGGCGACATGTTCACCTTCGCCGGAAAGAGTAATGTCTGGGGAGCGTCCTCGAAATCACCTCGTGAACAGTTCCTGGAGCTACAGGAGAAGGTGGGCGACAACACCGTGCTTTTCCCCAACGAGAGCCCGGTGGGGCTGGACACCGCTCACGTACGAGCGGGACTGGACCTGCTGGCTTATGCTTACGCGGAGAACCCTCAGCTCGTGTCGGATTGGCTGGAAGCGCTGAACTGGGCGGAGATTCAACGCGTCCACGAGACGGCCGATCCCACCCTTTCGCCAGTGGCTCTGGTTTATGCGGACATCGCCGGCACCGAGCAGCTTATGTTTTCGCCGAAGTTTCTGCGTAAGGAGTTTTTTCCGCGGCTTACGAAATTGGTCCAAGCGTGGCATGAGCACGGGATTAAAGTGATCTACCACTCGGACGGAAACCTGTGGCCCGTGCTGGAGGATTTTCACCAGGTTGGGATCGATGGAATTAATCCGCTGGAACCGCTGTCTAGGATGTATGCGGGAGACGTCCGAAAGGCCTATCCGGAGTGGATCTTGATGGGCGGGATTGACGCCTCGCAACTCCTGCCTTTCGGCGCCGAAGCCGACGTCCGGGCGACAGTGCGGAAGACCATCGACGACGCCGGGGCCGCCGGGCGCTTCTGGATTGGCTCAACCACCGAGATTCATCCTGCCGCCAAACTCGAGAATGTCCTGGCCATGTGGGACGAAATTGAGAAGTACGGCTACTACGATATTCAGGTTTAATTCAGGCTTCCTGCTTGCCCTGTCCCGGCCAGCGCAAGTGCCGACGAAGGAACTCAAAGGTCGCGACGCCATGAATGGTGTGCGGGCCATTGAAGAACTCAATCGAGGTGCGGTCGGGGATGCCCATCTTGTCGTAGAAGCGGCGCACTTTGGCGTATTCATAAGAGATCCACTCATCCATTCCCACGCCGTCGTCGTGTCCCCACTCGACCATAAAAGGCCGAGGCGCCATGAGATTCGCCAGTTCTCCGTAGTTCACCACGTTAGCGAAATTGAATTCGTACATATCGTACTCGCCCGTAAAAAGGTAGCTGTAATGCGTCAGTGGGTTTGTTGTCTTCCAAACCCACTCATTGAAGTCGCCCGAGCAAATCGAGAGCGCATAACGGTCCAGAAACGGCGGCACGCGGACCGCCGTCTTTCCGCCGTAAGATAATCCGTAAAATCCTATCCGCTCGGGATCAACAAACGACTGCTCGGCCAGCCAGTTCAAAGCTTGCTCGTGCTGGCCCAGGATGAAGGAGAACAGAGCGAGTTTCAGCGGGTGGCCCATGCGCTGGATGGTTCGGAAATGATCCTCGCCAATATAAGGGTTCTGAGGAGCATAGGTCACGAAACCCTCCTCGGCTAGCCGCGCCGCAAATCGGTGATAGAAGGGGGAATCGATATCCGGGTCCGCCACGTCCCGAGGGCGACCCTCCAACCCATGCTGGCAAACCACCACCGGGCGGCGCTCCCCGGGCTTAATATCTTTCGGAATGAGTAGAATTCCGTAAGCGAAGACGTCCGGCCACACATCCAGCACGACTTCGTAGCCCCTAAATTTCGGTTGGTCAAAGACCAAGCGCGTGCGAGGGTTGGGAGGGAGGCTAGGGGACGGAAGGCGTCCGATAACCTCTTGCCAGATGAAGTCGCGGTAGAACTTTGTAGACTCCTTCCAGCGTTCAAGAGAGGAACTGTCCGCTTTCGACCAGAATGCCGCGCGCCGATCGGGCGCTTTCCGTATCAGCGCTTGAGTGAAACCGACCAGTTGGTCGAACTGGCGTTGCAGCCGTGGTCCGGGATCGTCGTGAGGCCAAACTTCCGGGAGCGGATTGCCAGCCGGACGCAGTCGAGCGGGCACACCCAAGGAGCGTAAGAAGGCCTGAAGCGCCTTTTCCGAGGCGGGCAGACCGTCCCCTCCTCCCTCGGTCACCACCAGCTCGAGCTTTCGCTCTGCGCCCAAACCGGCAAAGAACTCCCGCGCCCTCTCGACCTCCCTTTGCACTGAATCGAGCGGCGGCGAAACCAGCCTTCCGTTAGGACAAGCGCCTTCTTTGTGCTCCTTCGTCGCCGGGGGTGGCCCCTCCACCTCGGGTCCCCGGCTGGCTTCAATAATCAGTGCGCGCGGGGCAATCAAGCTCGCCAATTCCGCATCCCCGAACTCCCGCACCAGCCCCCACACGTCCCGGTAGATCGGCTCCTGCCAAAGTCCCTCCCGCGCTTGGAAATAGCCGCTGACCACGGTCGCCGCGATCCTCAGATCGATCGCAGCGCTGTAGAGCGCCAGCAACCCACCCTCCCCGAAACCTATTACACCAATCGGTAGAGGGCGGCTCAGGTTCTCGCTTGCGAACCAATCAATTGCTGCCAGCACCTTTTGCACCTCGTACCCGATGATGTGCCGGCCCACCTCAAAGGCCATCCGATAAATCCATTCTCGATGGGGTTCATTCATCATCCCGATTCCCGGAGTGCCCGAAAAAGTGTCTTCCCGGTTGATGAGCAGCGGAACCAGCACCTGGCAACCGTTCTCGGCCAAGTGCCGCGCAAATTGGAAAGCATCAGGGACTGGTATCAGCCCTGCCACAGTCTCCGGCGGCCAACCGGCGTCCGTCATCGCCACCACGCGAGCTACCGGCGGGCCCGTGGGCTCGAGCAGCAATCCTTCGGCATCGAACCCGTCGAAGTCAGCAAGCACTGGCTCGCACACCGCCCAGCGCACGGCATAAATCTTGTAGCTTGGCCCCTCGGAAACTTGGGCAGGCGCCGAGATGGTCCCCACTTGTTGGGGAGCGTGGGCCGCAACCCGTGGGTCCACTGCTCCGATGATCTGGCGCAAGCGCTCGCGGTTGGGCGAGACGGAGCGATTGTAGTCCTCTGCCGAGCGATAGTCCCGCTGCCAAAGTTGCCCTCGTTCTTGCGCCGCCTCTTGGGTCCGGCGCAAGAGAAACCGATGGATTCCATCCACCATCTGGGACGCCAGATCCCCCGTCATGGTCAGCGGCGTTGTACCGGCCAGGGTGCTGGGAGCGGGAGGGGCTTGGGTGTCATTCGCGGACTCGGCGCCGGGCGCGCCAGGATAGGAGGCTATCCAATCCTGCGCGTGGAGATTTCCAGCCAGCCCCAGTCCCAATGAGATTCCGGTCGAATTGCGCAGAAAGCGGCGTCTGCTGATGTCCTTCATTTCTGTTTTCTCCTTCGGGCTGATGTAGCGCGGGCGTCTCGCCCGCTGTCGCGGGAGCGTCTCGCTCCCGCAAGAAAGTGCGGGCGAGACGCCCGCGCTACGCCGGTGGGCTTGTCCTTTGGTCGGTCACAGTATCTTCCTCAGGTGCTCCAGGAAATAGCGATAGTTTTGGTAGGGGGTGTCCGGCGTGGCGCTATGGTCCAACATCGGGACGTAGCCTCCGTCGTCGATGAGCGGCTTGACGCGCTCGAGCTCCTTATCAATCGCCTCCGGCCCCACGGTCAAAGGTCGCTTGTCGACTCCACCCCAGATACGCAGGCTGCGCCCGTATTTCTTCCGAACCGCAAGAACGTCCATGCCGGCCTGAACCTCAAAGGGATACAAGATATCTATCCCGGAGTCCATCCAGACGGGAATGAGCGGGTCGATGTAGCCGTCGCTGTCGAGAGCAAACAAATGCACGCCGTGGCTTCGACCAAAGTCCACTACCTTTCGATATCGGGGAAGCATGAATTTGCGCGCCAGTTGCGGAGAAATGAGCGGAGCCGTGTGATAGGCCATGTCTTCCCAGAACGCAAATACGTCAATCTCTGTCTCTTCGAGCATCTGGGATAGCATGCCGATCAGGAAATCGGCGTCGGCCTCCAGCATCTCCTCCACAAACGCCGGGTCATCGTAAAAGAGCGTGCAGAGGCGCTCCACGCCCACCAGGTTCCTGATTGGCCCAAAGAAACCACCCCAGCGGTCAGCGATGACGACAAAAGGGAAGTCACGCTTACGGTATGGGCGGAGTTTTTCGCGCCAATCCGGCCCGATGCGCTGGGTGAGGTCCGGCCGCATCCTTTCCCGCCAGTACTTGCGAAAGTCTTCCCGGGTTTCGACGGGAAAGCGAATGAATTGCGGCATAGAACTCTGGGGATTCTTCTTGAATTCCCTCATCACAATCCCCTGCGGGTCAACGTAGGTCGCGTACTCTTCATCTTCAGCAAGGATTTCCCGCTCGAAAGGCGGCTGGGGCCAGAACCAGGAGAATTCCACCACCCACTTGTCGCACCCGAAGTCAGTCTTGCCCGCGACATACCCGCCTTCCATCGCCCAGCGTTCAGCGGTCTCGGCCCAGGCCGGCCACATAAACTCATAAAAAGGGGCACGATCGACCTTCTCGTATTGCAGCGTTCCGCGAAGGCGTTCAAGATCATTCATATAGCTTCCTCACCAATAGATTGGCTCTCTACATTACCACGTACGTCAAAACAATATGCGGACGCGAGCAGGGTTTGCGAGGTACGCCAGGCTGGTTGTCAAGAGGCTGCTAAAAGCGCTCAGGGTTCATGACGAAGATCGGTCCATCGCGAAAAGCGCAGGGCAACTCTACACACGCTGCTGCCCCGCCCGGCAGGCTGAACGGCCACTCCACACAGATCTTGAATCAAGTCCTGTCTCACTATGAAGTAAGACAGGAGATTGAGGCCATGCAGAAAGCCGGTGTATCCTCGAGAGGGCAACTGGCCCTCCCCAAAGAGGTTCGAGATTAATTGGGGCTGGGCGAGAGCGTTTGCCTGACGGTGAGGGTTGAAGGTGATGAGGTGATCTTGCGGAAAGCGGTGACCGGAAATTGGAGGGAGTTCGAAGGACGCTTCAAAGGTTCCGATCTCCTCGGGGATCCGGCTCGAAACCGCCGAAAGGAATTGGCGCGTGACCGCAATCGTTCTTGCAGGTATTAGGCATGACTGCAACTTCCGAGCGCCGGATACTAATATTAGCTTTACTGGCTGTCACCATGCCCGTGGCGAGCCGTGCCCAGGTGGTTCAGGTGCTTCCCCTTGTCGAAGACCTTCTCCTTAGCCTCGAGCGACCTGTGTACACGAACTTGCCAGTTTGGATCAAAGCGGACCTCAATTACCCGTATGAAGCTCGCTATCCTTATTCCGAAAATGCCAGCGATTTTGGCCCCAACCAGCTTGAGGTGAAACGGGGAAGCCAGCTACTTCTACCGCACGGACCCCTCGATTCTCTCGGTTTTACAGGCACGGGACTACTCGATGGTTCTGCTGCTCCTGCCAGTGCGCCGACCAATCGTTTGCCGCTGCATCTGCAATATTCGCTCGGCGAACCCGGCACTTACCCTGTCCGTTGGACCGCAATCCGCCACGTCTTTGGCGCCAACCCCCCGGCAACCGAGGTGGTGGCGCGCTCATATTGGCTCACCTTCGAAGTAAGGCCATCAACTCCAGAGCAGAGAGAAGCTTGGCTGAAGGAACAGCTTGCGGCAGTGCCTACCGATCCGGGACAGTTGGTGGGCGATTTCCTGCCCTCGTTGCTCGTAGCAGTTCCTGATCCTCGGGTGCTTCGACTCTTTCTGGAGCAACTTTATTCAAGAGACACCTTGGTGAGCGGCTATGCACTCACCAGCCTCGGTCTTTTCGGTGGAGATGACCTGCGGACGCAAGCGCTTGAACTCCTCCACCATCGAGGTCTTAGTGACCGGATGGCATACCTGCTATCTTGGAATCCACAGTTTCGAAACTGCAGGGAAGACTTGGTTCACACCGCATTGTCGTATTTGCCATCGAGCGACGATAGGCAAGTGGCGGCAGCGCTTCAGTTGCTCTATTTTGTGGTTCACCCGGTCAGTTGGCCGGCGAACTCAGAGATTCCCAGCCAAGCTGACCGCGCTGTACTGGGCATTGCGCCCCAACTCGTTGAACGCGGAGGTGTGGTCGCGCAAGCCTTGGCCCTGTACCTTGGCGGAATCAGAAGCGATGTATCGCGCGGTCTGCTCTGGCAGTTGGCTCGGGGAACCGAGTCGGAACACGAACAAGCCCTTATTGTGCTGACCTGGATTGCAGATGAGCGTGATCTTCCTCGACTCGGTGGTTTGTTGCTGAAGTCCGGGGATTCTTATGCAGACGGGCGCGACCTTGCGGGTCTGCCCTACCACCTTATGCATGGGTACGGGGATCGCGCGATTCCTTATCTCGAACAGGCAATGTCAGATTCGCCCTACGTAGTTGTCCGAACCACTTCTGCTGAGCAGCTCATCGTTAAGGGCCACCCAGCCGCGTTTCGTTTCTTCCTTGACGCGGTCCAGAATAGCCGCTCGTATAAGCCGGGCTTAGTGCAATGGCTCAAGGATTATTGCGGCCTATCGAAAAGTGCTGATAATCAGGCGGTGATCGCGTTCCTCAACTTGCGCCTGGGACGTTGATCGGTTGAGAAGTGAGGGAGTTGGTGGCCTCACGATACCCGTGAGTGTGTTCTTGCAGGGTTGCGCCAAAAACATAGACTTCGACGCTCAGAGTACCCAGAGTTTATCCTACGCAGGAGTCAGCTATATTCTACGCACTAAATGCGTCGAATGAGTAGAAGGCCTGCCTGCTCCATGGGCGAGACGTGGAACTGGCACCCCGCAGGCAAGATCGCTTGAGCCGGCCCGGAGACTATTCCTTGCCGGGTTTCAACGCCAGCGTCTGGTCCGTGTAAGGCACAATTTCGACCGGACCTTCAAGCTCGCAGACGTCGATGTTGGAAAGAATCCGGTGAGACGGCCCCACCGCCCGGGCGTTGGCTTCGGTGTTGGTCAGGCGAATCTTCAAATGATTTTTGCCGGGTTTTGTAAATTCGGTGATATCCAGTTTGAACGGACTCCACACCAAGGTTCCCGCGTAGTGTCCGTTGACGTCAACCTCCGCCACTGAGCTCACGCGGCCCAAGTCGAGGACGAGTCGCTTGTCGCAATAGGCTTCGGGCAGAGTGAAGCTTTTTTCATAGATTGCCGTCCCCGAGAAGTTGGCGAGGGCCGTCTTCGTCCACGCTTCGAGAGAGAAGGGCGTCGTTCCACTCACAAATTCCACCGGGGAACTCAAGCGGTCATCCTGGCGGGCGACGATAACGAGCGTGTTCTTTTCTGCGCGCCGCAGGGGGTGAATGTCGATGGGAGTTCCGCCCGCCGGCTGGAGCTCGAGCCCATTCAAGAACAGGCGGTAAGGACCTTGCAGCGCGGGGGGAACAATAGCCGTGACGCCGGGGGGAACTTCGGTCCGGTACCAGCGCACTCCGGGATTGGTGTTTGCAGCCTTTTGCGCCTCGTAAGGCAACATGCCATTGATGATGCCGCGCAGCGTCTTGCCCTGATCGTCCGCAACCCGAAAGGTGAATCCGTAATAGCCGCTGGCCGCACCCCTGCCCAGGCCGGTCTTCATAAGTACTTCATTCCAGCCCGCACGCAGGTTGACAGGGATCTGGTCAGCCCAGTTGTCGTTCATCTCGTACCAGAAGGGATGGCGCAGCCTGGCGAAGACCTGCTGGTGGTTCAACCACACCTTGACGCAGTTGTCGGCCGCCACCACGAATTTGGCCTGCTGGTCTTGGGGCGAATACAGGTAAGTGAGGGCGTAACTGGTGATCCAGGTTTGCCCCGAAGTTCCCAGTGCCCGATTGAACTGGACGATGTGGGCGGAATCGTCGAAGGGGCCGCCTTCCGTCTCCATCCAGATGCTCCAATGGTCCAATGAGAGGTAAGGTTCGTCGCCGTAGTACCGTTTCCATCCAACCAGATCGCCGTGCAGGCCCGCGTACGCCTTTTCCGGCTTAAACTCTGTTTCAGGCGGGTAGACTGCATCGAAGCCCGCATCATCCGCATTGGGGAACGGACCGATGACATTCCAGTTGCGGACGGTATTCTCCGCTTCGCTCAGCCATAGTGAGGACCATTCAGCGTCGTCGAAGTCCGCGCCAGCCCACCCGAGTTTTTCTCCTTCACCTTGCTTTGCATCTTTTACTTTCACATAAGGGACTGCGACCTGCTCAGGCTCAGGGCGGAAGTCCCAATTTCCGGACAGCGGAATGGGTTTCAACTCGGCAATCGGCGTACGCGCACGGTAGGTCTGGCCGTCGGCGCGCATCGTAACCTCGAGGTCGCGCTGGGTGCAAGGCGCCGAAGCGCGAACCTGAATGGCCCCAGCCTGGTGAGAAACAACTGCCAGGCTTTCCGCATTCGTGCTCACGAGTTCGGCTTTCTGACCCTGCCCCTGGAGTGGGTTGAAGACGACGAAGTAAGCGTCCCAAGGTCCAAACTCCAGCCGCACTTCCGTCCCTCCCGGACGGGTTACATAGAACAACGGCGAGCGTTTGCCGCTCAGGGCATCCCATTTCTCGGGAACGCCGGCCACGGAGAGGAGAACGTGATTGGTTCGGGAGCGGTCAGAGTCGTTGACCAACCAGTAGTAGTTCTTTCCCACCTTCTCACGGTGTTCGAAGTAGAGGCTGGCGGATGAGCCCGAAACTACTTGGACGTCTTTAGGAACATCTGAATCGAGTAAATCAATCAGGGTTTCAACGTCTTGAGCAACGAAATAAGCCCGTCCACCCCCGGCGCTTTGCTGCTCGGTGAAGGGCAGGGGGGTGTTGCTTGCTCCTGCGCCAAATAGGCCGGCGATCCCTTTTTCCAGATCGGCGTCATTGTCTCCCGCCTCCGGGGAGGAAGTTGGGAGCATGCGAATGGCAAGCACGGCGCCTCCGGCTTGATAAAACTCTTGAACTTTTTTAAGGGTCGTTCGGCTGAGGGTGCTGATGGGCGGAAGAATGATTGCACGAAAACGCTGCCGGCCAATCACCAGCTCCCTGCCTTCGATTCGGGCTCGATCCAGATAGTCGTCATCCGCAATGTTGTAATCCCACTGCCGGTCGGCGAGGCGGAGGATGAGCCGCGTGTAATAGTCGTTAACGGCAATGGTGAGGTTTTTCCAAACCACTGGCGAGCCGATCTGATTGTAGGGTGTTTGGGCGGAGAAAGCGGGTTCTGAATTTGCCCACATCGAAAGGATGGGGTAGTAGAGGAGCACATTGGTGGCGTGGCGGCTCTCAGAATTCATGTAGCTGATACGCCGGGTATAGTCGGCGTAGTAGTGAAAGTAGGGCCAGTAAGGTTGATGGAACCAATCGGGGGGATAGTTGGCGCGCGAGGCATCATAATTGAAGGCGTGCAGCACAAAGAGATTGACTCCCCACGCGCCAATTCCGTTTGTCGCTTTGCGCAGACCCTGCATGTCCAGGTACGAATCGGTTCCTTGCACGCCCTGGTTTTCACACATGAAACGCCGCCCTTCGAAGTCCGCGACGGATTGCGCAACCTTGAAGTTGAGTGGCTGGCGGCCAAAATCCACGAGAGAATCAACGCCCACCGGGTTAAGGCCGCGTTCGACGGCAAATAAGCTGCCCTCCAGCGCGGCGGCCCACTGGAGAGATTCCTCCCAGGCGTGACCGGTCCGGCCGATTCCCAGCTTGGCCGCGTTGTCGGTGATTCCATTCCAGAAGGAATGTTGATAGAGCTGGGTTACCGTCGCCAGATAGTCGCATCGGACCTTGATGGTGGAATCGCCACCCTCGTAAACCAGCAGTGGCAACACCTTGCGAAGATCGTAACCCGTTCGCCGCGCAAAGGTGTCAAAAAGGGCCGGCGTCCAGGCGATGCGGTAACCGTAGTCACCTTCGTGGTCGGCGAAGGAATAATGGATGGTATGGCCAAAGTATGAGGAGAAGCGCCGGTGGAATTCGCCGTAGGAAAGGTCGAAAAACAATTTCATTGCCTCCGGATTCATTAAGTCGACAAACCCGCCATCAAAGCCCATGGAAGGCTCGAGGTAGAACTCCACTACGACCCAGTCGCCTTCGGGAGCCTGCCATTTGACTTGTCCGGATTCCCCCGTTGAAGACAATAATTGCAAGCTCTGGCCATCAATTCTGTTGTCGCCTAGCCAGCGGGCCACCACCACAGCCTGGAGCTCGGGCGGAGCGGTAAGGGAAACCTCTTTCGGTCCTTTTACCACGTCGGCCTTGTAGCCCAGGCTCTTCATGCGGTAGTCCGGTCTTCGCGCCAGCACCTCGCTCTGATGATGGCCTGCCATCCAGATGTTGCGGCCCTCACCCGAGGGCCAGTCGTATTCGTCGACGAAGTTGAAGCTGAAGCCGCTGAGCTTGGACTGCTCGAGCCCTGCTCCAATGGCCTGCCACCACTCTTCGGAATGGTAGGGGGTTTGGAGACCGTCCCGAGCGTGCAGAAACGCTCCATAAACATGCTGGTCTACCATTTGGCGGATTTCTTCCTGAATCTTTGGGCCCTCCATTTTGCCGTTCCAAAACCAGAAAGGCATGGGTGAATACTCTCGTGGCGGATCCAGAAAACCGGTGTAGAGTTGGCCGCCTTGGCCTTGCTCACCCTCCGCGCGGATATGATTTGCGATGAGTAGGAACGAAAATAAAACCAGAATCAAAAACAAGCCGATACCTCGAAACATGAGTATCCTCCTGCGGAAAACGCCTGCGAACCCTTGTCCGGAATCTTTGCCTTCCGCCTCTCCCCCTTGGGCGCAACAGCCCACGACCAGCGGGCAGCACGCAAGGCTCGGGTTGCCTCCCGATTCCCGGTCTTCCCTTGCTTGCTATTGCCCGCCTGCATTTATGTTCCTGTGGCATTGTCCAGTCAAGATAATTTTGTTTTGCGGTTGACTCTTTACGCCGTAGCGGGCATGACTTACATTACGGTCTTACGGCGTTGTCGAGCTCTTCTTTAGGTTGCTATCCTCTACTCGCATATTACTGTTTCGATGGATAAAGGTGGGGAATATGCCCGTCGATGTGGAAGTCGGCAACGAACCAGTAATATACATGTACTAGAATCGTCGGGCCAAGCCAAGATGCGTCTCTGATAGGTTGTATCAGTAACGAGCGGAACCAGAGCTTGGCGGGTTTCCGAGTTGTCGAGTGTGAGCCGGGCCCCATACTGAACCAGTCCCTGGAGGAAGAACATCGACAGGGGTGTGCAGAGCGGCGACCAGACTAATTTCAGCGCCCCCCTGCTGAACGCTTGCCAGGGTCCGGAAGAAAAGCCCCAGGCCGGCTGCGAGGCCTAAGGCCACCCAGTCCCAGGGAACTACAAGGCCAAAGACAGGGGCGCGCCGAGTGGCGGTGGGCCTTTATACTGTGATCCTTTTGTTGTTTGGCTTGACCTAGCCTAGCTTCCAGGTTGTCGGGGACGGTCTGGTCATACGTGGGCACCTTTGATGTTGGGCTTCGCCGCCATCCGGGGAGCTGAGCTGCGGAGCGATGACCTTAAATTCCGGGGTGCTCAGCCAGTCGTTCGGGATCCTCGCTCTCACGAAGTACGACTGGCCGGCAGCTAATGTCGGTAACTTTGTCGTCGTGAACAAGGTGGATAGTAAAGATGGTTAATAATTCTTAATTAATTTGACAGGCCAGAGAGTGGTATACTTGCGGCGCGTCGGGATGGGAGTTTGTGTGGCCGGGGTGGTGGAAGGTCTGTTCCTCTCGTGGCGCAAGTGCCTGCTAAGGATTCGACCTTGACCAGGTCGGACAGTGTGAAGAACGAACGAGCTGTATTTGCTGATAAAGGCGGCGATCGTTAGCACTTATGGGATTTCAAAGTGTTCTCCTGTAAGTCACAGGGCGGAGTTGTTCGTGGCTAACGAGCCGGGAGCGCCACGCTTGACATCCCGGCGATAGGCAGTCGAGAATGAAAGCTTCAGCCTTTGTTAATCGGCAAGGAGACCCCAACGCTCTGGCCGGAAGCTGTGGGCGGAGGGCTTCCTGGGCACTCTACAGGGTGAAATAAAGAGTAGAAAACCCTCATTTCGCCAGGAGCAGGCGCCCGATGAATTCAGGGACCGAAGGTGGCGAGATGGGTACCAGCGGGTTGTGGTGCGCCGTCTACACACGACATCAGCACGAGAAGGTCATCGCCCAGATTCTTTCCGCCAAGGGGCTCGAGGTCTTTCTTCCCCTTTACAACGCAACCCGCCGATGGAGGGACCGCACCGTGCACCTCTCGCTTCCCTTGTTCCCCTGCTATCTATTTCTGCGGGGAATGAAAGAGCGGCGGCTCGAGGTGGTGACCACGCCGGGGATTGTTTCCATTTTGAACGTCGATGGTGAACCGGCGACCATTCCTGAATTCGAGATCGAGTCTGTTCGAAGGGCGATCGAATGGGGAAATCGAGTCGAGCCTCACCCCTTTCTGCGATGTGGCGACAGGGTGCGCGTCATTTCCGGACCTTTGCAGGGGCTGGAGGGAATTCTGGTTCGCAAGAAAAACTTGTGCCGGCTGGTGCTTTCGGTGGAAATACTGGAGCGGTCCGCCGCCGTGGAAGTGGACGTTTCTGCGGTGGAGCGAGTGGGGAGCCGCCCTCACACGTCACCCTGGGTTCGGGAACTTTGGAATCAATAGGGGACGTGGAGGAGGGGCGTCTGGCGCGCCAGCAGGAAGCGGAATTCAGTGCTGCCACAGCGGCTCGCAGGAAGTCTTGAAACGAAGGAGTGATGAGCATGGCATGGGGAGATAGAGGATCATGGCCGCGCGTTGCTTCGGAAGGGCGCGCTTGCGG
>Ga0181533_1004707_pt1 | contig 13643 bp, 12 predicted proteins | sample PEATcosm2014_Bin_45_FD_119772 | JGI IMG/M metagenome (GOLD analysis project Ga0181533, IMG submission 119772) | Peatland microbial communities from MTU Mesocosm Facility, Houghton, MI, USA - PEATcosm2014_Bin11_60_metaG | ecosystem: Environmental > Terrestrial > Soil > Wetlands > Peat | place... | reverse complement strand
GCATACGAGATTAAATTTGCTGAAATAAAAAATCATGAAACTCTCCTGAATGATGTGGAAATGCACTTAATGAACATCATGAAGGGAAAGAAGATCAAATACCAAACAAAAATTTAAAAAAGGAGGTAAGCTATGTTTGAAAATCTGAAACAAGCCTTTGATAAAGGTGTAGAATTTGCGTTTTCCACGACTGAAAAAATCGAAAAAGCTGCAATAGAATTCGCAAAGGAGAATAATCTCAACAAGGAAGAAGCAAAAAAGCTGGTCAATAATTGGATCAAAAAATCGGAAGAGATGAAAAAGGCCCTTGAAAAACAGGTCGCCGAAATCCAGAAAGCCACAATTAAAAAGATGAATCTTGTGACGATGGAAGATTATAAAAATTTGGAAGTACGTATCAAAAAGTTGGAAGGTAAAGGAAAGCAACCCATAAGACCTGTAAAAAGGGTGGCAAAAAAGCCGGGCAGATAATACAGTTCCGTCTTGTTGTGATGAGCATCGTATGAAGTTTTGGAAGGCCAGATTCTTAAGAGGTTTTCGTTAAATTATTTTTATACTAAACTCAAAATGCTGTGAATGTTTTAAAGATAGGGACGACGGTTGGTGAGATCGGACGTGCGAGGGAGATCATTGGAGTCGCCTTTAAGTACGGTTTTAATGACTGGGTCACAAAAAATGGCCTTGGCAAATTGCTTGTTTCGAAAAAACGCCTTGCCAGGATTGAAAAATATACGAAATGGGAAAGGATCAGAATGGCAGTGGAGGAACTGGGTCCCACGTTCATCAAATTCGGACAACTCTTAGCGGACCGTCCTGATATAATCCCTGAAGAAATGCGTATTGAATTTCAGAAACTGCGGGATGAAGCAGTTCCTATGCCTGACAGCGTGGCTATCGGTGAAATAGAAAAAAATCTGGGCCATCCCGTTTCGGAATTGTTCAGAGATTTCAATAACCAGCGCCTTGCTTCGGCATCGGTAGCACAGACTTACCGGGCTACTTTACTGAACGGGGAAAATGTATGTGTGAAAGTTCAGCGTCCGGGGATCGATAAAAAGATAAATCTTGACCTGAACCTGATGCGGTTTTTTGCAGCGCGGTCACAAAAGAACAACCCGGAAATGGAAGCGATCAACGTGGCGGGCGTGGTTGAAGAATTCGGGAAGACTATCAACAAAGAATTGGATTTTCGTCATGAAGCAGCCAACGTCATCAGGTTCAGCCATTGCTTTGAAGGAGATCCTGATATATATGTCCCAAAGGTATACCAGGAATTTACGAAAGAAAAGATCCTGGTCGAGGAGTTCATTGAAGGGGTCAAAGTGAGTGAGATGGAGACACTACTGGCGTCAGGTAGTGATCCGGTCGAACTGGCAAAAAAAGCAATGAAGCTGGTATTTGAACAGATCTTTACGCACGGATTTTTTCATGCTGATCCTCATCCCGGTAATATTTTTATCAAAGACAAACATGTCATATCCTTCATCGATTACGGGATGATGGGGACCATAAGGCCTGAACACCTGCAATTTCTTGGCAAATATGTGTTGGGATATATTAAGCGTGATGCTCATGAACTTACGGAAGCCTTGCTTTTACTATCTGGGAAGAGAAATTTCAGACGGTTCAAGGACCTCGAATTCCAGATTGCCGATATGCTTGCCCATTATAAGTACCTGACCATTGAAGAAATGGATTTTGGGAAGGTGATGAATGAGTCCATAGACATCATTGTAGGGTATGGATTAAGGATCCCTCCTGAAATCTACCTTCTTGTTAAAGCTCTGATAACAATAGAAAGAGTGGCATTAACGCTGTATCCTGAGATTGATTTTGCGAACGAAATGAAGCCTTATGCGATCAAACTGATCAGGCAACAGTACGATCCGAAAAAATTAGCAGGGGAAGTTTTTGAATCCATCAGGGAATATTATAAGCTGATCATGGAATTACCTTCTGACCTGAACGATATCATTCATAAGATCAAGGAAGGACGGTTCAAGACCATGATCGAACTTAAAGGATTCGAGCCTGTGACCGAGCAAATAGACCAGGCAAGCAACCGCGTCTCCATTGCCATCGTGATTGCTGCACTCATAATTGGCGCCTCTATAATTTCACAATGGTCACAGACACGCTGGATCGGGACCATCATCTTTTTCCTGGCAGGGATATTCGGGTTCCTTCTGCTGATCCGGTTGTTTAAAAGAAACCGGTTTTAAATGGTGTGTAATGAGATGTGAGTGAAGGACGAGAGAAGATTCAAAGTGCTAAATGAAGAAGCAGATAGCAGGTAATATGTAAGGAAATTAATAAATCCCTTTGAACTGATTGAGAAAGCGGAGATCATTTTCGAAGAATAGGCGAACATCTTTAATCTGATATTTCAGCATGGCCACGCGTTCAATACCCATTCCAAAAGCAAAACCGGTATAAATTTCACTGTCGATCTTGCAATTGTCTAGTACGGCAGGATCAACCATGCCGCAACCGAGAATTTCAACCCAGCCGGTATATTTACAGATATTGCAGCCTTTTCCACCGCATATATTACAGGAAATATCCATCTCTCCCGAAGGTTCAGTGAAAGGAAAATAAGAAGGGCGCAACCGGATCTGAGTATTTTCTCCGAACATTTCTTTTGCAAAATAGATCAGGGTTTGCTTGAGGTCCCTGAAGGAAACATTTGTATCTACATATAATCCTTCCACCTGGTGAAAAATACAATGAGCCCTGGCTGAAATTACTTCATTGCGAAACACCCTGCCAGGAAAAATGCTGCGGATAGGAGGCTTGGTCTTCTCCATGACCCGGATCTGTACCGATGAGGTATGAGTACGCAAGGCAATATCTGGATTCTTCTCGATGAAAAAAGTATCCTGCATGTCCCGTGCTGGATGCTCTTCAGGGAAATTCAAAGCTGTAAAATTGTGCCAGTCATCTTCTATCTCCCTGTCCTCGGCAACGGTATATCCTATGCGGGAAAATATCCCGATGATCTGGTTCCGGACAATAGATAAAGGATGCCTGGAACCTGGTTCCATATAGTTGACAGGACGGGTGAGGTCGAGATCGGATGAAGAGGTTTCTTCATGGGATTCAAATTTCAGGGAACAGGCATCGATTTTTTCCTGGATTACCAATTTAAGGTCATTCAGGAGTTTGCCTGTTTCCTTTTTTTGTGCAATAGGAACTGTCTTAAATTCCTCAAAGAGTTTTGCCAGGATCCCTTTCCGGCCCAGGTAATGAATGCGGAACTGCTCAAGATCCTCCGGATTGAAAATCGGAGAATCCTGAACTTCCCGGAACAGATCTTTAAGCTTTTCTAACATTAATCAAACTTTATTCTACGATCTTCACTGTCATCTTGATATCCTTCAGAGGACGGTCGTTGGCGTCTTTTGGGACTGAGGCTATTTTATCGATGACATCGAGTCCATCGGTGATTTCACCGAATACCGTATAATTCATATCAAGGAAATGCGTGCCTTTGTCTGGTTGTACAATGTAAAATTGCGAACCTGAAGAAGCCTTTGTGGGATTTACCTCATCGGGTGTGCGTGCAGCAGCCAAAGCACCTCTTTTGTGTTTCAATGCCGGGTTGAATTCAGCAGGAATAGTATACCCGGGATCACCACCGCCCAGTCTTTGACCAGCCTTGGCGTTTTTTGATGTCGGATCTCCGCCCTGGATCATGAATCCCATGATCACCCGGTGAAAAAGCAAGCCATCATAAAATCCTGATTTTGCCAGCTTCACGAAATTATCGCGGTGTCTTGGTGTTTCATTGTAAAGAATGCCTTTCATGTCTCCAAACTCTGTACGGATCACGAATTTTACCTGTTTCTGGCCGGTTCCCCCGCCCTGTGCATTACCTGCTACGTTCATCATAAAAAGAAGAATAAAGGAAAAAAATGCAATTTTTTTCATGGTTTAAAAATTTAGTTATTACGTGCCGGACAAATTTAAGGAAAAATATTCACCCATTCAGTGAGAAGAATGGTTTTTACGCCTTTCAATGAAGCATTTTCTGCAGAGAGGCTCATAAGCCTCCTTTTCCCCAAGCAGTACCTGCTGCTCATTTTTGACAATACGATAGGAATAATGCGCCAGGTCACCACAATTCATGCAGATAGCATGCAGTTTTGTGACATATTCAGCACTGGCAATAAGTGAAGGCATAGGACCGAAAGGCATTCCCATATAATCCAGGTCAAGACCAGCAACCAGCACCCGTATGCCATTATTGGCCATGGTATTGCAAACGGATGTAATCTCTGAATCAAAGAACTGAGCCTCATCAATGCCTACCACGTCCACGTCATTGATCATGAGTAATATCTGGGAGGCAGACTGAACAGGTGTAGATTGAATTGCATGCTCATCATGGGTCACAATCTGTACTTCACTGTAACGATCATCTCTGTCAGGTTTAAAGATCTCAATTTTTTGTTTCGCGATCCTGGCCCTGTTAAGGCGGCGGATCAGTTCTTCGGTCTTTCCGGAAAACATTGATCCGCAGATCACTTCGATCCATCCTGCACGCGAAGGAATGTTTTTTTCAATAAGCATGAAAATAGACGAAAAGTTATTTATCTTTATGGCTCAATTCACCACAAAAGTAAGAAAATTCAGATTTGTTATACCATTATGAATCAATTGAACAAAACCATCCTCAGGGAAGAGATCCAATGGCTGCTGGAGGCCATTGCAGAACAGTTTGAGGCGATCAATGCCTATGAAGATAAGATCCCGCAGATTGAATTTGATATCATTATGGAAAACATCCGGAAACTTTATGAAAACCTTCACCTGCTAAACCGACAGGGCGACTCTTTCCGGCATATCAGTGCTTCACAAACGGAAAACCCTGAGATAAAACCCTTAAAACCTGCAGAGAATGAAAGGGAACAAGCTCCGGAACCGGAAATTAAAAAAATACCACGACCAACAGTCAAGATCAGGCTTGGTCCGGAACCACAGGAAACAGTACAAAAAGAGCATCACAGACCGGATAAAACCGTATCTGAGATCGATCTTTTTTCCAGTGAAAGTGCTGGTTTTTCAGAAAAATTAAAGAAAGCCCGTGAGAAAAGCTATGCCTCAGAACGAATATCATCAGAAAGAAAGGAACTGAAAGCCACTATCTCAATCAACGAAAAGTTCCTGTTTATTAACGAGTTGTTTGACGGGAACCTCAGGGAATACAACATTACTATCGAGACCCTGAATGGATTCGCGGAACTCAGGGAGGCACTTGAGTACTTAGATCTGTTGAGAGTCAAGAATTTATGGGAAAGCGAATCGGCAGCATTCAAGCGCCTGAGGGAACTGGTAGAACAGAAATTCTGAACCATTTATCTTTATTGACCGGCGATCTTATCAATCAGCTCCAGCACCTGATCGGTCTTATCCAATGTCATCAGCTTCAAACGGTACTTTTTAAAATCAGGAACGCCCCTGAAATAGCCACTGTAAAATTTCCGCATTTCCAGGATTGTCCTCACTTCACCTTTATAACCGATAGATCGCTGAAAATGGTTCCGTAAAATTTCCAACCGTTCCTGGAGGGTGGGTGGGGGTATCAGTTCTCCTTTTGTAAGGTAGGCTTTGCATTCACGGAATATCCATGGGTTCCCCACGGCAGCCCGGCCAATCATCAGTCCATCGACACCATAACGATCTTTCATTTCTTTTGCAACCACGGCCCCGGTGATATCTCCGTTGCCAAAGACAGGAATATGAATACGTGAATTTTCTTTCACTTTCCCGATCAGCGTCCAGTCAGCCTGGCCACCATAGAGTTGTGCGCGTGTGCGGCCATGGATGCTGATGGCCCGGATTCCAGCATCCTGCAACTGTTCTGCAATCTCCATGATATTGCGGCTTGCATCATTCCATCCCAGGCGGGTTTTGGCAGTAACCGGGATCTTTACCGCATTGACTAATGCTTTTGTCATCGCAGCCATCTTCGGAGGGTCATTCAACAGGGCTGCACCACCTCCCTTTACGATGACTTTTTTTACAGGGCAGCCAAAATTCAAGTCAATGAAATCAGGTTGAAAAGATTCGGCAATTATAGCTGCTTTCCGCATACTTTCAACCGAATCGCCAAAGATCTGGATCCCGAGAGGTCGTTCATCTTCTCCGAATTTCATCTTATTTGTGCTCCTTTCAGCTTCTCGGATCAGGGCTTCCGAAGAAACAAATTCGGTGATGAGAAGATCGGCACCGAATTTCTTACAGAGAGACCTGAAAGGCATATCCGTGATATCTTCCATGGGAGCCATTATCAGAGGGCAATCCCCGAGTCCGATATTACCGATCTTTATCAAAAAGCAGTACTTTTGCAGCAAAAGTACTGAATTCAGAGGTTCCATGAAAAACACCTGGCTGTCATATCTCACTCCATTTACAAAGATCATCTTCGTGCTCATGCTGATCATCCTCGGACTGATCGTAGCTTTAATGGGTAGCTTATTTCTGACCATGATTCAGTACCATGCTGATATGACAAAAGCCATTCTTCTTCTTTCCAATGCAAATGATCCTTCTACACTTCCTCTCCTGAAAGAAATCCAGATCCTTCAATCAGTATTCCTGTTCATCGTTCCTGCACTCGTCGCGGGAGCCCTTTTTGAGAGGAGCTCAACGGCATATTTCGGTATGAACAAAGTTCCTTCAGGAATGATCCTGATCATCATTTTTCTCATCATGATGGTCAGTCTTCCACTGATAAACGGGCTGGTCTCATTGAATGAAATGATGAAACTACCGCCTGCCTTAGGCGGGATGGAAAAATGGATGAAGGAAACAGAAGACCAGGCTGCACAGATTACGGAAAAATTCCTGGATATTCATTCCATGGGCGGATTTGCAGTAAACCTACTGATGATAGCCATCATTCCCGCCATCGGGGAAGAGATGATGTTCCGAGGATTGTTGCAGCGTTTGCTGGGGGAATGGTTTAAAAATATCCATGTCTCCATTTTAGTGACAGCTTTCCTGTTTGGAGCGGTCCATCTTCAGTTTTACGGTCTGCTTCCCAGGATGATGTTGGGAGTGATGTTCGGCTACCTTTATTTGTGGACTGGCACGCTCTGGGCACCGGTATTTGCACATTTTATCAATAATGGCTCGGCAGTCCTCATTTCCTACCTCTCAAACATAGGTGTTATCCATGCCGATTACGAGAAGTTCGGTTCTACGGATAGTGCTTTCCTCATCACGGGTAGTCTGATCTTTACCGGGGCGCTGTTGTACAGTATTTTCATCATAAACAAAAGAAAGATTCAGAATATTGAGCCATGATCAGAGAGAAGCTCAAGATGGTGATAAAGTATATAGCAGGAATAGTGACCGGCCTGATACTGGTATCTTTTCTGTTCCGGAATATATTGTTCTCATTTTACATGGATCGTAAGATCGAACGGTTTAACCAGGAATATCATGCCATCCTGAAGGTTGAAAAATCAAGAATAAGGAATTTCAGTAGTTTTCAGCTTACAGGAGTTAGCCTGAAACCGAAGAACGGCGATACTCTTTTGGTCATAGATACAGCCTATGCCTCCTTGAATTTCTGGAAAATGATATTTGGCCATATCGTGGTCCAAAATCTGGAATTGACCAGGACCTGTATTAGCCTGGTGCAAGTTGATACCATTGACAATTTCCAGTTCTTGCTCAAGGGAATGAGAAAAAAAAGCAAGGCAGATACACTTGAAAAGAGGGACTATGCAGCAACACTGTCGAAATTAGTAAAAGCTGTTTTTGAGAAGATCCCTGTCTCAATGAAGATTAAAGATCTCACTGTATCACACGAGAAAAATGATCATAAGGTCTCCTTTCATATTGACCGATTTGAGGTTGACCACAACGCCTTTCATTCTCTGGTGTGTGTAACGGAAGGGGATACGGTAAAGAACTGGATCATTGCAGGAAATCTTGACAAGAAGGATCACAGTGCTGGTTTCCGGCTTTATTCCCCGGATCAGGAAAAACTTTCAGTTCCATTCATCGGATTCAATTATAAGGCTACCGTGGCGTTCGATACTCTGACTTTCTGGCTATGTCAGGAAGATAAGGGAGATGATCTTTTTCATTACCGGGGAATTACCATATTCAGGGGACTGGAAATTCAGCAGGAAAAGATATCAGCGAAAAAGGTCGAATTTAACCGGCTGGGCCTGGAATATGCCGTTAATGTGGGGGCCGATTATATAGAAATTGACAGTTCGACACAAGTGTTCTTTAACCGCCTGAGTTTTCACTCTTATATCCGCTACCGTCCTAAGCCCACGAAACAGATTACCTTCTCTATCGTGAAACCCAACTTCCCTGCAGAAGAACTTTTCTCTTCTTTGCCTGAAGGATTGTTTACAACCTTAAAAGGTATCAAGGTAAATGGTAAACTCTCATTCGACCTTGATTTCTTTGTTGATCTTTCACTCCCTGATTCCCTGCGATTCAGGGCAGAACTGAAACGAGACCGGTTTACTGTACTTTCCTATGGCGACATTGATCTCTCCCGGCTGAATGAATCTTTTGAATATACGGCTTATGAAAAAGGCCAGCCGGACAGAACTTTCAGTGTGGGGCCTGAAAACCCTGAATTCAGGCCATTGAACAAGATCTCACCCTATCTGCAGCTATCGGTACTGAATTCTGAGGATCCGGGCTTTTTCCAGCATCGTGGCTTTATCCCTGATGCATTCAGGGAATCAGTCATCCAGGATATTAAGGAAAGAAGGTTTGCCAGGGGAGGAAGCACCATCACAATGCAGCTGGTGAAAAATGTTTTCCTGAGCCGCAATAAGACCCTGGCCCGGAAATTGGAAGAGATCCTGCTGGTTTGGCTGATCGAAAACCAGGAGATCTGCCCGAAAGACAGAATGTTTGAGGTTTATCTTAATATCATTGAGCTGGGTCCTCATATCTATGGAGCCAATGAGGCAGCACATTTTTACTTTAGCAAGGATGCTTCAAGACTGAACTTGCAGGAATCGATTTTCCTGGCATACATTATTCCAAAGCCAAAATGGTTTATGTATTCTTTTGATAAGACAGGGCATTTGAGTCAATCCGCAAAGGACTTTTTCCATCTACTTTCAGGTAAAATGCTGAATAAAGGCCAGATCAGCCAGGAGGAATTTGACAAGCTGGACCCGGATATTACATTAAAAGGTCCAGCGAAATTTCTCTTAAAAACAACAGAATCTTTACCAGTGGATTCGCTCGAACAGATTGAAGACCAAGAGTTGTAAAGATAGAATCCCTGAATTTCCTGGTTTAATCTAAAAAATCAAAATTTTAATTTTATTGTCAGGGTAAAACACTTTATAGGTGTACTAGCATTATGGAAGTACAACTTGATTTGAAAAATTATTTCCATCAATTTTAGTAATTCAATACCAACCTAAAAAAACTCAAGTCGATATGAAAAAGATTGGCATTTTATTTATTAGCATGCTGGCTTTGTTATCCTGTAACAAAAACAGTCCCAGTAATGATAATGTTCCCAATTCCAGTAATGTTGTTTCAAGTACAATAAGTACAAGCCAGCTTCCTGCTACAGTTACCAATTACATCAGCGATAATTATCCTGATGCAACAATCTATGCAGCTGCCACATTGAGCAACAGCCAGGCAAAATATATTGTTTTGCTTTCTACTGAAGAAGAACTGGCTTTTGATTTAAGGGGTAATTTTCTTGGAGATGGCCAGGATTTTTGCCATGGTGGAGGCCCATTCCCTGGTGGCGATTCACTTCATCATGGACATCCGTGGCATGGTTGCCCTCCCAACTGGATAAATATAGATTCATTGGCAAGTTCTATTAAATCATTTGTCACGACGAATTATCCTAATTATGTGATCTGGCATGCTGAAACAGACAGTGTTTGCCCGGATGGTTCTGTTATCGAGGTAATGATAAGAAAGCCAGGCACTCGCCCGCCTGTTGATCTGACGCTGTTTTTCAGCACAACAGACAGTTACATTATGGTTGCAGAAAGGATCCGTTACCCGGAAGTACCGCAAGCAGTAAGGAATTATATTTCCACCAATTTTCATACTTTTCATCAATGCTTAATGTCCCAGCAATTGACCCTGGCCGATGACAGCACAAATTATGCTATCTATGTCAATCAATTCAGGATGCATAAGAGGGTTGTTCTTACATCAGGCGGCACATTGGTATGTGAGCAATAAAAATTCCCCGGTGCAGAGTATGTACCGGTATATCATAATTTCCTGATTGTTTTTCGTGTTTTCCCGGGAGTGGTTCATTCATTCCTGGGATTTTTTTAATCATTAATCTCCCCCATGCTGCCAGCATTTCCCATTCGGACTATAGGTCATCCGGGTGCAGCGTGTGCCCTTTTTTGTAATAGCAGAACAACGCACAGGCACAGTACGCCTGTTATTTGAATGCTGTAATGTGTTATTTCTTTGTGAATGTGTCCTGGTGGTTGTCCAACTCCATTTATTAATGTCAATTGTGCTTTCTATGATCCTTTGCTCACTAACGGGAAGCTGATAAAAGAAATCAATACCGGTTACCCTTTCTACGCTATCTATAGTTACTGCAAAATGCCTGACCAGTTCAAGGGATCCCTGGTTAGGGATAATAAAGCCGATACCTTTGGGATCTGGTTGGTGATAATCAAGGATGACTTTGTAGAAGTAAGCCGGAACCGTGATCCTGTCAAGACCGATGGTTGGCAGTCCCCTCGTAAGAATGGTTCCCGTAACAACATAAACCTCTTTATCCTCAATGGCCCATTGCCTGACCTGCTCTTCAAGCTTTTCCCATATACCACGGTTGAAAGCCGGGACCTGTGGCGTGATGTTAGAAAGGTAAAACGACTCGACCATGGTTTGTTCAGAATAGCACATATCTGCAGCCGGTGCCAAGTGACCCCTGTCATAACCTGAATCCCTGTAATCCTCATTAGAGGCATTTCCTGATCTGAGCAGAGGATCGGGGACAAACCTGTTGCTTCTCTGAACGACAGGAACTGTTTCGGATGCAGTAAGCTCATAAGCAACCCAGTCAGCCACGTTATAGGTTGAATTATAGGATAATGTGTAACCAGTATGGTAGATGACCTGGTCGTTTGGCCTGGCCTTCGGGAGCTCAAGGTGGGATATTATTGTCTGAGGAGGGGAAACTCTCTGTTCAGTGAAGACAACTCTTCTGTCACCAGCGTAAATTCCCGGCAGGATAAAAGATAGCCCACATATCAGAATAAACAGCAATATTGTCCATGACCTTTTCATCTGACCGCCATTTTAATCCATTTCAACTCAATCACTTCCCGTTACTTTTTCATACTTTCCAAGTTCCTATAGGCAATCTCACGACTGTTATAAGCTTGAGTAAAATTCGGGTCAATCTCAAGGGCTGTTGTATAATCGGCTATTGCCTTGTCCCACTGCTTCAGGTTCGCGTATGCAAGACCACGGTTGTAATATGCAGTATTATAATTCGGATCAAGCTCAATCGCCCTGGAACAATCTGCTATTGCCTTGTCCCACTGTTTCATGTATTCATAAGCAATGCCGCGGTTAGCATAAGCTGCTTTAATACCGGGGTCGATCCCGAGCGCCCTGGTGTAATCAGATATCGCATTTTCCCACTGTTTCAGATATTCATATTTGTTACCACGGTTATAATATGCTTTTGCAAAATTCGGTTCAAACTCAATTGCCTTGCTATAATCGGCAATCGCTTTGTCCAGCTGATTGAGGTTACTGAATGCAACGCCCCGGTTGTAATAGGCATCTGAAAAATCCGGATTGATCGCGATTGCCCTTGAGTAATCGGCTATCGCATTATCAAAAAGTCCAAGCTCCCCATAGGCAATGCCACGATTACAGGCAGGCCTGGCCAGGTTTGGAGCTTTTGATACATTATCGCTCCATAATGAAAGGTCATCCTTCCAAACTTTATTCCTTTCATAGGTAAGCCAGGAATTTGACCCTATTATTACCAATAAAATAATAAATGCCAGTGGTTTATATTTGCCCCGTAATAAAATAAAAAGTATTGAGCTGAGAATAAGAAAGAAACCAACTGACGGAAGGTAGGTCCGGTGCTCGAAAATCACATCGTCGATCGGAATAATACTCGATTCGACCAATAATGTAAGGAAAAACCAAAATATCCCGTAAGAGATCACCCTTTGTTTTTTAAAAAGAAATATGCCCAGGATGATCAGGAATAAAAGAAACAAAAAAGACAACAATGTCCTGGTTTCAAAAAAATGATTTGAGACCGGGATATCATAATCTAACATCTGGTTTACAGGCAGAAATAAAAGCTGGATATATTTTACAATGACACTGAATTGGGTAAGAAGATAATTAAATGGGGTTATAGTGTAAATGTGGCCATTGTGGGGTGGGATCGGTTTGAAGACATTTAATGGAGATTTAAAATACGGGATGATAATTATTGAGACGATAAAAATTCCCATCAGAAGCCACACACGATAGTCTTTAAAACTTAGTGATATCTTCTTTGTCTTAAAAAAGAACAGTTCAGTCATAATGACAGCAAACGGGAGTGTGAAAGCATTTTCTTTGGTAAGCATAGCAGCAACAGCCGAAAGAAGAGAACCAACAAACAAAAGGTATTTTACATTATTTCCTCTTTTTGTCAGCCGGCCCTTAATATAAAGTGTCAGAGAGAGTAAGTAGAACATTGCAGCCATGGATGCCAGTCGCTGCACAATGTAAGTCACAGATTCAGTGGCAAGGGGGTGTGAAACAAAAAGCAGTGCTGTAAAAAGAGCGATCAATTTTTTCTGCCCAGCCAGGGGGTGATCCATTAATGCAGGGGAGGAAAAAATCAACAATGTCAGCCACCAGACAAGAAAACTGTTGATAAGGTGAATTGCCAGGTTTACAAGATGGTAAGACCAGACATTGTATTGGCTGAAATGGTAATTAAGGGCAAATGTGAAAAAGCAGAGAGCACGTGAAGGAATATAGCCCCACCACGCTTTCACATTCCACAGATCCCTGATCTTTACATTGTTGACAATGTTTTGGGAGTCGTCAAAATGAAATGAACAGCCAAAAGAGTTGGAATATATTACAATACCTAATAGTAGTATGATAGCCAATCCAACCAATTCAAAATAACGGTTCGATTTGACCTGTTTCCCTTGCTGACGGAGTTTCTTCGGGTCCCCGATCTTTTTTTGTCCTTTTTTTAAGGGCGTTTTATTCATTGATATACACTGGGTTATAATGAACTTGCAAATTCAGAGCAACAAAATTAGGGGTAGTAAAATTATACCATTTGTCAAAACTGTCCAATAAAAACTCTACTTTTGATTGCTCCGATAAATATTAAGGCTTACTAAAGAACTTCAAAACATGTTTTACTTTTAATTACCTGAAATTCTGATCATTTTCTATACTTGTAAACCATGACGAATAAATCCAAAAACCTACGCCAAAGGAATATAAACGTAAAGAAAATCCCGGTTAAGTCACAACCTAAAACCCTTAATGAAGAACCAGCATTCTTTGAAAAACCGTTATTTATTGTCATTATAATTTTTGTTTTAACATTCATTGCATTTTTCCCATCATTAATGAATGATTTTATACCAACATGGGATGATCATGCT
>Ga0181533_1004698_pt1 | contig 13658 bp, 9 predicted proteins | sample PEATcosm2014_Bin_45_FD_119772 | JGI IMG/M metagenome (GOLD analysis project Ga0181533, IMG submission 119772) | Peatland microbial communities from MTU Mesocosm Facility, Houghton, MI, USA - PEATcosm2014_Bin11_60_metaG | ecosystem: Environmental > Terrestrial > Soil > Wetlands > Peat | place... | reverse complement strand
GCTGTAAACCATAATTTTGATAAATTATGACATCAGCATTAACTCGCGTTTGAAAAATTGTCCTGTTCGCGGAGTTTGATTTCAGTAGTGGTCGGCAAATTTCCCTACATTAGATAGGACGACATATAATTAATTTCATCTGTCATTTGATTGACAAAAATAGCTAATAATTTTTCGGAGCGATAATGCCTCAAACTCAAAGACAATATTATATAAGCGAACATAAGAAGTAAAAAACAGGTGCGTACCGAAATGGATCCGAATAATGTGAATAAAGTCGGAGAAGAATTAGACTTCTTAAAAAGAACGAGAATTGAATTTGAAAAAGCCGTTGAATTCGTTAATGCAAGAATAAGACCTGTTGAGAAAGGCCAGGTCAAATACCTGGAACAAGCGTTCAGGCGATTGATCGTGCAATTTCCAGTGTACTTGGATGATGGTTCTATAGAGATATTTACTGGATACAGAGTCCAGCATTCAAGATTGTATGAACCGACCAAGGGCGGAATTAGGTATTCTTCGGATATTGACTTGGATGTTATTACTGCCTTAGCGTTTGATATGACACTGAAATGTTTGGTCGTTGGTCTTCCTTATGGCGGAGCAAAAGGAGGGGTATGCTGTGATCCCAAGAAAATGTCGAAGACTGAGCTCGAAAGATTGACAAGAAGGTACGCGTACGAAATTATGCCTATGATAGGGCCGGATTCTGACGTTCCAGCGCCAGATGTAGGTACTAGTGAAAGAGAGATGGGGATTATTTATGACACTTACATAATGTTCAATCCGCAGGCGCCGTATGGATCCGCTGTAGTGACTGGAAAACCATTAAGCTTGGGAGGCTGCAAGGGTAGAAAAGAGGCGACGGCGCAAGGCGGCATATACATTCTGGAAGAAGCTGTCAAGAAGCGACACGTTAGAGGATTGACTTCTTTGAAAGACGCAGCAATTGTCGTTCAAGGATTCGGAAATGCCGGGTTTAACGTTGCCAATATTTTACATCAGGATTATCAAGCTAGAATTGTGGGAATCTGCGACTCGAAAGGAGGGGTGTACTATGAAAAGGGACTTGATCCAGCGGATATGTTGAACTATAAAATCTCCAATCCTGAGCAATCCGTAGTTGGGTATTATGGGCTCAAACACATAACGGGGGAACAAATCTTAACAAGCCCATGTGATGTTTTGATCCCAGCTGCGAAAGAAACGCAGCTTGTTAGCGCAATTGCGAATAACATAAAAGCCAAAGTAGTCTTGGAGCTTGCTAATGGTCCCACAACCAACCTTGCTAATGAAATATTAGTCGACAAGGGTGTATATGTACTACCTGATATACTCGCGAATGTGGGGGGAGTCACGGTAAGCTACTTCGAATGGCTCCAAAACAAAGCAGGTGAAAGCTGGGATTTGAGCTTCGTTAAAGAAAAGCTTCAAAAGAAAATGATCGACGCTTATGAAAACATCTTTGACATTTCTGAGAAGCACAAAATTAACATGAGAAAAGCGGCATTTGTCTTTGCTCTTTCAAAGGCTGTAGAGGTGACATCGAGCAGAGGTATTTTCCCTTAGCTTTTGTAATGACGCAAATACCCTTATGAGAAGTCTTTATTTATTCTTTTCTTTCCAAATTGTCGCTCATTTTTCTTTGTTCCTCTCACGTTGAAGAAGGACAAGAGCCTATTCGCCGACAACCGCGGCATTATGGGTTCTTCGCATCCAGACCATCCTCAATCTTGTTCATGTACACCCTGAAGAGGACAACATGCGGAGTAGGCAAAGTTCAGGCCTGATCTTGAAACGGACGCTATTCCTTACCACCGAATGACAACACTCCAACAGCCTCCGAGCAGGCGCAACCAACGCTATCCGCTTTCCGCTTTTCTCTGTCAATTGATTATACAACTTGGTTATCGAACTGTCATACCTGTGGACATGTATCTGAGCCACTTCCACCATCACCCAGCACACCCACCTACTGCCCTCCTTGGTAACGCCGCCATGCCTAACCACGCCGCCAGAAGCATGCGTAGAAGACGCAAGACCCGCGTAACTGCAAAGCCTCTCACCAAAAGGAAAACGATTAACATCGCCCGATCGAGCTTTTGACCACCAACGTAGAATAATAACCGATTCCGGGAATTGTCATAAAAGCTTAAACATCTTCGTTTTCCTCAGCCAAATCCCTGACCTGCTTATTGAGAAGTATGATTTCATCATCAAAAACGCTCAGAAAAACTAGGCAACTCTACTTGGAAAAAGCTTAATTCTAGCACCGCGCTCAGAGAGTGAATTCACGAGTTGCTGTGCTTGAAGTATCAATGTGCTGTTCTCATGGTAACAACAGTGGGAGTCCTGATGGCCGGGATAGATGCCCGAATAGTAATGATTAGTCTCCCTACTGTTGCTACAGCTTTAAAAGCTGACGCTGAACAGGCCATCTGGTTCACTCAAGCTTACACTCTAGGAAGCACAGTAGTTCTGTTGCTAATTGGAAGAATCACCGACCTTTTCGGCAGAATTAAGGTCTATAATTGGGGCTTCGTGATTTTCACTGTTGGATCGGCGTTGGCGAGTCTTGCACTGAACCCAACACAGCTCATAGCCTTTAGAGCGTTGCAGGGTATCGGATCGGGCGTTCTCATGACCAACAGCGTGGTTATTATAACGGACGCGACACCGGATAAGGAGCTCGGCTTTGCACTGAGCCTAAATAATCTTGCTTTCCGGTTCGGAGCAATGGCGGGCCTCACCCTAAGCGGGGTGATACTGTCTTTGATTGACTGGCGAGCACTGTTCTACATAAACGTTCCAATCGGCATTTTCGGAACTATTTGGGCTTACCGTCAATTAAGAGAAATCTCTCCTCTTAAAGAAAAGGCACGAATAGACTGGGTAGGCTTTTCCCTGTTCACACTTTGCATAACCAGTTTCCTGTTAGCCATGACCTACGCTGCCTACGGCATGTCAGAGGAAGTCGCAGTTTATACGCTCCTTATCTTTGGTACAGTGACATTAATTGCCTTCGTTGCCCATCAGCGGATCCACGATGATCCTCTGTTAGACCTGAGTCTGCTTAAGATACGCGAGTACTGTGGCGGCCTATTGGCGATGTTGATAAACGCAATAGCGTGGGGCGCTGTTTTGCTTTTGTTAAGCCTCTATTTGGAGCTTGTGAAGGGTTTGGATCCATTTTCGGCAGGTTTGAGGCTGATTCCCTTTGACATTTCTTTTTTGATAGTTAGTCCTCTCAGTGGGAAACTCTCCGACAAATTCGGTCATTTGCCATTCACAACATCTGGTTTGGCGGTGGGTAGCTTGTCTTTATTCCTTTTTTCAACAGTCAATGCCTCAACACCGTATTTGTACTTCATGGCATGCCTGTTGTTGTCTGGAGCGGGATTTGGGCTCTTCGGTTCGCCTAACATGAGTTCCATAATGCGTTGCGTTCCCGTCAAGAGCAGAGGAGTCGCTTCTGCATTGAGAGTGATCATTTTCAACATCGGTCTCACATTAAGCTTAAGCCTTGCTATTTTAGTAATAGCCTTGAAAATTCCCTATTCTCTTGTTTCTACAGTTATATCTTCTTACACCCCAACTACAGTTGTCCCTGCATCGGACCTTACACTTTTCGCGGAAGGTTTGAAGAACGCCTATCTGTGGTTTGCCGTCATCAATTTAATTGCAATAATCCCGTCGTTCCTGAGAAGCAGAGGAAAAAATAACAACGGACCAAAAGCTACTTTGTTATTGACTGATGAGCAGGTTGCGCTTAGTGGGCCTCTGGAAAACATCCGCGAAGACCGAAGAAATTCTTCAAAGGAATAATTTACAAACCCAAGTCTGACAGAAGAACGGTTCTAGCAAGTCTTTGGCTAACTGAGTTTACGTCACCCTTGGGTTGATCTGACATTGACAATCTTTGTTGATTCTTCGATCGTAGAACAGAACTCTATTTTTCTTTTCAGGTTGCCATATTGGAAAGGATGTTAAGTCGAGCCCTTACCAAGCGTGCCGCGCCAGCTTGTTGTGAAAAATGTTTTTAAATGGTATTTATCGTTTTTTATGATTTGAAGGCAATTTTGAGCCCCGCAGTTTCTCTAGTTTTTTTGCAGTATCCGCCTTTCTTAAATCTGCAAAGGTGATTCAGGCTATGAAAGGTTAGGCTGACAAATGTTGTACGCGGTCAGTGAGGTCAAGGCGACTTTTTGTTTCATCTCTGGAGGTAGCGAGATGTCAAGATGGGTCTTCCAAGACCATTTCTAGTTTTCTCAGCTTGAACGATCATTCCTTGGCGTTCAACTTGGCAATGTGCAGGCGCAAAGTGTTTGTGAAACCCCCACTTCCTAGGGATCTGCCTATACTGCAATGACTCACCATTTTCAACACGCTAAAATTTGCTTATCAAAAGAGTCCATAAAAGACCATAATGACGAAAAAGGATAAAAACCATTTTAGACCAAATTAGCAACAAGCTGGTGCGCTCGAGTTTACTGCCAAAGGACAAACAATGCTAGCAATGCTTCTGCTTATCGGTTTTCTGAATTCCAGATTCCACGCGCGTAAAACTTGATATATTGCAAAAGTGAATCTGAAATCTTGGTGAACAAAGTAATTGGCGAGTCCAGGCTGTTTTAACAAAATTCTTTTTGCTACTGATGGCTTAGCCTCCTCTTTAGTTGCTGAGGAACTCACAGCCTTCGTCGCCAAGAAATTCAAATCCAAAGTAACCGTCATTCACGCTATTTTCTCTACTTCCTCTGAGTCCATTGGACTACCATTGACAAGACCTGCGAAAGAGGGAAGAATCTATTTATCCCCACGTGCTCCAGAAGTCTTTGAGGAGATTTCAGCGTCGCTAAAACAAAGAGGAACAGCCATAGTCGCCAATGCCGTGGCCTTTTTCAAGGAAGAAGGCATAGAAGTCGATCAAAGAATCGAAAATGGCGACGTGGCTGAGGTCATATTGAATGAGGCGGAAAGCGGCAGCTACGGGTTAATAACTATGGGATTTAGTGGGGAGACGAAGCGAAAACCGCACTTGGGAAGCGTGACCAAGAAAGTAGCCCTGAATGCCAAAACTTCTGTTTTGATTGCCAGAGAAAGAGAAATTTCAAAAATCTTGGTTCCATTCGACGGTTCAGAGAATTCACTGAAAGCCTTCGAACACGCAGTCTCCTTGGCTAGGGAAACGGATTCAAAGATAACGCTGATGAATGTAATGGACACAAATTTCTTCATGGTCCAACCAGAATTGAGTAGAGAGGTTGGAAAAAAGATTTTGTCCCAAGCCGCTGATAAAGCAGAAGGAGTGAAAATCTATCAAAGACTGGAACCAGGCAACCCTGCCGAAACGACAATCAGAATCGCGCAGGATGAAGACTTCGACCTTATCGTGATGGGAAGCAGAGGTCACGGTGGCATGAAACGGTGGCTGCTTGGTAGCGTGAGCGATCACGTTATACATCACACAGACCGTTCTGTTCTATTGGTGAAATAAGGGAAAGTTTCGGCGTGATCATTTTCAGAGGCGCATGAGAATGAAGTATGTTCTTGTGGGTCTGTATCTGGGGTTCCCATTTTGTTTATCAATTAAGTTCGAAATCAGAAGGCTCGATATCCTTAAATATATCACATTCAAGTCTTTTTGAGAGTGATTATCAATGCCATTTAGACAACATTTGTTGACGAAAGTGATGCTGCCAGAAGATTCGATCAGAAACGTTGATGCAAATCGAGACGGTAAGATAGAAGGCTTTCAGTTCAGACTCAGGAATCCATGGTATACTTCACAGCCAATATCATCTTTAGTGAAGTTAATTATTAGTGTTGATGGGGAAAAGTTCGAACCTGAGAAAGTTACATTGAATGTAAGAGGTCAAGAGATTGTTCTGCCAAAGGCTTACACAATGTACGACGTGAACTGGGGCTTTCCCGAATCAATCGACGTTTTTGTTGAGAAAGCTGGTGGACTTAAGCTAGGAAACCACGAACTCTCATGCGAGATCATAATGAGATCAACGATTGAGTATGGTTTACCAGAGGAAAAAATAAATTTTCCTACCAAGAAACTCATGAATGTATTAAAGTGAGAAAGAGGCGAAAATGATTTGACTTCAAAACCAAAAGTTGGTATAAGTTTGTACTCTTATGGATGGGATATAAAAACTGGGAAGATGACTGTCAAAGACGCTATTGATAATGCTGCCAGTCTAAATGTTGATGGAGTCGAGCTTGTTGACAAACAACACATTCCAAATTATCCCCACGCAAGCGTTTACGACTTGATTGAGTTGCGAGACTACATAGAGTCCTATGGATTGAAAGTATCTTGTTACTCAACATATATAGATGATCTAATGCGCACTGACCAGAGGGCTACTCCTGAAGAGTGTACCAAAATGTTGCTTGACGATATAGCCGAGGCTAAAGTGCTCGGCACTAAGATAATCCGACCGGCGATGGCACAAGTAAATATAAAATGGCTACCTCTTGTAAAGACAGTCATGACAAATGTCCTCCCAACTTTGAAGAAAAATGACATAAAACAAGCTTTAGAAATACACGCACCCTTACCGCCGAAGGCTATACTAGAGTTCGTAAAGGGAATGAACGATGATTACATAGGTTTGTGCCCCGATTTTTCTGCTTGGCAAATGAACAAACAGCCAGGAATGACAGATCTATCTGACAAGAGCATTGCAGAAACTGTGGCTTCGTTTTCAGAGATGAATCCTATAGAGTTACTGGAAGAATGCATGCCCTATACAATTCATGTTCACGCAAAAGCACATGCGTTCAAGGATGGCGAAGAGGTTACGATTCCTTACGACAAACTAATTCCAATCATAAGCAAGAGTGGTTACAGCGGCTATATTTCTACGGAGTTCGAGGGTTGGATGATGGACGAGGTTGACAGCAGAGAAATTGCCAAGACGCATGTAGAATTGGTACGAAGATATCTTTAGCTCTACAATCAGGACATTAACACTGCAATTCTTCCAAGCATGCATCTGTGGTACTCTTTCGAAGTCTCATCTAGTGCGACGAGACAACGCTTGAATCTGCTACTCCAATTCATATTCAGCTGAGCTATTAGAGTTGTGAATAGTGAAGGCAAAGGCAAAAGGGTGCACGCTAGGCTCTCTCATCTTATTTTGCGTTTTCCCATCTTTCTTTGTTCTAGGCGCTTACTCAAATGATCACGTTCTTATAGAATTTTTCTACCTGAATCCGACCAAACGCGCATGCGTGTTCCTAAATTTGTGATAAATTAAGTCTCGTACCTCTTATTGGGCGAGCAATGAAGAAATACGAGGCTCTAGAAACCCTTTAGCAAGGCCGATTTATCCTTTGCCAAAACCACCCTAAACGAACCCTCCCATCCAGTTGGGTCTCCATGCAGACCACAAAGAAACCTTTTCTTGGACTTTTCAAAGTGCGTCTTGTAAGGCGAGTAAAGCACATTTCCAGTAACGAATGCTTATTAGGCAAATGTGGAAAGACCCACGACTCAAAAAATTATGCGACATTGAAGCAGATGAGCCACCATATGGCATTGCAGTTTTATCAAGATTCAGAAGCAAAGTAGGGCCAGAAAGATTAGCAAGAATAGCGGATCAAGCCTTTGAAGTGCCCGTAGCGAAAGGAAGAATCAAAGGCGAACCTTAGAACATTCATCAAAGCGTACAGCCGCTGAAACCTTGACAACCGCACAGGCTACAGCGATCCCCAGTCAAGAATCGGCAGAGCAGTCAAAGCCAAAGACCTATGTTATCGGCTTCATTTGGCAGTCGACATCAAAAGTGAGTTGCCCATTGCAATGGTTGTGGTTTCAGCAAACAAGAATGAGAAGAAACAGTCTATAAAACTTGTTTAGTAAAGCATCAGAACACGTGAAGCCTGGAAAGCTTCTTGCAGATTCGCAGTATAGCGTAGCAAATCTAAGAAAACGCATTAGCCCATGGAGCACTGCCGGTTATTCCCTATCCAAGAAATCAATGTAGAGGCGTCAGGGGCATCCTTAGAGTTGATAGAAAATTTCGTATCCATGGGTCTCAAACGTTCAAAAGAGCCTACAGGAATCTTTAAATTACAGGCATAACCTAGCAAATTCCAAAATCCAAAATGGTGATAATTATGGAAAAAGATCAGATTGCTCTTCCGATAGATGAGTTTCCCACTAAGTGGTACAATATTATGCCCGACTTGCCCGAGCCTCTTCCCCCTCCGAAGGAGCCTGAGACCGGTCCTTCACGCATGGAGTACCTGGGCAGAACTATGATTAAAGAGTCTCTTAGGCAAGAGATGTCAGATCAACGGTGGATTTCCATTCCTGAAGACATTCGGGAACTGTACATTCACATGGGTCGGCCGAGGCCACTCTACCGCGCGAAACGCTTAGAGAGAAGCTTGGGGTTGAAGAAGGTCAAGCTGTTTTACAAGCGTGAGGACTTGTCTCCGACGGGTTCGCACAAAACTAACACGGCGATTGCGCAGGCTTACTACGCGATGAAGGAGGGCAAGACGACGTTGATCACCGAGACGGGTGCGGGACAGTGGGGGACGGCGCTCGCGTATGCTGCCAAGCTCTTGAACCTCGAAAGCGTGGTCTTCTGGGTTAGATCTGTATATGATTGGAAGATCGACAGGAAAACTTTGATGAAACTTTTTGGCGCGAAGGTTTTTTCTTCACCCAGCAAGGAAACTAAGACGGGTAAAGAGATACTTTCAAAGAATCCGAAGAGCCCTGGCTCTCTAGGCATCGCGATCTCTGAAGGGTTAGAGTACACGGAGATGAATAAGAACAGCGTGTACTGTCTAGGTTCAGTCTTGAACCATGTTATGATTCAGCAGTCAGTGATAGGACTTGAAACGATTAAACAGTTTGATTTGATTGATGAGAAACCTGACTTGATCGTCGCTTGCTTGGGCGGCGGCTCTAACTTCGGTGGAATAGCTCTTCCCTTCATCGGCGAGGTTTTAAAAGGCAAGCGAAAATGCGAATTCTTGGCAGCACAGACTGCGGCTTCGCCGAACCTTGTTGAGGGAGAGTACAGGTACGACTTCGCCGACGTGGCTGAACACACACCGCTTCTGAAGATGTACACCCTAGGTCACAAGTCTGAGATGATACCGGTCAGGGCTGACGGTTTGAGGTACCACGCGGCTGGTCCTATCATAAGCTTGCTGAGAAAACACAAAATGATCAAGGCAGTGAGTTATCCGGTGGACGAGAAATCGATTTTCGAAGCTGCAAGAATGTTCGTGCAGACTGAAGGATGGTTGCCCGCCCCCGAATCCAGCTACGCAATTCGAGCTAGCATCGACGAAGCTGTGAAAGCTGAAAAAGCCGGCGAAGAGAAGACGATCTGTATGAACATCAGTGGACACGGCTGGCTTGATCTAGGTTCTTATAGGGAAAAACTGGAGATTTCATAGAAATCGGTTAGAGCTGAGGGCCGTACTTTTTTGTCAACGGCAATCGCCACTCCTTTTGGACTCTATTCCGTGTACCTAGTGATAAACGTTTTAAGGAGAAGGAGATTCTGAAGCTATTCGAGAGTGACATGTTATGAAAATAGGAATTATGACAGTTTTGTACAACGAACAGAAACTAGAGAAGGTTCTGCAATATGTTTCAAAGCTTGGATATGAAGCTGTTGAGATTGCGGCTTGGAAAGGCAGCAATCATATCGACATTGAGAGAATATTGAGTGGAGGAGCCACAGAATACAAGAAGATAATCGAGAAATATGGACTCACGATTTCTGCCTTGAGCAATCATCTTGAAGGACAACTGGTTCTGGGTCCTCATGATGAGTCAACAGACATCTGGTTCAAAGGCACACCTGAAGAAAAAGTGAAATATGGTACGAAACGTATGAAGCAGACAGCTGAGGCTGCTGCAGCGCTCGATGTACCGGTTGTCAACGGTTTTATCGGAGCTCAAAACTGGGGAGCGTGGTACATCTTTCCACCAACATATGAGGAAATCTTTGAAAGAGGTTTCAAATTGTTTGCAGAGCATTGGGGAGAGATACTCGATTTCTTCGCTGCACAAGGTGTGAAGTTTGCTCATGAAGTTCATCCGCAAGAACAAGCCTACAATATCGAGACAACGGAAAAAGCGTTAAAGGCTGTTGGAGGAAGGAAAGAGTTTGGTTTCAATTTTGACCCGAGCCATTTCGTTTGGCAAGGAATAGATCCTGTAGTTTTTATCAAAAAGTTCGGGGACAGGATTTACCATTGCCACGCCAAAGACGCTGAGCTTGTCAAAGAAAACTTGGCGTTGGCTGGGAACATATCCACAGGAGACTGGCGCAGACCTGGACGAGGCTTCCGATTCCGCGTTGTTGGCTGGGGCGCCGTGGAATGGAAGAGAATAATCACAGCACTCTCGGAGGTCGGCTACGACTACGTCTTGAGCTATGAACATGAAGACCCAGTCATGAGCAGAGAGGACGGCTGTGAAAAATGCATACAGTTCTTAAGACCGCTGATTATAAAGTCTCCATTGGAGAAAATCTGGTGGTAGACACTAAATGAAGAGCTCGCGCTATTGTCAAAGAGAGGTATAATCATTTGAAGATTAGAGTGGGCATTGTTGGATCTGGTTTGATAGCGCAGATTATGCATATCCCTTACATTAAAGAGATTGAAAAGTACGAGCTAACTGCTATATGCGATGCTATTCCGGGCTTAGTGAAAACCGTTGGGAAGGCATTTTCTGTTCCGAGAACGTACACGGATCACGCAGAAATGCTGCGAAAAGAAAGCCTCGATGCAGTTGTCGTATGTTCTTCAACTGAACACCACGACCGAGTCAGCATCGACGCGTCAGAAGCGGGTTGCCATGTTTTAGTAGAAAAACCTATGACCTTAAGCATCAAAGCCGCTGATGAAATGATTGCAGCTGCTAAAAAAGCTGATCGGAAACTCATGGTAGCCTATATGAAGAGGTACGATCCTGGATATGAAGCTGGAGCTGCCATGATGAAAGAAGTACAAGATGATGTGGTTCTAATTAGAGCCCACGATTTTCCCAACTTTTATGGATCAAAATCGAGAGATAGTATTTCTGCAGTTCTTGACGAAATGACGAAACGACATCCAATACCGCCTGAAAAACAGGAAGAAAGCAAAAAGAGGATAGAAGAACTGTTGACACAACAGTTAGGGGAGTACTCTAAAGAAGAAATGAACGTTTGGATGATTAGTCTCTTAGGTCTAGGCTCTCACGATATGACTGTACTAAGAGGAGCCTTTGGTGAACCAAAGGAAGTTCTTGCTGCTTCGATTATTCCTGGTGTTGCCTCCGAATCAGAGATGGAGACTTCTTATACAACCAAGATTCTAGCTATGCTGGATTATGGGAAGGCTAAATGCACTTTTGAAGTAGGAGGAACCCAAAGAACTTGGTTTGATGAAGAACTGGTAGCGTACGGCAACAAAGAGACGATCTCTGTAAGATTTCCATATCCTTGGATCAAAAATGAACCTACAATTGTTACAAGAACAAGAATGAAGAACGGCGGCTTTGAAAAAAGCATAGTCACATCCTCGTACCGCGAATCGTTCAAGCAAGAACACATTCACTTTCTCAACTGCATCGAGGAAGACATCGAACCAAGGACATCGGGGAGTGAAGGCAAAATAGACATGCAAGTGTTATATGATATCCTTAAAAAAGCTAGAAAAAATAAATCGATCAATGTAAGCTAAGATGATTTCACACGGCCTATACCTTGAATGAGGTTAAATCGTAAAACAACCGGCTGAATTAGCGTAATTTTCTGAGAAAATTGTATATACGGTATATATTCAATTAAGCTTAAATATAACATATTTAGTAACTCAGCTATCGAAGGAAAAAGGAAATGGCAATCGAAAATTTCAAAAGGAAAGCACTAGTATTGGCATTTGCTATAATTCTACTTGTGTCAAGTTTAGCTACGACAACTATGAAATTCACTACAGTTAATGCACAGACATTCCCCCGTAATGAAGCCGTAGTAGAAACTGAAGAATCTGCTCCAAGTCCTCCGAACCCTGAATTTAACCCGCTTTTAAGTTCAAGTGACACCCGCGCTTGGGGTGCTGGGATTCTAGAACCATTGTACATACTTAATACTGTAAATGATACGCTTGAGCCTTGGCTCGCAAATGGTGCTCCTATACTTTTAAATAGCTATACAGTTGAAATTAACTTGAAAACAGATGTCTATTGGCAGGATGGTGTACCATTCAACTCTAGCGATGTGCAATTCACATACGGTTTTCTGCCTCAAAATGGCATCTTGGGATCTTCGTATGCATACATTGACTCAGCATGGACTTCTGAAAGTCTTGTATCCGTTACAACTCCTACTGCTACAACAGTAATCTTTAACTTCAACCAAACTAACCCCAATGACCAGTTTTTAGATTTATACATGGAACTGGCCGTAGGGTATAGCGTAATATTGCCCGAGCACATCTTTATGCCAGCTTACCTAAACGGCTCTCTCGCAGCAGGAACCTTCTTATGGCTGAATCCTATAGGCACAGGCCCATACAAATACGAGTACGCGGATAACACAGAATGTATTAAGACACTCTGGGATCAATGGTGGGGTGCACTACCACAATACTTCGGCAAGTTACCTGCACCAAAATACTTTGTGTTCGTTGTATCAGACTCAAATAGCGCTGCCTTATCTGGGCTAGAGACAGGAAGCGTAGACTGGTCTAGTCCGGTGGTTCCCCAAATACCGCAGTTGGAAGCAAAGTACGGTTTAGTGACCTATCTTACTGTTCCTCCCTATTTCCAGCCTAATTACTGCCTGCTCGATGGCATAGGATTCAACCTACCAGACATGGACCAAAGATTTGGAACCGCACCCGCGTATGCAATAAGATTGGCAATAGGTTACGCCATTGACCGTACCACTTTGGACACTAAAGCGGAATTCAATACTGGAGAGCCAATATACGATGTCTCGTTGATTCCACCAGGTAGTCCGCTGTCTTACCTTAGAAACAATACCCTTCTGGCAACTCAAACCTTCTCATATAATATTACCAAAGCTAAACAAATCTTAACTGATGCGGGTTTCGCGCTTAACAATGGAGTATTAACTGCACCAAACGGACAACCAGTAACACTCACATCCAATACTGTCAGCGGATATACCGACTGGATGGCTGAACAGACCCTCATTGCAACTTACTGCGCTGCCCTAGGTATAAAGGTAACTACTCAAGTCCTACCAATAAGTGAAGTCACATCCACCCTTCAAAGTGGAAAAGGATATGACATGTACTTCATGCAAAGATCTATGTCACTTACAGATACGTATTACGAGTACCTAGGAGAATACGATATCAACGCCTATTCATGGATACTGATGTTTAATGGAATATCTGGAGAAGGTATGTTCTACAACAACACACAGATAAACAACATAGTAAATCAGCTTGCTACATACTTTAATCCGAATGCTCCCTCAGCATTACCTGTGGAAGAAAAGCTTGCATCCGAAGCACAACAAATCTTAATCAATGACTTACCAGTTGTTCCAGTTCTTGCTGTGCCGTACCCGCCTACTATGTATAGTACAAGATATTGGACTAATTGGCCACCATCCAGTAATCAAGTTCCAGGCTCCAATGATTATTTC
>Ga0181533_1004695_pt1 | contig 13663 bp, 13 predicted proteins | sample PEATcosm2014_Bin_45_FD_119772 | JGI IMG/M metagenome (GOLD analysis project Ga0181533, IMG submission 119772) | Peatland microbial communities from MTU Mesocosm Facility, Houghton, MI, USA - PEATcosm2014_Bin11_60_metaG | ecosystem: Environmental > Terrestrial > Soil > Wetlands > Peat | place... | reverse complement strand
GTTGACGACGCCAATTATAGCGGAGGATCAGGGACATATACACTTAATGCAATCTGGTCATATTCAACGGATGGAACTAACTGGTCTTCCATTCTTGAGAATGTAAATCCGAACCCTATAACCCTGATGAACGGTGGTACGGTTTATTTCGAGGTAATACCTGAATATACAGGCATGATCGGTACTTATCTTCTAGCGCTCAACATAGATCAAAATCCTTATGGTATCAGTCAGATCAGTCCAAGTGTCCTGAATATTTATCCCAATCCGGCAAGCGATATCATTAATGTTGAACCCGGATCAGGTTATGAATGGCTGACTAAAATCACACTCATAACTGTCCAGGGACAGGAGATGCTTAATGTGATACCTGCCAACAAACAGGAAAAAGTAAGACTGGATGTCGGGAGCTTAGAGGATGGCTTATACTTTATGCAAGTTTATACCAATGATCGTGTCCTGACAAGGCAGGTGGTAATCAGGAAATAAACGCCAGTCTGCAGGCAGATACACATCCACACTGATCAGTTAGCTACTGCTGTCAAGTCAGCTTTAAGCTGGTCAAAGTTGAAACCTGGTTCAAAATCAGATTTTTTTGCTTCAGGCGGAAGAATGGCATATGCTTCATCTACGCATTCATCCCACCAGGCCCAGGTTGCTTGTTGTGTATTACCCCATGTAAGGACAGTAACACCCGTATTATCATAAGCAACTGCATATACAGCATGTCCGTCGTGTGTTAAAGGCCCGGGTGTCCATGGTTTGTGCGCGTTAAATTCATTGATACAATTTTCCTGTACCTGGAAACCTAAGTAAACGCCACCAAATAACCGAATACCTTGCTGAATATGGGTATGATTTTTTGGATCAATCGTAGCAAAAGCAAGGATCTTATCACCAGCAACCGCGGTTGATTGCCAGTAATTTATCACTTTCAGCTCGTCAAGGCCTGAATCGACCCCTCCGGTCAGATGCATGTACAATTTTACTACATCTTGTTTGTTCATAATTTTCTTTTTGCCGATCAGCCCGGCATAGACCGTATCAGCGTGAGCGAGTGCAGCAATGGTACAATCACCGTAAGTATCATTCCCATCCATTGGGAATAGTACTGTGGGGTCTGAGATTTTAAGCTTGCTGTAGACTGTTGATAAAACGTCAACGGCTGCAGGCGGGGGAGAAAGTGCCGGGGTTAAATAATTCTTCAACCGTAATGTACGGTAGTCAAGAACTGGTGCATGTTTGCCAAATCGAAAAGTATTCATAATTGTAATTTTTTTATCTGCCTACTCTGTTCGCTTTTCGGCTTCCGCGTGCCTACTATTAATATAGTATATTGTTTTGTCTAATACATTGATTTAATATCACAAACAATGTCGATGTAAATATACAATACATTTATGATAATTTAACAATTCCGTAAAAATATTTAGTACTTAATATCTATTAAAAAATGGAAATAAGTAGCGAATTATCTTTGATAGTTGTATCTCTGGTCCCTATCCTTGTCTTTCAGACAGGCATTACCGGAGGAAGAATCAAGCACCCAAAATTACAATGATCAATTATCTGACTTATTTCTGACATTTATTCCGGAACCGGAGAATGGAGGATGTACCATTTTGCCGCAGGATTTCAATTTCTCCCTCTAACTGCTCAATAAGGAGACCGATTATGTAGAACCCCAACGTTTTAGCAGATTCTCAATCATTCTGTGATATTTATCACCGGAATCCTTTAAGATCCTTTTCCCGCCTGATCCTGATTGTTCCCGGATCAAATGAGTATTCCCGATGGTTTTCATGATATTATTTTCCCTTTTCTGGGAATGAGTTAAATACATTTATAGAAAAATCATGACCTGGGATGGTCTCTTTGCCGGCTGACTGACTTTTCCCTGGTTCCAGATTTTATAAAAGTGACTGATTTTATTCATCAAACTGCGCCGAGATGGTTCATTTCATAATCTTTTGACTGTTTACGAAAAACAGCAGACCCCTTACTGTGTTGCTGTTATGACCGGGTAATCTTAAAAATCAATAAAATCAGGAAGAAAATGTATATTTGTAAACAGAAAACGGGGAAAGAATAATGATCAAAGGTAATTATACTTCCCGTAACTGTCGGGGATTTGAACCGGATTCGATTGCAGTATAAAACGAGAAACTTTGTTTTTAAATACACTGATCTCTTTTTAAAATAGGAACTGTCCTGAGAAAACATAAAAGAACCATGATTAAAAAAAGTCATATAACAAAATAAAATCAACAAAATATGAAAAAACAACTTATCAACATTGGTCTTTTACTTCTTGTCGTGATTTTTGCATTTTCGTGCAAAAAAGACACGACCACAACTCCCTCATCATCAAATCAGGTGACGATGTATAATTATACAACGAACAATGGGCTGGCAAACAATTGGATAAATGCCATTGCCATAGATGCACAGGGGAATAAATGGTTTGGAACTGAAAACGGAGTGTCAAAATTTGATGGTACAAATTGGACGACTTACACTACGGCAAATGGTTTGATCAATAATATTGTCTGGAGTATCGCAATAGATTCACAGGGTAATAAATGGATTGGCACCGGCAGCGGTGTGTCGAAGTTTGATGGAACAAACTGGACAAATTACCTGTCAGGTGACTGGATCCATGCTATTGCCTTTGATGCTCAATCGAATCTATGGTTCGGAACCCAGGCTTTAGGGGTTTTTAAGTTCGATGGTACCAATTGGACCAACTACACCAGAACCAATACCAGCCATGGTCTGGTTTGTGATTCTGTCTGGTGCATTGCAACTGATTCACAGGGAAATAAATGGTTTGGGACTGACAACGGGATATCTAAATTTGATGGCACAAACTGGACTTCATATCTGTCTGGAATCGTCATTAATCGAATTGCCATTGATTCCCAGGGAAATGAATGGTTTGCGACCCAGGGGAGCGACCAAAATGGAACGAATGGCGGAATTTATAAATTTGATGGCACCACCTGGACAAATTATAATAAGACGAATACAAACAACGGCTTAAATGATAACAGGGTCACTGCCCTTGCAATTGATACCCAAGGTAATAAATGGTTTGGAACCTACACAGGCTATTTTGGTAAATTTAATGGTAATAACTGGACTGATTATTCCCCATCCCTTAATAGTATTATCCCTGCCATAGCTGTTGATACCCAAGGGAATGTATGGATCGGAACAGAAAATTTCGGATTATATGAACTGAAAAACTAATCTGGTTTGACTCTACCATAGTCAAAACAGAACAAACACGTTCATGTTTTACGCTTATTTTAAGTGGCAATTTTATTCCTTTAAACAAAAAATTTACGGTTTACGTAGATTTTATTTTCTAATGAGTGCATTACCCTGGTGAAAAATCTGACTGTGGCTTACATCAATTACCATGCATCCATTGTCAAAGGGAGTATTGGGATGACTACAGAAGCTTATGCTTCAGTATCAAAAAGTGGTCTCTCATTCCCTCACCATTTCCTGGTGAATGGCAGCGGCTTGCGCATGCGGACAAGCAACAGCAAAGGCACAATCACATATGGCAAATTGAATGCAAGGAATTTAGAAGGGTTTTGGCAACGCCATTCCGGTTCCCCGAAAAATTCGACCCCAAAAACGACAATTCCGGTGAGGACCGAAATACAGGTTGCATACATAATAGCGGGCAGCCGTATCCAGTTTTTCCCCCTGACCAGGGCATATATAAGTAAAAAGTAAAAAGGTCCGTAGATAAATCCCGACAGTCCTGCCACGATCTGCATCCACACAGGAGGAGTGAGAATGAGGGGATCGCATTGCCAGGCGTACCAATAGTTCCCCCTTATCCAGAAATTCGGATGATCGGGCCTGAGAGGGATTGCCATTCCCGTTATGGCATCCGATACAATGGAAGTAAAAATAAAAGTTAAGAATATTATTATGAAGAAATAATCGGGTTTACGCTGGGCAAGCGGGAGGTTCAGAGGGGTTTGTTCCATTGGGACAAATTTTGGGCAAAAGTAAAGTTTTCCGGGGGGAATAAAACAGGAAATCAGAAGAAGTACAACAGAATAATTGATTAATGGTGAGAGGTGAATAAAAATCGTGACACTTGACGATTTTCTGTTTTTGTGACCCCAGAAAAAGATAAATGCATTTCAGGCAAGGACGCTTTCTTTTCAAATCACATAGTAACTTTGTATCAAAATCAAATCATTATGGAAGAGACCCTTGAAATAAATGTAAAGATTCAGATCCTCAAACCTGTTCATGATGTTTTTGAAGCTATTATCATTCCTGAGAAGATGTCGAATTATTTTATTTCTCACAGCACTGGCAGGATGGAAGAGGGCAAGACACTGATGTGGCGTTTCCCTGAGTTCGATAAGGAATTTCCTGTTTATGTCGGGAAGATCATAATGGATTCTCTTATATCCTATTTGTGGGATATCGACAATAATAGATTGCAGGTTGAGATGCAGCTCGTAGCTTTAAATGATAGTGCAACACTTATCACCATAAAGGAGAAGAGCATGAAAAACAATGAGGCAGGAATAAAATGGCTTAAGCAAAATACAGAGGGATGGGCCAACTTTTTGAGCTGCCTCAAGGCCTGGGTTGAATATGGAATAAACCTCCGGAAGGGAGCGTTTGACTTTATAAAAAATCCTGGTTGAGGTTTACTTGCTAAGTGGAATTACAAATTGCGCTGAGTAAATCATGCAGTGCACTTGATTTCTTGAATATGTTAATCATCAAATTGTCACATATAACCCGGCATACGAGGTTACCTGGTTTGCTCCGGATAATGTATGTCCCACTGAAAATATAAAGTGAATATATTTGGAAAAATTCAGAAAGCCACCTAAAGTCAGACCCGTGACTGAGTTATCGCCCTTTGATGATGCGGTATGAAAATAAGCTTCAGTACCGAGGGTCAGAAAATCAGTAAAGTCGTACTGCACCTCCCAACCTGTGAAGACCCAGTTTTTATTCCCGCTTCCCGGGTTGAACCAATACCCTGCACCTCCATAGGTGGTAAGCTTATTCCATGATTTCTGGATCCATAAAGGCAGGTAGACCTGAAGATATTCCTTACCAAATCGCGAATCATAAATGGTCGGTACCTCTGCAATAGGGAATACCCCGATCTCAGGGACTTTGGCAGTTTCTCTAATAAACCTGTATTTTACTCCTAATTCAGTAAAAGTATAACCGTAGGATAGCTCATTGGGAGTATTAAATAGATAACTGGATGGAACGATCAGGTGGAGTTGAACATTAGTTATGGCGCCCCAATTCACTTCAAAATGTGGCAATGTTCCAGTTGCCGAGTGGTTTCGAATATCAAAACTATTCTCGGAAGAGAGATAATATTCCCAATGTCCGAAAGGTACAGGATCAGGATCATCAGTAAGGAAAGGGGGACCAGCAAAAGAAAATTCTCCTGTAAATACCAGTAGAAGAATCAGTATCCACACGCGATGTCCAAATCGAACAATTTCCTTCATGTACCGATTTATCATTTTGCTGATTACACTGTTCTTCTCTTAAGATTCAACCAATCTTATCAGAAGGGTCCTTATCCCATTTAGGTTCTACAAAATATAGATTTGTACCGTCGGGATCTTTAAAATGGATATATTTCCCCGATTTCCCATCATCGAGAGTATAGGAGATGCCTGTGTTTTCAAGTATCCGGATAGGTTCCTGCAGGGAATCGATCATGAAGCCGACCGACAGGGTGCCAGAACCAAGTTTTTTTCTGGCTGAAGGATGCAACCCTATCGTTATTCCTGTTGTACCGATCATTGCATAATGATCATTCCATCTTTGTTTCAGCTTAATCCCTATTGATTCATAGAACCTGATTGAGGCATCAAGGTCCTTCACCATCACGGTGACATTTGATTCATTAATTTTTATCATTTATACTTGTTATTTTTATTCATTAAGATTCTTAATCAGCCAGAATTATCATTGTTCATTACCTGTGATCTTTCATTTTATACTTTCGTGAAGACAACGGTGCATTTGAAAGTCTTTATGCAGCTTGATATAACAGATAATTTTTCCAGTCACAGCATCAGAACTGCCTGTTTGCCTCACACTTGTTAAGAAACCAGGTTATTATCCCGGCAATACCTTCTTACGGCTTCTTCAACCGTGGGGAGATCACCAAAAAGATCTTTTTGCTTCTGTGTATTCCTGCTGATGTATAGCCCTGTCTTAACCCACTTTATCATTTTCACCATGTCATTTACATTGCTATTGAATACGCCCATAAGGGGCATCACCACCTTTGTAAAGAACGGCGGTATTGCTGGCTGTGCTTTGACCGGTCTATCCAGGACTTTTGAGAATGCCTTAGCCAGGCTGTCACCATCTACCGGTGAGCTCCATCCTACATCTACCGATGAATTCAGGGCCGAATCCGGCAGAGAAATGGCAGCCATGGCTGCATAACGGGCCAGGTCTTGCGTATATATCGTTCCGTACTCTCCTCTTTTAAAAAAGACCGGCAAGATTCCTTTGGTGATCTTTGGGATAATAAAATCAGGTGTCTGATCTAAAAAAGCTCCTGCTCTGAGTGCGATAAAGGGTTGTTGTTTTTGCTCAAGGTACTTTTCAACAAGGTACTTATTATAAAAATGAGGCACATTCACCGCTTTATCACATTCAAGGATCGATATCAGGACAAACCGCGGAATGCCTGCCTCTTTGACAGCATCAACCAGATTCTGATATCCTATTGTATCTGTCTTTGGGTTATCTCCTTTTGTATGTTTCGTGTAACCTGCGGCACTTACAACGATAGCGTTGAAACCATGTCCATGTGAAAGAGCCTCCCGCAGTGATTCTTTACTCATCAGATCTCCAATCACAAAATTCCTGACCCCCATCTTTTCAAGCTTGCTCCTGTTGCTTGTGGTCCTTACCATGGCTGTAACTTCAGCGCCCTGGTCGATAAGGGCCTTTGCAATCCTGCCTCCCAGCGACCCTGTGGCACCAACCACTACTACTTTTTTTGTTTCCATCGTTTATATCTTTATTTGACGGGACAAAGGTACAGCAAGATGCAGGCTTTTGTTACATCCTAAATGAAAGATCAAAACGGTAACATATGACATTATAAAAGTGTCAGGTGTCTAGACAAACTCTATAAAAAATTACGCAAATAAGAACTGACTAAATCGGTAAACTGTAATATGCTTATTTAAAGATAGTTGTATCTATTTATAAGAAAGAGTTATAAAATCATTTTCAGTGAGCTGAAAATGAAACAGATGATGTAGTGAAAATTTTTGAAGATTTATTTTCACAACACCTAAACAGGAGAAAAAAGTAAAGATTAAGAGAAGATTTAGTGAGTTTTAATCGAAGGATAATCGAAAGATAAACGAAGGATCATCGAAAGAATGCACCAGATGAACTATAGATCAACCATATAGATTCTGAAAACCCGGAATATTCGCAAAAGCATTTTAAATTACTATCTGACGCAAAAAATCGCTGAAAGTTACAAAACAAAAGTGTTAAGTATTAAGACAAACATCATAAAAAATGGCGTAGACAAGAATTAACTATATCGATAAAATGTAATGTGCTTATCTAGAGATATTTGAGTCTGGTAAGATGAAAGCGGACATTATTACGCGGTTCAGGCTGATCAGGATACTAACCCAGTGCTGTGCCTTACGTGTCGCGATTTTACCCAATCCTGGCCGATTGCAAATTCATTTGCAATTTGTAACGACTTAAGTGCAATTTAAGGAAAAATGTGCAATTCCTAAAATCCAAGAGCAAAAAGTACACCTGGCACCTTGCTAAACAGCAGAAGATCATCTTATAGTTATTCACGGAACGCTTCACAATTTTGTCACGGAACAGTGCATTGCACTTGGTTTTATGCCTAACTTTGGTCTGTTATTAAGATATAATTGTCAATGAAAAAAACTAAAGATCAAATCGACAGAAGAGTCGTTGTGGTGGGGGCCGGGGCGGTAGGTTCAACCTATTGTTATGCCTTGGCGCAGAGCGGCCTTGCAGAGGAAATAATCGTGATCGACAAGAATGAGGATTTGGCAAAAGGGCAAGTCCTGGACCTGGTACATGGCAAGCCATTTTATCCAAACGTGAATATCCGGACAGGTTCTCCGGAAGATTACACCCATGCACAATTAATCGTAGTTACCGCAGGAAGTTCAATGAAACCAGGAGAATCGCGCATTCAACTGCTGTTTAAGAATACCGAGCTTATGCGCAGCCTGGCAAAAGAAATAGCAGCCAGCGGCTGTAAAGGAGTCATGCTGATTGTAAGCAACCCGGTGGATGTGCTTACTTATGTGGCATTGCAAAGCTCGGGTTGGGAAAACGGCAGGGTGATCGGATCGGGAACAGTCCTCGACAGCGCCCGTTTCAGGTATTTACTGGGTCAGCATTGCGGGGTGGATGTTCACAATGTTCATGCATACATACTTGGGGAGCATGGCGACAGTGAGTTTGCTGCCTGGTCGATGACAAACATTGCAGGAATCAACATTGATAAATATTGTCCAGTTTGCGAAAAATGTTCCAACTGGATGGAAGAACGTGAAAAGATTGTACAGGAGGTGCGGGATTCAGCATATCATATCATCAATTACAAGGGTTCAACCCAATATGGTGTTGGAATGGCCCTGATCAGGATCACGGAAGCAATCTTAAGGAAACAAAAGAGTATCCTTTCGGTTTCCACGTTGTTAACCGGTGAATACGGCATCAGGAACGTATGCCTGAGTGTGCCTTGCATCGTATCTAGTCATGGGGTAGAAAGGATTGTCCGGAGTCCTCTCCTGAAGAGTGAAACGGAAGCATTGCGAAGGTCGGCATCTGTGCTGGTAAAAGCTCTCATGGTCCAACCATCTCTGGTTCAGCAATCACAGGTTGGTGGTACCTGTACCAATAACCCCGGCCGGCAAACTGATATTTCATCGTAAGAGCAAATGCCAAGATATTGAAAACAAACACCCTCTTAGACAAACACTAAGAAGGTGTTTTTGAATTAATTATCCGTATGAAACAGCTAACCGGGAATTGATGAAGGATTTTTGCGAAAGTGGTTGATTTTATTGAGGAAGTCAGATGATGGCGTTTTACTTTTTCAGTGAAGCCATATCAACTACAAACCGGTAATGCACATCACCTTTTTCCAGTCGTTTAAATGCTTCATTGATTTGGTCGACCCTGATTAATTCAATATCCGCCGTGATGTTGTGCTCTGCACAGAAGTCCAACATTTCCTGTGTTTCGGCAATCCCGCCAATGTTGGAACCTGCAAAACTTTTCCTCCCCTTAATCAGATTAAAAGCACCCACAGGAAGCTGTTCAACCGGCAAGCCAACCAAAACAAGCGTGCCGTCAACTTTCAGTATCTTCAGGTAATCATTCACGTTGTGCTTTGCCGATACAGTATCCAGGATCAAATCAAATTTAGATTGTCGTTTCATTTGTTTGGGATCTGTTGATATTACCACTTCTTCTGCTCCCAGGCGTTTAGCATCTTCCACTTTGGAAAGTGAAGTGCTGAATATTACCACATAGGCGCCCAGGGCTTTTGCAATTTTAATGGCCAGATGTCCTAAGCCTCCGATACCGATGATTCCTACTTTTTTACCGGGGCCTGCTTTCCAATACCTGAGTGGTGAATATGTTGTAATTCCTGCACAAAGCAGTGGAGCTGCAGAAGCCGGATCCAATTTCTCAGGGACGTGCAGAACATAGTTTTCGTCCACCACAATGCTTTCTGAAAAGCCGCCATAGGTTTGTCCACCCAGATGCTTATCCGGTGAATTAAAAACGATGGTATTGCCTTTCTCGCAAAATTGTTCTTCTCCTTCTTTACAATATTCACACTCCCTGCAACTGTCCACAATACAGCCCACTGCGGCAAGGTCGCCTGCCTTGAATTTTGTGACATGACTGCCTGTGCTGATGATCCTGCCGACCATTTCATGCCCCGGAACGATTGGGAAGGTAGTGCCACCCCATTCATTTTTAATTGAATGTAGATCGGAATGACATATACCACAAAATAGGATCTCAATTTCCACATCATGGTGATTTAGCTCCCTGCGGTCAATATTCATTGAATGCAAAGGCACATTTGCCGCCACGGTTCCATATGCTTTTATGATCTTTGTTTTCATATTATTATAATTGATTTCTTTTAAAATATTATTATCAAATTGCTTTTCCCATCTCAAATGCAAGATTCATGGCCTTTTTACCTTTAATCTCTCCAATTTTCCACGCACCTGTTCCATAGATTATTCCCTTTTCTTTTGCTCCGCTAAGACAGGAAGTGAACCCCCGAAATCCCTCAATAGTTCTCTGCATGGATGGTTGGCTGTTCACGGCAGCCGTAACAATGAAATAGAATTCCTTGTTATTGATTTTGGTGTAACGGGCAACGGTTCTGTCAATCAGGGTTTTCATCTGAGCACACATGGTATAAAAATATACCGGTGTTGCCATTACGATGACATCTGCTAAAATCATTTCCTCCAATATTTCGGCCATATCATCTTTCTGGGAACATTTCCTTGTATTGAAACAAGTTCCACAACCTGTACAGTAATTGATGTTTTTATCTTTCAAAAAGACCTTCTCAGTCTTGTGACCAGCCTCTTTTGCTCCTTTCATGAATTGGTCGCAAAGCAAATCGGAATTTCCACCTTTTCTTGGGCTTGCTGATAATATCAGAACTTTTTTGCTCATCTATGTTACTTATAACTTATTGTATTCTTCATCGGTTACGGGTTCCAGCCATTCTACAGCACCTTCTTCAGAGTTGTTGGTGACAACGATATGGATGAAACTGCTATCACGTGTTGCGCCATGCCAGTGTTCGACATGAGACGGGATTATAACGACATCGCCCCTGGTAAGCGACCTTGCAGGCTTTCCTTTCTCCTGGTAATAGCCATTCCCATCGGTAATGAGCAGGATCTGTCCTGCAGGATGTTTATGCCAGTTGTTTCTGCAACCCGGCTCAAATACTACATTCCCTATTGCATAACTTCCCGTTTCATCCTGTGGAACAAGGATATTCACCCATGCAGTTCCTGTAAAGTAATCTGCAGATGCTTTTTCTCCTTTCGGAAATATTGCATTTTGATTTTCTGAAGTAATCATGATAGTTCATTTAAGATTACACTGCAAAGTTGCGGCGAAATTACGAGATAGCGGTTATATGGGTTACTGTTTTTAATACCATTATTATTGATTCAATTCGTTTATACGGATAGGGTTTGTATTCCGCAAATCCTTTGTCAATAAATTTAATTTACCTAAGGCGGTTTAGCGTCAATTCCCCGCCTCTTCCAATTGAATACCCGAATAATCGATTAACGATTTTTGAAGTAAGATCGGAATTCAGAATTCTTGCCTGCCGTGTATAACTTCACAATAATGGTAACATCTTTTTCTTACAGATCTTCTAAATAATATCTCCCTTCAAGAAATTCAGCCGGAATTCCGAGCTTTTCAAAATATCTAACCATGGCTATACAAGCATATTTTTCAGTAGTGTAATGGGTCGCGCCAATGACATTTATTTTTCTTTCACTGATAATCCTGTGGAATTCCATTATAGGTTCAACTGATGGGACTAATCTGGTGCATCCCGTAATATACATATTGATCCCGAGTCCGGATAATTCTTTCGCAGCGAACCCGACACTTCCCCCTCCTGCGGCAATCGCAACCCTGCTATCGTGAATTACATCATCACCAGATCTTATTAGTTTTACTTCATGGCCAACCATGGAACAAATATATTCTGCAAGTTTTGTCGCTTTCTTTATACCTGTTTTGCAAATCACGCCACACTTAACACCCTCGTATTCACAGAACTCATCTATTATTTCAAGGTTTAATTTCTTAGCCAGGCTGACAGAAGTTGAATACTCCCCATTTTTATCAAGAGGAGCATGCAGCACATAAAAGGAAATGCGTTGTTGTTTGAGCTTTTCAAGATAGTCTTCAGGTATATTGTAAAACGGAAACCCTTTAATCGTCGGGTCATAGCCCATTGCATGATGTGAAAACAATAATATGTCGGTCTCACCAGTATGAATCAGTTTTTCGAGAATATCCGTATCCGGAATCGTGGCAGTATAAACTTTTTTAACTTCTTCAGTATTGTCAAGCACAATTCCCATATAACGTTTCTTAAATAATGGAGAAATATATTCGTTGAATCTCATAAAACTCCAATCATCTTTCAGACTTTCAATACTGAAGTCTTTATCAAGTTTTGCATATAGCATTTTTGCTTTCATATCCTGTAATCTATTGTTCAGCATTTCCACATACACTAATCCTTAGACTAACATCTTTCATTCCATAATATGATTGATATTTTTTCTAAAGATATGAGGAATACAAATACTTTACCCATCTTGTCCAATTGAACAATCGATTATTTGATTGTTCAAAAAATGGCCTTGATTTGTCGACTTAGTCGGTTTATCTACCAGTGTTCATTTTATCATATTTTCACCACAAGGCCTGGTCAATTATTTCCAATACCTATAAACTGTAGCATTTTCCCCTACAAAGATACCGTTGTTGAATGATGCTAACCGTTGTACCTTGGTGGTATCGACCAGGTTATGAAAGGGAGTATTGGCTACTATCAGCGCAGTGTTGTCACTGTTAAGGGCGGTAGTAAGCTTTAATTTCAGTATTGAATCAGGGAGTTTCTTTTCCCAAAGACAATAGGATAGAGGCAGGCCATTTTCTGTTCCAAAGAATTTTTCTCTCATGTAAGCGCTTATTGCCGGTCTTAGTGTCCTGTCAAGAATATAGACCTTCTCATGATTTATGCGGACCTTCTCGAGATAGTTGCTTACATCTTTTCCTTCAGAAAACGGATAATGCAGATCCATGGAATAAGCGTAAAATCCATTGCAAAACTGAAGAAAAAAGATCATAATGCTGATGGCGATCCCGGTTTTCGATATTTCCGGGCGGGCAATCAGGTAGCAACATACAAAGACCACATAGAAAAAACCAAAATATCTTATTCCGTAAACCAGGGGCATAAAGAAATAAACAGGAATAAAGATCAGGAGAAATGAACAGAACAAGAACAATGCGAACCGGTTGGCCCTTAATATAAAAACAGGAATTGCAATAGCAGCCAGGGACAGAAGATAGATCACCCAGGCTTTTAAATTCAAGGTCATGAAATAAAGAGTGTTTATAAAATGATGATCAGCTGCATTGTAGTCGGGAACATAAAAAATTCCTTTCAGGCATACTGACAATGTTTTAATGATCCGCTCTGATGAAAAGTAATCGGTTGAATCATAACTGATGAATTTGATTCCATAATTCCAGGACGGGAATATGCAGTATGCAGAGATAAGCCACCCGAATAGTATTACCAGGATAGAAGTAAAAAGGGTCTCGGTAGTTTGTTTTAAAAGTTGATGCCTGTATTTGAGGATGTAAGTCAGTACGAAAGCAATGGAAAAAAGAAGGGAAAAAAGGTGTGTTTGCGCGAGGAAAAATAAGATCACCGCCAGCCTGACCGGTGACAGGTAATTTCTTTTGTAAGAATAGATGAGGAAGATCATCAGCAATACGCTTAACCCGTAATTTC
>Ga0181533_1004693_pt1 | contig 13665 bp, 8 predicted proteins | sample PEATcosm2014_Bin_45_FD_119772 | JGI IMG/M metagenome (GOLD analysis project Ga0181533, IMG submission 119772) | Peatland microbial communities from MTU Mesocosm Facility, Houghton, MI, USA - PEATcosm2014_Bin11_60_metaG | ecosystem: Environmental > Terrestrial > Soil > Wetlands > Peat | place... | reverse complement strand
TCGCCAAGACCATTCCCGAAATATTGTTCATGGCCTATCAGATGACCTTCGCGGTCATCACTTGCGCGCTGGTCGGCGGCTCGGTCGCGGAGCGCATGAAGTTTTCGGCCTTCATGCTGTTTTGCGCGGTGTGGCTGTTCGTCGTCTATATTCCTTCCGCCCATTGGGTGTGGGGCGGCGGCTTCCTTCAGAAGATGGGCCTCCTGGATTTCGCCGGCGGAACCGTCGTGCACATCAACGCCGGCGTCGCCGGGCTTGTCGCGGCGCTGATCATGGGCCGGCGCCAGGGTTTCGGCCGCGAGAATCTCGCGCCCTTCGATCTGTCGCTGGCGGTCGTCGGCACGGGGCTGCTCTGGGTCGGCTGGTTCGGCTTCAACGGCGGCTCGGCGCTCGCCGCGGGTTCGCGCGCGGCCTTCGCGATCGTCGCGACGCATCTCGCCGCCTGCGCCGGCGCGCTGATGTGGACCGCGCTGGAATGGGTCCAGCGCGGCAAGCCGTCGGTGCTGGGGCTGATCTCGGGCGCCGTGGCGGGGCTCGGGACGATCACCCCGGCCTCGGGCTATATTCTGCCCTGGCACGGCGTCGTCGTCGGCCTGATCGCGGGGACCGTGTGCTATTTCATGTGCACGGCGGTCAAGCAGCGGCTGCGCTACGACGACACGCTCGACGTGTTCGGCGTGCATGGCGTCGGCGGCATTCTCGGCACGCTGCTGGCCGGCGTGTTCGCGACGCGGGCGATCACCGCCTCGGAGGGCGATCCCGGCGTCTCCGGTCTGCTGGAGGGCGACGCGCATCAATTGATCGTGCAGGCCATCGGCGTCGGCGTGACGGTGGCCTGGTGCGCGGTCGGCACTTACGCCGTGCTCAAATTCGTCGACGTGCTGACCCCGCTACGCGCCGAACCCGACGAGGAGCGCGAGGGCCTCGACATAGCGCTGCACGGGGAAGCGCTGCATCAGTAAGGGGCAGGCGAATCCTTCTCCCGTTTACGGGAGAAGGTGGCTCCGCGGAGCGGGGTTGGATGAGGGTTCTGGGGAAGGACTCAACGAAGTCGCGGCGTCCCTCATCCGTCATGCTCCGCATGACACCTTCTCCCACAAGTGCGAGAAGGCGCGGGCCGCCGTCTCGCCTCACACCAATCCCAGCAGCGCTCCGCCGAGCGCGCCGAGAATCATGCCAACCACCCCGGCCGCGGTTCCCATGGTCGCCGCGATGATGGTTCCGCCCGCCATCGCGCCGATGATCGCGAGCACGCCGACCGTGAATGGCGTGCCGCCTTCGTCGAACTCGGTTCTCATTCGCATGTCTCCATCAGCTTGCCTGACCGACGACCTCCGCGTCGGCGCGGTTCCGCCTCCGTTGACTCATATGGCGATCCCCCCGGCGGAGGAAAAGACCGTCACAACAAGCGCGATATTTCCGCCTGGGCGCTGTCCAGCTCCGCGACGAGCCGGCGCGGCGACGCCTCGGCGCCCGCGCGCAGCGCGTCCTCGTACGCCTCCGCCGCGTCGGCGAGCGCGAAGGCGCCGATGGCGCGCGCCGAGCCCTTGAGCGTATGGGCGAGGACGATGCGTTGCTCGATGTCTTGCGCCGCCTCGCCTTGCGGCGCCGGCGCGCGCAGCCGCGCCGCGAAAGCGCCCGCCTGTCCCTCGAACAGGCGCAGCAATTCCGTCTCCAGCGCCACGTCTCCGAGCGTCTGCCGGGAGAGATGAACGAGGTCTATCACCGGCTCCGCTCCCGATTCGCGGGAAGCCGATTCGTCGAAAGCAGGGTTAATTTTTTGTGCCGCGCCATGTTGCGCCATTGTCGCCTCCGGGCCCGACACGCTCATGCCAGAGCCGCGCCGCGCCTTGTTCCAAAGAGTGTCCCGCCGCCGCCCGGCGCGCCCCGGCGCCGGCGGGCATCCACGAAAAAACAACCGGTTACACCCAGGTTGCCGTCACGGCGCCCTCCCCTAAAACATCGTGTCGGCAAGGTTGACGCGCAAGGGTGAACGTCGCGTTAACGACAATTGTGGATCGTCCGGCCGCGCTGGTTTCATTTAATGCTCAATCGCTGTAATATTTGGTTAATTCTTGTTATCGGGTCTCGGTGTGCGTGGAGCGGCGCGGCATTTTATCGAGAGTCCGCTCGGAGTGAGTCACATGGCGATAACGGGTAAGGTCCACGATGCGGCGGCGGCGGCTTTGTCCGCGATCGAGGAAGCGCTGGATCTGAACGCGCCCAAGGCGGAAGCGGGCAAGGACGGAGCCAAGTCCGACAAGCCCAGCATCGCCGCCGCGATGAGCGGCGCCGGGTCCTCGACTCCGAAGGCGGAGGGCGAATCCGTCAAGAAGGGCGCCGACATCGACTTCGAACTCGACACCAATCCGACTCTCAATCTGCAACTGCCGCAACGCGCCGCCAAGCCCTCCGACAAGCCCGTCGAGAAGGCCGCCGACAAGGCCGCCGCCGCAGATTCGCTCGCCGCTTCGCTGCCGGCGACGCCCGCCCCGCCTCCGGCGAAGCCGGCGGCCCCTCCGTCGCGGTCGACCGCGCCCGGTTCTTCCGCGCCCGCGCCAAAATCCGGCGCGTCGCCCGCGCCAAAGCCGCCGAAGCTCGCGCCGACGACGCCGCCCGCCAACGACGACCGCCGCAGCATCGGCGAATTGCGCGCCGCGCTGAACTTCCGCCCGAGCGGAACGATCACCGTCATGACGGCGCTGTCGATCATCACCTGGACGGGGCTGTGGACGCTCTATGTCTATTTCCATCGCGAGAGCATTCTGGGCGCGGACGGCAATTTTCTCGCGCCGACGCCGATACTGACGCTGCTCGCGCTGTTCGGACCGATCGTGTTCCTGTTCGTCACCGGCATCATGGCGCGCCGCGCGCATGAGATGCGTCTCGTCGCCAAGGCGATGACCGAGGCGGCGATACGCCTGATCGAGCCCGAGACCGTCGCGACCGAACAGGTCGTTTCGCTCTCGCAGGCGATCCGCCGCGAAGCCGCGTCGATGGGCGACGGCATAGAGCGCGCTCTGGCGCGCGCCGGCGAACTCGAAGTGATCGTGCGCACCGAGGTGACGAACCTGGAGCGCTCCTACAGCGAAAACGAGCGCCGCATCCGCCTGCTCATCGACGAACTCGCGCATGAGCGCGAGGCCATCGTGCTCAACGCCGACAATGCGCGCACGTCGCTGTTCGGCGCCCGCGACTCGCTGTCGTCGGAGCTCGCCAGCGCCTCGGCGCATCTCGCCGAGCAGGTCAGCGCGGCCGGCAATCGCGTCACGGCGGCGCTCGGCTCCAAGGGCGAGGAAGTCAAGATCGCGCTGGCGGACGCCGGCGGCGACGTGGAGCGGATCTTCTCCGGCCACGGCGACCGGCTCGTCGCCGCGCTGGCGAAAAGCGGCGACGAAGCCGCGCAAAAGATCGGCGTCGCGACCGAGGGCGTGGCGCAACGCTTCGCCCTGGGCGTCGGCCAGATCGAAACCAAGCTCGGCGACGTCGGCGAGACGCTGTCGCGGAACTTCGACGACCGCAGCTCCAGCGTGGTCCAGCGCATCGAGGCGCTTGGCCTGCAATTGTCGCAAACCATCGGCGGCGAGAACGATCGTCTCGCGTCGCGGCTCGCCGATGTGAGCGGGCGGCTCGAGCAGACGCTCACGACGCAAGGCGGCGCGCTCGACGCGGCGCTGGCCGATTCCGCCGAGCGCCTCGCCCAGCGCGTGCGCGAACATGTCGACGGCGCGCGCACCGTGTTCGAGGACGCCGAGAGCCAACTCGCCGCCTTGCTCACCGCCGCCCACCGGGTCGCGCGCGACGACTTCGCGGCGCGCGGCCAGGCGCTGCACGAGAATCTGACGCGCGGCCTCTCCCAGACCGCCGCCGAGCTTGGCGAACACGCCAGCGCCGTGCAGGAGCGTTTCGCGGCTGTCGCCGGCGACGCCGTGAGCGCGATGGGCGTGCAGGGCGACCGCGTGAGCGAAACCCTGGCCGAGCGCATGCGCGCGTTCGAGCAGCTGGTGCTGATCCAGGGCGCCGAAATCGCCGAGCGGGTGACGGGCCACGGCGCCAATGTGCAATCGGCGCTCGCCGAACAGATCGCCGCGTTTGAAAATCTCGTCACGGAGCGCGCGACCGACGCGGCGCACCGCGTCGGCGAGCATGGCGACCGGGTGGCCGGCGCGCTCGCCGAACAACTCGCCGCCTTCGAGCAATCGGTCACGACGGCCACGAGCGAAACGGCCAACCGCGTCGGCGAGCATGGCGACCGGGTGGCCGGCGCGCTCGCCGAACAACTCGCCGCCTTCGAGCAATCGGTCACGACGGCCACGAGCGAAACGGCGCACCGCGTCGACGAACAGGGCGACCGGGTGGCCGGGACGCTCGCCGAACGGCTCGCCGCCTTCGAGCAATCGGTCACGACGGCCTCGAGCGAGACGGCGAACCGCGTCGCCGAGCAAGGCGACCGGGTGGCCGGCGCGCTCGCCGAAGGGCTCGCCGCCTTCGAAAGCGTCGTCACGGAGCGCGCGACCGAAGCGGCGCGGCATGTCGGCGAGCACGGCGACCGCGTGGCCGGGGCGCTGGCCCAAGGGCTCGCCGCCTTCGAGCGATCGGTCACGACGGCCACGAGCGAGACGGCGAACCGCGTCGCCGAGCATGGCGACCGGGCGGCCGGCGCGCTCGCCGAAGGGCTCGCCGCCTTCGAGGAAGGTTTCGGCCGGCATGGCGAGGACATCGCCAACCGCGTCGCCGAACGGGGCGAGCTCGCCGTCGGCGCGCTGGCCGAGAAGCTCAACGCCTTCGAGGAAAGTTTCGAGCGCCACGGCGAGGAAGTCACCCAGCGGCTGGCCGAACAGAGCCTGCGCCTCGGCGAGGTTCTCGGCGAGAAGATCTTCGGCGTCGAGTCGAGCGTCGGGCGTCGCGGCGACGAACTCGTCGCCCGCCTCGCCGAGCAAGGCGAGCGCGCGGCGAGCGCGCTGACCCACGGCCTCGCGGAGTTCGAGGAAAAGGTGGTCGGCGCCAGCGGCGACGCCGCCAGCCGGCTCGTCGAGCAGGGCGACAAGATTCAAACGCGACTGACGAGCCGCGTCGCGGAATTCGAGGAAAAGGTCGCTGGGGCCAGCGGCGAGGTCGCCGGCCGGCTCCTGGAGCAGGGCGAGAAGATTCACGCGCGGCTGACGAGTCGCGTCGCGGAATTCGAGGAAAAGGTGATCGGGGCCAGCGGCGAGGCCGCCGGCCGGCTCGTGGAGCACGGCGACAAGGTTCAAACGCAACTGACGAACCGCATCGCCGAATTCGAGGAAAAGGTGGTCGGGGCCAGCGGCGACGCCGCCGGCCGGCTCGTGGAGCACGGCGACAAGATTCACGCGCGGCTGACGAGCGGCCTCGCCGAATTCGAGGAGAAGGTCGTCGGAGCCAGCGGCGACGCGGTTTCCAAGGTGGCCGAACACGCCGATCAGCTCTCGCTCGCGCTGACCGAGGGGCTCGCGGCGTTCGAGGAAGGCTTCGGCCGTCACGGCGAGGCCATTGTCGCGCGCGTCGCCGAGGCGAGCGAGCGCGTCGGCGCCGAACTCACCCAGGCGAGCACCCTCGCCGCTTCGACGGTTTCGGGCGCCAGCCAGCAGGCCGGCGAAACGATCGCGCGGGGAAGCGAGCGTGCCAGCGCGCAAATCTCCGAGCAGAGCGAGCGCGCCGCGGCGCGGATTTCGGAGAACAGCGAACGCGCCAGCACGCAAATCTTGGAGAACAGCGAACGCGCCAGCGCGCTAATATCCGAGCACATCGAACGCGCGAGCACGCAAATCTCCGAGAACAGCGAACGCGCCAGCGTGCAAATCCTGGAGAGCGGCGAACGCGTGGGCGCGCAAATCTCGCAAAGCAGCGAGCGCGTGGGCGCGCAAATCTCGCAAAGCAGCGAGCGCGTGGGCGCGCAAATCTCGCAAAGCAGCGAGCGCGTGGGCGCGCAAATCTCGCAAAGCAGCGAGCGCGTGGGCGCGCTCGTGGCGGAAAAGCTCGCGGCGTTCGAGGAGGTCATCACCCGTCAGACCCGGGACGTCGCCGCGACCGTGGTGGAGCGCGAGGCCGCCGCGCGGGAGACGATCGTTTCCCGCCTCGCCGAATTCGAGGACAAGGTCGGGGCGGCGTCGGAACTGGTCGCGACCAATGTCGGCGCGCGCGGCGAGCGCGTGAGCGAGGCGCTCAAGGACGGTCTCGCGGCCTTCGAGGCCAGCGTGCGCCAGCATGGCGACGCCGCCGTCGCCAAGGTCGCCGAACACGCCGGCCGGATCGACGATCTCCTAAGCGAGCGCGTCGAGACGCTCGGCGAGCATGGCGAACGGCTCTCCGGCCTGCTGGAGGCGCATCGCGAGGAGGCCAGGGAGCGATTCGAAGCGCATGGCGAGGCGTTGCGCGCCTCGTTGCAGGACACGGTGGAACTGGCGGGATCGGCGCTCGCGGAACATTCGGCGGCGATCCAGGACCGTTTCGCGGCGACGGCTGGAGACGCCGTGGTCGCCCTCGCCGTGCAGGGCGAGCGCGTCAACGAGACGCTGAGCGACGGATTCAGGGCGTTCGAGGGCGCGGTCGTCGATCAGGGCAAGGAGGTCGCGCGGGCAATCGCGTCGCGCGGCGATCATATCGCCAAGGAACTCGCCGACCATCTGCTGTTGTTCGAGCGTTCGCTGCTGCGCGACGGCGGCGCGCTGACCGAGCGCATCGACGAGCACGCGCAAAATCTGTCGGCGCGAATCGGCGAGAGCCTCGGCGCGGTCGACGAGGTGATTTCCGTGCGCGGCGGCGCCGTGGCCGAGAAATTGACCGCGCTGGAGCACAATGTGACCACGCGCGGCGACGCGCTGGTCGAGCGCCTCGCGTCGGAGTCGGAGCAGATCGCCACGCGGCTCGACGACGCCTCGCGCCATATCGGCGAGAATGTCGGCGGAAAACTTCAGGCCATCGAGGAGACGATCGCGCGGCGCGGCGAAGCGCTGGTGGAGCGCCTCGCGTCGGAGTCGGGAAATCTCGCCGCGCGTCTCGACGACGCCTCGCGTCATATCGACGAGAATGTCGGCGGACATCTTCACGCCATCGAGGAGACGATCACGCGGCGCGGCGAAGCGCTGGTGGGCCGCCTCGCGTCGGAGTCGGAGACTCTCGCCGCGCGTCTCGACGACGCCTCGCGCCATATCGGCGAGAACGTCGGCGGACATCTTCACGCCATCGAGGAGTCGATCACGCGGCGCGGCGACGCGCTGGTGGAGCGGCTCGCGTCGGAGTCGGAGATTCTCGCCACGCGTCTCGACGACGCCTCGCGCCATATCGGCGAGAACGTCGGCGGACATCTTCACGCCATCGAGGAGACGATCGCGCGGCGCGGCGAAGCGCTGGTGGAGCGACTCGCGTCGGAGTCGGAGCAGATCGCCTCGCGGCTCGGCGACAACTCCCGCCATTTCGGCGAGGAGCTGGACGGCAAGCTGCGCGTGATCGAGGAGACCATCGTCGGGCGCGGCGGCAAACTGGTCGAGACGCTCGACGCCCAGGGGGTCGAGGCGGCGCGGCGGCTCGGCGAGACGGCTGACAAGATCGCGACCGAAGTGGTGCGCGGCTTCGCGGCCATCGACGACACGATCGGCGGCAAGGGCGACGCGCTGGTCGGCAAGCTCGGCGAGCACGCGACGAACATCACGAACGCGCTCGACGAGAAAATCGGCGCCTTCGAAAACATGTCGAACTCGCGCCTCGAGGCGACCGGCGAGCGGATCGACACGCTGGCGAGCCGTCTCGACGCGGGGCTCGCGGTCGGCGGGCAGAAGCTGCACGATACGCTGGCCAAGCACGCCGTCGACGTGGTGCGCGCCTTCAGCGATGGCGCGCTGGCGACGACGGGCGCGCTCGACGCCAAGATCAAGGAGATCGACGAGACCTTGCTCGCCCGCTCCGGCGAGCTTACGACCTCGCTCGACAGCAGGACCCGGGCGCTCGACGAGACCCTTCTCGGCCGCTCCAGCGCCTTGGTCGACAAGCTGACCCGCACCACGCGGGAAATCGACGAGACCTTGGCCGCCCGCTCCGGCGAACTCACGACCTCGCTCGACAGCAAGACCCGGGCGCTCGACGACGCGCTTCTCGACCGCTCCGACGCGTTGATCGGCAAGCTGTCCCAGACCACGCGGGAAATCGACGAGACCATCCTCGCCCGCTCCGGCGAACTGACCGACAAGCTCTCCGGCAAGGCGCGGGAGATCAACGAGACGCTCGGCGCGCGGGCCGAGGAGATCGCCGGCGCGCTCGACAGCCGCATCGACGCCTTCGAGACCAAGGTGGTCCAGCGGCTCGATCAGGTTTCGGGCGAAATCTCCGAGCGCGGGCGCCTGGTGGTCGACACCATCGGCTCGCGCGTCGCCGAGATCAACGAGACGCTGGCCGTCGCGCGGCGCGAACTCGACGCCAATCTGCACGCCCGCACTGGCGATCTCGGGCAGGCGCTCACCCAGCGCATCGGGGAAATCTCCACGACATTGGAGGATCGTCTCGAACATATCCACGAAGTGCTCGGCGGGCGCGGCGGCGAAGTCACGCGCGAACTCGCGAGCGTCGGCGAACTGGTCGCCAACACGATCGCGAGCCGCGCCGCCTCGATCGTCGAACATCTGAGCGAAAAGCGCGCGGAGCTGGTCGGCGCGATCGATTTGTCGACGCGGGCCCTCACCGAGGCGCTCGACGCCGGCGCCAAGACCTCGGTCGGCGCGATGATCGCGACCAACGACAAGCTGCGCGCCGAATTGCCGGCCTTGCTCGACAGCCTGTCGCGCACCAATGGCTCGCTGCAAAACATCGTCGACCGCGCGGGCGGCGATCTCGCGAAGCACGAAGCGACGCTCGGCGTGCGCCTCGGCGACTTCCAGACCGCGATCGACACGGTGGCGAAACAGGTGAACGCCCTCGAGGCCATCGCCGGCGGCGCGCTCGGCGACGCGACCTCCATCGTCGGCGCGATGGAGACGCATTCGCAATCGCTGGCGCAGAGCGCCTCGCAACTGACGCGCAGCCAAAGCGCGCTCGACGCGGCCTTCGAGTCGCGGCGTCAGTCGCTGGCCGGGCTCGTCTCGCTGATCGAGACGAAGCAGGGCGAATTCGAGGGCGCGCTGTCGTCCTTCTCGACCCTGATGGACGAGAGCCTGCGCAACGTCGAGGCGCGGGCGCGCGACATTGGCGGCGTCATCGAAAAGACGACTCAGGAAACCGCCGATATCGTCGACGAACGCTTCGGCGCGGTGCGAACCGCCGCCGAGCAGGAGCGCGCCCGCACGGCCGCCGCGATGCGCGCCGCCTATGAGCAGGCCAATAACGAACTCTCCAGCGTGTTCGCCCAGGCGAGCGAGAAGTTCAACGCCGCCGCCGGAGAGATTCGCGGCCTCGCGCAGGAGATTCATCGCGAGCTGGAGACGACGCGCGAGGAAGTGCGGCGCGGGGCGCAGGAATTGCCGCGCGAGACCGCCGAACAGGCTTCGGCGCTGCGCCGCGTCGTCGGCGATCAGGTCAAGGCGCTCAACGAACTGACCGACATAGTGGCGCGCTCGGGCCGCGTCTACGACATCGCCGAACCCGCTGGCGGAACCCGCCGCGCCTTCGAGCCCCCACGCCCCGAACCCGCCCCCCAGCCGGCCCGCCGCGCCTTCGAGCCGCAACGCGCCGAACCCGCGCGGGAGCCGGTTCGCGTCGAGCCGGCGCGCGTGGAGGCGCCGAGGGCGGAGCCGGCTCGCGTGGTGGAGCCGTCAAGGATGGAGCCGTCGCGGTTCCGTCCGTCCGCGCCGCCGCCGGCCGCCGCGCCGGCGCGGTCCGCCGCCCTGCGTCCGGCGCCGCGCGCGGAAGCGGAGACCGGCTGGCTCAGCAATCTGCTTGAGCGCGCCTCGGACGAGGGGCCGGCGCCAGCCGCTCCTCCGCCGCGCCCCGCGGCCGGCGCGCTTGACAATCTGACGCTCGACATCGCCCGCATGGTCGACACGTCGGCCGTCGCCGAATTGTGGGGCCGCTACCAGCGCGGCGAGCGCGAGGGGCTGTTCACGCGCCGGCTCTACACCGCGCAAGGGCGCCAGACGCTGGAGGAAATCCGCCGCCGCTTCAAGACCGACCCGGACTTCCGCGGCACGATCGAACATTATCTGCGCAACTTCGAGGATCTGCTCGGCGAAACCAATCGCAACGACCGCGACGGCCAGCAATCGCTTGATCTGCTGACCGGAGACGCCGGCAAGGTCTACACAATGCTCGGCCACGCGGCGGGGCGCTTCGAGTAAGGGGCGTTTTCCTTCTCCCCCGAGCGGGAGGAAGGGCGGTTTGAAGTTTTGGGCCCGCGCTGGGAGTCTCGCCCGGCGGGGCGCTCACGAATTACCGTCGCCCGATGAGTCCGACCCGACAATGAAGCCCATCGTTTACGTTCTGGAACTCTGCGACACGACAGGCGAACACCGCCCCGTCGCCGTGATGCGGGCGTCCACGCCATTCCCGCCGGTCTCGGTCGGCGACCGCTTCGACGACGAGGGTTGGACGCGCGTTGAGTCCGCGGACCAGCCGGGAACTCGCGAACAGCCTCGGCGCTATGTCGTTCATTCGATCAAGCATGTCTTGATCGAGGAGAGCGAGCGCTTCGTCGCCAGATATTGCCTCAACTTGACGCCGCATGGCGGCGCGCGCTCGCCAGTTTGGGGCGACGGCGAACCTGACGGCGCTCGCCCCGATGTCGCGTAGGGCGGACATTCACTTTTGAGAACGCGTCATTGCGAGGAATGAAGTTACGAAGCAATCATCCAGGGGCCGCCCGCGACTCCTGGATTGCTTCGCTCCGCTCGCAATGACGCCGAGCCCATTCCTGGAGTCGGAACTCACGGGATTTGGCGCGGGCGCCACAAGCGGTCGCCGCCCTCACTTCCCCTTGCGCTTCTTCTTCTCATCAGCGCAAAAGCTCTCATAAAGCGCCTGCATCATGCGCGAGACCTTGGGATTGTCGATCCGGTAAAAAATCGTTTGGGAGACGCGGCGCGTCTCGACGAGGCCGTCGGCGCGCAGCCGCGCGAGATGCTGCGAGAGCGACGATTGGCCGAGCCCCAGCGCCTCCTGCAACGCCGAGACCGACATTTCGCCCGCGTGCAATTCGCACAGGATCATCAGGCGATGCCGGCTGGCCATCGCCTTCAGAAAGCTTTCGGCCTCGGCGGCCTTCGGCGCGAGTTGTTCGATGTCCATGCCGCCCCGCCAACTCCTTCCGCTCGCTAGATTGAGCGTTTTCGCGCCAAGAATCGCCGCAACATTGTGTCGCATCGCGACGCCGCTCTGTAATCATCATATAATATATATCTAAATTAACCGGCAATGAAGAAGGGTGAAGTCATGTCCGAGGACTGGTTTTCATCGCGGCGCGACGCGCTGAAGTCGCTGGTTGGTTGCTGCCGTGGGGGCATGATGGGACATGGCATGACGGGCCGCGCCCGCTCGCATGGCGGCGGCGGCAAGTCGAGCAAGGCGGCGGCCAATTATCGCGACTCGCCGAAGGGCGGGGAGAATTGCGCCTATTTCCAGGCCCCGCGCGGCAGCGCGGTGGTCAGCGGATCGGTCCGCGCCAATGGGTGGCGCCGGCTCTGGCGCGGGTGAGCGGGCAGGGGGCGGATCGTCGCAATGTTCGCGGTTAATCGCGGTTGTTCCCGACCGCCACTGGCGCGGCGGTCGGGAGAGGGCGGTTTAGATCGGCACGCGGTTATTTCGTGATCGTCGTCGGGTTACGGAGCCAAGCTTCCTGGGTGATGGCGAGCAACGACGGGGTGTCGATGACGCCGATCGAATCCCAAGTGAAAAGCGCATAGCCGGGCTGTGTCCCGATCACGCTCGCCGGGACCGTCGCATGCAGCTTTCCCGCCAGCCAAGCGATCGTGCCGTAGCCGCACAGGCAAACGCAGTGATCCTCGGCGGTGTCGTTGTGGTAGCCGGTGGCGAACCAGCCGCTCTTGCCGCCTTCCTTTCTCCCCCCAGCCGCCTTCCAGGTCGCCAAGAGCTGGTCGGCGGCGATTCCGATCTTCACCGGCCCTTCCCAGATCGCCCGGTTGAGGACGGCGGCGTTCGTCCAATTCACCGAAAGGATCGAGCCGTCATCGTAAGTGTGGCCGCCTTGCTTGAACCCGTCGGTCTGCATCCACACCATGACTTCGTGCAGATTGGCGCCTTCGAGCACGTTATGGGCGGTGGCCCAGGCGATCACGGCGGCCTCGGGGATGAAGATCTCGGGCGTATGGCAGGCCTTGGCGAAGGCCTCCTCGGCGGTGACGCAGTCGCCGTGGTCATAGTTGCCCCAAAAACAGATCTTTTTGGGAATCTGGATGAAGTCCGCTGGGGCCTTGATCGGCGGCGCGGGCGCCGCCCCTTCGAGGCCTCCGGGCATGTAGGGCATGGCCGCGGCGAGCAGGTGGCGTGGAGTGGGGATCGCGCCGCGCTTGGGGTTGTTATGGGCGTCGTCGGGGCCGCCGCGGGTGTTCGGCATGTCGCTCTCCTTGCAAGAGGGTTGGGGGGGGTGACGCGGTTACCAACTTGCCAGGGCCAGTTCACCTGGCCTTGGGTTTCGGCTCCTTCGGCGTCGTCGTCGGAGGCGGGGCGTCGGGGACGAAGGGCGTCGCCTTCTCGATGATCTCCTTTGGCGTCGGGATGGCCCCGCGCCGTGGCCCCGTAGGCTGATCGTCTGGCTTGTCCGGCGGTGATATAGGGGGGGGCTTTTTCTCGGCCGCCATTGCCGATGCGCCGAGCGTCGCGATAAAAAATACTCCAGGCGTCAAACGAATATCCATCATAACTTTCTCCCCTAAAATCGAGCCCGCCTTGGATGGGCGTGATGGAAACGCCTTAAGCGTCATAAAGTTCCGCGAGTCCCAATACGGATCAAAAAGGGCCTCTGGCGGGTTTTCCTTGTCGCGGCGGCTTGGTCCTTCGCGCCATTTAGCGATCAGGGTCACGGCCGCTCGGCCGCCGGCGCGCCGCCCACTTCAATCATTTCAACCTGCGGCGCGGATGCGTTATGATGCTGTCATGACCGCACAGCAGTTTCGTCCCGACGCCAGCCATCTCGCGCAACTTGGCGAGCGCTCGCGCGAAATTTTCCGGCTCATCGTCGATTCTTATCTCTCCTCGGGCGAGCCCGTCGGCTCGCGCCAGCTTTCGCGGCTGCTGCCGATGACGCTATCGCCGGCCTCGGTGCGCAACGTGATGCAGGATCTGGAGGAGCTCGGCCTCGTCTACGCGCCGCATATCAGCGCCGGGCGGCTGCCGACCGAGGTCGGCCTGCGCTTCTTCGTCGATTCGCTGCTGCAAATGGGCGATGTCGAGCAGGACGAGCGCGCCGCGATCGAGGCGCAGGTCACCGCCGCCTCGCGCGATCACGATCTCGAAGGCGTGCTGGCCGAGGCGACCAGCCTGCTCTCCGGCCTCACCCGCGTCGCCGGCGTCGTCGTGGTGGGCAAATCCGACGCGCGGCTAAAGCAGATCGACTTCGTGCGGCTGGAGCCCGAGCGCGTGCTGGCGATCCTCGTCGCCGACGACGGCTCGATCGAGAACCGCGTGCTGCCGGTCCCGCCCGATCTGCCGGCTTCGGCGCTGATCGAGGCGGCCAATTATCTCAACGCCCGCATCAGGGGCCGCACGCTG
>Ga0181533_1004691_pt1 | contig 13678 bp, 8 predicted proteins | sample PEATcosm2014_Bin_45_FD_119772 | JGI IMG/M metagenome (GOLD analysis project Ga0181533, IMG submission 119772) | Peatland microbial communities from MTU Mesocosm Facility, Houghton, MI, USA - PEATcosm2014_Bin11_60_metaG | ecosystem: Environmental > Terrestrial > Soil > Wetlands > Peat | place... | reverse complement strand
CCCAAAGACCGCGTCATCGTCTTCTATGAAGGCGGACGAGCTGGGGACATTTGCGCCTCCGGCCGCGCGGCAGGAAGGAACTTGCTCGAGCACGGCTATGCCTTCGATCTCGTCAAGGTGTATCAGGATGGCCTCGCCGGGTGGCAGAAAGCCGGTCTATAGGCGTTAACCTAAGCGCTCTGGGTTGAAAGTCAGCATCGAACCGACACCGGAGGATTGAGGCGGGTTAACTCAAACCAGTTTCCCAGCAGGCAACGATGCAGGAATGGAACGACTTCGCTCTACCCTACGGCGTTACTGAGGGTCTATCTTGGCGGATGGCCATTTTCCAGGTAGGGGACTTTTCAGTCCGAATCCCTAGAGGGGAACCGCGAAGCGGTGATGAAGGTCATGATCGACCTGGACGAGTCAGCTGACGCAAATTGAATCTCCCGATTGCCTTTCAGAATGCGCAATTACTTATGACGCTGCGCTTAGTAAGTCGCAAATGTTCTGAAGACGCACAAACTACTCCTCGCGCTCAGTAGTGAATTGCAGCCAGCCGTTCACCAACTGGCGTTTGACGATCGCAACATAGTCATCCATTTTTGGGATGGGTCGCTATCCTCAGCCCGCTATCGGCACCGTCCAGCCGTCTCGCCACAATCACAATGCGTCTACGCGCCTCGGGATAGGACTGGCGAAGAAGTGGTCCCACGGGATGCGGGCCGGAGCGTCGTGACAGACCATGTCGAGGATAGAGCGCATGAGGGGAAGCGAGTCTGCCTCCAGCACCCCTCGTTTTATCATGTTCTCTACCGTGGGCCCAATGGCGAAGGCCGTCTCGGCGCCCTCCACCGTTTCCTCGCTCATATATCGGGCCTTGGCCTCGCGGTAAGACAGGCCCAACCCCATCCACCGCCCCATGCGGACGTTACGCCCGCCTGCACAGGTAACGTAAAAATCACCTGCTCCGGGCAGCATCCAGATTGAGCGCTCATGGCCTCCCATCGCGGTTACCACATGGGTGATCTCGAAGAGCGCTTCGGCAAACAGAGCCGCCGCGGGGTTGTGCATTTTGGCCTCGTTCTCGACGCCCGGCGAGCGTTCGAGCATGCCGGAAACCACCCCAACTCCAAGCGAATACAGGTTTTTCAGGGCGGCACAGACTTCCACGCCGATTAGGTCGCTGTTGGGCCAGACATGATAGTAAGCCGTGCGCAGCCAGCCGCTCAGCCGATCGAAAACTGCCGGGTCCGGGCAGGTCAGGACAACGCTGGTCTCGCGGCGCACCGCAAGCTCGCCCGCAATCGAGGGGCCGCGAACGGTACAGACTTGTCCACGGTAACTTGAGGGTAACTGTGCCCGCAGTACCCTGGGCAAGATATCGAGGGTGTCGCCGTCTCCCCGTAGGCCTTTCGTCAGCATCACGATAGGCAAATCCAGAGGCACGATAGCGCTCAGCTTCTCTGCTGCCCAGTCCACCCCCGCCGAGTTGACTGCTACGATCACGAGATCCGCTCCTCGCGTAGCCTCGCCCAATTCACTGTGAGCGTAAGGCGCCACCGATGTTGGTAGGTGCACCTTCAGCCGGGGATGAAAGCGCTCCCGTCGAAGGGCGGCTATTATGTCCACATCTAGGTGTGTGCCCACAAGGCGGACCGAGTGACCGTTATCAGCCAGCGGCACCGAAAAGGCGCTGCCCATCACACCAGCGCCCAGGATGACGATCTTTGGCATATGACCTCCTCGCGGAAATTAGCGTTCCATTGCTCCATTGGCCAGTTCGCTAAGCCTGTCTACGAGCGGACGAACAACGGGGAAGAGCAGCTTGTAGACATCTTTGTACAGGACCTCGTAGCGGGCCCGAACCTCAGCATCGGGCGTGAAGCAGTCGCCCGCCCGTGTCATGGCGTCAGCCGCACTGTAAGCATCCCGATACCACCCCAGAGCGGCGGCGGCGAGGATGCCAGCTCCCAGACATGTGGCTTCCGTGGTGGCGGAGCGCCGGATAGGCACTCCCGTCACATCGGCCAGGATCTGACACCAGAGGCCACTGCGACTGCCGCCACCCATGGTCACGTATTCCGTAAAGGGTTGCCCGATAGCCTTCATCGCCTCATCGCCGACCAGCCGCTGCTCAAAAGCTATTCCTTCCAGAACGGAGCGGTAGAAATGCGCACGGCCATGGGCGCCCGTCCAGCCGATGGTGATGCCTGTGGCCGCCGAATCCCAGTAAGGGCTCATCACTCCCTTCCAGTACGGCACGGACACGAGACCGGAAGACCCCGGCGGCAGTCTTGCGGCCGCCTCCTCCAGTTGCTCCTCGGGGCTAGGCGAATCCGTTGTGCGGATAAGGTCGGCGCCGAACTGGTCGATAAACCAGCCCACCGTGTAGACGCCACCTCTCAGCACGTCTTCCAGAAAATACATTCCCGCGACCGGAGCGTAAAGGGTGCGGAATGCTCGGGTGACGAGGTAATGTTTGCTGAACACCCCGCTTGTGACCGCAGTCCCAAGGTTGAGATAGGCTCGGCCGCCTCCGGTCGCATTTGCACCCAGACCGGCGCTTTGACCGTCTCCTGCCCCCGCCACCACCGGCAGCCCGGCGCGCAGTCCTGTGGCCGTGGCGGCTCCATTGCTAATTCGACCGATCAGATGTCCCGGGGGCACCAGATCGGGAAACTGTGACAACTGCAGGCCCACCCCGCGGATCAGATCCTCTGCCCAGGTGTCGGTTTTCATGTTCACAAGGCCCATCGGATCCGCGCTGGCCAAGCTGGTGCGGAAAGCTCCTGTCAACCGGTGGATGAGGAAGGCATGCACGTCAAGGATTTTGTAGGCGCGAAGAATCGTCTCCGGTTCGTGCTGCAAGAGCCAGACGATCTTGGGTAATGAGTGGGACAGCGTCAGTGGCTTGCCCGTTAGCTCGTGAAGGCAATCGGAACCAAACTGCCTGTCGAGGAAAGAAAGTTGCGGACGGCTACGCTCATCGCTCCAGAGGATAGCCTGCCGGAGGGGTTGGCCGTCCGGATCGACGGGCACAAAACTCTCACGCTGGTGCGTGATGCAAAGAGCCTCTACATTCGAGGTGTTAACCTTGCGCAGCAGATCCCCAAGCGCCTGGCAAAGGCTGCTCCACCAGTCCTCCGCCCTCTGTTCGTGCCAGTCAGGTTCGGGGTGCAAGAGCGGTATGGAAGCTCGCGCTTCGGCGACCGCTGTCCCTCCACGATTCCAGGCGATGGCTTTACATGCGGTAGTGCTGCTATCCACGCCGATTACCAAGGCATCGGTCATAAAGCGCTCATTTCCTGCGAAGATCTGTCCCCCCTCGGACCTTGACCTTCACCTCCATCGCTGCGGCATCGGGTCCCAGCCCGTTTCGTTCGTCGCCGGATCCGCGTCCGCGCCACCCGCTTCCACTTGGCGCGTCATCCAGCGCTCAAGCCCGCGTAAGTTCTCATCGCTTATGCTCTACTGAAGGGAGAGTCAGAACAAGCGTTAGAGCCGCGCTGATCAGATACAATACCGCGAAGGTCCACATCACACCGACGACTCCCGCTACGGGATAGAGAAGGGCTACAATTCCGGGGCCCACCCATGTGCTGGCGCCTGCCCCCAAGTTCAGCATCGACATCGCCGCGCCCTTCCTCTTTGGGGCAAGCGTCGGCATCAACGCCGAAAGCGGCACGTAGCCAGCGAGAGTAGCGCCGTAAAGTGCGCCGACCAAAACACTTAAACTGTAGTTCGCTCCGAACGCCCGCGGTGTGTAGTAGAGCAGTAAGGTGGTCACGGCGCAACCCACCCCACCGCAGAAGGCCACAGTTTGTCTCCAGCCGAATCTATCGCCAATGACTCCAAATAGCAGATTCCATACAACGTTGCTCAAGAACATGATGCTGAGGAGGCGCAACCACTGGGTCATGGTAAATCCGACCGTTACGGTAAAGAAGCTTGGCAGAAAAACAAAAAATCCGAATTGCGAGGCCGTATTGATGGTGCGGATGATACCACCGATCCCCACCTTTGGTTCCTGCCAGGCGATTGTAACACTCGAGAGCACAGTCCGCAGTGGGTTAACCTCTTGTGCGGCAGGGTGTTTTCCTAGAGGTTCTTGAATTCCCAGTATTGCGACCAGCCCCCCGAGAAAGGTGAACGCCAACGACCACCATAAGGTCCGGTAGGGACCAATGTTCGCAACAAAGTAGCTGGCAAATAGAGATCCCAAGGTTGGGAACCCGGCCGTGAAGGCGAACCAGAACCACCCCACTGCCGTTCCCAACCGTTTGGGTGGTGTCGCTACGGCGATCCAAACCAGGAACCCGTAAGCGAATAGGGGATACCCAATACCGCGCAAAGTATAAGTGATCGACACCCGCGAAAAGCGCCCAGAGCGCACTCCGAACATAAGAAACATTATCTCGAAGGCTGTCCATATGCCCAGACCAGCCCACATTACCTGGCGTGGTCCCCATAGATCCGACAGGGCTCCCGACAGCCAAGCAGCAATGGCCACACTAATCCCATACAGCGTAAACACCAGCGCAACTTCTCGTCCGGAAATACCAGTAGACACAAGGTACGGGGAGAGGTATCCCGACTCGACGCCAACGCCGGTCATGAATATCAGTAGGCCAAGATAGCCCCATGCCAGAGGCGGGTAAATGCCGAATCGATCGACCAAAGACGCCTTTGCACACTCAGATTTAGTCGTGTCTAGCATAAAGAAAAACGTCCCCCCCCCCGACCAGACAATATCTTTGATCCTACTCAGGATTTCGGCGATAACGCCCTGGACGCAGGCACAAACTATGTACCTGGAAGCTAGACCCCAAAGTCAAGACCATTTTCGTCAGCAACAAGTTAATGTCGGCGAAGTCCGGTTGTGTCCCGTCGTCATTCCGGTTAGAACGTAGTGTCGAATTCACGATGCCGACTTCACCATATAGAGGCGGCCCCGGTACATGCAGTGGGTTGCTGGCGCTCAAATCCCAGAAGCTCCGACGTCCATGGCGGCCTAAGCCAGGGAAGACTCCCAACGGTGACCGACTATCAGGGGAGCAGTCGTTCATAACACCACGCCTGGACTCTCGCCAGAGAGCCAATTTTCCCGCACTAGACAATACATCAACCGCCGAAATCTTGCGAATACTCCAGTAACGGCCCAAACCAACGCCACCAGAGGCCTGCCTGTGGAAGTGCCAGGAATAACATACCCCGCAGAAGCCGAACACTCATTCCTCCCGAATCACGCCCTACCCGGAAAATGGGACGACTGAACTTCGAAAGCGGGCCAGACTCTCATCGGTCTTGGCATCACTAACGAGCAGTCGCCTACTGTTTACCAACGAATCTGCAGGGTCAGTCCGAACTTCTGGGTGAGCGACGGCACACTCGCAAACAACTCTTCCTTAGATTAATGCTTATGGAAAGCGCGTAGCGCAGACGTAGGCGCAGTTTGCCTTCGTCTGCGGCTTTTCGGTCTTTCGCATTGACAGACATGTGAACGCGTTTTTTCTTGAGAGCCGCGGAGTAGTCCAGAAAGCGCACAACTCCGCGCTACCAGCTTTTGCCGGAAGCTTGTTTCGGTGGGCCCGCAAGGGATGAACTACAGTTCTCGCCGGCAATGTTGCGATGACCCAAAGCGGGAGCAAGCTGCCGCACTCCAATAGTTTTATTTTATCTCTTCGTCGTCGCCTCGATGAAGTTGGCAAAATCCTGCTTCATCTTGGCGTGGGCCTTCGAGTCCAGGTACACCATGTGTCCCGATTCGTACTGGGCGTGCGAGATGTTTTTGCGGAATTCCGGCGGCAGATCAAGGTGATCGAACGTATACCGGGCCGCGAGATAGGGCGTAGCGAGGTCGTAATAGCCCTCCATGTTCAGGATTTTCAGATAGCGATCCTTGACGATGGCCTCGCGCAGCGGGGTGACCGTCTCCGGCGGACCGATGCTGCCGCCGCCCCCTCGACCCGCGGGTGGAGCACTGAAACTCCACTGGAAGAATCCCGACTGCTGCCCCGACACGTAGTACGGCATGTCCACCTTGTAGTTCAGCTCACGGCGCACATAGTCCATGAAGACGCTGGTGAACGGCGGCCCGGTCTCCGCGCTGGTGGGATCGAAGAAGCGTGTATTCATGAAGCCGTCCGGATCCGGTCCCGCGTAACGGCCGTCCAGGCGGCCCACCCGCAGCCTCTGATCGGCGAGGAGAAAGTGCGTAAAGATTTGGACATTCAGGCGCAGGTTGGACCACGCAATGACTTCCTTGGAGATGCCCGTGTACCGATTCAGCCTGTCGATGACGTTCTGCCGCTCCGCCGGGCTCAACGCGTCGCCGGCAGCCAGCGCTTGCGTGTATTCGCCCAGAGCAAATTGCATCGATTCCTGCCGCGCGCGATTGGGGTCCTTCATCAGGTCGGGCGGCAGCTTCTTGTGGTACCAGGCAATGGATGTGAACGAGGGGAGAAGCATGGGGTAGGGCACATCGTTGGTAAACGAGTCCTCCAAGGTCTCAAAATTCAGCACCGTGGAAAGCAGCACGATGCCGTTGAAATTGATGCCGTGTTCGTTGAGGTATCCGGCGAGTCCCGCGGAACGAGTGGTGCCGTAGCTCTCGCCGAAAAGGTAGAGCGGCGACGACCAGCGCTCGTAGCGTGAGATGTAAACGCGAATGAACTCACCAAAGGCGGCGATATCGCCACTCAGGTTCCAGAACTTGCGCGCCGCATTCTGATCCGCCGGCCGGCTGTAGCCGGTGCCGATGGCGTCCACCAGCACCAGGTCAGTCTTGTCCAGCGGGGTATTCGGATTGTCCTCGAGGCGGTAGGGTGACTGGGGCAGCCAACCCTCCGGCTCCAGCACAACCTTGCGCGGGCCGAGCGCGCCCATGTGCAGCCAGATGGTGGCGGAACCGGGACCGCCATTGTAGGCAAAGGTCACGGGACGCGTGGCGGGATCCGCGCCCTCCAGCGTGTAGGCCACGAAGAACATCTCCGCCTCAATCTTGCCCTCCGCGTCCTTGATGGGCAGGCGGCCGGCCGTGGCGGTGTAGCGCCAAGCCTTTCCGTCCACGCGAACTTCGTGGTGCGTCACCAGGGGAGGAACTTCGGCCATATCGAAATGCATGGCCCGGATCCCTTCTCCGGGAGCGCCGCCCATCAGGGCCGGTTCGGGCTCCGACGGCGGCGTGGAAGGTTGGGTGGGTGTGGTGCGTGCGCGTTCCTCACGTTGAGGACGTTCGGCGGGGGTCTGCGGCGGCGTAGCAGGCGTCTGCTCGGAGGAGCGCGACGGCGAAATCTGTGTGCGCTCCGAGGGAGCACTGGGCTCCTGGGCCAAAACCATCACTGGAAGAAGCACCGTTATCAAGGCCAAAAGTATCCGTCTCATGGGTCTCCTTTTATCGTCGAGCGTGCACCGCCCCTCGCGGGGTGAGTGGCATTATACACCTTCTGCGGCATGCAACCAGTTGGCCGTATTCTCGGCAAACCTGCATAGCGTCCACATCTGGCGAACAAGGCTCGAAACTGGCTAGTCTCAGCCGTGTAGTGCGGAGCGAGCGGTGACGAAGTGCGGAAAAGGTCTGAAACCGCCCCAGAGTCGGCCAGATTGTCTACTACACTCGGTCATAATGTTCTATTTATCAAAAGATAGGTGTTGAATTATAATCGTCTATAAGCCTATACTCCCTTTCCTCGCGCGTCCCCGCGGGTGCGCTTAGGCCCCACGAGCCAGCCATGCAATCTGTGTGATCCACTACTCCGCGCCGGTTACGCTTCTGCGCCAGCGCACCCTGCTCATGACTGACTGGCTCTTCGTTTCAAGGACGGCAATGCCATGGTCAATATCGCTGACCCCGTAACGCAATGGGCCTTCATGATTCTGGTATGCGTGGTGACGGGGACCGGTCTGCTCATTGCCGTAGCATTCTTCCGCCGTTGGCAGCAGATCCGTTATCTTCGCTACGTTCATACCCTTCGACGTAAACACCGGCCCATCCTGGCAAAGCTGCTCTCCGGCGCGCAGAGCCCCTCCGGAGTCGAGGCCCTGCGGGAATTGCCGTTGGCCGACCTGGAACTCCTGCTTGATCCTCTTTTCTCCAAACGCAAGCTCCCGGAACGGTGTGTGGTTTTCCTTCAGGCCTTGTGCGCAGAGCTGGGGTTGATTGAGCTGTGGCAAAGTCGATTGGCCCACGGGCACGCGGCGGCCCTCCAATCCTCGGGGAGCGGGGCGCATCAAGTTCACGCCGATCGCGCGACGATGCGCTATGTGCTGCGCGCGAAAAGCATCCGGAACTTGGGGATGCTGCGTCATCGGCCGAGTTGGCCGCTCCTGGTCAATTCCCTGGATGACCGCCACGCTGATATCCAGTTGGTGGCGTTGCGTTCTTTGGCAACATTGGGAGCGCCAGAGAGCTTTGCGGTGCTTCGGGAACGGCTCCATGCGATCGCCCCCGGAAAATCCACATCCCCGCCGTTGCAGGCATTGCAGGCGGCGATGGCCAGCTTTGACCTTACGTGCGTGCCGGCCCTGTTGCCTTCCCTGCGCCACCCGGATCATCAAATCCGCTGGCACGCCACCGAGATTCTGCGCACGATGGTCTGCCGCGAGGCTGCCCGCCAGCCGGGTCTCGCTCTCACCCCGGAGTTACTTACACCTCCGATAGTGGAATTGCTGCTGGCCGGGCTCCCGGTTGACACCAGCGCGGAAATTCGGGCGCGCGCGGCCGAGGTCATAGTTTTTCTCGCCGACCCTCGCGCCACTCCCGTGCTGCGTAACCTGCTGCTGGATCACCTATGGTTCGTGCGCCTACGCACGGTGCGAGCCCTCGCCCACTTGCGCCAAGCCGCCGCGCCTCTGCACCTGGACATTCGCGAATGCTTGCGCGATGACCACTGGCGGGTGCGCGAAGCTGCCATCCAGACTCTCCTATCCCTTGGCCCAGAGGGAAAGCGTCAGCTCTATGAACATTTCCTGATTTCCCCGGACCGCGCCGCCCGCGAACAAATTGTGGAGGTGATCGAGCGCACGGGATTGATGTCTGCCCTCGTGGAGATGTACAGCGCAGGCACCAAAGGCGTGGATGCCCTCCTGGTCGAACAACTGGCCAGCGATGCGGCTCCGTTGGGGCTTTCCGGAGTTCTCCGCACGTTAAACCCCGAAATCCGTCAAAGGTTCCTGGACCGTTACCTCCCCTATGCGCAATTAATAAAGATGATGCTTCCGGAAGAGACGCGACCGGAGGTGGAGAGGGCTGACAACCTCCAGCAGGTCCTCGAGTTCCCGCCCTGTCTGGCGGCTTGAAGGAAATTGCGGCCATGAGCCACATTCGCTTATTTCTCGACGACGGGGTCACGGTATTTAATCTTGTCGTCCTTTCCTACTTTTTCCTGGGCAACGGAATCTACACGATCCTGATGTTGCTCTCGCTGCGCGCCACTTGGGTGCATATACGGCAAATGACCTATCAAGGGCTGGATGCCTTGCGCCATTCTCCCTTGACCCCGCCGGTGACCATCATCATTCCCGCCTGGAACGAGCAACACGTGATCGTGAATTCCGTGCGCTCCTCCCTGCTGGCGGATTACCCCCAACTCCAGGTCATTGTCGTGGACGACGGGTCAACCGATATGACCCTCGACCGCTTGGTACAAAGTTTTGGGCTGGTGGAGATGGATGGGGCCTACCACCCCAGCATTCCCACCGCGCCCGTCCGTACCCATTACATCAACCCCACGATTCCCAACCTCCTCGTGGTCAGTAAAGTGCGCGGAGGCAAGCCGGATGCCCTCAACGCCGGCATCAACCTCTGCCGCTCACCCTACTTCTGCAACCTGGACGCCGATTGCCTGCTCGAGCACGACGCGCTGCTGCGGTTGATGGACCCGATCGTCAACTCCGCCGTTGAAACCGTGGTGAGCGGCGGGATCGTGCGCATCCTGAATGGCTGCGAAACCAAGAACGGGCGCGTGCTCAGAGTGGGCCTGCCAGGGGCCTGGCTGGAACGATTTCAGGTGGTCGAGTACCTGCGCAGCTTCCTGTTCGGCCGGACGGGGTGGCATCTGTTGGGGGGCACGTTGATCGTGTCGGGGGCGTTCGCGGTCTTCCATCGCGCCACGGTCATCGAAGCCGGAGGTTTTTCCCACGACACGGTGACGGAAGACATGGACCTGATTGTGCAACTCCATCAGTGGGCCGCGGATAACAATCGCAAAATCCGCATGTCCTTCACCTCTGACCCCGTATGTTGGACCGAGTGCCCTTCCACGCTGGCCATGCTGGCCAATCAGCGCCGCCGTTGGCAATTGGGGCTCTGCCAAACACTTTGGAAACACTCGGAAATCCTGTTCGGAAGAAAATATGGAATCGTGGGTTGGCTCAGTTTCCCCTTCCATTCTTACGTCGAAGGGCTGGGCGCGGCGGTAGAATTTCTGGGCTATCTTCTTATACCGCTGGGCCTTTTCCTGGGCATGGTTCCTCCCGGGCTGCTCTTGGTGTTTATCCTGCTCGGCTTCATCTATGGCGGATTCCTTTCGGTGGGAGCCGTCCTTCTGGAAGAGCTCACCTATCGCCGCTACCCTCGGTTTCGGGATCTGCTGACCTTACTGGTATTCGCCATGTTCGAAAACATCGGATACCGCCAGTTGGTTTTGTTCTTCCGCTTTCAGGGAGTCCTGAGATTTCTGGCAGGCAGCCGCCGTTGGGAAAAGGTGGCCCACGTTGGCGCGCCCGCTGAAGGATAGGGGCGCAGAGCCCCCATCCCCGCTCGCGCCACGGGCGGCATCCTTTAGCCCGCGGCAAGAGAAATCTTGAAAAAATGAACCCTCCCATGCCAAGGCCCCCTGCCGCAAAGAAGAACTCCTTTCACTTCTTTGCCGCCTCAGCGGCTTTGCGCCTGGGCGTGAAATGCTTGTGCTCCTCCCTCGCCGTGGTGACGGCTGCCACCCTTCTAGCGCCATCGGTCCTGCCGGCAGAGAAGCGGAATTCAACCCCGCCCTCTGCAGCGGCGGGCAGGAAATTAGAGGAACCCTCACCCCTGGAAAAGCTCTATCACGAGCGCGCCGACAGGAATCCACAGGACGTAGAAGCCTTCGAGGGAATGGCGATTCTGCAAGCCCGGCGGGGCGACTACGCGGATGCGATTGCATCGTATCGCCGCGTCTTGGAACTTACCCCGGATGACCACGACGCCAAGGTGGGCTTGGGGCGCGCATTGGCCTTTGACGGCCAGTACGACGCCGCCCTCCGGGACTTCCAAGGGCTTTTGCAGGAGCGCCCGGGTGATACCGATGCCCTGGAGGGATTGGCGCGCGTGCAAATGTGGGCAGGCCGCCCGGCCGCGGCCTTGCCCATCTTCCTGGACCTTGCAGCCCATTATCCGGCGAATCCCGAATACGCGGTGGGCCTGGCCCGCGTGGAAATGACCTTGCACCACTATTCCGAGGCGCGAAAGACCCTGACCACGCTCCTCGCCGCCCGTCCCCAGAATCGCGACGCCCAATTGCAGCTTGCTTACCTGGACCTCTACGAAGGACATCAAACCGATGCTCTACGGCGATTCAATCACCTCATCAGTGAAAACCCCACGGATGCGGAAGCCCTCAAAGGCAACGTGCGCGTTGCCTACTATCGCGGCGACCTGGTATACGCGCACAATCTGGCGGCGAAGATCGTTGATGACGATCCGCGCGATGTCGCCGCCCTGTTGCTGCTCGCCAATCTCGAAAGAGCGCTGCACCATACGCGGCAAGCCCGGGCTCTGCTGTATCGCGCGGAAACCCTCGACCCGCGCAATCCGGAAGCGCGCGAACTTGAAAACAGCCTGCGCAGCGAATCCCGGCCCACCTCGCACACCTCGGCCTCCTTCGCGCGGGAGATCGGTTCCGGCAGCCCTTCCAGTTCTGAGGACTTAAGCGCGTTTGGCTACGAAACCACCTGGGGGTTCTTCTCACTGCCGCGGTCGGAATCATCCTTGTCTTTGGCTTACCTTCCCTCCCAAAGCCCGAGTGGGGGAATACAGGGCGCCGTGGGGCCGTCGCAGATTTTCTATCACCAAACCACCTATGTGACGCCGCAACTCACCCTGCGCGGCGGGGTGGGGCTGGCGCGATTTGGGCCGGGCGAGCTCGCCGGCATTCCCACCCAGGAGCAGCCGATTACTTCCGCGGGAACCCGCCCCCTGGGTTTTGTCAGTTGCAGTTACGCGTTGAGGAAAAAGCTCACCGTTGATCTGACGGCCGCCCGCGCCGCCATCACCTACACACCTACCGCTGTCCGCCTGGGAGTGATGGAGGACCGGCTTTCAGCAGGATTGGATTATCGCTTCAACTCGAGTACCGATTTACGCCTTGAGCCCTTCGTAACCGATGATTTCACGGTTTCATACGGCCATGTAAGCGGCCTTGCCGGGTCCACACCGGCGCAAGTTAACGAAGCCGATCACAATCGCGGGGGAGGCGCTTCCCTCACTTTCGATCGCAAGTTGTTCCACAAACCTACAGTGGCCGTCGATCTCGGTTATGCCGGACTCGCCTACGGGCTTGCTGGCGGGATGGAAAAACCTTACCTGGGATTTTTCAACCCCGGCTTCTACCAACGCCACTACTTGACCACCCACGTCGTGGGGAAGATTCGCGGGCCGCTCGGGTACGATTTTTCTGCCGGCGCAGGCGTCCAACAGGTCGAGCACGGAGCGCCGATAAAGCCCGCGCTGCTTCTCAATCCTGCCTTCACATTAAAAGCCAGCCCCCGGCTCTCGCTGACCTTGGGGTATACTTACTATGATAGTTCGCAATCACTGGGCACACTGCGCGGGAACGCCGTGCGGCTGTCAACGGATTGGAAATTCTGAGGCAGTCAAGGTGCACTCTGAAGTTTGAGGCGACTTATGTTCACAGTGTGTAAGCTATATTCCTACATCGCCCTCACCGCGTTCTTGTTTACCGCCCCGGCGAGTCCCGGGCAGGGACGCGATTACGATTTCGTGATTAGTGGGGCCCGCGTCATTGATGGCACCGGTGCTCCTTGGACCTATGGAGATATCGGGATTGTGGGCGATCGCATCGCGGCGATCGGTGATCTGCACGACGCAACTGCCAAGAAGCGCATCGACGTCGCTGGTCTTGTAGCCTCACCTGGATTTATCGACGTTCAAGGCCAATCCGAATTCAACGTCCTGGTGGATAACCGCGCCGCCAGCAAAATCACTCAAGGCGTGACTACCGAGATTACCGGCGAGGGGACTTCCATCGCGCCGCTGAACGACCGGCTCGTTGAGGACCTCAAGGATGATGCCAAGAAGTATGGTGTCACGCTCGACTGGCGCTCGCTCGATGAGTATCTGCAACGCTTCGAACATGCCAAGCCAGCCATCAATCTTGGCACGTTTGTCGGCGCTGGCGGAATTCGTACCTACTTGGTCGGGAAAGACAACCGTTCGGCAACGCCGGCGGAGCTCGAACAGATGCGCCAGTTGGTGGCGCAAGCTATGGAGCAGGGTGCATTCGGGGTGAGCTCAGCGCTCGAATACGTGCCCGACACGTTTGCCTCCACGGACGAACTCGTCGCATTGGCCAAAGTTGCCCGGAAGTACGGTGGCGTTTACTTTACGCATCAGCGCTCGGAATCCGACCGGATCTTTCAATCCTTGGACGAAGTATTCGACATTGCGCAGCGCGTTGGCATCTCCGCCACGATCTGG
>Ga0181533_1004689_pt1 | contig 13680 bp, 10 predicted proteins | sample PEATcosm2014_Bin_45_FD_119772 | JGI IMG/M metagenome (GOLD analysis project Ga0181533, IMG submission 119772) | Peatland microbial communities from MTU Mesocosm Facility, Houghton, MI, USA - PEATcosm2014_Bin11_60_metaG | ecosystem: Environmental > Terrestrial > Soil > Wetlands > Peat | place... | reverse complement strand
TTCATGGTGGTGGTCCCCTTGCTGTCCGAGTGACTTGGTGGTCGCCCGAACACCTACCAGAAGGCAGGCGTCAGGCGGGGGACCGCCACCTCAAATTCCACGACGAACGGGACAACCTCCACCTGCCTCCGAACCGCCCTTGAACCAAACCTCGGGCCACTGCTTCGGCGAGAGCCCGAGCCCCCCGTCGTTGAGCGACATCGCCGCCGCGATCGGCGCCGCCGAGGGCCCGTGCGCGTCGGCGTAGAGACCGGCGAAGGCGCGGCATAGGTCGGACGGGGACGCGAACCACTCGATCGAGTCGACGGCTCGCGGCGTGCTCAGGTCCGATGCGCTGATGTCGACCGCCGACAGCGGCACCTCGTCGACAACCCGGGTTAGGTAACCGCCGCGGGATTTCGAAGGGAGTGCGAGGTAGGCGCCGGCGTAGTGGGGATAGTTCGCGTATTTGAGGACGAACAGCTCCCGGGTGCGCAGGAACGGCGCGTCGAGCGAGGAGTGGGCCGACCACCCACGCACCTGGGTTTCGACCGCCTGCCGGCCAACGAGTGCGGCGAGGCGGTCCGCCGCGGTGTTGTCGCTACTCGAGATCAAGATCTCCGCGAATTGCGCGAGCGAGAACTTCGTTCCCGCCGGGTCGACCTGGAGTACCCCGCTCGGCAGGCTCACGAGATGCGCCTCGAGGGCGACCGACTGATCCCAGGCGAGAGCCCCCTGCTTCACGGCATGCGCGACGGCGCCCAGGACGAACAGCTTGAACATGGACCCGAGTGGCCTCGCCGTCGTCGGCAAGAACGCACGGAGCGGCGTGCAGGCGCCTTTGGGCGACAGTGTGGCCGCCTCGAAACCGACGTCGGGAGCGAGCGTCGACAGCTTTGCCTCGAGCGCCCGCCATGAAGTCGGCGGGGCGGGCAATGTGGGCGAGGGCTGGGCCAAGAGCCCGTCAACGAGACCCCTGGAGTCGACGGCGATCTCGACGCCGAACCGGGTCGCCCCCGACACGACGTTCGCGTCAAGTGCCCCCGCCGCAGTCCCGGCGTCCAGCGTCACGATGCGCCACGCGCCGTTCACGTGCAGGCTGGCGAGCGCGGCATTGAACTCCTTTGGCGACACCTGTCCGAGAAAGGTCGCGTCGAAATGTGCACGCATCTCAGCGGCCGAGACCGGCGGATGGCTCGCCACGTCGATGAGCCAGCCGAGTTGACGTCCGACCGGTGACGCAGGAAGCGCCCACTGCAAAGAATGCGAAGGCTCAGACGAGATCCGAGGAGTCGAACCCGGCCTCGTGGACGCGAGACCCGGGGACATCGACGCGAGGTTCACGAAGCTGGTCGCGAGAATCGTTGCCACACCGATCGTCGCGGTCCAGCCGACCCTCCGCGGTCGACGGCCTCGCCGGCCGACTCGACGGGGTGGATTGAACGAACCCATCTTCCGTGGCATCTCCTCTTCTGGGTATCCGATCATCGCCGGGCGGTCTTTTCAGCGCAATCAAACGCTCCGCCCGGCGACCAGGCACGATTCGCCAGAACCGTCCCCGACTGCCCCCCCGGTCCTCGTCCGAACACCTCGCCGCGCGGTCAACAGGTGCGGCGACTCCCCTACGCTCGGCGCGCGCCGATGCCGTGCGTCACAGTGGTCACGGGCTGGCGACAACGCGCCGCCCATAACAGACGAGCGAGAAGGAGTCGACGTGGAGGTATCGGTAGGTCCGCCCGTCGTGTTGATCCATTTCAACGACGAGTTCCTCGTCTGCGAGATGTCGGCGGAGATGTCGAGCACGAAAGAGCAGGGGTATTTCGCCGCGGACACGAGGCTGGTTTCGGGCTACCGCCTCAAGCTCGGCGGCAAGGCTCCCGTGCTTCTCAACGGGGCCGCGGTTGCCGACCATTCCGCACGCTTTGAGTTCACCAACCCGCCGATCGTCGGGGCCGACGGAAAGGAACTGCGGGAACACTCGATCCATCTCCGTCTCGACCGCACCATCGGCCCGGGCGTGCACGAGGACTACGACGTGACGAACCACGGCCGCGAGCGGATAGTCGTCGACCTCGAGGTGAGCATCGAATCAGACTTCGCGGACCTTTTCGACGTGAAGGCCGACCGGCCGATCCGTCGGGGTTCGATCCACGGCGACTGGGATGAAAAAGCTGGCATCCTCACGACTCGATACCAGAACGGGACATTCGACCGCTCGTTCGTCGCCGAGGTCCACCACGCCGGGTCGCCCCCGGACTTCGCGAACGGCGGGTTGCTGTTCCGCTTGGCGCTCGAACCGAAGGGCTCCTGGCACCTCTGCCTGTGGTGGACCCCCGTGATCGACGGCGAAGAGCGCCGAGTCGTCCGTCCCTGCGACGAGCTCCTCGCGGCCGACACCCCCGGCGGAGCGGCTCGCCGGCGCTGGCTCGGCGAGGCGACGGTCTTCGAGACCTCGAACCCGAACGTCACGGCCGCGCTCCGCCAGGCCGTCGAGGATCTCGCGGCGCTGCGTTTGCACCGCCACGACGAACTGGCCGCCGCCGCGACCGACGACGACCCGAACGCCTGGGTTCCCGCCGCCGGGATCCCCTGGTTCGTCTCGCTCTTCGGACGCGACGCTCTCACCGTCTCGTTCCAGACCCTCGCCGTCTCGCCGCGCTTCGCGCTCGGCAGCCTGCGCGCGCTCGCCGTGCTCCAGGCCGACAGCTGCGACGACGACCGCGACATGCAACCCGGCAAGATCGAGCACGAGATACGCCACGGCGAGCTCGCCGCGCTCCACCTCGTCCCGCACACCCCGTATTACGGGACGCACGACGCGACGACGCTCTACGTGCTCGTCGCCGCGCTCGCCTGGCGCTGGCACGGCGATGCCGACGAACTCGCCGCGGTCCGTCCCCACGTCGAGCGGGCGCTCGAGTGGATTGACCGCGACGGCGACATCGACGGCGACGGCCTCCAGGAGTACCGGACCCGCGCGCCGAACGGCTACTACAACCAGGGCTGGAAGGACGCCAGTGACGCGATCCTCACGGCCGACGGAACGCCCGCCAAGCTGCCGATCGCCCTTTGCGAGCACCAGGGCCTCGTCGTCGCCGCGAAGCGCGCCTGGGCGGGCGTCCTCGCGGAGACGTTCGAGGACGACGACGGAGCGCGCCGGTTGCGCGCCGAGGCCGAACGCCTTGCCGACCAGATCGAGGAGCGCTTCTGGTGGGAAAACGAGGGCACGTACTACCTCGGGCTGGACGGCGACAAGCGACCGATCGAGTCCGTCGCCTCCAATCCCGGGCAGCTGCTGTGGCAGGGTGCCGTCGACCCGGGACGCGCGGAGCTGGTGGTGCGGCGTCTCCTCGCCGACGACATGTGGAGCGGATGGGGCATCCGGACGCTCTCGGCCGAGCACGTCGCCTACGACCCGCTCTCGTACCAGCTCGGGTCGGTCTGGCCGCACGACAACGCGATCATCGCCGCGGGCTTCCGCGCCTACGGGTTCGACGTCGAGGCGGCGCAGGTCGCCGCGGCGATCTTCGACGCGACGGCGATGTTCACCTACCAACGCCCGCCCGAGCTCTTCGCCGGGTTCACGCGGGACCCCGGCGGGTTCCCGGTCCAGTACCTCGGGGCGAACGTCCCCCAGGCGTGGTCGTCGGGGGCGCTCGTCCACCTCGTGACGGTGCTCGTCGGCCTTGAGGCCGACGCGGCGTCACGGGTCCTCCACGTCCGGCCGGCGCTCCCCGCCTGGATAAACGAGGTGACCCTGCGTCAGCTGCGTGTCGGCGACTCCTCCATCGACCTTCGGGTCCGGCGCCTCGACGACGGTCAGCACGCCGTGGAGGTGCTCTCGAGAGCGGGAGGCCTCACGGTCGACGTCCCCTCGGTTCGCTGATGCCGGCTCCCCGGAGCCCGCGGGTCGCCTACGATCACCGCCTCGCGTGACGATCGCCCCATCTGCTCTCCGGTGTTGACAGACTGCGACGGAACCAAAGGAGGGCTGATGGTTGCAGCTGCCGACGTCGATCCGCCGATCCAGGAGGGCTACGTTCCTTTCGCCGGCTATAGGACCTGGTACCGGATCGCCGGCGAGGACGAGGTCGGTGGAAAGCTGCCGCTGCTGTGCCTTCATGGGGGCCCGGGCGCGACGTGGCACCACATGGCGCCCTATGAGAACCTCGCCGAGGGACGGCGCGTCGTTTTCTACGACCAGCTCGGCTGCGGTAACTCAGCGGTCGGCGAGCCGCATGATCCTTCGATGTGGACGATCGGGCTCTACCTCGAGGAGATCGACACGGTCCGCCAGTCTCTCGGCCTCGAGCGCTGCCACATCCTCGGCCACTCCTGGGGCGGCATGCTCGCCATGGCCTACGCCGCGAAGCGCCCCAGCGGTCTCGCCGGGCTCGTCGTCCAGTCGTCCCCGGCCTCGGTTCCCTACTGGCTCGACGAGATCGATCGGCTGCGCGCGGGGCTCCCCGTCGAGGTCGAGGCGACACTGCGCCGTCATGAGCGCGAGGGCACCACCGACGACGAGGAGTACCAAGAGGCGATGATGGTCTTCTACGACCGTCACCTCTGTCGCGTCCGGCCCTGGCCCGACTGGCTGCAGGCGACGTTCGACGCGCTCGCGAAGAACCCCGACGTTTACCTGACGATGAACGGTCCGAGCGAGTTCCACGTGATCGGATCGCTGAAGGACTTCGACGTCTCGGCGCACCTCGGCGCGATCGCCGCGCCGACGCTGCTTTTCTGCGGGGAGTTCGACGAGGTCACACCGGCCACGGTCCGAGAAGCCCACGAGGCCATTCCGGGATCGCAGTTCTTCGTATTGGAGGGTTGCTCGCACATGGCACAGGCAGAGCGTCCGGATCTCACGCTCGGAATGCTCCGCGGCTGGTTGGCTGGCGTCGAGGCGAGCTGCTCACCGAGCACTCGCTCCTAGCGCACGTCGACGCTCACCAGGCGTTTCAACGACTTGTAGGGGCCGGATCCCTGGAAGTCGACGAGAATCAGGTCAGTCCCGCGTTCGAATTTCGACGAGCTCGCAGTGCAGTGCCCGACGCCACGCACAAGCGTCGGCGTGCAGAACGTCTTGCCGTTCAACTCGAGGCTGACCGTCCCCGAGACCGGGCCTCGACCGCCGTAGAGATGGATCCGGAAGTGCACCTCATGGTTTACAGAGGAGATCCAGGGCTTCACGGCAGCAACGAACACTCCCGGCTGCACCTTGCCCAGCTTCGGCGGCCCGCCAACCGTCACCGCGGGCGCGGCAGTGACGGTCAATGTGTAATACCAGCTGCCCGTGTCCCCGAGACCGTCCGAGTCCATGCCCGAGATCGTGTAGGTGCCGACGCCGAGTGCGGCGCCGGACGTCGTTACCTTGCCTGTCGAGCTAACGGCGAGTTCGGCATTCGACACGGGAGAGAAGATCACGCCACTACCGTTCGTGGCGAGCGTGTCGGTGAAGGTAGCCGATTCCCCTGTCGTAACCGAGCTGCCAAAGGGAGCTTCTTGGACGATCGTGACAGGATTGACCGTGAGGATGTAACCCCAGCTGCCCGTGTCGCCGAAGCCGTCGGAGTCGGTGCCCGCAATCGTGTCGGTGCCAACGGCGAGCTCGCCGGTCGTCGTGATCTTGCCCGCCGAGCTGACGGAGAGCTCCGCATTGGACGTGGGAGAGAAGACCACACCGCTGCCGCTCGTCACCAACGCGCCCGTGAAGGTCGCCGATGCCGCCGCCGTTGTGGAACTACCGAAGGGACCGTCCTGAGCGATGGGAACAGCGGTGACCGTCAGGATGTAGCCCCAGCTCCCCGTGTCGCCGGAGCCATCCCAATCGGTGCCCGAAATCGTGTACGTGCCGACGGCGAGCTCGCCGGTCGTCGTGATCTTGCCCGCCGAGTTGACCGAAAACTCTGGGCTGGACTCTCGGCTGAAGCTCACGTCACTTCCACTAGTAGCCAGCGAGTCCGTGAAGGTGGCCGAAACCACCGTCGTCACCGAGCCTTCAAAGGGCGCCTGTTGGGTGATGGACAGGGCGGAGTCGGCTGACACGGAACCTGCGGAGCTGATCACGATCACGGCTCCAAGCGCAGCTGGCAGAACCGCGGCGGCGATGAAAAGGAACCGCCGGCATCTTGGTGATCTGTGACCCATCGCGACGTCTCCCGTCTCCCAGCGTGAGAGGAGACGCTGTCTTCGCGGTTGCTCTCTGGCCCGCTCTCCCCGGCAACCAGGACTCCGGTCAGATCGATGCTCGCCTGCAACTCACCCAAGTGACAGTGCACATTCAGTTGCCAACCGATTCGACACATGGTCGAACCACAGCCGTTACGACGTTATGTCATGACGGAACGGCTGACGCGCATCCCGGAGTGAGCGACAACGCGGCACCCGCTATCCCTCAACCTTCTCCCCTCGGCAGGCCAGGTTCTGCCAGAAACTGAGTGCCGGTCGCAGCGCTGGCCCGTCACCTAAGCGCGCGGCGGTCCGGCGCGAGGCGCGCTGCTCCGGCCGGGCGTGTCGAAGTCTTCAAGAGGTTCCAGATCTGCCCACGCCACTCACAGGGAAACAGCCCGGGCGGGCGGCTCGACCGGACTGGCGTGGTCCGACGCGAACGACGATCGACTGGGCCTGAAGCTCAACTAGTGCAGGTAGACGTTCACCAAGTGGCTGTACGGCTTGTAGAAGCCCGATCCCGCATAGTGGACGAGGAGCTGGTGCCTCCCGGGTCCGATCTTCGACGAGCTCACCGAGCAGTGCCGACACCGTCCACAAGCGTTGGCTCACAGAGCGTCTTCCCGCGAGACTCGAGACTGACGCTTCCCGAGACAACTCCGTGTTTGCCGTAGAGGTGGACACGGAAGTGCGCCGTCCGGTTGATGAAGAGCGTCCACGGCCCGACCGCGGCCACGTTTGCCTCCGGCGGTCGGGGTCAGCTCGGGACCCTGTCGAGTGGATCCGAGATCCTCTCGGCACCCCCTCCCTCCAACGCGTGAACATCCGGGCTTAGGTCGATGACAGTCCACCAAGCAGCGTGCGCCATCGCGATCGGGACAATGGGCGCAATCGAGCGGACTGTCACGAAAGCCGACGGTATCGTGTCAACTCGCCGGTTCATCGGTAACCGTGAATGAGGCGCCTCGAGGCGGGCTCGGCAACGCCTCGACCGACCCGTTGGCGTGCTGCATCTCGATCGCGTCCGCGTAGAAGAGCGTGCTCGACGGCGAGGTGCTCAGATCAGAGAACGTCACCGGGCTGAAGTCAGCGAGTGTGGCGAGGCTCGAGCTGCCCGCTACCCCCGAATCCTCCGCTATCCATTCCACGGAGGACCCGGCGAAAACAGCGGGCTCGCTGGCGGTGGCGCTTTGACCCGAGGTGAGATCCGTCACCGTCGCGACCCACGACCCCGAGACGGTCTGCGAAACCTCTGCGTCGATGACGTCGCCGGCGGTCACCTGGAACTGCTGCTGCCAGGCGTACCCCAGCGCCGCGTCGCTCCAAACGGCGAAGTTCGACTTCGACCCCGCGGAGCACAGCGAGTACGTGCCGGACTGGACCTGACCGGCACGGTCGACCCAACCGTTGACGCCGACCCAGTCCGAGGTCCCCCGTTCGGCACGACAGCGCAATTCAGCGTGGGAACGGTCCATTCGCCGCTCACCGCCCGGTATCCGCCGCTGGTCAACACGTAGCCGGACCAGTTAGCTGACGAGAGGCCCGGTGTCTCGACAGCCGGTGTGGTCGTCGTGGTCGTCGGCGACACGGCATCGGTAGGCGAGCGAACCGCCCTTCGCTTCGGCGGGACGGGCGTCGGTCTGACCGAAGCCGTCGTCTTGGCGACGGTCGACGTCGTCGGAACGATCGTCGTCGTCGGCGAGCTGCTCGCGGGCACCGAATTCCGAAGGCCCTGAGAAGTCGACGAGGCTCGAGTCGACGCCGTTCGGCGCGCATGGCGATTCGCCGGCTGCCGGTCAGCCGCCCTGGTGTCATGGGCACCTTTCGACTCCGCGCCCGGGGCGAAGCGCCCGATCGTCTCGTGTCCCGACGTCGAGATCGCGTGGATCGGCCCGGCGCCGGAAGACAGCCCCCGGCAGCGGCAAGCGTCACGACACCGACGAATCCGACCGTCGCGAGCGTCATTCTGGACGCCGCGGCCAGGCGGTTGCACGGACAGGCGAAGCAGAGGACGAGGACAACGAGGACGATCGCAATGAATCGACCCCCCGCGTGCAGACTCCGAAACTGCCCGGCAACGAACGCGTATGTCTGGGTGGGCCTCGCGTGCCGATACAGGCCGCGCGCCACCAGGACGAGCGTTGCGACAGTTAGCGCCGCGGCAACGGACCCAGCCAGTTCTAACGACTGCCTCGACCGAGGCGCCACCCCTCATCCCCCCGTGAGGACGCCATACCCCCCGGATCCGTGAAGATCAACACGCGGTCGCCGAGTGACACTCATACGTGCCCACAACCGGCGGATCAGCGCGACAGATACCTCCACGCCTGGCGGCCGATTGCATTCCCCGTGCACTCCGGCATCCGGGAAGGGCGCCGCGACGGCGGTCAGACGGGATCGCCACCTTGCCGGATGCTGACCGCCCCGGAACGTCTACTCGTAGGTGACGGAGAACGAGGCACCCTGCGGCTGGCTCGGCATCGCCTCCGCCGAACCGCCCGATGTCAGCATCTCGATCGCGTCGGCGTAGGTGAGCGCGCTCGTCGGGGAAACGCGGAGGTTGGTGAACGTCACGATCCCGAAGTCGGCGAGCGGGGTGAGGTTCGAGCTGCCCTGCACGCTGGAGTCCTCGGCGACCCACTCGGCGGAGGACCCGGCGTAGACCGCCGACTCGCTCGCGGTCGCGCTCTGGCCCGAGGTCACGTCCGTGACCGTCGCCGTCCACGTCCCCGAGGACGACTGCTGGACCTCTGCCGAGATCACGTCGCCCGCGTTCACGGTGAATTGCTGCTGCCAGGCGTAGCTGAGCGCCCCGTCGCTCCACACGGCGAAGTTCGACTGCGACCCACCGGAACACGTCGACGAGGTCCCCACCTGGAACAGGTCGGCGGGATCGACCCAGCCGTTGACGCCGACCCAGTCCGACGTCCCCCCGTTCGGAACGACGGCGCAGTTGAGCGTCGGGACGGTCCACTCGCCGCTCACAACCTGGTATCCCCCGCCCGTCAACACGTAACCGGACCAGTTCGTCGACGCAAGGCCGGGGGACGCACCGGTCGTCGCTGCCGGCGTGGTGGTCGTGGTCGTCGACGAGCTCGGCGTCGACGAGTGAGTGGTCGACGTGTGGGCCGTCGTCGAGGAAGCACGGGTCGACGAGTGGGCCGGCGGCCGTGTCGGCGCGACCGTCGTCGACGGGACGGAGGTGGTCGTCGGCGCGACCGTCGTCGACGGGACGGAGGTCGTCGTCGGCGCGACCGTCGTCGACGGGACGGAGGTCGTCATCGGCGCGACCGTCGTCGGCGGGACCGAGGTCGTGGTCACGGCGGCGGCCGGCTCCGTCGTAGCATCCGACTCCCGCGTCGATGTCCGCCACACTGCGGCGACCTCTTGCAGGCTCAGGAGCCCACCGGACCGTGTGGTCGGAATGGCCGGCAAGACGAAGTGCGGGTTCAGGTCCGAGATTGCCCCGGACGACACGACGTCGGATCCGCCGATGCCGCCGACTTCCATTGCCGCGATCGCGATCGCCACCGCAATCCCGCCGCCCATTCCGAGCCGCCGGGCATTGCGGTGCTCCGGATTGAGGTGGTGATGTCCCGGATCCGGCGCGTTTCCGTCAGTTGACCACTCTTCGTGGCACCACTCTGCGCGACGCTGCGACGCGGTGAACTTCCGCACGTGGACATCGTCTACCTACCGGTGCTACCAGCACAGACATGCCTAAGGCCATTTCAGATGCCTAATCTGAGCTAGCCTGGGCTGGCCAACTTGCGCTGCGCCATCATCACCTTCCGTGACAAACACCTCCACAGCATTTCTCCTCGTGGTGACCTGTCACACTGCGTGGTGACTTCTGGACGCTCACGAGCACGCCGCGTGGCCGAAGGATCGCTGGCGGGGAAGCGTGGTCGTGCACCGGCAAGCGAAACTCACTCCCGCGAAGGAGAACCTGTCGCGCGGTCTCCGGCGCCGGAGGACCCAGGTCCGCGTCGACGCCCGCCGGGCAAACCCGCGCCGCTCATCCGTCGGATACCGGGCCGGTAATCCGGCCACCAAGACAGGGGCGACTACCCGCTGCGGCCGTACCCGCCGACGCCCGCGATGCCAGGGGTCGTCCCATCCCCGTCCCGGGCCGCCCTCCGACGTGGCCGACGAGCAACCGCCCACCGAGGCCCGCGGTCACGAGAAGGCGACCCCCACAAGTCCGAAACTCTCACCGGGACCGGCGGCATCGGCGACCTAGCCGACCATCGGGCTCGTGATCGGTGACGTCCCCGGCGGTGCCGTGTTCCAGATTCCCATCATCCGTCCCCGCATCGACGGTTCGGTCTCGTTCTGCACGAGCGTGTTCGCCCGCGCGATGAACCAGATCGAGACACATCCCGTGACGGCGAACCCGGCGATCGCGAATCCCAGTCCGATCGCGCGCGCCGTCACGAGGACACACGCCCCCGTCCCCAGGGCGAGCCCCGCCACGCTCTTCCCCGTCGGTCGATGCCTGCTCGAGGCTGCTTGCTGGCTTGGTGCATCCCGGTCGGCCAAGCCGTACGGGAAGCAACGCACGTTCCAATGAATCGCCCAGGTCCCGCCGAATCTGCCGCTTCACCGCCATTGTCGTCCACCGCGGCCAGAGCCGCGCGCACCGCCGCGGTCCTTGCTGGCGTCCTCGAGCGTCAGGCACCGTCTTGTCGGGAAATGGCCCACCGACAGGGCCGACCGACGCCGGAATCGACCAATCAGCGAAAGACCCTCACCGCTTCTGGACGAAGCTCGAACCCTTGATCAGCGCCAGCTCTCGATCTGCCACCGTGATCCGGATGCGGTCCACCCCTCCCGCGAGCGGCACGAGGACCGCCGACGGATGTGCCCCGACGGTCACGTGAAGAATCACAGTCCCGTTGCGCACGGTGACGTGAATGGCGCACCGGCATGGCAAGCCCGCCTCCAGGACGAGCTTCATCTGCCACGAGCTGTCCGGCGCGACGACATCGACGTGCAGCGGGAGTCGGAACACGCCGGTCTCGCGAAGGGTGGGCTGAAACGTCCCCCCTCCCCCGGCGTAGTAGACGCGTACGAGATCGGGGTGGCCGACGACCTTCGTGACAGTCGTCGGGATGAAGCTCGTGTACCGCTCCAGCGTCCAGAAGGTCTGGGGGTTGTTGACGAGAAGCGAGTCGTAGTAGCCCGAGAATGACAGGGCGAACCCCACGACACAGCTGTAGACGATCAGCACGGCGCCGACCGCCTTCATGACCTTCCCGCCCCAACCGCGCCCCCCGAGGAGCGCGCACCACACGAGAAGCGCCGGAATGAGGAGGAGCGACAGGTAGTCCGCCTCGTACTCCTGGGTGACGTCCCAGATGGCGAACGCCACTGTCAGCAGGCCGAGCAACCCGAGCGCCGTGACTGCGAGCAGGACGGCGCGGAATCGGCGGCTCATCCGGTCCCGCAGGCCAACGAAGGCGATCCCGCCGAGCAGGACGACGAAAGGTGTCGTGTCGAGGAATCCGCCGATGGCTTCGACGGAGTAGCCCGCCGGCAGGCCCGCCGGCAGGGGGAAGTTCGTCAATCCGACATACGGGAAGCTGAGCGTGAAGTAAATCGGCTTGAACACCATGTAGGTGAGGCCCGGTTTCACGTAGCGCAACGAGAAAAGGTGAAGGTTGCGCGTGTAGACCCCACCGAGGCTGTACTCGTTGCCGTACTGGAACGGCGATCCGAACCGGGCGTAGTTGTACGCCAGCGCGAGGATCAGCAGGACTCCCAACGGCACGAAGATCAGGGCCCCGTAACCGAGCACCTGTTTCGTGTGCCGGTTCGCGGCATCGCGCAGCACGACGACAAACACGAGGACGGCCGCGAGCAGCGTCACCGGGATGAGCACCGCCCTCGCCCCGAAGGCGAGACCCAGGCACAGGCTGCCGAGCCCGAGTCGCCAGGCGACCAGGCGCGAACGCAGGCAGCCGCTCGCCAGCAGGTAGAGGGCCAGCATCAAGAACGCGTAACCCGAGATGATCTCGACCTCGTAGACCGCCGGTCGGCGGAGCATGAATGGCACCACGCTGCACAGCGCGAGCGCCGCCAGCGCGACGGTGACCGCCCAAAGCGACGTCCCCGGTAGAAAACGATCGAGCAGGGAAAGGAAGAGGAGCACGGCGAAGAACAGCCCGACACAGGCGAAGATCACCGCCGCCAGGCTGACCGGCATGTCCCCGACGCCGAGGGCGCGCCACGGCAGGAACAACGTGACTACGGGCGTGACCCCCCAGCCGATGTAGAAGTGGCCGTGCCAGAGGATGAGGTCGTGGTACTGGTGCTGGTAGCCGGCGTTCTCGCTCGAGAGGTACGGATTCGCGAGCCTGAGGAGCCCCTTCGGCGGCCGGTACAGCATGTCGACGTGACCGGCGAGAAAGCTGTCGGTGAGTTGGTTGTAGTAGTCGGGTATCCCCGTGGGGCCGCTCGAGACGGCGGCCCACCAGTAGTAGGGAAAGGCGACGCAATAGAACAGGGTGACGACGACACGCCGACGCGTCACCATCGAATGGATCGTCGAGACAATCGAGCGGCCGAGAAGACGGCTTTCTCCCCGCGATGGCGCTGCATCCACGAGCGCGATTCGAGCACGCACGCCGCCCGGAATGTGTTCTTTCGGAGAGAACACCCGGCCTCGAACGACGGGCTCGCTTCGGTGATCGCCTGGATCACGGCGTTAGCCCTGTTCCGCTCGTTGCTCCCCTCGTGTCGACAGCTCTTCCATCACGGCTTCATGACGCTGCGCCTCGCAATCAGGACAGGCGGGCCCGAGCTTCAGACACGGGATCCCCGACACGACTCGATCCCGCCGACGGGCGATGCGACTCGTAACCCAATTGGAAAACCGGTTCCCTCCCCCCTCGGGCCACCAACGGCATAGATCCTGGGCGACGCCGTTATCGTCGCCACGGCAGCTTGGGTATTCACGGGAGGGGGACCCGATGACGACTGACAACGCGAATCTGACTACTGATCGGATCGCGAACGGTCGATCCTCCATGCGGTGGTGGTCCTCCCGCCCCCGCGAGCAGGAGATGCACCACGGCCCAGATGAGAACGTTGGCTCCCAGCGGGAGGCCGAGGAGTAGGAGATACACCTCGACCGCCAGGCTGACTGCCATGTGCTGAGGGCTCGGAACGAGCCAGTGGGCGATGCTGGCTGCGGGAATTTCACTGATCGTGAGCGAGGAAGTTCAAAGATCGCGGGCATCAGTAACGATTTGTGCGTCGAGTATCTTCGAGCCACCGCGAGAAGGCAAGGTGGCGGCGTCCGATGACGAATGAGGATGACTCGGGTCCCGAGGAGATCCGAATAGCACCTGCCGAGGATGCACGAGCCGCCGCCGCAGTCCCTCCGGTCACCGCCGATGGGCGCAACAGAGGATGTCCCGAGTTCCGTGGAACTTCGGTGGCGGCCCAGTGATGTTCAGGCGGCGTCCTCCTTGTTGTAGTCGATCGGCGTGACGCCGCGCTCGACGTAGTCATCGAGCGCGGCGCGCA
>Ga0181533_1004685_pt1 | contig 13704 bp, 16 predicted proteins | sample PEATcosm2014_Bin_45_FD_119772 | JGI IMG/M metagenome (GOLD analysis project Ga0181533, IMG submission 119772) | Peatland microbial communities from MTU Mesocosm Facility, Houghton, MI, USA - PEATcosm2014_Bin11_60_metaG | ecosystem: Environmental > Terrestrial > Soil > Wetlands > Peat | place... | reverse complement strand
TGGCCACTCTTGCCTGATATAGCACTGTGCTGGAAAACAAAAGTGGCCACGTCCTCACCCCGAGCGTTAACTGACATCAGCACCGGAATAGATACGATAGTAAAAAATATTAAGCAATTTTTCCAGTTCATACCCCCCCATGTCCTAAATAGATTAATAAATAAGTAACAAAATAATTTTTTCGAACAATTATTTTAATTTTACGTTCTCTTGAGCTACCCAGCCCTCTTTCCCTTCGCAGCTGCCATTATGGGCTTGTATCTTTAACCAAAAGTTCTGAATCTTCATATATGGTGCCTTATCCAGTATTGTTATTTTTGTCCCGTCCTCTGCCATGCATACTTGATTGCCTTCTGAAGGATCGGGTCCATTTGAAATGTCCTTTAAAAGTAGAACACTGCCGCCCCCATTTGCTTTGCTAAGTGTGCCGTCTTGGGCAAGAGCCAAAACTGGGACTACGATGGTAATTATTAATAATATGAGACAAAAAACTTTCCTCATTGAGTCCTCCTTGATTGTGATTATGATTCCGTATCTATTTGATATTTATGTTTTAACTATGATATTTCTGCTCTCTTTGTGCATTGAATTCCAATTGTCATGTTTGGCTGACCAACTAAATTGCCGTTAAGTGTCATATTCGTGCTGTGAACTTTCCCAGATAACACGAGCTTAAAATTATTTATTGGACCGAAAACTGAGTGAGGAGCACCGCTATAATTTGCAACGGCAACTTCTCCGCTGATGAGGTCATCTTCGATTTTATAGCTTCCTATATAGTAGTAGCCCAAATCTCCACCATAGACTTTCCCATTCTGGAATACTACTATGCCCCCGCCAAAAGACCCGCTGCTTGATGAAAATTGAACTGACCACAAACCATTAATCATGTGCCCCTCCATTCTGTAGACTGTTAAATATTATTTAGCTACGAAACATTGTTCCTTAGCTGAAATTCTCTAAGCTGCATCTTGAGCTTCGTCACCATCCAACGTTAAATTAACGATCCTGATAATATCATCGGGTTCAAACGGTTTTCTGATACAATCTACCGCGCCAAAGTCTCTGGCGGCCTGGAAAAAACCCATATTGCCTCTGTTGATACCTGACATCGCAATAATTTTTGCTCCGGGGTATTCTTTCTTCAGTTCGCGTATGGTTTCCAGTCCGTCTTTTTCCGGCATATATATGTCGGTAAGAACGATGTCTGTAACAATGCGGCGATAGGAGTTTATGCCTTCTTTACCGTTACCGGCTGTGTAGACTTGGTAATCCAGATATTCGAAAATCTCTTTGAGAGCATTTCTTAATGCTACGTCGTCGTCAATTATGAGGATGCTTTTAGCCACTGCTCCTCCGTGCAGGCATTTTAGATTTGAACAGCATGTAACCAAAAAGTTTCTTTCGGTTACCGTGGATATATAACAATATTCTTTCTTTATTTAAAAATCTATTACCCGAAAGTAGTATGTGCCCCGTTATTGCCCAAATCTGCATTTTTGGCACGCAAGAAAAGTACCCGTCGGCGGAGTATAAAAAAGCATATAAAACAAGGCTAAAGAATGATAATTAAACAGGAAAATAGTCGTGATTAACAAAAGGCGGCATTTTTTAGCGGTAGAATTAGGAAGAAATGTAGGTTTCAATATGAAAGATTTTAATTCTTCCCTTTAAGCCTTTTGAGAGCCTGGGCAATTACCTGACCAACGGCTTCGCGCTTGTTTTGCTTTTCACCTTCCTGCATGGGCTGGTATTGAACTTTCACTTTATAGCCTTTGACCCAGACATGTTTGGCAAGTATCGCATTTAAATTTCCTCTGTTTCCAAAATCATTAGCTTCCTCTGCGCTTCGATGCCAGCTTGCTTCAAGGTTGCTTTGACAGTCTCATTTAACTTCTGCTCGGCATCCAGCCTATCATTTACATATTTCACTGCTTCTTTTAAACTGTTCGCTTCGTTAACCCAATACCGTATGACATTGATAGCAGCATCATGCAACCAAGGCTCTTCATTTGAGAGAATACTCAGAATCGGCTTCCACTCTCCCAAATAGCCGCGCCCAATTGCTGCTCCGGCTCTACATCCGTGATCGCCATGCTGAACCGATTCTTTCCACTGTTTCTTTAAGAATGCCCTTTCCTTTGCAGTGCTATCGCCTTGCACACCATCTTCCCGCATCCGCACCAAGTATCCATAGGTTCTTAAAAACAAGGCACCTTGAGGCTCATCATAAGCGCCATGAGTTGGGTCATTCATATTGATAATGGCGTCTGTGCCGTCATGATTCTTGAGTATTTGTTCTACCCAATCAAGAAACTCGTACAGGTTCGTCTTAATTATTGCATTGCAGAAACGCCATCTTTCACGGGCGTCTAATCCAGACTGAATCAAGGACCGCAAACCTTTCTGCGCTTCTTGGGAAAGCGATACTGGAGCATCATTCCTTAGCGCCAGTTGGGTTGTTCCTACTCCCTTAAGAGATAACATCCAAATAGCAGCGAGCAAAGATTCCTTCTCTTTTGATTCAAGTAGACTATCATAATCCCGGTCGGATAGATACACTTCATTGTGCAAAGGGAGCAAGGGATACATAAATGGCCTCGCTGTTTCAGAGTTAAAGCGAATAAATTTGTAATGAGCTATGCTAAATTGCCGGTTGTATGAGCTCAAGTCAAAACGTTTCAGTATTTGACTCAACACGGTCCAGGCTTCCGCCGAATCGCGGTCATGCACCAAGTCGATATAACTCCGTATCAACGCTGAAAGTTCTTCGGTGTAAATAGTAAGGTTGAAGATTTTAAGAAATTCTGCAAGAATGCACAATTTGTACGGCTCGTTGCTATTGAAAAGGCTCTTGATAAGGCTATCGGTTGGCTTCTGTTGGCTGTGCTTACATTTCGCAATTAAAAAATGTGCAGCAAGCATTGCCGTGGTGTCGCTGCCGATTTTGATAACCTCCTCAAGACCTAAGGCGTCGGCCTCGACAATCTTCTGAATGACTGCAAGGGTAAGATGGGTGGCATTTAGCAAGGATTGATTTCCAATTGCGATATCTAAATATGCCGATACCGCATTTGCTATTGTGTAATAAAATCTCCGATATAGAACAGGTTCAATGTATCCGTTTTCAGCCAGATGTCTCAATAACTGAACCCTTTTTTCGTTAATGTCGGGTATTTTAGATGTATATCGGCAATCGTATAATTCAGCTTCGCACACCTCCAATTCATGCAAAAATATTTTGGCCGGGTTTAAACCGATTCGCTTAAAAACTTCGGAATAGGCGTCTTTATTCAAGTCTCCGACGCGAAAGGTCGCAATCTCGGATAGCAGAGTGAGAAACTCACTAACTGAGGTCGAAATGTTCAACAGCATTCGGAGATGCTGTGCTAATCCAATGCCTTGTTCTTGCTCAATCCCCACCATGCTCTTCTTAAAATCCTGGTATTGATCTATCCAGAATTTTACATATTCAAGTTGCTTTTGTGGCGAAAGGACACTAAAATCGCCGATGATAAGAGGTAAAAGACGATTGCGAAAATTTTCATCCTTAATGAACTCCAAAACCTCATACATACAGTTCGGTGATCGTAGATATGCATCGCTAATCAACATCAATACAAAATCGGCGCGGCGAACACCTTTCATAAACTCGCGAATGCTGTTTGTGAAACTGACTTCACGTGCATCGCGGATTAACGCGATGCCAAACACCTTAAAATCCTTGTCTATCTTGTCGGCTATTTCACGATCCGCCCAAGAGTAGGATAGAAAGATTTGCTTAACAGTGTTCATCGATAGTTAAATTCCTTAGTCATTAATAGAATTCAAGTCTTTGCGCAATAACTGTCACGTCCCAGGTAATCAATACCAGTTCATTGCCAGGTAACGGAGCCCACTATTTTTATAATATCATTTGTGCCTCATTTTTAAAGTAACATTTTTGATCTCTATTTTGCTTTTTAGCATGTAACTCGTTCCCTTGTAGATGTAGGGACCGTCTGATCGAATATTTGGCCAATGATTGCATTGGCAAGTACCGGATCAGGAAACACCTGGGCAACGGTTTGATATGAAATTCTTTTCAATTCTTCCCCTTCAGCCTCTTTAATGCCTGAGCAACTACCTGTCCTACGGCCTCCCGTTTGTTTTTCTTTTCACCTTCCTGCATGGGCTGGTATTGAACTTTTACTTTGTAGCCTTTGACCCGCTCCACCGTGCCACTGCTTTTGGCGGCCTCCTGCTCCAGGAAAAAGAAAAGTTCTTCAGGCTGAAAGAAGAAAATTCTGGCCTGCTCCGTTGCTTCCAAATTCCTTGCAACTGATGATCTGATCTTTTCCAAAGTTTTTCTCTCCGGAGCGCACAGGATCACCTGGTCATAACCGGCAGCTAGACATTTCCGGATATTGCCAAGCTCGTGCTCATCGGTAGTGGTCAGACAAATTTCACAAGCCAGGTGTTTCCCGTCCCGGACCAAACCCACATCCACGCTGCCCAGACCATCCGGAGTCTTTTCTTCAATGACGGCCCGAAAGCCTTTTTCCTCGGCAATGCGTTTAATGAGCGATTGGAGATAGCGATGCTGGGAACCCCCAGTGCCTTCAAAGACCGGAATGTCAGTCCGGACTCGTTTTTCTTTGGCCGGGGCTATCGGCACCTTGTCCCTTCTTTCAATGTGCTCAGTCGGCTTGGCCTCTGGGGGCAGCTTGACTGCTTCGACTTTTTCCCTTTCTCGTTCAACTTTTACCTCGATCTCTTGGCCGATTAGCAGTTGCCTCTTTTGCTCCAAAGCCACCAGGGTCTTTCTTGCCACGGCATACTTGCGGCCAAATGGCAGCTGCTTCATAGCAGATAGATACTCGTGCTCGTTGGTATCCAATAGCTCCCAGGGTGCAGCCAGATCAACTGTCTGGAGCGCAACAATCCCGCCCTCAATTTTATGCTTGGCCCAGCAGCACCTGGGCTGGAGAGTTTGCAGTTCGTTGGTTTTGTGCTCCCATTCTTCCCCTAAGCTCCAGAAGACCGGCTCAAACTTTTTTACCGTTTTGACTTCATAGCCGGAATATTCAAATATTTCTTTAGCAAGGAGTGCTGCATCCTGGCGGTTTACCCGGAAATACACCTGAAGGCCAGCATTGCCTAAAATTAAGCTTCTAAGCTCCACCGGAATCTGAGCCAGGGTTTGATGGGCCAGGGTGAGAGACAGGCCGTATTTTCGAGCTTCCGACAAAATGACAGCAAAGGAGTCAGAGGCGAAATTTTGGAACTCATCGATATACATGTGGAAGGGGACACGCCGGCTCGGTGGAATATCAGACCGGGAAAAGGCGGCCATTTGAATCTTAGCCATCAGCAGCGATCCCAACAGATCAGCCGTGTCCTTGAGCCTGCCTTTATCGAGTTTAATAAACAGCATTTTCTTTTGATCCATGATTTCCCGCAAGTTGAAGGAGCTTTGGGTAGCGGAAGAAAACATCTCCCTGATCCGTTCATCGGCAAAGAAGGAATTAATCTTGTTCATGACCGGCTCGATCCAGGGCGCTTGGCCCCGGTCGGTCAGGTTATCAAAGCGCTGGAAATATTCTCTGGCAATCGGATGCTGCACTTTCTCTATGACCATCTTCCGGAAAGCCCGATTACTTAAAAACGGCGGCAGTTCGGCCAGGGTGAATTCGCCTTCGCCTAAAGCGATGAGAGAATTACGCATTAAATCTTCCATACGCACTCCCCAGGAGTCTGACCAGATTTTCCTAAAAGCGCTGATCAATTCATTGACTTGTTCGGGCACGGAAACATTCGGCAGTTTCTCCAGCGGATTAAAGGTAACGGTATACTCAGGATCGGTCGGATCGACCAAGATCAGCCGTTCCGTGATCAGTTCCTTGTCGCCTGATCGTTCGTATTGCATCGCCAGAAATCCCTTGAGGGATTCGATCAGGTCGCCGTGCGGATCAATGACGCCGAAGCCGTTACCTTTTTCAATATCCTGATGAATGAGGGATTCCAGGAATTTGGTTTTGCCTGTGCCGGTAGCGCCAATAACATACATATGGGTAACTCGGTCTTTCTCGGCAATCTTGGCCATTTGGTGCTGTCGCTTGTTTTCCGACCAGTACCAGCCGAGATTGAGAGCGCCCGGTATCTCTTCGTTGATAACATCAGGCTCCTCCGGAATCTGCTTCCGCAGTTCCTCACAGGGCTTGCGTTTCTTTTCTTCGCCGAATAGTTTTTCCCAAAATCCCATGATTATCTCTACGAAATCCCCAGGAACCCTCTCGACTTCCTTTCCAATTTGGAGGGGTCTTGATTCAGGGTGAGGAGCAGCTTCTCCACTGCTTTCAGAAAACAGTGGTGGACGTTAGTGGCATAGGCGCGTAAATCCTGCTGATCGAAAAGATCAAGATCGTTTAACCGGAGCGGAATAATATTGATGAACGGCAGAAGGGACGCGATGGACTGCAGGATACTCGGCTTGTAAGTCAAATGCCAGGACACATCGAGGTTGTCCCCGTAATCCCTGGTGTTAATGTATATTTTATACGGGTTTAATCGGAAATTGCCCTGCCCGGTGATGGTGAGAAAATCCCGTTTTTTACCGATGAAGCCGCTGATGACGGTGGGTGAGATTTCTTTGCGCTCCATGACAATATCCGGAACTTTGCTGTTGGTCATGAAGGCTTCCGTATCGCAGAGCACTGCGTCGCTTTTGGTTTGGCCGTTTTCAATGAGGGCGGCCCAGCTATCAATCACCTGATCTTTTCTGAGCACGCTGTCGGGTCCGACTCCGAAATATGCCCCAACGCCAAGCATGATGAGGCCGACCACAAAGAAGAATTTGACAAAGATACCGACGAACAGGAAAAAGAAACCGAAAAGCATAAGGAACCAGATGAGCGCTTTTGGCATGGCTTACCTCCTGAGTGAGTGGATGTGAGAATATACCATTTTCGGACGTAGTTTTGTGTTCGGACGAATGAAACTGATTTTAATGGTGATTGACGCTGATGCCCAGCTTGCTGGAAATAGGGGAGGGATTTGTAACTCAATTTGAAATGCCACTAAGTTTTAGAGCATGAGTAAATTCTATGTTCCTTTGAGAGGCAGACACTAGCGATTAAATTAAGATCTGAAAATCCGCAACCCCTCAATTTATCTTGAATCATACATTTTTTGACTCCATAAACATTGAAAATAAATATCCCTTTTTTTTTCAAAATTCTATGAAGCTCAATTAGAAAAGATGAGTCAATATTAAAATGCATGACAAAAACTGCAAAAACAACATCAAAATATTGGCATGGGAACGGTAAGGGGAGCTTAGAAACATATTTAGCCTTTAACTTTTTTACCTCAGCGATTTTGATCGCTTTCTTGCTTATATCAATACCTATAAGATTCGCTCTCGGCAATTTACTCTTAATAAGATTTGAGGAATAACCGGCTCCACAGCCAAAATCTAAAGTTCTTAAGCTGCAATTCTTATATTCAATATGTTTTTCCACGAAGTTCGTCATACATGCCACAATGTTTTCATTTAATTCGTAATTGACAATCTCGGAAAATAAATCAATTCGGATATCACATAATTCGATAACTTCGCTTTGCTTTAACTCATAAGGCACCTGGGGAAGATAAATAAAATCCATGAATCGAACATATTTCTTGCCGCACATTATTAAATTATGGGGATTATTTATTTTTTTGGAAAAGCCGGTATCAATATAGAAGTTGCCATTTTTTACTAGTCTTGAATTAAGATCATGTATCATCGCGTGCGCCGATTTTGTATCCGCTGAGAAGGTAATATTCAAGTTCTTTTTTCATAAGTATAAAAGCTTTCTTATTAGTAATTTTTGCAAGAGGCAAGTACATCGACTTTGCCTCCCCTAACCATCTAGGTATTTTTTTAATATGGGGATGATCATGCGAAATAAATTTCCAACTTATCATATTATCTAAGTAGTCGAAAGTTTTAATTGATCTAATTTTATGAGTTGATTTCATTATTAACTTCCATTTTTCAAATTTTTCTTGTCCCCTAATAGCGGGAGTTTCGTTCTTCGCATGATATCGAGTAACTGCTTTCAAATATTTATAAACAACACGGCCGAAAATGGTAAGCACTTCATCTTCAGTTAGACTGGTATCTTCTAAAGCATCGTGAAGCAATGCAGCAATCAAAACTTCAGGGGAAACCCGTGATTGATAATTTAACAAAAGCATACTCACTCTCAAGGGATGAATAACATACGGACTGCCGTCGGATCTAATCTGTCCATCATGATACTTAAAGGCTAGTCGAATTGCCTTAGCAATTTGCTTATATTGCTCTGTAGAAAACTTCTTCTTAATTATTACTTGAAGACACAGTTTTGTTTTTTTAATATCGTGATTAATTTGAAAATTGTAGTCTAGGCTGCAATTTTTCATAGCGAAATTCTAAATAAAGAATTAATACATGTGCCTTTCGGACCGACATCTGAAAATTCAATCTCGGTGCACAAAAAATCAAAATTGGCCCTTATCTGATGAAGATGCTTCTTAACCTCTTCACGGTTATTTTCTATATGCCCCAACGTAAGATGAGCCTGATCGCTATAATCATTTTGAATGCACATATATTTGTCCTGAAGGCTTTGCTGCAATTTATTCTTTAAATTAACAAATCCTTTCCCATCCTCAACGTCACTGAATATGTAGCGAGTTCGCACATTCTCCAAGTACGGCGGAAAAACATGAAATTGTATTGGTTGGAATTCTGATGCAGCCTCTTCTACCACCTTCTTGATCATTAATAAATCAACATCGTTCAGAAGTGTTCCCATAACCAAAGAAATATGAGGAATCATCGGAGAGTTAACGTCAAATACAATAACCGAGTCCGAAATTGACCTTATGCCTGCATTAACCTCCATGCAGTATTCTATGGCTGGTTTATCTAGTGCCAAATGTATATTAATTTTCCTCATTGAATTCCCTTAATCTTATTAATAATCTTAGTTGTACTGTTACCACCTAATTTCGGAGTAATTATGAATTGAATAGACTTACTTAATTCTTCCTGCTGCTCTTTTGATAGATAGTCAAAATGGGATGCCGTAAATACATTCGGTTTGAGCACTTTCAGAAGCTCATAAGGAGAGTCTTGATCATACAATGTAACCCAATCCACGCACGAAAGGGCCGCAATCATCAACAGCCTATCTTCCTCACTAATTATTGGCCGCTCGTTCCCTTTCCTTTTTGTTACAGCAGTATCACTACTAACAGCTACAATTAAGATATCACCGTATTTTTTGGCATTTATAAAAGAAAAATAATGTCCGCTATGCAGCAAATCATAAACTCCTTTAACAAGAACTATTTTTTTATCTTTAAATGCATCGACTAATGTTTTTTTTAATATTGCTGGATCGGGAATAATTTTCGACAAAGTATCGCGATGATATTTATTATCTGGAATTAGATTATTCATTCACTTTTGCTAATATATCTTTTGCTATTAAGTCGGCACATATTTCTATTTTTCCGTCTAAGACTTCTGTATCAATTAATTTGATATCTGAGAAATATTTTTGGTGCGTTTTGAAAATTTCCAAACTAGCAGCTCGAAGTATCTTCAAGAAATTGTCATTCATAACTCTACCTGTCTCAGTTATTAATTTATACTTACTTTCTCTTTCAAGGCTCAATCTTGGATCAGTGATAAAAAGAAAAATGCCATCTAATTTGTTTGCGAGTCGTGGTAGTTTTAAATAACTATCTATTGATTGAGCTTCATCAGAATCAATTTTGTTCATTTCAAGGAGTGCTTTAGTAAAAATGCATCTATCAAAAATTCCCCTATCCATCAAAAATATTTTAAATTGGCTTCTTTCTCTGGTAGAAGATATCAGAATAAATTCCGCCGCTAAACTTGCTAAATATAAATTGAGACTTTCAATAGCCGACTTATCAATTGGAGCATATCTCCCCCCACCATGATATTCGGAAATCTTGAACCCATTTCGCTTCAAAAAATGAATTACTATATCCAATATAGTTGTTTTTCCACTCTTTGGCATTCCCGCGAATTCAAAGAAGTAATCACGATGTAGCATAATGTGCTCCCTCTGCTTTAGTCTTATCGCCGACCAGTTTATTTCCCATTAGATTCATCCGGAGAAATAGATTCAACATATACCGACATCATGTCGCCTTTTTCAAGCGCATCAAGAAGAAATCTTAAATGACTAACTACTGCTGAATATGTCCGCTTCGTTGTTAAATGACTTTTCATTTCAGCAGCCAACTTAAGTGCCTTTTCATGATTACCTTCTGCTATTAACTTACTACATTTTATTAAAATGCTCCATAAAGTACGAAGATTTCCCTGATCCTCCTCATTTTTAAGATTTCTATTAGCTAATTTAATCATCAGTTCCGCATTTTCATTGTCTTTCTTACATAAATATAGAAGCCCTAAAAAATAATATGTCTCAGGACTGGCCTTAATTTTTAGGGCCTGTTCATGCGCTCTAATAGCGTCATCAATGTGCGATTTGTCACGATAAAGTAGTCCGAGATAATTAAAAGCATCATCATTAGTTGGGTCTGCCTTAATAGCTTTTTGTGCAAAGTCAATAGCCAAATCTAAATCTATATATCTATGGCTAGTTGCTAAACCTATAAGAGCTTTACAACTGGTTTCTTCAATAGACAAAGCCTTATTGAAGTATTCGTTTGCAGTAGTAAGCTCTCCTAAATTAGTATAAGCTCGACCCAGCCGACATAAAACATCAGTATTAAAGGGTTGTAGCGTTACTACTTTCTTAAAGTGCTCAATTGCCTTCAGATTATTACTGTCTTTGTATGCAATTGATGCGACACTGTAATTATAAGAGGCTTCCATGAAGATTTTGCTTTCTTTCTCAAATCTACTGTATAAATCTTGGAATTTTACTTCAAATTTATTTTCTATCTGCATAATATCATCAAGATGACATTGAAATATGTTCTTTAAATCTTCAGCTTCTTTATATTTCTCTTGGATTTTTCTATATTCTTTAAATCCAAAAAAACTTAGGATACCAACAATAATTGCGAAAGCGGTAAAAAAAACAGCCGACCATTGCACAAGATTATTTACGTGATAGATGTTATCCTGTGCTCTAGAAATCAGTTCCTGATATTGTTTATTCTTGATATCAAGAAATTCTTTTTTTAAATTTTCTATTGCATCATGATTATCTTGAAAACTACTGCTTTGCTGTTGAAGAGTACTCTTATTGCCTTGCGGGAAATTCTCTTTACCATCAGATTCCCTTATCATTATAAAGTTGAAACATAAGCACCCGCAAAAACATAGCAAGCATAGTAGTATGGTCTTCCTGTGTTCTTTGCAGAATTTGTGAGTATTTTTCAAATTACCCCCTGATTCTATTTGAATATACCATTAAGGATATTTAACTGACAAGGCCATAAGAAAAGCTGTAATGTAGAGGTCATGCTTATGGATGTTGCTGAAATATTATAATTTCTTATTTCAAGGCCCTGCTGTCCAGTCCATGCAAGAAATAAGATTCTCTGAGGTTGTAAACTAAATATTCATGCATTTTTCTAAACAAACCGCCCCCAAGGCCACCGCCTCAAACATCCGAATAAAATATCTGTTCTTGTGATTCCGCTCGCTTTCCAGCGCATAAAGCAGTGCCGGATATTCAATGCCGATAATTTCCGCTAATTGCCTTTTGTTGATCCTCTCTCCAGGCGAATAAAACTTTTCCAAATCTTTTATTGAATAGCGCCGGAGGAGAAGCCGCCTTTTTTGAGCAAGCTTTTGAATCGCTACATATAGCCCGTTCAGATTGTCAGAACTCCGGGAAGGATGAATTTCTTTTAAGGCTATGGCATCCGGCTGGTATCTGGATATGAAGTTGGAAATTATACTCAGAATCATCTCCAATTTTTCCTGAGACCATTTCCCGTTAATGGCTTTTATCCTCCAATCCCTGAGATCGGCATTCTGGAAGACGGCAATGCCTAGACATTTAGTGCCGGGATTAATGGCGAGAATGGTCAGATTTTTCTTCTGCATTTATTTGCATTAAATATTTAAAAAATGTACCGCGTCTGTTTTTGATTTTCAATATTGCTTCTTTTTTAACCGCCAGGAGAGCTTTCCGGATATTATCCTCCGGAAAGCTCTTGGTACATGACAAATAGAAGGGTAGATTTTTAACATCGTCTAAAGCTTGGGCGACATACAGGCCGAGAAGGTCTTCTTTGGTTTTAGGTTGGAATTTCATATTTTGAAAAAATTAACCTGATTCTTGTTTATAATTCTTTTTATTAATTCTTGTTTATATATATTGTTAGTGTCTTCTACTGTTACAGGGGTTGTATCTCTTTTGTCGCATCCCTGCTCTGGTGTGTCACAGGTCTGGTCTCCAGGAGCCGATATATGGAGCGGCCTCCCGGTTTTTTATCCACCGACAGGAGGCCGATCTTGACCATAAAGTTAATTTTTCTGACGACCGTCCCGCGACTGACATGGATAAGCTTGGCGATGGACTCTTGAGAAGGAAAGCAGGCTTGAGTCCTAGCATCAGAGTAGGAGGCCAGGACGTTATATACCGCAATCCCGGTGACGCCGAGGCTTCGGCCATATATGCGCAGGACACTTTTGCCTATCCAATACTATTCGCCGGTGCTTATGCTCCGGATTTTGCTATTGTGGGCATTCCCGGCGTCTTTTAAAGGATGGGTGGTCAGGTAATTATTAATGTGTTGCATGGGGTGTATTTTTAATTATTAATTATATTTTTTTCATCAAAACCAGTTCTTCTTTTTGCATTATCTCCACCCTTAGCTCCCGCATGTGGTCGATAAACAAAGCGTCGGTCACAGTCCGGTAGAGCAAGGACATTTTCAGCACATTGATAAGATCCGGCATGCAATCGCCCTTTTCCCAGCGGGAGATCATGCTGGGGCCGACTTCCAAAATGGCGGCAGCCTCTTTCTGCTTTAGACCTCTGGCCATTCGATATTTGCGCAGACAGTTATTCAGATTTCGGCAATGTTTTTTCTTCATGACGGTATGGTTAAAATATCGCACTGGCTGATTAAAAAAAGACGGGAGAAATTGCTTTTTAAGACAAGTTTTGGAAAACACAAAACTTTTAAAGGTAACACAAAATTCGATTACGTCAAGTCGTTTGAATAACAGAGGCTTAAACAAGGGGCAAATTATGCCGGTAAAGGGGATTAATCCGGAAAGAAGTTATATAATCTAAAAAGAGGGCCTTGGCCCTTTTATCAATATAAGCTCCGCTTTACAAAGAGGAGCTTAAAAACTTATAGTCGTAAAATAGTATTGGTTTTCAAGGAGGATTGTCAAGAAGTTTATTCCTTTTTGTCACAGCATAATAGACCCTTTCGGTTTCCTTATCCCTTTAAGACGAAGCAGCTGAAAAGGAAGGAGGAGGATTTTTGGGCTTGATATGTGCAAGGGGGGATTGTCATTACAGAGTCTTTATGATTATAATCTACGGTAACATATAAGTAAAACGTATCGGAGAATGTAACATAGGATGAATATATTAGAAGCTCGTCAGCGTGGAGAGAATGGTAGTATTAATAGATGCAAGAGTTGTTCGGGTATCGATTGCTGTGGTATTTTGTGTGAAGGGGGCGAAATAGAGCCGCCTTTTTTATCGTCATACG
>Ga0181533_1004684_pt1 | contig 13707 bp, 16 predicted proteins | sample PEATcosm2014_Bin_45_FD_119772 | JGI IMG/M metagenome (GOLD analysis project Ga0181533, IMG submission 119772) | Peatland microbial communities from MTU Mesocosm Facility, Houghton, MI, USA - PEATcosm2014_Bin11_60_metaG | ecosystem: Environmental > Terrestrial > Soil > Wetlands > Peat | place... | reverse complement strand
TTCAACGAGGGATTGAAGGAGAGCTGAAAGGGCTGGTTTTGTTGGTCACCCACCGGGTCTAGCCTCCGTAGAGTTCGTGTTGCTCTCAAAGCCGCATGAATACTGGCGTTGGCTCGATCATACAACCACTTACTCAGAGTTCAAAAAGGAAATGTGGGTTCAGTGGCCAAAATTGCGGCTGCGGGCTTTGGGTTCCATTTAATTGGAGCAATTTGTCAGGCTCGTATAGGAGTCTCGAATGTCAAGTTAGATATCTCCTGGTATGTTACCTATAAGGCAGCACTTCCCCGATCTTCGGATTCACGATGTCATGGGCAAAGTTCGCCGTGATCTCGTCGCCTCGGCGTTCGCCGCCCATCTGAAGCCCGGCGTCCACGATCGTCCCCGTCGTGATCTTCACCCCCTTGCTCTGCAAGTACAGATTAGCCGTCTCCAGGATCTTCCCGCCCGGCCCGTGCTCTTCCAGCAGATGCCGGAACTTACACGCCGTCGTCTCGTCCGGCACCGGCTCGGGCCCCAGATCGATCCCGACGAACTGCCGCCCCAAATTTCAACCGAGCGGACGTGAGGCGGAAGCAACAGGTGCCCTGTTGCACGCAGGCAAACATGAAAGGTCACGGCCATGATATATATTGCCGAGCAGCAAGAAGCGCATAAGACGGCACGAGAATTCGTTAACCTACTGATTCTTCCGGTTGCCGCCGACCATGATCGCAACCGCGAATTCCCGAGGTTCATCGAGGTGGAGGCCAAGAAGGGTGGCTTGCTCGCGACGAGGATTTCGAGGCAGTTCGGTGTGGGCCAGCACGGACGAATAATTGCTCGCATCGTCAAACGGGACGATGCTTGTTCTGGTTTTGACAGAACCGCTGACTCCGACGTAAGCGTCGCGGAGACTACGCCAAGAAGGTCAGCTACGAATACGTGCTGAATGGCAATAAGTATTTCTCACCAACGGCGTCGCGCCATTTGGTTCTCGGCGAAGTTTTCCGAAAAGTGGTAGGAAAGGGAGGTATACAAAATGGCCGGGCAGGTTAAGACACCATGGGGGTATCGTCATTTCATTGTTTTTGTGCTGTGGTTTCTGTACCTAGTCAACTGTTTCGACCGCATATCCGTATTAACATTCCTTCCTTATATTCAGAAGGACCTGAATCTGTCGCCGGTTCAACTCGGGTGGTTGGCCTCAATTTTTTTCTTTGTGTATGCCATCGCCCAGGTTGTGGCGGGATTCCTCACCGACAGAATTGGGCCTAAGAAGACGATGACCATCGCGATATGGGTCTTTACTCTCCTGACTGGCGTTATTGGCTTTGTCCGGACTTTTTGGCAGTTTATGTGGCTCCGCGTTGGACTCGCCTTGGGCGAAGGCCAGCATTGGTCGGCGGCATTGCGAATGCTCGCTAATTGGTTTCCAAGAGAAGAACAATCGCGGGCAAATGGGTTCTTCATCTCATGTGTCACCATTGCTGCAGCCGTCGTCCCCATAATAGTCACCCAATTGGCGGCCATTTTGGGAGGTTGGCGGCCCGTATTTTTTGTTCTGGCCGTCCCAGGCGTAATCGGCATCGTGCTTCTTTGGAAGTATATAGTGGACACCCCGAAAGGGTTATTGCATAGCAGGGTCAAAGAAGCCGAATATAATCTGATTACATCCTCTTCCTCATCCGCATCTGGCCCGGGTGCGAGTGAACGTGCCGGATCTGCCAGCCTTAAGATAGTGTTAACTGACGTTCATTTTTATTTCTATTGCGTTGGAGTCTTCTTCATGCTGATGCTGTACTGGGGAATGGCAGCATGGATCAGCACATTTCTGGTGAGACAACATAACCTGAACGTAAAGACTATGGGCTTTGTCGCCTCAATCCCCTATTTCACAGCGTTTATTTCGATGAACCTAGGTGGGGTGATTGCCGACAAGTGGTCTTTCGGGAAACCCAAACTTGTATCGATGATCTCCTTCCTCGGCTGTATTCCGGCTATGTACATGATTGGGCGCGTTCCTAAGGGTCACATGCTCATGCTGATTCTGTGCCTGATAGCCGGAGGGTTTTTTATCCACCTGATGTTTGGGCCGATGTATTCTTATCCGGCTCGACGTTATCCAAAAGAAGTAGTAGGCCGTGCATGCGGCATCTCAAATGGCTTTGGACAGCTCGGGTCTTTTGTTTCTCCGCTCATTGCCGGCTACTTGGTAGTGACGCTTCCCGACAAATCGTATGACTTTGGTAATGTTTTCATCTTCTTGTCGCTGCTGGGTGTTTTGGGCATACTCGCGATAGCGTTTTTGAAGGAAGGATATATCTTGGATAGCGAAAAATACAGGTCCCAAGCTGCCGCGAGTTGTAAATAAAGACAAGGGGAAGAGCGGGGCACAACTGCCGCTTCCGGTCCCATATGGTACCGAAGTTCTCCGGAGGCTGAGGCGCCGCTGAGGCCCCGGCTTCGGCATTCGGCATTCGCTTGATGGCATCCAGCACGTGTTGACGCACGTCATCCCGCAGGCTATCCCCGTTCGTTCAGCTACTCGCTCAAGCGGGCAGGAGCAAGCATGAACGTCCTTGACCAGATCTTTGGCTGGCTGATGATTGCCTTCGGGGTAGCTCAGTCCGTTACAAACTTCCGCATCCAGTCGCTCAGTCATCTCACGTTGTCGCTTTCATGAACAGCGGTCGCCATGATTGTCAGCGGCTTCCTCAATGTATCGCGCGCCCGGCTGTCGGACGTCAAGCATTCTTTCCCCTCGTGTTGCCTCACTCGGGAATGTTACCGAACCTTTCATCCAGAAATGTTACCGAACATAGGGGCAATCCGGGATCACTGCGTTGGCTGAGCCGGAAGGAAGCGCGGTAAGCGCAGCGAACCGCGCGAACTGAAGGCTCAACCAACGCAGCCGGTGCTCAATCATCCTGCGCTGCCCCTCTGAGTCATATGCTCAGAAATTCCGTCGTCCTGCGCCGCAGTCGGACCAGTACCGTAGACCAGTTGTTGAACGATTCGCATCCGCCACAATCGTACTCGGCGCTGCAACGTGCGCAACTGGCCGTCGGGAAACTCGCCGTATCCGCTCGCCTGAAGCCGCTTCAGCATCTCCTTGGCTTCCATGTCTGGCCTTTCTTCAAGCCATCCCAGCAACACAGGCCAGACCTCGGCAAAGGGGTCTTTCCGTGAGCGCCACCAGCGCCCCGGCTTTGGTTCGCCTCGGTGCGTTGGTCTCACTTCACCGGCTCGCCATGCCGTCGCCAGACTACTTACAAACGCCGAAACGTCAGGAGCCACGGTTTCCGGAGTTCTATTCTGGCTTAAAGCCATCACTGTATCCTGCGCTTCGCGTATCTGCTTCAACAGCATCACCGGATCGAGTCTTTCTATCGTTCGCCTCAGAGTTCCCTTGGTATCAGGCGAAATATCGTCGTGTTCCATCAGTCGTCGGCATGGTGTCTCCGGCGGATAATAAGTCTTGTGAACTCGTGCTCCTTCCCGGTGTTTGGACTTCAGCTTGAATGAGGGCTGGAAGAAGTTGATGTATAGGCGCGAGCAATCGTAGAGGCGGCGCAATGCGGCCGTCGCCGTCAGACCTTCCAGCCGGCCGTAGCCGATGAGCTTGCGGACAATCGCTCCGTTCTTCTGCTCGACCCAAGCCTGATCGTTCTTCTGATAGGCGCGGCTGCGGGTGAATTCGATTTTGTGATCGTTGCAATATGTCAAAAGCGTATCGTTCAGAAACGCACTGTCGTTGTCCGTATCCAGGCCCAGCAAGGGAAACGGCAGCTTGCGGCGAAGGCCGGTGATTCCTTCGACGACCAGTGTCTGTTCGCGAACCGGCAACGCAACGCACTCGGTCCAGCCAGACGCCACATCGGTCAAAACCAACGTATGCACGAAGCTGCCCTCTGCTCGTTCCCCGCAATGCACTACGAAATCCATCTCCATGTAGCCGGGCCGGACATCTCCCCAATCCGCGAATGTTCGGACTGGAACCAGCTTGCGAACACGGTTCAGGGTAGTTCGCTTCTTGCGTCCTCCGTAGGCGTGTTCTCTAACCGCGCAAAGTTGACGATCGATGGTAGCTGCGCTCATCGCCAATAACTGAGTCCGAACCTGCTGGTCAAGTTGCAGATGCTTGTGCCGTTCCATTGCCTCGATGAGTTGCGGCAGCAGCGCTTTCAAACGCTTTCCACAAATGCGGTCTGCCGCTTCCCAGAGCACTATCAACGCTTCTCTCACCGCTTCCCCATAGATCCGGGATGCGGCGGGCCGCTGAGCTGGATGAACCGCCGGCCGGGTGGTCAGAATGCGGATAGCGTGTTTGCGATGATATCCAGTCACCTTCGTAAACTCATCCAGTATCAGTTTCTTGCCTGATCGGTCCGCCGCGCGATAGCGCTTGCTGATAGCCTCTGCCAGTTCTCGCCGCGTGGTCAACTTTATCTGTCTCCTCATCGCTGCCACCTTCCGACGTGGTACTCCACGTCGGGTAGCATTTTCGATGAGGCAACGACCCATCGCTCAGTAGCAAATATGGTGAGTCAATGCGCCTGGGAATTACGATTGTCGCCCGTCACACGTGCGACCGATGGATCATCCCTGAGGGACAGCTTTGGTGAAATCGTAAGCTGCACAAGCGGGACCTGCTGCCCATTCTCAAAAAGGAAGGTGTACTTTCCTTTCTGTGCTTTCTCGACCTCCACTAACTTGTCGAATATATCCGGGTGGGTGCTCAGAAGAGCTTCGAAATCCTCTTTCCCTTGGTACGCACCACACCAGCATTCAGCGGAGGTGTTGAGTTTTACGGCAGGACTTTCAGGCAAATTGTTTCGGTGGATATACTGTTTGATTTGTTCGTCGGACCAATAGAAGATCGGACTGACGCTGATGCATTTGAAAGTAGGGTGATACCACACCGGCGTGTACTTCGCCCTGCTTGTTGATTCTGCCGCGCGAATGCCGTCGAAGATGACTTTAGGTTCCTCGATCGTCTGGAGGTGACGCCGCATGGGTGCCACCTTCAGCGTCTTGCAACACCACCGCGACCGAGGGCTTGGAATTCCCCACCTCTTCGCTGTTTCAAAGAAGTCTCGCTGGGGTCGTACAACCGTCAGGGGAACACTCAACTGTGCACAGACCTTTTTAACGTAGGATTCCACCTCGGGAAAGCCCGCGGTAGTGTCCGCATGAATGGCGGTGAGGTCGCGTCTTGCGGCTTTCGCAAGTACGGACATCCTTGCCACCAGACACAAGCTATCCTTACCGCCGCTGAAAAGTGCGATTGGGCGACCTAACCGAATCAACTTCATCACATCTTCGCTGAAGAGACAGAGTTTTTCTTTCACCCGCGCAGCTTGCTCCCCATCCAACTCGCAAGCATCAAGCAGCCCTTTACGATTCACATGGCAGATATACAGCGGCTTTTCCCGAAGGCCGCTGACCCATTTTGAGAAAGCAGTCCCCTTTCGGTGACACGACGGGCACGTTACCGTGAGACCACGGAGGCCTTTCGATGCCACTAGTAGAGCGGCCTGGGCCCATGACTCATCAAACGAATACCGTCGTCGCTGCGGGCCATTGTTCTGTTGTTCAGTCATTTTACCTTTGATGCCCTCTTGACCTTCGATGCAATCGCATCAAGAAACTTATCCCATCCTTTTTCATTGTTTGAAATATCCCCAGTCTTCTCGTCGTAAGTGTATAGAAGGCCGAAGCCCGCGTAACCGGCCTCTTTAGCCTTCTTTCTCAGCGAAGCCTCCTTGCCAGGGGGGCAGCACTCCGCGAACAGGAAAACATGTTTCACATATGGTCGCAGTTTCTTAGCGTATTCCCCATCGACACTCTTAGTAAGTGATTTGCAACTAATCACTGCCACGGCATGGTCTTTCTTTACAAACTTGAAGTGCATCACTGGCTGGGTGCTGCCATTCCACTCCCCAGCGTGTCCCTTATGATGAATGATAACGTCGCATTCCGGCGAGCAAGATTTATCGTGATCATCCAAAAGATGCCCCCAGTCAACCTCAAGGGGCGTGTCAGACAATTCTCCCCGCAAGATGTAGATGAGTTGGGCCGATAGCCTCAAACCCTTAACGAACGGTAGAACAAGCGCCGACCCCTTTGCTGCCTCCAGAACCTTTAGGTCCTCGTTTGCACGCCATGCCTGCAAATCGCCGCAAAGGCTCCGCAATCTAGCAAATCGGCTGGTTCCGCCCACGCCCCGAATCTTTGACCGAGATGCGCTAACGGCCGACACGTTGGTTTGCCTCCCCGTTGATCAAACGGCGAAGTAATTCACTCTTTGGTATGCCTTCCTGCCTAGCTGCGTCTTCGAGCGCGGCTTTCCCCCTGGCAGTTAAAAAGAGTCGACCTATTCCTTCGTGGATTTCCAGTTCCCGAATTTCATGGCGGGCGAGTACACGCGATAACCGCTTCAGCAGCGTGCTCTCACTTGGAGTTGGGTGCGGCGTCAGAAACTCAGCCACATACTCCTTGATGTTCCGCGACCGCCGAATCCGCTGAACGAGCTGCTGAATAGGCACTTTGGGCATCGCCTTCCGTAAAGCAAGAACAGCACGCACATCATGCGCGTCCAGGCTGCCGGACACTACCTCTGTTGCGATCGGGTGCTGATCCGCGGACGGAAGGCGACTCAGCCGATCAGCAAGGTCCATGCTAGTGATCTGGCCGCTCGCCAGTAGTCTCTTGACGTCAGGACAGAGCCTTTCGATTCGGCTGAACTGTCTCACGGTTTCGTCAGATAATCCGAGGGCTTTCGCGACAGCGCGAAGGCTTCCCAATAGCCGCACTGCGACGCGGAGTTTTTCGCTGACGTCGACCAAGTTCAAGCTTCGCTTCGCCCTCCTCGTGCTCGCGAGCAACGCCGCGAGCGCGTCGTCAAGCTGGGACTCCTCCGCCCGCGTAAGAGAGTGACGCTCCTCCATGCTCACTGAATGAACCCCTGAGTGGACAGCCACTCCTCGACCGCCTTCGCTGCGACCTCGTCAGGTTCCATGGACATCTTCTTGGCGGCGGCCTCCAAGCCACTTCGCGCCTTGTCCGAAAGCTTGACCACGATCTTTCGCTCAACTACCGGCTCCTCAGCCTTGGTGACGATTTCCTTCACCGATGCCTTGGGGTTCTGCTGCCCATACTGCACCATACGCTGCTTTTGATACTTATCGTACTTCTGCATTCGTTTCAAAAGCTCATCCGCTTTGCCGACGTCGTCAGACGCAGCTTGCAATGCACGCTGGACGTCAACGGGTGTGACCTTTTTTTGGCGCAGCTTTTGCTTCGTCTCGGCCGAAGCACGCTCTTCAATATAAATGTACTGGCGGACCTTCGTCAGAGAGAGTCCAGTCTCGCTGGCAACCTTCTTGTCATTGTGGCCGAAATCTTTGTACAGCGCTGTGATGGCCTCGGCTGCATCGCTATATGTCAACTCGACCCGACACATGTTCTCAGCCAGCGAGCGCACTTTCGCTTCGGTGTTGCTCATCTTCTCGACAAAAGTGGCCCTTATTTCCTTTGCCTTCAAGATGTCCCTGATAGCGTAAAATCTCCGCTGACCAATGATCAACTGGTACTTAGGCTTTCCGTACTCCCCCATCAGCACGACCGGCTGAAGCTGACCATGTTTTTTTATGCTGTCCGCCAATTCCTGTAGGTCCTCGTTAGGCACCGGCTGGCTCCGCACATTTTCGTTCGAGACCACAATGTCTCTCAGCAGGATGGGATAAATCTTGTCATTCGGCATGCCGGTCTCCTATCCGTAAGGGCCGCTGGAGTGCGCCGATTTGGCTGGGGCCTTGTTTTTTTGGAGGAACGCAGGTCAGTCGCTCGTTGGTAGTCCGGATGATTGCTGTTGGTATCGCCTCAGCGACATTTTTCGTCAGCAAGCGCATCTCCTGCGGTGCGGATCATGCGTTCAGCAGTTCGCTCGGTCCATCGCCGGAATCACCCTGAAACTGTGGTGTGCTCGATGGGGATTGTACCACGCTACGCCCGAGCACGAGCAAATCGGAAGGAAATTATGAAAATGGCACCTCCTACCCGCCTGGGAGCATCAAATTCACGCGCTCGTGGCCGGCCTCAGCCGCTCCACCCACGCCTCTGCACCGCCGAACTTCTAACCCATCTTGAGGCCAAACCGGATAGCGCCGCTCGCCGCAACACCCGCCCGGCGCGGCTCCACCAGCCCCCGTCTCGCCTCTGTCGATGTCATCGCCGTACTCAATGGTGCATCCGCTGACATGTGCATCTTAGGCGATCACGGCAAGGTCGCAGATTTGCGCATCGCCATCGACTAGGCCAAATTGCCCAGGGGTATAACGACAGAGGCAAGCCAGTCGCCCTCTGGTTATCAATGCTTCTCTGAAGGCTGCCAGACCCTTGCTGACCAGGCTAGAGCCCCACCGCCGGCACCGGTTCGACCGCTTCACCGGCTCCATGGCTCGGCAAGGGGCGAGACTTCCGGGAAAAAGGAGGCGTCCACGCCGCGATTGCATGTCACAACTTGGCATTGTTTCCCCGGAATGGCGACCCACGGAGGGATTTGAACCCCAACCCTCAGATCCGAAGTCTGATGCTCTATCCAGTTGAGGCGATGCGATGCCGCACCATGCTGGGCTGTGACACATGATTGAGATCGTTCCTCGTCGCGGACCCGCGTGTCAAAATTCAGCGCTGAAGCAAATCAGTGATTTACAAAGCCCTCGTCGCCTCATAAAGCCCTGTAAGCCACCCAAAATCGCGTTATTGTTCCCATTTTGTTCCCAGATTTTGGTTATTGTTCCCATACATGCTGATCTACCTGATTGCGATGCGGTCACTCCACCTCCATCAACCGATCGGTCATGATCTGGAAGTGATAGCCCATCACCGCAAAGGTCATGGCCATGCCGAAAGACCGGCGATACCGCGTGGCTGCTGTCAGCACGAACTTCCAATAGCTGAGCCGGCCTTTCCCCAGCAGCCCCTGGCGCACGACCGAGGAGACCATGGCACGCAAGTTCGCATAGCTCAAGCGCTGCCTGCTCGTCGGATGGCAACGGTTCAGGAACAGTTTGACGCGCTCATAGTAGGCATCGCAGGAGTAGATTTGTCTCAGCACGGAACGGTAACCTTCTACAAGGCGCGCAGCGTCCATGCGTGGAAGAAAATTCAGCTTGCAATCCGTGTTGTTTCCATCCCCCGCGTCCACAATCCGGTCCTCTCTCCACAGCCGGCGAAAGAGTTGCGTCCCGGGCAGAGCTTGCAGCAATCCCACCATGGCCACCGGAATGGCGCTCGTCTGAATGAATTCCACCATCCGGTCAAACACATCCTCGCGGTCGGTGTCAAACCCGAGGATAAAACCTCCCATCACTTCGATCCCGTACTGCTGGATCCGTTTCACACTCTCCAGCAGATCACGCCGCGTATTTTGCAGCTTGTGATTCGCGATCAGGCTACACTCATCCGGCGTCTCAATCCCCAGAAATACTGTAGAGAAGCCAGCGTCCTTCATCAATTGCAGCAACTCCGGATCATCTGCCAGATTCAGAGAAGCTTCCGTGATAAAGCGAAAGGGATAACCATGGAGTTGTCCCCACTCTGCCATCGCGGTCAGCAGATTTTTCGCACGCTTCTTGTTTCCGATGAAGTTGTCATCCACCACAAAGACGGCATCGCGCCAACCCGCACGCTGCAGCTGATCCAGTTCGGCCAGCACCTGCGTGACAGCCTTGGTGCGTGGCTGCCTGCCATAAATCTCGATTATGTCGCAAAACTCGCAGTTGAACGGACAGCCACGCGAATACTGGACAGTCATGGTGCTGTAGCGGTTCATCTTGATGAGGCTCAGATCCGGCAAGGGGCTGCGCTCCATGGCCGGCCTCTCGGCAGCCTCGTACACAGGCAGGGCCTCGCCTGCCTCCAGATCGTGTGCCAATGCGGCAATCAAGCCCTCCGCCTCACCGATGACCACATGATCTGCCTTGAGTGCGGCTGCGGGCACGCTGCTGGCGATAGGTCCACCCACCACCGTTCGCAGACCGCGTGCACGACAGCGTTCGACGATCGACGTCAGATGCTCCTGCTGTACGTGCATCCCACTTACCATCGCAACATCGGCCCAAGCTAGGTCCGCATCCTTCAAACGCTCCACGTTGGTGTCGATCAGCCGCTTCCGCCAGCTCCCGGGAAGCAGTGCGGCAACCGTCATGAGTCCCAGCGGAGGCTGAGCCGCGCGCTTGCCCGTAAACGAAAGTGCGTATTTGAAACTCCAGTAGGTGTCGGGGAATCTGGGATAGATAAGCAGCGCGTTCATGGTTCGCCTCCGGGTGGAACCGTTGCAGGCGGGCATCCTCGATGAAGCGGGGAGCCGTCTGTGGTGAATGGAGACGGCGGCACGGCTGGACCGTGTAGACACGCCCTGAAGCTATTCTCCCGCTCCATCGCCAGATGTACAATGCGCGTACAAAAAGATTACAAAGGCTGGATGCTTTGGTGCGCTTCCGCCGTCTCCCCATGATTCACGAATGTGTTCAGCGTAATCGGCGTCTTTCAGAAGGGCTTCGCCGACTCGAAGTCGGAAAATCGAACCTCGGTGATTGCCCCCACCGTTCCGATTTCCTCGGTGCGTACGAAGGCGATTCCAGAGTTTCGCTTTCGAATTGGTGGATACAGCGTGGGTACCAACTCGAACGCCTCTCGGGGTAATCCCGTCCTCACGAAACTCCCCATTTTCGAAAAAGAAGTAGACACCACGCTGTGGCCAGCCGCTGTTGCCACTGCAATCACGCAGCAACCTGCAACCGCCGACGCGGCGACTCAGGTCGTGAAGAAGGGCGTAAAACCTATCAATGTCGCGCTGGCGGCTCATACGTGTTGCTTCCCGTCCCGAATCAGCGAAACCACCGTCTGTGGGGTACGGTCGCGAACGACTTCCGCCCACATCTTCGGCTGCTATTGCACCCCAGCAGCGAGGAGATGGAACATCCTGCCCTTTACAAACATCCTGCTGCCGCCAAACTCTGTCGCTGCTTCTTGGGCTGCTGCAACGATGACCACGTCCGCACTATCGACGTATCGCAGCTTGGGTGACCCGAAGTAGATGAACTTTTGCCGCCCAGAGGGAACAAGCGGCGGATGGGCACTGCGGAGATAATCGTCTCCCAGCAGGAATAATACTACCGGGTAGTTGGCAATCAGCTTGCCTATCGCATCAGGGATGCCGAGCCTTTGGCCACGGGCCTTGATGAGTGGCTTGTGTATGCCCTGAAATGTAATGTCGTAGGGCGCGATGGGTCTACGCTCGGGGACAAGCCCATATCCAGCCGACACAATGGCCACGTCACAAGCATTTTGCCCAAACGCCGAACGCATAAGCTGCACGCCGTCCATCATCTGGGTGTGCTGTCGGCCCGTGTACATTTCCGCAGCAGGTCTCAACCAATTGGATAGTTCCTTTTCCCGCGAGCAAAGCCGCACAACGTCGTTGAAATCGGCTTCGGTCAGTTTCACGCTTGGTGGGCACCTGGCGTCGTCCTTTGACCCGGTACAACTGCCGATAACCAGCATTTTCATGGACGCAACGGTAAGGGCAGAACGGCGTCGAGACAAGGCCAAGGTGACCGCCATTTGAATACTCCGCCCGCCCGTCCCGGCCATGCGACCGTCGTGTTTGCCATCAAGAATGAAATTTTCGTCGGTTGGACGGTCGCGGTCGCCTTCTCATGGATGCGGCCTTGCGGCGGATGGTGCCGCAACGGTGGTCAATAAACCCCGCAGAACTTACGAACCATCCCGACGACCCAACGCCCCATCCCGCCACCGCCGCACGCTGTAATTGCCTCCTGCACGTTTAGCGGTTTCCAAGCAGTCGCTACCGGAGGGGCAACTTTTGGGGTTAGATAGCGGAATTTTGGGTCTCGACCGAGGGGGACAGCGCAAAACGATCCGGTTCAGGCCGCCATCTGGAGCGAGGCGTAGACGTTAAGCAGGTGCCCATACATCGGCATGGGCATACTCGGGTCTCGTTCATCACCGATCTTCCGATAAGTGCCGGAATGGCACCAGATCCCAAGGCTTGTCAGGCAAACTGCCACTCGGACGACTATGATGAATCCAGAGGTCGCGACCTGCACATCAATCAGAAAGGCTTAGCCGGTGTCGACTCTTTTCTTCTCGTACTCACACGTGGACGAGGATCTCCGCGACCAGTTGGAGATTCATCTTTCCGCTTTAAAGCGTCAGGGGCTTATCAACTCCTGGCATGATCACCGTATCACCACTGGTTCCGAATTTGCGGGGCAGATTGATCAGCATCTCGATGCGGCTGATGTAATTCTCTTGCTCGTCAGTCCCAACTTCATCGCTTCGGACTATTGTTACGACCTGGAGATGACCCGGGCCATGGAGAAGCAGAGAAATAGAGAAACGAGAGTCATTCCGGTTATTCTGCGTCCCTGCGACTGGCATGATCTTCCGTTCGGGAAGCTTCAGGCCGTTCCCAAAGACGGTAAACCTATCAGTACGTGGCCTAACATTGATGAAGCGTTCTTGGATGTCGTAAAAGCTGTCAAAACCGCGCTCCAGGAGATGCGCGGAAAAGTTTCTGCTGTGCCACCAATCCCGGCGAACTCGAAATCGCCTCATTCGGTCACTCCGGTAATCCGTTCCAGCAATTTGAGAATCCGCAAGAAGTTCACAGACCTGGATAAGTATCGCTTTCGGCATGAGGGATTTGAGTACATATCAAAATTCTTCGAAGGCTCCCTCCAGGAGCTCGTGACCCGCAATCCCGGTTTAGATCAGACCTTTCGAAGAATCGATGCAAACCGGTTCATCGCAGCGGCATATCGAGGAGGAGAAAAGGTCTGCAAAGGATCGGCCTCAATCGGGGGAGGCGCGATGGGGAGCGAAGGCATTGAGTATTCCATGACGGATGAACCTCGACACGGGGGCATGAACGAGGCTGTTTACGTCAAAGCCGACGATCAGATGCTCTACTTTGAAGCGCTCGGAATGCAGTCCTATGCTCGCAAACAGGAAAAGCTGACGTTTCAGGGTGCCGCGGAGTTCTTCTGGGAGTTGTTCATTCGCCCTCTTCAGCAGTGACGCAGTTTCACCCCGCGCGAAGCGTTGTCGTATCGAGAAACGCCCTAGCATTCCCCAAAATTCCATCAGCTCCCGGACTCCGGAACTAATTGACTGCGGGGACGGTTTGACCCGGAGATCCGTCTTGGCGGAGTGCGCCTTCAAAGACCGGACACCTCGGACTTCGTGGCCATCGGCGATACCAAGGGGCACGACGAAGCCAAGCTCAGGGTCACCAATGCTGGTTGGAAAGCCGCCAGACCTTTTTGGGCCAAGCCAGAGCCCCATCGCCGGCGCCGGTTCGACCGCCTAGTGGTCTCCGTGGGCCGGGAAGCGGCGAAATTTCCGGAAAAAGAGACGTTTTGCACGCCGAGATTGAATGTCACCATTTGCCATTGTTGCCCCGGAATGGCGATCTCGGAGGGACTTGGCCCCCACACCTGTTACCAGTTGGGCCAGAGCCGGAAGCCCTCATCGTACCCACTCGCTGCTCCAACAGCCCGAGCTGATAAGACGAAAGCAGCTCCGGGCAAGCGCCTGCACATCGAATCGTTCGCCTATCTGAACCGGCGACGGTTCGGGGCGATGCTGGGGCGGATCGCGCTGCTACCGGGGCCGACGGGATAGAAGGAGGGT